>Ga0102593_1000183_pt1 | contig 157398 bp, 168 predicted proteins | sample AraplaCol_mMS_r2_2_FD_76862 | JGI IMG/M metagenome (GOLD analysis project Ga0102593, IMG submission 76862) | Arabidopsis root microbial communities from North Carolina, USA - plate scrape MF_Col_mMS_r2 (SPADES assembly) (version 2) | ecosystem: Host-associated > Plants > Roots > Endosphere...
TTTTTTCTTTTCTCTCCTTTTCGTTCCCTTTTTTTTTGGGCGCAGCAAAACAGTTTAGCAACTTTCGGGGGGGAACAAGGTTGCTAGGGCAAGAGATGGTCGAAGGCGGTCGAGGGAGAATATTGATGGATTGACAGTATGGAAAAAGGGTCCACAACAAAGCAGGATAGTCACAAAGGAGAAGTGAAATAGTATTAGTATAAAGTAAATGAGATTAAGTCAAAGGCTGAAGTGTTTAATGAGCTAGCAGGTTAGCATGAACTGATTGACAAACTAGCAGGGTGTACTCGTGCAATGTTGTAACTACTAACTACAAGAAATACAGTAATACGTAGTTTGTTCGCCTGACTCGAGGCGGAGATGACCATACCATACTGAAATACACATCATACTGCATTTTAACTGTACAATACATAGTATTTGTGTGACACCCCAGAATTGGGCGGCAGATCGGCGCATGTGCCTGCGCAACTCGTGGATGTCCGAGGTTGACTTCTTCATGTTTGCAACTCCCTGATTATTGCCTCTCCTTCTGCTGAGTTGTTGCTTTTTCTTTTACTATTTTGCTGAACTTCCCAGCATGGAAGAAGATGCTCAAGTTCTTGCAAATCGAGATGAGTCGGTCCCGCTGCTGTCCATCTCGAAACCGAGGTTCAAGCGTGAAGGATCCCCAGATAGCGCCCACTCGCGCTCCTCATCAACGACGTCAAAGAATTCTATTCAAGATAGAATACTGACGAAGTAAGTTCCTTGCATCTATCATATCACCAAAGGGAAAGGTAGCTGACTGAAGTAGATTGCTACAACAAGTCATTCCAAAAGACGATGAAGATGAATCAAACTCCGGGAATCAGTCTTTTGCGACTTCTCCCAAGAAACCAGGCTTTAGTCTGCCAACCATGTCCACAAATTTCCGCCGTTTCAATGCACGGTAAGTCCTGCCATAGTCACTGTGCAAGCAGAACAGAGGAAGAATTTCACGCTGACAAAGGATAGAATTGGTGTGGTCTTTCTATTCCAGAACCGAGTTGAGCGTTTGTTAAGCTGGAAAACCCCAACACATACAATCTCCTTCCTCTTTGCTTACTCATTTGTTTGCTTGGATCCGCATTTACTATTGGTATTACCTCTGGTGGTACTTTTACTTTTCATCATGGTCCCGGCCTTCATCACTCGACACCCACCTCCCCCTTCAACATCAACCTCAAGTACCACTCCCTATTATTCCTATGAAGGACCGGCACTGGCCCCTGCAAAAACCATCAAACCTGCCCCAGAGACCTCCAAGGATTTTTTTCGCAACATGCGAGACCTGCAGAATGTTATGGCAGATTTCTCGGATGTCCACGACGCAACTATTTCTGTACTCGCCCCGCTGACCAACTTTTCGAATGAGAAGCTTTCATCTACTGTTTTTCTAGTCGGTACAGTGGCTGCGGCAGCATTGTTCATGACTGCGCATTTGATACCGCTAAGACTAGTCATGTTAGCTGGGGGTAATGGAGCGGTTTTAGCAAACAACCCCAAAGTACGACTCTTTTGTCAAGGGTTGATGGAAGATGTTGGCAATGGCCTCGATGATCTAGACCTCCCTCTGCCACAAGGTGAGAATAGCCAGGATCTTCTGAATTCTGCAGTTCCACAATCCCCGTCTGCCGCCATGTTAGCCATCGAGCAACTGGTGGACATTTCAGTCGACACTGATCCGGAGGAACGTGAGGTTGAGGTCTTCGAGGTACAGCATCGTGCGTCAGGAACATCAGAATCTGGTTGGGAGAATTTCCTTTTCAGTCCCCAGCCCTACGACCCCCTGTCTCCATCTCGAATTGCGGGTGATCGGCCACGAGGATGTCGATTTTTCGACGATGTACGACCTCCTAATGGTTGGAAGTGGAAGAGCAAGAAGTGGGAGCTTGATCTTGATTGTCGTGAGTGGGTGGTCGAAAGAATGATCACCGGTGTTGGGTTTGAGGTTCCTGGGGTGACTGCAGAAGGTAGAGCAATCATTGATGAAGTTGGTGGTTGGGTCTGGGATCTTCCAGCCGAGTCACCAGAAGTACGTGAAGAGGAAGAGAAGCCCACTATGGCCTATGGTGATCTGGATACAGAGACACCTTCGAAATTACGTCTTGAAAATAAGATTTCGACCGGCGACTGGGAAGAGGCGGTTGCTGCTTCGTACGGAGTTGGTGAATGGCGGCGCAGGCGATGGGTACGAGTTGTGCAACGCATGAACAATAATCAACCAGCAGGAACAGTCACATACTCAACGCTTGGTCAATGATTACTGGTCAAATGATTAAAGAGTGGATGAATAGTAATGTCATGAGACCAAGATCCTATTGTATATCGAATATTATACCAAGTTGACAATTCGTACCACTGTACACCACTATACACTGTTCAAGTGTTGACCTCGAGATGCAGAGGTGTTTCGAAGAAAAAGAATAGACGATGATTTTAAACGCCAAATCGCCCGAACCAAATGCTCAAAAGAAAGTTCCCCTTTTGGTTTTCCCTTCTCTCTCATTTCCTCTCCCCTATACCTTTCTGCATTTATTGACCCGTTTCCGCAAATCACCCACACTCTGCTGCATGGGATTCAACTTGCGGTCCCGAGCCATAGCAACGTAATCATCCCCGTACTTCTCAACAAGACGTAGAACCCACTCCTCTTCCCGTTTACTCTGATGTCTCGGCTTCTTAGCCTTAACACCCTGATTCTCCATATCAGCCTGCTTCTCGAGTTGCTGAACGATAGCCGAGCCATTGCGACTACCTCCAGACGCAGCAGAGACAAACGCATTCTCGTCATCGGAAAGTTCATTCAGAGGATCATTGAGCGGGTTAGAAGCCTTGTGCTTGCGTCCGCCCACCTCAACCATCTCATCCTCCGGTCGAATGACGCGCAGAATCTTTCCTGTTTCCGGGTCCCGCTCGACCTTCGTCTCGATCACGTCAAGTTTCACGGTCTTGGCGCTGTCGCTGATGTGTAGCGAGTTTGGGGTTTCTTTCGTATCCGTCTTGCCGGGGATTCGTTCACGACCACCTGTGGGGGCATTAAGCTTGTGCATAAGACCCAGTCTTTGGTAGTTTTGGGTCAAGGTCAATTTCTTGTCCCTACGATCAAGTTAGTTTTATTCCATTTCCAATTTTTCAGAGATTCCTTTGCGGTTTGTGTTGGAGGAGACTGCGCATACCAGTTCTCAGCAATGATGGCGTTGCCTAGCATGTTGACTTTGCGATTGCCGCTCTTCCGGAGATTGTTCTTTGGCCGAGCCTTGGACAGGCCGGATCTGGCCTTCTTTTTCTGCAGGATTTTTCCCATTGTGACGGATATGTTATTGCTGATGTGCTGTGGTTTTGCGTCGAGTTCACGTCAAATAATTATCGTTATCGAAACTTTTTTTCTAGGCGGTGAGGCGACCTAACCAGATTGGGCTGCACGTGTATTATTACAATACGCGTATTGTAACGAAGAAGCACATACTCTGTTCCAGTGAACTTCGTCCTTGATACAAAAATATGGAGCTTTTAGAAGAGAGTTTGGGATTGGTGAGCGTAGTCAGGACCTGGAAGAAAATTTTAATCCTTCAAAAGGCTAATGCGAACTTGGTGGAAGTATTAAAACTCATGGCAATTGAGCAAAGGGTTATCTGTATATAGTATCCGTGGATTATGGTCTTGGTTGAATTGAATTAGAAATAGACCTTCTACTCTGGAGGAGAGCAGAGAATAGAATCATATGTAGCAAACTACATATACTCCCTTCAATTTGTGCATCTACCTAAATGTACAAGTATAGATACTACTCCACCGTGACTCCGCATCTACACCTTGTCGTTCGAGCGTCACTGATAATCTGCTTAGTATGTTCTCAGAAACATCTTGGAGCTAACTGGCTTGAGACTGCACATATGTATCCGACATCCAAGATGTATAAGAGCTTGAAATAAGTGTGTACCTCTACTGCAATATGGCAGTAAATGGATAGTCTTGGCAGGGTCCGATAGTCCACCCAAAGTGGTCCGAGCCGGCGATAAAGCTGTCCGCCCCCCGTCATTCAAAGCTGTCAGTGCGGCGTGTTATGTTTTCCCTCTAACATTCTTTTCTCCAATGGCTTCGCGTTTCTTCCCCTCGCACCGCACGGGTCTTGCACTCGTTGCTGGATGCTTTTTGTTCTCTGCATTGGCTGCTGCCAATGTTCGTCCGGGAGATCTGTCTGTTAGCCAGATCGAAGAACAATTGCAGGTATGTCGATGAGTTGAACTGAGTTAGTCGCCGAATAGGCTTTCTGCAATCGCGAGACTAATATTTATGGCCACTACCATTGATTAGAATTGTCCTCTTGTGGAATCTCTCAATGAACATAAACGAGCTACTACGCCTGAAACCGCCAGTCTGACCGCGAGAATCTTTGCTGTCTTATTCCCTTCTAGTCCGGCTGTCAACTCTCTCCTCGCGACATTGTATATCTCCGGTCCTCCCAGTATGTTTTTCCTACATTACACGTTGCTAAATGGCGAAAGTGTATCACAAACTCAATTCTCATGCCCTCATTAGACTTCCTCCTCGCATTATGTCCTCCCAATATCGACCCCTCTTCTCTATCGGTTATGGTTGCTTTCGCCGTGGGAGGTCTTCTCGGGGACACTCTCTTCCACCTTCTCCCGGAGATATTCCTCGGCGAAGATTCCCCGGACCACGTCAGCTTTGTAATGGTTGAGCCGAACAAGAATCTCCTGCTAGGCCTTGGTATAATGGTCGGCTTCTTCACCTTCGTCGCAATGGATAAAGCTCTGCGCATCGCAACAGGAGGCGAAGGTCACGATCATTCCCATGGTTCTACCTCTGTACTGAATGGTGACGAGTCAACCGTATCGGCATTAGCATCGGGTGCTGCTAACACGGATAGCAATGCTGGTGAGCTGAAGCAGCGCAAATCAACCACGTCGCAGCAACACTCAGAGAAGGAAGAGGAGAAAGAGAAAGAGATTAACCCCAGTGTCAAGATGGCCGGATATCTCAATCTTATTGCTGATTTCACGCATAATATCACCGACGGTCTGGCTCTCTCCTCATCTTTCTATGCCTCGCCTACTATTGGCGCAACCACGACTGTTGCAGTGTTCTTCCACGAAATCCCGCATGAGGTTGGTGACTTTGCCTTGTTGGTACAGTCTGGATTTTCGAAGCGCAAGGCTATGGGTGCACAGTTCGTTACGGCCGTTGGAGCGTTCTTGGGTACATTGATTGGAATTGCTGTACAGGAGTTCGGTGGACATGGCGATATTCTTGAAGATAGCGCCGTCTCGGGTCTCTGGGGAACTAGTCTTTCTTGGGGTGATATGCTTCTTCCATTTACTGCAGGAACATTCCTGTATGTAGGCACTGTTGCTGTTATTCCAGAATTGCTGGAGACTGGTAAGGATAAAGCGGTGGAGGTGCGGAAGACGATTATCCAGTTTCTGGCTGTTGCTGTGGGCGCGGGAATTATGCTTGCGTGAGTTTGATATTCACATTCCTGTGAAAGGTGACTGAAACTAACGATTATTATAGAATTTCGTGGGATTAAATCTGCCCAGAGTATACACTAGGGCAGTACTAATCGTCCATGAATACTCCGACTGTTGGTGCGAGCGGTCTTCTCCAGTGCATGAAATTAGAATCTCTTAGTCCAGATCCAAATTGCAGAGATCATCTCATTCGTATACTGAGTCAAGTGGGAGAAGTAGAAAGCATTCTCAATCCCAAGTTCAAATCCTAATACAAACACAAACAAGAAAGAGAACAATCTTATTCACATAGACCAAGGTATCCAAGAGTCAAGGAAATAAGATATAGAAATAAAGCCTAGCATGCTAGTACTGAGTCAAAAAAACGCCGACATTGCTGAAATGCATTTCCTCACGATTCGAAAAAGCCCACACGCTCAGCGCGCGAGTATACCGAGTCGAATTACCCCATCACTCGTTATAATGATAGATCTAAGAAATATCAGTAAGAAGTAAAAGAACAACGCAGCTACCACCAAGTTCTAATCAACTCACCAAATAATCAGGTAATCCAAAAACCCCATATCCCAACCTCCGAGCCATCTTCGCAAATCCTTCCGTTTCAACGAGATGGAAAAATGGAAAAGCAGGGAACATAGCCCCGTCCCGATGAACATCTGCTTTAACCATAAGCGCTGTACCACCGACACCATCTAACTCAAGAAGACGTCTTGGATCGAGATTTTTGAGATCAGCTAGGTAAGCCATTAATGTGCGGTATGTGGGCAATTCCTGATATCCCTCTAACAAAATCTCATCAGGACCCATATCCTTAGCTAGGACTTGAGCTTGTTCACTATCGATCCAGGAGTTGAAGTCGTAGGGTCTTATATCCCATTTTCTGGAATTCTTGTCATAGTATCGTTGAAAGCAATTGGGTACGATGACGGGTTGATCGTAGCTTGTTAGGTCTTGGATTAGAGTCGTTGGTGTTTCGACTATATCGGCGTCTAACCAGAGTACCCAAGAGGTGGATGGACCAAGGGTCGTGAAGACGAGACTATTCCTAGCGCGACTCATGGATTCGCGTCGATCTTTTTGAGAAGATAATTTGTGTCGAACTTTTTCGTCTTGGGTTGTGAGGGGTGGATCGAAGTCTTGTCTTAGGATGGAGATGCTTGCGAAGCGATTGTCGATAGGACCATTTTGAGTTCTTGAAATTGCTTTTTCTAGAGCGGCAATTGCTGTATTTCCTGCTTTTGTCTTTGGTGCGATGAACCCCAGTGAGATTAATTCGTGTGGGTAACTCAGTTTCTCCAGGTTATCCCAGTATTCTTGGTAAAAGCGAGCGAGTGGGGTGAGGATGAGGATGCGTTCGCCGTTCGCGATAGATTCGCTTGTGCTGGTGAGATTGTTGAGATTGTAGTGTACGACAGGTGGCGCAGCTTGGTATCCATCACTGCGATAGGATTGGGATTTCAAGAATGGTTTTGTGGGTGGGGAGAGAGGGTGTTCGGCGGCATCTTGTTGGCGTTGACGCGATGACGAGGCCGATGCTGAGGCGGAGGAGGAGGAGGAGGGAGATGAAGGGGTGAGCAGGAAACAAACGAAACCAAAGGCTAGTAGTGTAGCCAGAAGAAGGCTGATTGGGCTCGTACGTCGCATTGAGCGTGCGACAGCCATGGCCGTTCCCTTTTCCCTCCTGTCTTTGAGTTGAGTTGAGTTGATGTCCTCGATTGCACTGCAGTCTTGGCGATGTCAATCTGGCGTCGATCAGTTGTGCCTGAGGCAGATTAAGGGTCGAGACCAGGCTGTCAGATGTGAGATTAGAGACTTGAGGATCTCGAATAAGACTGATTAATGGAGCTGGACTGAAGATTGGAGATTGAACGCTGAATTGTATTGAAGGAAGAAATTGAAGAGGTGAGAGTGTCTTGTTGACCGGAAGAGGATGTTTCCATACTACATCAACTTGCCTCGACTAAAAATTACCCTTTGTTAACCTCCACCCATAGCCATTGGAGGACCACTACAACCTCGCGAGTCTCCACGCGGTCCAATAATTAGCAGGATCGGGGGAAAATTCGGATTAGAATACGTTTGTTCAGTGGGATACCTAAAACAGCGGAGACCGACGGTGGCCGCGTTCGGCCAGAAGATCGACATTCCATCTGGGTGTCACATACGGAGGGTCTAATGCACCATTTTGTCTATTTTATGCAATTATTTTTCACTAAAATACATTTCTGATCCAAGGTGGAACAGTATCTATTAGAAGTTCATCCGCATCACTCCCTCAAAGGCCACCAAGGCCATCGCATTCGCCGGGAATGCCCTGAGAAAGCAAGGAACAAATCCTCGCCAGTATCCTCGCCAGCCACGCTCTTGGTAGACAGCTCGTGCGGCATCTTTCCAGCTGTGAAATTGTTTCTGACCGTCATGGAGTTTGCCGCCCAATGGATCCACCATGAGCCGCTGCTTCACCACATCGGATGGGTAGGAGGTGAGCCAGAAGATCTGCGCTGAAATGCCTCCCGCCCAGAAGTTGATCACAGGCGCGGACATATCGGTGTTATGCTTCATGTAGCGGGTTAGAACGTCGTATGAGCCCCACCAGAAGAAGAAGAAGGAGCGGAAGAGAATGGTTGCGAAAAGACCACGGTAAAGACCGCGAATGCCATGAGTACTCAACTGCGACTTGTTAGCTGCTGGTAGTCATGGAGATAATGGCACTTGAACATACAATCTTGCGAAGACAGTCGATGGGCCCACTGTACATCCGCTTGGTCTTGTCCGCAGCATATTGAACTTGTAATCGGGCCTTAATATGTTCGACAGGGGCAGCAATGAAGCTGACTGTTGTGCCTGCCAGGATACCTGCAATACCATGACCGAAGGATGGAAGAGTCTTCAGGTCAGGCTGACTGCGACAGAAAGGGAGATAAGGACGGAGGTGGGATTTAGAGAATACGTTCTCGAGGAGTAATCGTCGGTAAAGTGTCAATGATCCAAGCATGCTGTTGATAGAATTAGTCCAAAGTTCAAGGTGAATTTGTTGTTCTGTCAACATAGATAGGCAATACTCACACTGAGTCCATGACCATCCAACCGACCAGCGGTGGTGTCGCACCTTTGTATAGCCCCTTCAAGCCTTCCTTCCGTACTGTTTGTAATGTACAGTCCAACGGTCCCTTAAAATGGCCATCCTTGCTAGTTTGAAGACGAACTTTGACAGTATCGAATCTGGGCAATGTCGTCAGTTATCGAAGATCTCGGGAAGAATATTTCAAAACGCGAAGAACGAGAATTTAACATACGGATGTCCAACTATAAATCATAGATGTTAGCCAATGACAATTATGAGAGGGTCCAAAACAGGATTTGCTTGTGACAGGCACAACGAATCTCCGCGCAGCTTCATCGACTTACCACTCAGCTTTGCGATGCCAGAGAAAACCCCCGCAACAAATCCCTTGTAATCCTTTTTGCTCGCCGCGCTTGGCGCGGGCGCAGACGTAGGTGAAGCCTGCACGGGCGCCTGCGCCGATGACATTCTTGAATCTGAACCGCGGAGCGGTGCGTCAGCGGCGCCTCGGTTTGTATTAGCGTGCAGTGCGTGCGTCGGGGTAGAGACCAGGTTAGGCGATGATTGCAACGGTCAGAAAGGTAGATGAGAAAGCTGGTGTGTCTGTGGAGATACTGGCAAGGGAACTCTGGGGAATCTGGAGCAATCGAGGAGGTGAGGAGGAATGGTCGAACTGCTTCTTCAAATTAAGCCCTCCGCCCCGCACTGGCTGATTCCTTCGGGGAGCGAGGGTGCACCTCCGGATCCGCTTTTCATGCCTCAGGCGACAACGATCTTGGTGGCGCACGTACCTGAAAGTATAAAGTATGAAGTATATTCCCAGTGGAATAAGAGCATGGTGATAGAAGAAGGGTTGGACTCACAAAAGCTGGAAATCGACAACGTGGCTCATTGCTCGCTTTCGCTGCTGGCAAATCAACAGGGAATGGAGTAGACTCACCGGAGCAAGGGACGGGCAGAAAAGGCAGTCAGTGCTGTGGTGATAGGGACTACCCTACAGCCTACAAGTATGTGTTAGTGGCGCAGTGTCGGGGAGGGGGGTTAGTGCGGTACGGGCAGGGGGTGGGTAGGAAGGAGGTCACTATTGTCAGTTGTTAGCATGAGTTGCGAAGAAGTTTGCAGAGCCAGCAGGTCCAGCGAGCAATGAGTAGAGTCGTTCGAGCTGAAGTGGTTAGCCAAAGCGTTGAATGGTGAGGGTGAGGGAGAGAAGAGATGAGAGAGGGTGGGACATGAGAAGAAGAAGAAGAAGAGGAGGAGGAGGAGGAGGAGGAGGAGGAGGAAGAAGAAGGAACGGCAAGAACATGAAAAGGAAGGAACGAAGAGGGAGCCATTGTTCTTTCCTGTTTGGGATACGCCGCGTGCAAATACGGCATTCACTGCCTAATTGAAAGAGCCGCTCGGTGAATGACAAGACAGCTTGGAAACGAAACCACGGATTTGCAAGAGTGTATGATGCGTGGGTTTCTATACTATGTCTACAGCAGTTGAATGAGATAGGAATATAAATAGATCAATATCAGTGTCTTGAAATGCGAATGCGTTCGATAAATAAGAACTTGGGGTATTATAGATACATGAATCATAAAGCGGAACGAACATCAGATCTGGGGCATATAGGGATGTGGTCTGTTCAGCCATGCCAACAAAGACTCATGTAAACCAATGCCAATTTGGTCTCTGTTTTAACCCCGGCAAATGCAAACTGAATGGAAGGGAGAATTCTGATCCACAAGAAAAGGAAATGCACACAAATGGAGAAGAAAAAAGGAAAAGGAAGAAAAGACATGATGAGTAAATTCAAGGCCAATATTTGATGCAGTAGCAGTAGCTGCAACAAAATGGCTAATCAGGAAAATGCCTAAGACAATCAATCACCGACTAAAAGCTGCTTTCCTCTTACGAGCCTTTTCATTCTCGCGAGCTATGAGCTTGTCGATCAGATCAGGAGAGGGACCGGACTGCTGTTTTCCACTCTCACGGGGAACACGGTGGTCCGCTGTGGAGGAGCCGGCTGCCAGATAATCATTGGCTTCAAGAGCCAAAGGTGTGACAGGCCCCGGACTGCGAAGAGGGTCTAGACGGGGAGCCTCTGGACTCTCATGAGATGCTTCCAAAAGGTCCCGATATTGCCATTTCATATCGCGAGAACTAGATGATGGACGATAGTTGGGTTGGTGTCTTGATTGCCGCGGGGACGGAGGTTGACCGGTGATGTTGTGACCCGATGGACTAGACTGATAGACTGAAGGGTGAAAACGAGGTAGATTGCCGAGATGAAATCCTGGCATAGATTTCGCGGAATTTTGAGGATGGGAGCGAGAAGGTTGCGGGGAGCTGGGGCGTCGTGGAGACATGACGGGGGATCCAACTGGAGAGATAAAGGGCGAGTGGTCTGAACGCATTCTTGAATAGCCCCGCGGGCGGTGGGTGGACGATTGAGGAGGGGAGTAGTGCCTGGACTTTGCCGATATTGAGGCACGCTCCCAGTCTTCAAAGTAGGAGTCCTTGTCAAAACGGCCGGTGAGCGGGGTGACCGGGAGATCGTCCGCGTAGATTGAACCACGACGGTTAGGGATTGGAATAGGACGAGTAGAAGAAGACGAAAGAGAAAGAGAATCAAAGGCGTCTATTGGGGGATCGGAGCCTGATCGTCGGGCGGAGTAGTGTGGACGATGGCAATACCGACGACGAGGGCGCAAGCGGGTATGATGAGGCCGCGGTGAAGGGGGAGGAGAGGGGGAAGGCGGATTATAAGCAGAGGAGGTGGCCGTTAAATCTCGCAGGGACGAAAGCGAAACAGGAGTGGGGTATCCGTGTTTAATAAATAAACTCTCTAAATGATCGCGCGGACGATATGGCAGCGAAAGAGGGGAGACAGAGGAGAGGCCTAAGATGCAGGCGATCAGATATGGAATGGACAAGGGGAATGTCACACGTGTCGGAGTGGAGAAGGAATGTGTGAAATTTCTTTGTACTACATATGTACATTTGTACAGTAATGTAGTATAGTTACTAGTAAACCAATCACTAGAATAATGGTAACTAGTGGCCAGTAAACTAGGTAACCAACAACTATGTACACAGTGGGGGATACTTACTGTCGTGTGAAGTGAGGGACGAAGGATAAAAATCGGAGGATGACGAAGAAGACGGGAAAGAAGGACTGGCGGATTTCAGTTGTTTCCGCATCTGCGGCACTTTTGTTAGTCGCGCCTTCCTTTTATACAAAATTCCCACTTTGTATACGGAGTGAATGTGTGTGTGTGCGTGCCTTCCTCCTACTTTCCCGCGCATGGCGTCATGGCTCCACTTCATCTTCAACTTCCTCCCACTCACTCACTCACATAATGTACACTCTCATATTCACACATGCAACACACACACACACTTCCACTCACGCTCAATTCAATCGGGATATTCCACTAACATTGATTCCTGTCTCATTCCTCCCTCCCGGATTTGCTCGGTTGGCGGCATTCAGTTGAATCCTGAGACTCTCTTGGTTTCCGTGATTCCCGTATTTCCGTGAATTCTGTTCTAGACCATAACACCCGGGTTTTCTAACTGTGGGGAACCAGTCGCAATTTGGGGACCTCGCTAGTGGACGGGCCGACGCGACAAGTGCGAAATCGTTGTCTGGTCGCGGAGGATATTGTATGTAGTGGAATCAGAGCAAAAATCCTCTTCTTTCCTTTCCATCCGAAAAGCAACTCGAGTCATTAGAAGGGAAAGTCCCCCCTCTCTATATATGAATGACTTTTTATCACTCCTTCTGTCTTCCACCAGGCACCGGTGAAACCCACCCCTCCTTTACACCCAGGTACACACCATTCTCCTCCACGCGGGACACCCGGATGACCTAGGTTATCTTCGTCTGAAATTCAGGGCACAGCGACACACACTTGAGTGATATTTCTCCATCACTTTCACAATTCGGATCATGCACCGTCCCGATCCAGTCGTAGTGGCGGACCCGAACTGAGTAAAGGTGGGTGACGATCCAAGCACCAGGGCGCGGTTGATCGTCCGGGGTCATGCGTGAAAGACGACCATCCCCGGTCATCCCGCAAAGTGATTCGCACGCGTCCGCGAATTTTGTGGCTGACATGACGGGCACTAACGACTACGCCGACAACCGTTCGGGGCCAAGCTAGTCTTGGTCAATGCTCCATACAAGGGCTTCGATCACGGTGGGATGTTGTATCCAGCCAACCACTATCCATCCTCATCTTCGATCTCTCCGATCAGCCGACACCTATCACCTCGCCAGGAGTGAGGGAACCGCGCATTCTAACTGGCTATGATCCATGACGCATGTCACCTTTTCTTCCATTTTTCTCTTTTCTATTCTTGCATTTTTTACCCTGTGTGTAGATGTCTCGGCTAGGTGATGGGTGACGCGCCTTGATCGTGGCTCTGTTTACTACCCCACCACTTTCTCATATACAAATTAAGAATGGCCATGAGTCAGGAGATGCTCAGTGCGCAGGGCGGATGCAAGCAGACTTTCTTCACAGCTAGCTTCAAGCCTGCAAGACCGGATCGGTCTGGTATCCAGTCGGCCAGACGTGTCGGGGACGCGCAGCACTTAGTCGCGATCGGCGAAAATTTGGCTGAAGACTGCTACCTCCGGTGTTTGATGGTGGGGACTGAGTCAAATCAGAGTTCAACTTTCCAATAGAAAGAATGTAATCTGCCCTACCTGAGTCGTCTGTTGGATAGAAGGACACCATTAGTTTGGAGAGTGGCAGTAAAAGATTATGCATGTCGACAGTGCAGATAGATACTAACTGCCACAGGGTGGCCGCATGTTAGATCGGTGTAGCCTTTCCGATGATACCCCTGCATGACCTCCAGCCCTAATGCAAGTCAGACAGCCCTCACAGAAGAAGAGACCAAAATCAAGGAACGGTTAGAAGGAGAGCCTACCATGCTGAGAAATGTGCCTATCAGCGATCCCATGAGACATTCGCTTCCCACGAACTCTCCGCAACCTTTCCCCGAGTAGAATAGCGCAGCGTTTAGCGCGCAGCTGAGGAAAATCATCTACTACTTTACAGTACATTAGTGCTGTACTTTGTAATCCAGGAATTCGGATATGCTAAGCAAGAATTAGAAGCCGATGAGAGGAGGGCAGAGCCGATCCCTCTTGACTGTATACAGTGACCAGTCTTGCCCATGTGGAATTCCAAGGTGTTTATATCCACATTCCATTCGCTTTGGGATGAGTGAAGGTGATTTGATGTGATTTCACGATACCAGTGGACTGAGCGTGCGTGATTTATAGGATGCCCGGGGGTAAGGTGAGACACTTGTTGGTAGATACTGAGATGTCATCTACTTAGATACATGCCAGTGCTAGTTGCTTTGAATGATCGGCAGTCCTGTCTCAAGCTCTTCAGTTTGGTGCAAACAGATGTATCACTGCGCGTAACCTATGCTAATCCGTGAAGAACTGCCAGTGCCCAGATGGAGGTATAAGGTTGTACCATCTTGCGGTGCTCTTCATCCGAGATGAATCCTCTGGGTAAAAGCCACAAAGAGACCCTTCAGATCAAGACTTCGCGTCGAAGGCGTAATTTTCTTCGAAATTCGATGATGGCTTCAAAATGAGAACTGTCGCGAGTGATTTTTTTTTTTTTGGAGATGTCAGCGTGGCGCATAAATGGACTACCTCGGTAGGTACCGAATTTATATTCTGCTTGGTTGCTTCAGGTGATGACGAGCATTTTTACTAATACTAAAACAGTCGGTGATGTTGATTAAGCAATATCCCATGTAGATAACGTGCTAGGAATTTTCGAGAAAGCACTGGGCCCTACAGTGGATAACTATTTTTTTCCCAGTGCCGGTTCGTGTTCTGTCTTTAGTGCAATCCACATTTACTCGATTTCATGATTTATCATCACAAAAATCGTAGAGGCCGACAGACTAACTTAAAATCATGTAGCCATACATGAGTTGAATAATCGACTCCGTTGTACAGTACATAATTATATATTGTGTTCGATGCCAACGATTTCCCTTTTTTTTAGTATTTTATTTCGTGCTGTCTACATAGCAAATTGCTACAAAATGCCCACTGCTTTGATAACCGGAGCTACCGGCTTCATCGGCTCTCAAGTCACATTATCTGCCTTGAAAGCTGGCTATAATACTCGTCTCGTTATTCGTCGTGAAGAACAAGCTAACAAGCTCCGCACAATTTTCTCTCAATATGCCAGTCAACTTGACTTTGCTATCGTACCTGATATCACGGTTGCCGGTGCATTTACAAATGCTCTGCAGGGGATAGACTATGTCATCCACTTGGCTTCCCCGATACCAAGTGCGGGGACATCAGATCTGCTTACTCCGGCTATACATGGAACAGTCTCAGTCCTAGAATCAGCAGTCAAAGTTCCCAGCGTTCGGAAAGTCGTCATCACTGGCTCTGTTCTGTCTCTGGTTCCCTTGAAGCCGATCGGAGATGGCACTGTAATCACAGGTAAGGTCCCAATTTCATAAAGAAAAGACTTTATGTTAATCTCTCAACAGAAAACAATGATATCGATTTTACCATGGACCCCGGGCAGGTTCGCACACTGGACCCTATGTCTCAGTACCATGCCAGCAAGCTTGCTGCTCATAAGGCAACGCTAGATTTCTACACCGAGAAAAAGCCTTCCTTTGATATCGTGACTTTGCACCCTGTTTTTGTGTACGGACATAGTCTCGTCCAAGAAACCGCAGATCAACTCGGTGGCACAAACGGACTCCTTTTCCAATTTTTGTTTTCGGAGAAGCCATCGGCTGGACAATACTTGGGGGTGCATGTCGAAGATGTGGCTCTAGCGCATATCAAAGCTCTTGATGAAAATATCCGCGGTCTTCAATCTTACTTACTTGCCTCGCCGAGACGATCATGGAGTGAGGTAAAAGCCTTTGTCCAAACACAATACCCATCTCTGCCCATCAAATTGGACGCCGCAGATGATAGTGTTACTTACACCGTGGATACAACAAGAGCAAAGTCAGATCTGGGTATCCATTTTAAAGGAATGGAACAGCAAATCCAAGACGTGGTGGACCAGCAGTTGAAACTCCAACTGTAGATATGCATTCGGTTTCATGCCATTGTGGAGCATGATATATTCAAATTCTCGCGGCTCGTCGTCAAAACTAATTCTGTTCGCAAATTTTGATTGCAAGAGGAGCCACGGCCATTCTATAAGAAAAGAAAAAGCTCGTTCTTATTTGCGAATTTACGTTCCACTATGTAGAGCCAAAGAATAGGTCACCGCAACTCGGTTGGCCGGCCAGTACACATTGATTATGTAGCTATAGTCTGTACTAGTATCTACAACCATGCCTTGTGCTTATTTCTGGACCTTGGTGACATTCATATGCGCTTTCTGCCCCCAAGAAAGGAAAGTCTTCCGTCCGGCCGTCTTAGCATCCATTTCATTCTATTGGGCGTCTGATTGATGATTTACCCCGGAAATGGAAGTAATGGTACCTAACTACCCTCAAAGTGAGAGCGAAGGTAGAGTATATGTTCTATAACCCCGTTGAGATCATAAGAACCCCCAGGCATGATATTTTGGGCATACATTACTCCGTTTGCTACTTACCAACTCGCAGGCTCTGGGATTCGCTCTTTTCAACTTCGCGTTATAAGAAGGCAGTACTTTCGCCACAAGCCATGATAGTAAGGTGGGAAAGTATAAACAGTATTATATCAAAAAGAGAACCATGGCGTGAGATCGGTTTGCCAGGCTTTGGTTATACTAGTAAACTTGCTTTCGCTGTCTACACCAACAAGGTTTCTATCTCCCCCAGTAGTAAAACTCCAAAAATCTTTGAAATAACTCATTTTGGAACTGAGAATAATCCAACTGACGGTATTGAGCAATGAGAAAGATGAGATCCGCTGATTTAATGGCTATTCCAGAGGTGACTTGGGTCTAGTATCAGTATAAAAAGGAACTACTAGTAAGAGATAGTATCTCTTACTATCTCGCATACTTCAGGTAAGATAAAATATATCCAGTCCTCTAGAAAATCGAAGATCTTATTGCTACACCGATATGAAAGGCAATCTCTCAGTCATGCATTTGCTGGGCTTTATCATCTATCTTTTCGTATTAGAATGTCCAACTGTGGCACATCAGAATGAGCATACTACTATGAGCGCTGAAGATATGACCCGAAAATAAATCATGTCTCAAAAATGCCATCAGAGTGTGACGAAGTTCCGCCAGGACCGCTGGAGTGCGAACCTAGCTCGTCGTTGGCATGGTGATTATACTACATATACTATCTACATCGAAGCACCGTCTTATGAAGCAATCAAAAACGGCACTTGTGTCCTAACCCCGGAAGGAATCTCGGGACCTTATGTATACCCTTCAGAAGTTGAGACAAGATATGACGGAGAATCAGCAAGGAGTTCCTTCGTGGTTAGATATTGGTGTCATTGATATGGAGACTTGTAAACCTCTCAGGGACGTCCTAGTTGATATATGGCACTGCCATGCAACTAGTTCATACTCCAGTTTTACCGGAATCTCACCCAATACACCTGCAACTTGGCTCAGAAGAATCTGGCCTACCAACAAGCACGGAATCATGGAGATGAAAACTGTCTTTCCAGGTCAGTACCAGATATTGGCGTATCAATACGAGGCCAGGGCTAATCAACTTCCAGGATTTTATGCCAATCGAACTATCCATATTCACGTACAGGTACATACCAAATGGAAATTACGTGAAAATGGCACAATTGTCGCTGGCCGCACGGTTAGTACCGGCCAGATCTATTTTACCGAAAAGGTCTCTGCAAAGGTCATGTCGTTAGAGCCGTACGCGTCCAATACTCAGATAGCACGAACATAAAATGACGAGGATCCTTTCTTTTCAATGGATACCGCGGGTGGATTCAATCCTATTGTTAATTTTGTCCCTATTCAGCATCACGATGTGACTCAAGGAATGATTGGGTATATTACTCTTGGAATTGATACCAGACTGATCAGGACTGGAAGTGATCCTTGGGATGGTGGTCATTGAATTCTGATTTGACATACCCTTGGCACTAGCATTACTAGCAAAATTGAATCTATACTATCAAATAGTCATGGACTGGGCAAATATGAATTTGGAGATTTTGTGTGAATTACCCCATCGGGCCATATAAGTGAGCAAAGTCAAGTGCCGGAAAGCCTCAAAGGGCAACACCGCTGCAGCCTGCTCAGGTGGCTGATCATCCCCGCATCAGTCGCCGACCAATCCAATGCCAATCAGTGTAAAACAGTCCCCCTCATCGTCGATTATCAACGCTATCAGATTTTGGAAGGCCCGATATTTCCCACATTGTCCTACCGCGTGCACTATGGTCACCCCTATTGACTTCTGTTTTCCAGTCAAAGAGCTTTCTAATGACTTGGTTAAGTTGACGCCATTCAAGGTAAGCATTGATTATTGAATAAAACAGAGTCTCGTGACTCACAAGAGAAGACAAACAAGCATGCAGGGACGTTCTTCCGTGGATCCAAGGATCACCCAGAGCTATTCAGGTACATGTCCATAGGACCATTTGACTCGGAGAAAGAGTTCGTGTCCGTCTTCATAGATGACTTTGTAAATACGCAATCGTCTGTCGCATGCTTCGCAATTATCGACAAGAAAAAGCCGCCATCGGACGCCGATAATGAAGGGGAAGTTGCTGGAATGGTGTCATATATGGCTGCTTCTGAGGCTCATCTATCTGCCGAAGTCGGATATATCATCATTCTCCCCCCGTACCAACGAACCCACGTCACAACACATGCAATCGGTCTGCTCCTTCATTATGCTTTGGATAGCCCGGAAGAAGGCGGACTTGGTCTTCGTCGGATGCAATGGCTCGCTGATCCCCCGAACAAGGCGTCATTAAATGCAGCTCAGCGAATGGGTTTCCATTTGGAGGGTATTCTTCGGTGGAATAAGATTGTCCATGATGCTGATGCGAGGGGAAAAGTGCATAATGGACGCGAGAGGCCACCGCATGGGGAGCAAAAGGACGGAGGAAGAGATACGGCATATCTATCTATTTGTTGGGATGATTGGTTAGGTGGGAAAAGAGAGATCGTTGATAAACTTATGGCCACATAATTCAGGCAGTATTATTAGTACCAAAGTAACAAGTCGTTACTTCTATTCCATTGAATGAATACGACTTCCCGAGTCATATTCTAATAAATGTACAACCAAATCGACCGACTAAAGAATAGATTTTTACTAAATGACCGGTGGCTGAATCCCAGAGTGAAGTCTTGGATTAAAGTCATCCTGGATCATGTATTATAGCTTAACTAGTGCTAATACTCTCACTTTATAGTCCAGTTAGTGTAGTTATATTCTATTTGAGTTTTATTGAAGGTAAAGATCCTCGAAACCAGGTGCTGTTGCATTCTAATGTGGCGAAATGTCGAGCTCCTGCGAGTGGAATATGTGACAAAAAAAGAAAAATTCTTCTGCATCATCAATTTCAGTTTCAAGATTACAGTTGATTCCTCAAATCTGCGAGGTTCGTATCTAACAAACTCGGTGCGACTGTGGCTGATCAACGAAACTCGTACTCGTATCCAACCCGTCATCTTCCCCTCACCACCACCGCCAGACTCATTTTCCAAACATCCTGTCAAATAATCGCAAGGCCGACTTCACATCTTTGTCATCTTCTCAAGATGGGAATGAAGGCGCGCTGTCAATGCTCCAAGGTTGAACTCACCACGTCGACCGACAAGCCCTTGGCCCTTTATGCGTGCCACTGCACCGAGTGCAGACACCAGAGTGCATCCGCCTTCGGAATCACTGCTATTTTCCCTTACTTTGAGCTTCCAGAGTCAGTGTCTGATATGGTGGGAAGCTATACTCGCATCACTCTAAAGGGCCGAGAGATGGAATGCTTGTTTTGCAAAAAGTGCGGAGCTCGTTTGTTGCACCGATTTCGACATTTCGTCCCCGCGCCTGGTCAGAAAGCTGATCCGAAGGCGACAACCAATGTGAAAGGCGGATGTCTGGAAGATTTAAATAAGGAAATGATGAAAGATGTTATCCATATTTGGACTCAGCATGCGATCATCGATATCCCAGAAGGTGCACAGCAATGGGAGGCAGAGCCTGGAATGCCACCCAATCCACTTGAGCGTTAAAAGCCTTGTCAATTGAATGATCTATTGAAGAACTTGTTGGCCTTTGACACTACTGTACATTTCAAGTTTTGCCAGTAAATTGCACTTTCACGCTGTAAGGTATATACAAAATGGTTTCAAGTCTGTCAGGCATAGCTTATCGCTTTCAGCCCACAACACAACTCCAGCCGTTGTCAACGGCAATGCAAGCACCGTTAATGATACTGGCCCCCTTTCCATAAGTCAGGCTAGTACAGAAGCCGGCTACCTCATTTACATCACACATGGGAGCATTCACGGCTTCGAAGACAGATTTAAACTTTTGCATGCCGTCCATATTCACTCCGTTTTGGAACACATCAGCGATATTGGTATTCATGCCGCCCATCATAAGCGCATTACACTTGATGCCCTTGTCACCATAGAACGCGGCAGTATTCTTGGTCAGACCAACAAGACCATGCTTACTGGCTGTATAAGCAGCACCTGTATGCAGTGTCAGAGGAAGTTAGAAGAGGGAAAAGTGAAGAATCGCTTCACGTACCACCAGCCCATCCAGCTCGGCCTGCCACAGATGTAATGTTGATAATTCGTCCGTCAGGGGTAGGTTGCTCCAGCATATTACGGACAGCCAGTTTGCTTAAAACAAATGGCGCCGTGAGATTCAGAGCCATAACACGATCCCATTGATCGTATTCGAGGTCACCGACGGGATTGAAAGTGTCCATTATGGCGGCGTTGTTAACCAACACGTCGATCTTTCCAAATGTGTCCACCAATTCGGCAAAGAGGGCCTCTACCTCATTTGTCTTCGTGATGTCAGCTTTGATGGCCTTCAGTGGTCCTTTAGAGGACAGTTCAACGGATGTCTCTTGAAGACGATCTTCGTTGATGTCGCAGATGACGACGTTGGCGCCTGCTTCAAGGAAGTGGGCAGCGATTGCTTTTCCAAGGCCACCGCCGCCGCCAGTGACAAGACATGTCTTCCCAGCTAGAATTTGCTGAGTAGAATTCACTTCGGTCATTGCGTCCTGTAGATACGGCCTTCTGGTTGGGGAAAGAAATTGAAATACCGGGGTAAATCGCGAAGTAATTTACAGGGAAAATAGGGGATCAACTGTTTATATATGACCCTTGAATTGTGTGAAACGGAAAGCGGATATGACCCCTTCCGGTAAATCTTGTGAGTTGCGAACAACATTGCCGTTGGTGCTTGTTGCTCGGCCTCTTCGTTTCCTGGGGGGAGATTAGTCGGACCATCTAAGGATGTTCAAGCTGCCGAGTCGTATTGATAATACAGTGGACGATATCGATGTGTATGGAGGAGTATCCAGATATAAGGCTTGAGAATGGGAGATGAAATTATAATTCAAGTCTTTCCTGAGAGTCTAACATATAAGTAGCAACTTGTGCTATGCATAGGAACGAATATAAAGTTGGTCAGTCGACATATGCATGAATGAGCTTGACAAAGTACAGACGTGCAGGTACATCCTTTCTGTATTCGAAAATTACGGCATGCTGTCTCGCCGGAAGCTTGCACCTCCGAAGCCCTAAGCCCTAAGTCCTATTTTGGATGTTATCTTTCTGCCTCAGGCCACATGTCGGCCCGGCGCCGTTCTTCTATCCGGCTGGGGGCAGTCGATAAGTACTCTCCAGAATCAAACAAGAAGGCTTGATTTTTCGTTGTTAAATGATGAACTTGGCTGGGACTTCTTTTCGGGATTACGACCGAGCGAGATTTGTGTTTATCATTGACTTGGTTAACGAGGGTAATCTCAGGAGATGTGAAGGACCTTCGCCATTTCTTATTACACAATTCTCGAGGTAAACCCTCCTTGAGACTTTCAAAGGGGAGATAAGTGACATTGAGATCTGGCGGATCTTCGACAAATGACAGGCTCTCCGACTCTGGCTTATCGGTAGGCGTCGAAGGCATTAACTTACTCCCCGCAAACATCCCGAGAAGGTTCGCTCGTTGACCGGGATTGAGCATGCCGGTCTCCACTGCTGTCGCGCAGACCTTCTCGATGAGGAAGTTTATGGGGCACATCTATCTTATCGCACATGGACTGTTGCAACTATGTAGTCTTCCTGGGGTTATCTAGAAGTCAACACATACGGGGAAGTATGAATGTGAATCAGTATCATCGAGAGTTTAAAGCAAGGGGTGTCACCCACTCCTGACCGAGAAAGCTCTGCTGGCTGTATCTCAGAATAGAGCAAGACAGTTGCCACCATGTCAAACGACGATGATAATGAGCAAGTCTTCAAAGGCACCACTACCGAAGATGTCAGACTTGAGGATTTGGGCTATGAGCAAGGTGAGATCTTTGATATTCGAAGAGCGAAATCTCGCTTAGCAGGAGAAAGTATACTAATGGCCCTCTAGAGCTCAAGCGTTCATTCGGCCTAATGAGTATGATTGGTTTCAGTTTTAGCGTTGTGACATCGTAAGAGTCCTATCATACCATATATGACCATAACGAAGTGCCATTAACGTCTCAATAGATGGACAGCCTTGAGTGGCGTATTCATTGTGGGCGTGAACTCTGGCGGACCCCCTGTGATGATATTCAGTTTCATAGGAGTTTCACTTCTTACGTTGGCCGTTGCCATCCCCATGGCTGAAATGTGTTCGATGTACCCGGTTGCAGGCGGCCAGTATTCATGGGTAGCGGCTCTAACGCCCCCTAAATATGCGCGGGGTCTCTCATACGTGACGGGATGGTTTATGCTTATTGGTATGTTTTACTACATTGATAACATGCATGACAAGTACTTGTTGAAGCTAACTGAGCCAAGGTCTCCTTGCAATGGGAGCTACAAACAACTATATTGCCTCGAATTTCGTACTCGGCATGGCTAACTTGATATTCCCGGAATATACTATTGAGCGATGGCAGACAGTCTTAGTGGCGTATTTGGTTATCTTGCTCTCCGCTGCCGTCAATATCTGGGGATCTCACTTGCTCCATCGTATTTCAAAGTTTATCTTGATCTGGAATGTGTTCTCTTTTGTCGTCGTGACAATCACACTTCTTGCGACTAATGACCACAAGCAGTCGGCTTCATTTGTGTTTCAAGATTTTCAAAATACAACTGGCTTCGGCACCGGGATGGCGGCCATCATCGGTATCTTGCAAGCCTGCTTTGGTATGTGCTGTTATGATGCACCTTCGCATATGACTGAGGAGATGAAATCGGCATCTAAGGAGGCTCCAAAGGCTATTGTGCTCGCTGTTGTTCTAGGTGCTGTCACTGGATTCGTCTTCCTTTTGACCCTCTGCTTTTGCATCGGAGATATTGCAGAGACTGCCAACAGTAGTACCGGAGTCCCTGTGATACAAATTATATATGACTCTACTGGGAATAAGGCCGCCACTTGCATACTTTCAAGCATGATTGCAGTGATTGTCATCGTGGCTGGGAACAATATCCTTGCCGAGGGCTCCCGATCCGTCTACGCATTCGCTCGTGACAATGGCCTTCCATTCTCCAAGTTTTTCAGCAAAGTGGAAAAGAAGAGTCAAGTTCCGGTCAATGCTATCCTACTTACATTAGCGGTGCAGATGGCTCTCGATGCTATCGAATTTGGCACAACGACCGGCTTTGAAACAGTGATTTCCATCGCAACGGAAGGCTTCTGTAAGTCGATCCAAGGTTTAATAATGAATTGATGAAAGAATACTACTGATACTGAACGCTAGACCTCTCCTACGCAATGGCTCTCTTTAGTCGACTTTTGGGTTACTTTACTGGTCATATCACCAAGATGGAAGGCCCCTACTCATTCTCAACGCCTGTATCCATCGGCCTCAATGTATTCGGGCTCATCTTTCTGCTATTTGCGTCTATTACCTTCAATTTTCCGAGTGCGTCGCCAGTAGATCATCAGTCTATGAACTATACCAGTGCAGCTATTGGTGTTGTCGGCCTGCTTAGTCTAATAACCTGGGTTACGACTGGACGGAAAAATTTCACTGGCCCGGGTGCTGTCAGCTTCCTGAGAGGAGAGCAGACTGGACAGAGCGCCCCGCAAGGTACGGCATCACAGGCCGAGAAGAAAATCTAGAATTTTCCATTTTGAAAAGTGTATACTAATACTAGTAATGATATTGGGAAACATGAGCAAATACTAGTACTCACGGACAGCATTAAGCTGCATGTATAATCTGTGTCATACAATGATACGATACTATGACTTTCTTATGTTATGTTTCTCCAAGTAGATTCAAATTTTAAATTCCCTTGAAGTCAAGACTTTGAGAATTCGTCCAAAAAATCCAATCATTAGATTGCAGAATCTCGAGATAGAAGCTGACATAGACTGCAAGAACATGCTCTCGGTTCTGAAACACGCAGAAAATCAATGGTACTGATATGACTCTCAACAGAACAATTCTGACTCGTGGCCCTCTAATAAGATGCTCCTTGCTCAAGTTCAGTACTCCTATTGACAGGTTTGTAGTCAAGCTCAATTTCTTGCCACGTCATTCATTCTCTCTGTGGCCTATCCAAGCCTCTTACAATTGGCGCAGGCACATAACGGTCAAATGGGATAATGAGACTGATGCGTAGGTCACAACGACGAAAAAGAGTCTGTATTTGTTCAACTGTATCTACAATCAACTAAATTGTGATACCCACAAAGCTGCTCTCGTGAAGAACTTGGGAGGTAAGAGGAGATTGACGGATAATCGTCTACTCCAGGCTCATTCTATAATGTAAATCAGAAGTAGAGAGCGAATAGAGGAGCCCCAGAGAAAACCATGGCAACCTTGCCATAGTTCAGCCCCCGAAACCCTGTGCACCGTTATCTTTGAAAATTTGGCCCCAAAGCCTCATTGAATACTTGGCTCCCAACTTGAAGTTGTCGGCCTGAGCTCCTCTAGGGCATGGAGGATGTATCGGCTCCGACTTACACCCCGGGCGAGACTTATCATCCACGCAATGAGGAGAGCATTGCAGTAGTACGATGAAGCATGTAGACACCCCGAGTAAGTCATGCATGTATGGAAGGCTCTGGCCTTTTTACCTAGCACATTTTATCTAATGACATCCGTTGAGAGGTACCCAGACAGTATTATCCCGGAAGTATAAGCGATGTGCGCGCCATGTGGCATTAGTGTGTCATACACTCTATGGCCTTATCCTTGGCATGCTGTGAGCACGGGATTTATATTAAATACGAGCATCATGGTGAGCCAAGAACTTTCCGATTTGAATGAAGTACGTGGCCCTTCTCTGGCAGGGATTCTTTTTCCCGAGTCATCGGATCGGCCTTTTCCATCCTTGGATGTACTAATAGGATCGCCCGTGGTCCCATAGCTTATGAGATCGATACTAGTACACCTCTTGATACTACTAGCACTGCATACATAAAGTACTCCAACAATTTTAGCGCCGGTGCTTCCCGTTCTCCAGTCGATGCAAGCCCCCGGGAAATACTGCATTTTCCAGGCAATTTTAGCCCATGATTCTATCCAATCTGACTTTTATATGAACAAGATTTCGTACTGTGACTGTTTCTCGAGATTTCGACATCGCTTAACATCAAGCTTGGACCTGCACCCTTCGGCACTAGCAGCCGGAACTCAATTCTTAGGGCTAGAGGATAATATAAATGGTGAATATCATTCAACTTACCGACGGCGACGATGACGGGCTGAGCCAGCTGACACGAGAAAATCCTCGCCAGCCCTACCCCACCTGTTGACGTGGCTCGTATGGTTATACAGTAGAACGGTTGATCTTACAGATCGCTTGGGGCCCACTCCAGTGCATGATGCCGCCACGATCTGAACAGAAATGACCCGAGCGTAGACTATTTTATACTATCCTTGAAGGTGCATATTTAGGAAAACCCGGGAAATCCAGGCCGAGTCTTCGCGCATTTGGGTTGATCTATGGACTCAATATAATCTTTCGGCTCGTAAAGGCTTAGTAGGCAATATATTCTCTTGGCAGCTAGCACTTGACATTCTCACAACCGGTAATCTTGGAACTAGGTAGTTCCAAGAGATAGGTATTCACACGACAACTGCATACAATCAATCTTGCTTATCCTAAAGCTCCGCCACTCCCATATATCCCCATCCCGACGGGGGTTCAGGCCAAAACGGAATTGGTTGAGGGTTCAATAGTCCGCAACGTGACCAGCGTCTTTCCGGTTCCTGATTGATCTGCCGAGCTCCATGATAACGCATACCACCCCTTCGAGGTTTGCTCCGCATAAAAAGTGGCACCGTCAACATTGGTCATTACGTATCGCCCATATAGCCACCACACATTGGTCAGCTTTCCACTGCTTTTCTCCGTAGATGATGCAAAGCCGACTTTGTCCGTGCCGTCATTCGAAATGTAAAGGACTTCATCGCTCAAAGCCTTCGCTTTACTTTCGGAATGCGCGGTGAACGTATTTCCACTGGAGCTAGTCGCATCGGAGACAGTGACTAAGAAATTTGAGTCAACATATTTGTACCAAGCGAAGATCATGCATTAACGGAGACGGATAAGTATTGTGGGGAGACACATACAGTAGACTGGCAGTACGTCGGTTGAGTTGGTCTGAGCTGGATCACCTATCACAGCGGCGCCTTGGATACGGTTTGTAAGTAGTAGTTCATAGGAGCGACCTCGGATCTGTCAACGAGACCTCTCGTTGACAGATAATAGGTACGTACCATCTGAGTAGTATACCTGCAGACCACTGATATGATCACCGAAAGCATATATGTAGAACTGCTGGGCACGCTTCTCGTGTGGTCGACCAGAACCGATGGAGAACAGAGCTGCAAAGACCAAAGCAAATAGAGGAGGGAAGGAAAGCATGGTTTAGTATAACTTTCAGACAAGAAGCCTGTGGAGGTTTGTAGGCCCAAACTTGGTTCAAAATAGTAAGTGAATCTGAGAGGAGTTTCAGTGAATGGAAAAATCGCAACGAAAGTCGTACGGGGTGAACTCAGGGATTTGCAAGAGTAAAAGGAATATCGTTTGAATTATGAAAGAATGATATCGAGTCTTGGAATATTCTGATATTAATGTCTCACCACCCGAGAAAGATGACCATTTGTACATGGTATCCCCAGTCCTCTCTTGCACTTTCGCATAGATATTCCGAAAATATGATTAAGCCCGAAGAGCCCCCCGCAGGGGCTTCCCATGGCTGCGCAAGACCTGTAGCTCAGCTATAAACCCGAGTTGACCCTGATTGTGATTTACAAATGTACTTTGCATCGTACTACATCCCGTCCATTCGGCTGGGCCGAGTGAGCGCTTCCAACGCCACTTCAGCCCCAGCCGAAGAAGCAAAGGCCGCTCGTATCGACGTAGCTCCTTCAATATAGCACGAGGCCTCGTCTTTATGTAATTTCGGTGGGCAGTGCCTGGTTGAATGGGCCCCGTCGTGGTAGCCTTAGCCAGTGTTGAAATCTCACGAGATACGCTAATTATGAAAGTGCATCTACGTCTCGTGGTTCTGAGACATACATAAAAACTCAGGCCACTTAGGCCAGGCTCTTGGTCGATATAAATTGCAGAAAACGATGAGAAAAAAGCGTCTTGACCAAGGGAACGACGGAGTGTTGCCCACTCGGGAAATCCGTACCGAAAAGCCTCACGAGATATACTAGACATGGCTAGTACGGAGTCATTATTGGTCGTATGAGTAGCATGCATATCTTCCTGCTTAGCAGGATGCTAGTATCATCCGCTGGCTTCATGCATGTTAGAGATTGTGGGTGCCCTGGGCGGCTCTAGGGCCAGGACAAGGCCCGAGAAAGGCCAAGTGAGATTTTAGAGGATGAATACTTCAGCGTGGGGCTTCTCCAGAGAGGTGTCTTGTATATATAGAAGCTAGCTAGTCAGTATTTTAGAGTATTTTAATACTTTAAATAAATTAGTATCCATTTCCCTTTGTGACTTTTAACTTCAAGACACTCGAGCATTCGAGATTCATGGGGCTGTCTTTTCCATTGGCAGCCACATGAACGAAGAATTTCAATCTTATATCTGTCTATTTGAAATAGAGCATCGCGATGAGGCTCAATAATTTTCTTTTTCTAGCCTATGCATTTACTGCAGCTGCAATATCTATACCGCAGCTTGAGACACGCAAGGATAAAAATCATGGTTCGAAGCCCAAACCATGTAAGGGCAACACAGCTCACAAGAGAACGAAATGGTGTGACTACGACATCAACACAGACTACACGACCACGGTACCAAATACAGGTGTCACTCGTGAATATTGGCTTTCAATTGATGAGATGACTGCTGCTCCAGATGGAATCTCACGTCCTGTAATGGCGATCAATGGGACTATTCCAGGACCTACGATCTACGCCAACTGGGGAGACCATGTCGTCATTCATGTCACAAACCATCTCCACGAGTCTATGAATGGCACTAGCATCCATTGGCATGGTATTCGTCAGAATTATACCAACCAGAATGACGGCGTTGTATCAATCACTCAATGCCCGACAGCACCTGGGTCGACTATTACTTACAAATGGCGTGCCGCGCAGTATGGATCATCATGGTATCACTCTCATATTGGCTTGCAGGCCTGGGAGGGTGTTTTCGGAGGTATCATCATTAATGGACCTGCGAGCAAGAATTACGATGTAGATAAAGGAATAATGTTCCTGAATGATTGGTCGCATCAGACAGCAGATGAGCTTTTCACTCATGCTCAAACTATAGGACCGCCGACACTAGATACTGGTCTCATCAATGGAACAAATAAGTATAATGAGAGCGGTTCATATTTCACCATGCGGGCTAATAAAGGCGAGTCATACCGTCTTCGAATCGTGAATGCGGCCATTGATACACACTGGAAGTTCATGATTGACAATCATAAGCTGACGGTTATTGCAATGGATTTGGTTCCAATCAAACCGTATACTACTGACTACGTCAATATTGGAATGGGTCAGTTCTACGCTTCCTCCTAAAAGGGGTATACAAAAAGGCGGTTTATAGCTAATATCTGACCTAGGGCAACGATACGATGTGATTGTTACTGCAGACCAGCCAAAGGCCAGGAATCACTGGATTCGTGCTATACCTCAAACAGATTGCTCTGAGAACCACAATGTGGATAATATCAGAGGAATAATGCACTATCATGGCAAAATAGGCACTCCGACAACGTCACCCTGGGGCTTCGACGATATATGCGTCGATGAGGACATGAGCAATCTTGTTCCCGTCGTTTCTAAAAATGTCGCAACAGCAGGTTGGGAAGCCTTGACAGACGTGACCGTTGGAAGGAATAGTAAAAACCTCTTCCGCTGGTATCTCAATAGCACAACTATGCAAGTTGCATGGGAAGAGCCTACTCTCAAACAAATGTACCAAGGAACAACTCATTGGGAGGATTCCAGTGGCGTCATTGAGCTTCCAAATGCTGATGAATGGGTATACCTTCTGATTAATACTACCATGCCGGTTGCTCATCCAATCCATTTGCATGGGCATGACTTTTTTGTCTTATCGCAAGGCATTGGTGCTTGGGATGGGACAACTGTCACATCCAACCCTCCACGACGTGATACCGCTCTTTTAGAGAGTACTGGTCACTTACTTATGGCCTGGCAGACGGATAACCCTGGGGCATGGCTTGCACACTGCCATATTGGTTGGCATACTGCTGAAGGGTTTGCATTGCAATTCATAGAGAGATATGATGAAGCTAAAGAGCTGATTGACTGGGACTATGTAAATGATAACTGCGAATCTTGGAATACATATGATGGAGAGTTTGATATCGAGCAAGATGATTCAGGTGTTTGATCATGGCTGACATTTAGGCTCGTGGAGCTTTGGACATTTTTTTTGGCAATTTTGTACCTATTCGCACTTAATGGAAATTAAGACAAAAAGCTATTATTCGAGAACTTAGAAATGAAACCGTATTTTGATCTCAAAGGGATATAGCATACTTCTGAACTGTCCCATCACTAGTACCACTGCCCTTCTAAAATTTCATTGGAAATGGTCCACGAATGAAGGCCAAAGGGGCCTTGGATGATCATACAGATATACCTACTAGGTAGTATCTCGGCAGTGTTTACACCTGTTCAACTTGCTAACCTCGCTCTCTAGTGACGCCATGCCGATCTTTCGTCATACTGCCGATTTTCCAGCATCCAGTGAGATTTAAATAGACAAATGCTTTGACCAGATCAAAGCCACAGATAATTCTGAATGAGGGTGGGCGGACTTGATACACAAACAGGGGATTCCATGCATCGAAGAGCTATCAGAGGTAACTTCCAACACATTGGAGAGATCAAAGCCAATCAGGACATTTCCATGATGTTAGTATTGTGTGTGCAAGCAAATCAGAGATTCCAGTTCTTTGAAGATGTCAAACTTAATTATGATGCAGCCAGTTATTGTAGTTCTTGACGTTTGATGACGGGGATTATCTTAGATCTACAATCGAAGTGTTTATCTGGGGTTCCACGTAGCAGATTGTGTAACCCAACCCATTATCCAGCCCTGCAGCCGATCTATCCTCCACACAGAACACGATCGAACCCTAATTTCCGCCACTTCACGATCGAATTCTCCCTTGTATGTTTTGAATGAAATGGGCGGTTCCTGCCTCTAACTGCGGGTGAGATTGAGATTGCAATTTCTCTGGTCCATTCTGACGGTACTGACTGATCTTGACTGTTGGTTCGAGACTTGTTCTTTAAATTTCCACACCAAACCCAATGCAGAATGACGCCCGGTAGCGTTTTTAGACTGTAAGCACAGACAAAGTGATCGATCACAGAGTGGACAAATAATCGGAGACCAGCCAAACTGGCGGTCTACTAGTGGTCTCTAGATTAGCGGTCTCGGACTCAGCACGATCCCAGCCTTCAAGATTCCATCAACTTACAGAAAAGGCCCGCCTTTCCCCTGTATCTAAAGCTCCACAGGAAGGGAGAACACCAATTAATACCGACTTCACGATAGACGGGACTCGCCATGTCTGCGGGCAGGCCCAGAAGAGGCGGTATAAATAGTGTGCTAGCCAATGATCGATCCCCCACTCCGTTGATCACCCCACGATACAAACATCTTGCAGGACACCGTGGGATGCTTGGGAGCAGTTGGTCTGTGCCTCTGATGAAAGAGATTTCGACGGCTGGGGAGCTTGTAGACGCAGCAACCCCAATTTCGCAACTCGTACAACCTTCATATTGCCCGTGCGGGTCAGTTTGTCTGTTGCTTGGGAAGTTTTAATGCCGTATTACCACCCTTTCTGAGGATTGATTACCCCAGGATCAGAGCGGAGTGAGTGATAGAGATACGAGATCTGAACGAATTGCTTGAAGCAAAGAAGAAGCGTTTCACTACGAATATTTATATCGTCCTCAACTCACGAGCTACTTGGAGAGAACCAGCTATCCAAACCTTGACCTTGACCTTGGTTTACCACAAGACCTTCTAAGTATCCAACCATTTGTTCACTTCACTCTCAACCGCAAGATTGCCGCGGCTTGTCAGCTTGTCACCATGATAGCTTTCTTTCTGCTCGGTAGCCTGGTGGCCTACATTCTGGTCACGATCATCTACCGGGTACACATTCACCCATTGAGCAAATTCCCCGGCCCTAGGCTGGCTGCCTTGACCGGGCTATACGAGGTCTTTTTGACCACTTGGGGAACGGGATCTTTTGAAGAGGAAATTAACCGCATGCATGAAGAATATGGTGAGTCCTGTCAGTGAGCGTGCTCACTTGTCCTTTTGGCGTTATGCTTTTGTTTCTTCTTTGCTGACTTCACAGGACCCGTGGTACGCATTACACCAGATGAAGTACATGTGCAAGAACAATTTCATGATCCTCGCTATGCCGACAATTGGATCAAAGGTAGCAAGCGTCTCCAACCTAGTCGAGACCAATCGGGGTTCAATAGCCCAAGATTCCAAATCAGGAAGCGATCGATGTCGCGGGTGCGATCGATCCTCCAAGTGGAGGTGCATCAGATCATCCGAGGACTTGTCCAGAAGCATCAAGTGCACCGGGTATTCAGCTGGCGCGTTCGCTCATTCGCGATGATTCCAAGCCACTCGGGGATTCCCGTTGATTCACCGGGGGAAAGTGATCTGGAAGATGGACATCAACCAGCCAGTGGTCTATCCTCTATATCCAAAAATGAGCCCCGCAGTCAAATTCCATTGGAGTACCGACCAAGTGATCCAGGGCTCTGGAAAGCTGCCGAAGTCAATGACCCAAGATGGTATTCAGCCGACCGGAGGCCAAACCAAATCAGTCTTACATCTTAAACTACCATGGAGACAGATCTTAAAATAAAGTTGACTGCAGACTTTCCGTACGAGAAAGAATCGGGCTACTCGGTATTGAACCAAAAGGCTTATCAGACACATATCATTGCAGACATGGTCGGGGGCACGCGAGCAAACCGGAAAAAAGTGGATCTGAACCAATTTACCGTGATGGAATAAAGTTGCACAAAGATGGAGAGAAAAGAGGAGTCAAATTGGGGTCAAAACTGACGTTGAAAAGTGAAAGTTGAAGCTGAAGTGGAGAAGAGGAAGGCACTTTGGGTGTGGTTTTGAAAGGAAGGAACGAAGGAACGCGGGGGTCCAGACCAGGGTTGCTCCTTCCTCAAAATTCCACCCCCCCCACTGCCCGAGTTTGCTCTTTCCTTTTTGTTCCTTCTTTGTTCCTTCCTTCTTTACTTCTCTTTCTCCTCTCTTTCTCTTCTTTCAACTTCTTTTTTTTCTTTCTTTCTTTTTTATTTCTTCTTCCCTTCTCCCCCTTTTATTTCTCCCATCACGTCAATATGGTTAGTTCTGCCGTTCCTTCAATTGCGACAGTCGCATGTCCATTGGTTGCGCCGATCTGAGCTAATTGTCCGATCGCAAAATTCATAGCCTCACGCCGACTCTTCCATCTTCTTTGGCTCAACAAAAGCCGAGATTTACCCTCAATTGCTTGATCAGACCAAAGGTCTCCTTTCCGGTCAGCGTAACTGGGTGAGTTTGTTCCACTGGGATGTCTCAGAGACATTCTCCAAACTTGGCAAATGATGAAATGTACTAACAGAACATTGTCATCATAGGTCAGGTAAGCACTATTTCCAATTACGCTCCGAGAAATGCTTGCACTTTCTTTGGTGAACACCGAGTTCGTAAATTAACAATCCGTCAGCAACCTTTCCAACGTCTCCTCGCTCCTTTGGCACACATTCGCTGCGCTTCCTTCTCCATCCTCCTCTGTCAACTGGGCCGGATTCTATATTCGTGATGACAAATTTCCCACCCTCGCCTCGCCCGTCTCTTCACCGCCGCTGGGCGGACCCAGCATTGGCAATGTAACAATCTCGACTACTTATGCTTCACCCGAGGATCAGCTTCTGCTGTTGGGCCCATTTATGGGAAAGCCCGCTTGCCAACAGATTCGATTCGGCAAGGGAGTCTGCGGCACTGCTGCCGCCACACAAAAAACCGTTGTTGTACCGGACGTAGAGGAGTTCCCTGGACACATTGCTTGTGACGCCGATAGCCGAAGTGAAATTGTTGTGCCTATTCTTGTTCGGGGCGAGGTACGCTATATCCATGTTTCATGCCCACCCTGGTATTTAACTAATCATTTATAGACCGTCGCCATTATCGACATTGATTGCGCCCTGCCCTCTGGCTTCGACGACGAGGATAAGAAGTACCTTGAAGAACTGGCCGAGATCCTGGCCGAGAGCTGTGACTGGTGAGGAGCTCACTATAAATGATAAAATGATGTATCAGAATGAGATTTATGCGACATGATCGAAATTAATATGGGAAGGGAAGACGATGGGGCGATGACCCGTTTCACAAAAGTCATAAAAGCTCTGAGTTTATTACACTTGGCCAATCTGCTACTGTCACAGATGGCAACTTGTTTATATCTAGATTTTCGTTGGTTAAAGCTTCAAAGTTTATTTGCAAGGGAGGTTCAATTTAGATGTTACATTTCGTCAATTGCAAACGTACAATGATATTCTCCATGAGTGTACTGTATGTACGATCGATGATTTCGAGTTCTCAAACCGATCAATGCCCATTAGATCACTGATCGTCGATTATTGATTAATCGCGAGTGTCACCGGGAATACGACGTCCGCTACTGTAGCTGAAACGCCAGATCGGCAATTATCAGTCCCTGAACCACACACTTGAATACTACTAGTGTACTCATACGCGCCAATGTGTTCACGGTGTCAGAGTTCAAGTGCATCCAGGGTTTAATTTAAAGAATAGCTTAATTTATTGAGATCGTCATGAAACATTCCCAATATGTTAGGTCTAGACAGTCTAGAGTCATGAAAGACTGTTGAATTTTCGGTAGACTTTTGAGCTCAGGATATTTGATACTCCACTCGGATTTTTGGCAGTAGTTGTTGAGGTATCTAAAGTACACGTATACATATAGAGACAGAGCTTAATTTATCATTGAGAACTCAATATCCACAGACCTACTACCAGCACGCCGGATAGTCACATCATGTCCCGCCAGATGATGATGCCCTCGCAATCTACAAATGACATACTATGTCATTCATAGCTAGTATTTAACACACAGCCCTGAAAATCAGACCACTCCTTCATCAACCCGTAGAAGAGTATTTACAGTATGGATCTGCTGGTTGCGATCATGGATACGATAGCGCTTCTCATAAAGACCCCAGGAGTATCGAGACCTCGAACGTAATTTCCATTGAAAAAGAGATAGAGATACCATATGAGGTGATATAAAATAAAAAATGAAATTCAATTGTCCTGCAATCAACCATCTACTACTAGTAGTATCCCATCAGAACTGACAATCCAATCTGAAGTCGATACTCAAGAATACGGAGAACTCCCCTAAAATCCAACCACAACATCCACAGCATCTTCATCAACCCTCTTAGAACTAAAATCAACCTTCCCAACACAATCCCCATACTCATACGCATTATCCAACTCTCCATCCCCACCAGAAGAGCTAGGTACACCAAAAGTAACTTCCGTCTTAGGTAACTGATCACAAGTATGACTCCCCGAATTCCAAGGATAATATTCCACAAATCCAACCTGACTCTCAGCAATACCACCAGATCCATCAGGAAGTGTATAAGACCCGATACGAGTTTCAGTCCCGTCAACCTCATCAATCAGTGTTCCGGTCCAGGTTGTTCCACCCGTATTCTTGACGCGGAGTAGATATCCATGTTCGTAGGAAGATGATACATCTACAGCGCAGGAAACGCCCGCGCCACCGTCTGCGCCATCAGAGCAGTTCTCGTCGGAACTTGTGGTCCCTGCGACGAAACTGGAGAATGCGGCGTGGACGATTGAGTTGCTGTTATTGTCTTCTCGGGGTTGGAGGCCAGTGTATCCGACGTCTTTTTGGTTGATGAAGCTGAATTGCTGGGCATAGTAGTAGCCTGATTTATGGGCTGCGTTGGGCATGGAAATCGGGAAGGTTATGTCTTGTAGACCTGTGGAGGAAGTATTGGATACTTTCCAGGATATTCCAACGAGAGCGGATGTGGTTTGGAGGAGGGCGAGGAAGGAGGTTTGTAAAAGGTAGGCCTTCATTTTGGAGTATTGTATTGATAATGCGATTGAATGTTGTTTTGTTTTTATTTTTTCGAGTTGAGTGCTTCTCAGGTGCATTTTATACTCCAGTTGTGGTAGTATACTGCAGTGTATGAGGATATTCACGGTCCACCTGATGGAGCTTGGACCTATCAAGCCGAAACAACGCGGTGTTTCAGTGCTCTCCAGGCGAGATCTGCAAACTCCATTTGCGTTCACGCGAGGTTACATGGAGTTGTGTTAGATTGTTTGGAGAACTGTGGAATGTCATCGGAATGTAATTAATTCCCGGTCTATCTATAGAAAGGTCACAATGTGGACACGAGAGGTGCCAGGGTGGTTGATAGAGCCCAGCTTGGAAATTTATGGTGGATTCGAAAGGCCCAAAGTCCTTTAAAACTTGAATAAATATTGTATGATTCATATATGAAGCCTTGAGGCTCACCCAGCAAAAGCTTCTATCTAGTAACGACTGTTATGAGCTTGAGATGCACCGAGTCAGTATCTTTGAAAATAAACCGAAAAGACATATATCTGCTGTAAAGACCGCTAAACTGTCCGACAAATGACAAGAAAGAATCCATCGAGATCTATGAATAAGAAAAAAAGCTTTGGTAAATGCAAGTCAGGGTATGTCGTCAAACGCCGAAGAAAAAAGTATAACCCAACGAGAGTTGGAATGTCGTAAAATATAGAGAGAAGGTGGAGCAGAAAGGAGCTTTTCAAGAACCCTTAGCTCACATATTGAGCAGGCTCATTTGTCGTCGCATCGGATTTGGTGATAGCGAATCGCCATCCTCGCTAGGACCGATTCCACTGTCCGTCCCGCCGAGTCCGGCGTCGGTGTCAATATCCCATTGTTCGTCTTCAGCCTCTCCGTTCATGTCTTGTTCACCATATACTCCGCCGTCCCAGCTTTTTTGCACGGCTCCTCGGGTGTTCCAGCGAAGGGCACGTTGGACACTGGTGAACCATTCACCACTGTCTGATACAACAGTGGGGAATGGATATTGGCTGGCTTCGACGGTGACATAGTCACCCTGGCGAAGCTCAACTCGGCCTTTGCCATCAAACGAGCAATACGCAGTTGATCGGGACGCATTGGGAACAGCGATGCGGAGAAGATGCGAGTCGGATAGGACCATAGGACGGAAGGAAAGAGTGTGAGGACAGATCGGAGTAAGAAGAATACCAGGGATTGAGGGGTGCATGAGAGAGCCGCCAGCGGACAAGGAGTAGGCCGTTGAGCCTAGATTTGTTATTATGGTCAGTCTGTATTCTCAAAGGGGTGTCAAGGAGATACGGCTCAAACATACCCGTGGGAGTAGAGAAGATGCAGCCATCCGCTTGGACAACGGTTAATAACTCATCATCTGCATATAGTTCAAGATTTGACACATATGGCGAAGGACCCCGGTCAATAACAAGCTCATTCAGAACCTCGAATTGCTCGCCCTCTTCGACGGCGCCCACCTCTGCGCCTTTGCTCCGATCCTTTCGGAAGACGGTACATGTGAATCGCATTCGTAGATTAACCCGCATGCCGACATCGCCCATAACCCCATTCAAATGCGATTTATAATGTTTGAAATCGAAATTCGTGAGGAAGCCTAGACTCCCCAGTGAGAAACAAAATACCGGCGGCACAACACGCTGTAAGAGCCATGAGGTGAAAAGAACGGTTCCGTCCCCTCCGAGCGTAAGAACCAAATCAAATTTATCCGGGGATGTCCAGCAAAGATCTGGGGTCCAGAAATGCAGCATATGCGCGAACCGCGGTTCTTTCTGCAACAGCCCGGTGGTATCAAATCGTTTGGAGTTCCGCAGTTTGGCATCCACGTAAACATTGACTCCTAACTCATTTCCATATCGCGGCGTTGATAACAACCATTCGGCGACCTCACGAGTCAGATGCACCAGGCTGTTATCGCGAGCTTTGGTGACGATCATCACATTGCGCACGGCACGTTTAATTGGTCTTCGCTGCAATTGCTTCGATACTTCACGAACCCCCGTTGCCGTTTGAACCAAGCGAGAATGTGACAGCCATTCATCATCTGCTATTTCCTCGAGAACCTTCTTTATATTGACCGCGTCGTCAAATCGTTGGTGGAAGTAACATGGCGATTGGAGCAATAATCGTGCCGTAGCCGGAGACCGTTCGAGATAACCATTCAACTGCAGATTGGACAGCGCCGCAGACAGATTTTGTGATGAAGCATTGCTCCGTCTTCGCTCACGCACTTTCTCTTTCTCCTTTTCTTTTTCTTTTTCTTTCTCCCTTTCCTTCTCTCCATCTTCCGGCGGGGACGAGCCTTCGACAATGTAGCCCGATAACGGACCTGGGGAGCCGGCGCTCTGATTATTATTTGCAAAGTTTGCGCGTGATGCCAAGGCCTTCATTATGGTCTGTCTTGGAATGCAATCGGTCGACAGGGCTTTCTGCGATCGACGCCCAGACAAAGAGTTCTGGCGAAATCGGCGTAATGCCGAGGTTGGCAGTGGACGGCCTCCGACGGCGTCTTCCTGGGACGAATCTATTCTGAGTGGTGGTCGTGCGGTGTTGTTGATACTTTGTGATATTGAAGATGGATCATGGAGGGAATGATGAGAGCGAATCTCCGGAGGTGTCTGAGAGGGTTCTATATGACGAGCATAATCGCGAAGCAGAGCAGTGCCGACAGTCGAAGTGGATGGGGGTGGGGCAGACTGAACAGTCGCAGCGACAGTCGGAGATGAAGATGGAGAAGGACGAGATGGAGAATGTCCGGAGGAAAGTTGCGTCGCAGTGGTGTCAGATCGGGACGACTCACTGCCGGACAACGCCATGAGCAGAAGAGAAGCAGATCAGAAAAAAGCAGAAGAGAGCAGGCTGATATTTGTGGAGGAAAGTAATAAATTGGGGCCAGTTGAGCTTTCGGATGTAACGGGGATTGCGTTGGAGTCAAAGCTCAACTCCGATTTGATTCTCTTTGGTGGAACGCGAGAGAATTCCACCGTCTTCCACTGAAATGCATTAGATCTGTGACTTGTATATAAATAGGATGAATTGGATTGATCGGCAGTCTCTGAAGTGAGAGGTGTTAACATATGATGGCATTCACAGGTGGTTTATTAAAGACCTCTCTCTCTCTCTCTCTCTCTAACAAAGATTACTATTCCTGGTTGAATACTGAGTGCTGAAGCTGAATAGTTGATAATTCAAGCTATAATTATTTCTTTTCCATCCCTGTGTCTATTTCTGTCTGATTCTTTGTTCTCTCGAATATTGATTAGGGCTTATTGCTAATTCTGGTCGTTGCTCTGCTGACGGGGATTGTGCACCACGTCCACTCTTCATTGGCCTTGTTATCTCAGTGACCCTGGTGCCTTGCCTGGTACGACAAGAAGATAGAGGCGTTGAGCCTGTGCGACCGAGCGCATCCCCCATGATACCACCATCTGCAGGATGAGCCTGGGTTGGTGTCTTGTCCATCCAATGTCGAAAAGGGAATAAGCCTTGACTGTCTTCGACTTCCCTCGGCAGAGTGACAATTGTTCCACACCTGAAGCTCGTATAGCAGCCCCCAGCAGGGCCCAAGGCGGATATATGATGGCTGATTGTGGCATCGCACCACATCGCATTGCACAAAGTACCTTTCCCGGCAAATTGGGACAACCTTGTATTCTTCCAGATTCTGTTCCTCCGCCACACAATACTATCATTCAGACCTGATGAAAATCCTGCTCAAACGGAATCAATCTTCCACATATAATCCTTTTCCAGACGATCTTCCACGGCCTCCCGGATAAATCTCCCCGACTGAGATTCCTCTCCGTCGCCCATCGCAACATCCCCGTCCACGTTGGAAATCGTGTTCTCCCGGCAGATGGAGAGAGCACGCTCCCGGACTTTCTCCCAGGTATCAAAATCGAAGCGGCCCTCACTTTCATTCAGGAGTAAGTGGTTCTTGGAGGTAAAAGCAAGGACATGCAGAGATGCGACAGACTTTGCGTTGGCGACGGAGACATCCGAGACGATTTCACCAGACTTATCAACACCGAGTAGAGTCGCAGAAAAGGTCATAGAGAGAGGGACGGCGGCCGAGAGCAGAGCAAGGAGCGAGGTATGAAGGAGAGCGGGCAAAATGGTAAGATACTGTGACAAAGTCAAATTCCTGCATGAAAGTAAAGAAGAGGATGGCAGAAATAGGAAAACTTACGGAATCACCACGAGTGACAGTCTCGCCTCCGACAATAGCCAAAGTGATCACAACACCACGACGAGGGAATCCTCGTTCACGACCAAGAACCACTTTGGTCAAGACACTCCGTAAGATTCCCTCCACATAGCGTTCTCCAACACCCGCAGTGGTATTTCCAGGTTTAACAAAGACCTCCACGGTCGCCTCTTCGGGTTTCAAGGCGTCTCGGCGAGCAGGAAGCTCGATGGGGGCATTGACAGAACCGAGCAGATCGTAGCCGGTAGTTGGGCATTTATAGGAGGCCGAGCCATCGGCACGACTCAAACTCGACAGTGATGTTATAGGACCAAACATTCTCTTCAATGAAATGTGTGCGATTGGCAAATGACCCGAAAGTTGCGCCGAAGTCGAAGTGGATGTGAAAGTGGAAAACTGCGCGGCGTCGAACTGCAAAGCGGATTTTGCATGCCGCACTCTGATTGGTCAGTTGTGAAGAGCAGCAAAACAGCAATTGAAGTATACAATAAATCAAATATGAATGGAATAAACATGGATTCAAGAGTCAGTAGAGGTGGTGAATGTTGAAATTAATGAAATGATAGCATTTTTATTAGTAGAAATAGGTGTCTCAGTTTGTACTAGTAAAGTATAGGTACTCAACCAGTACAGCCATGAGAAGTATGTACTGCAACCTACTTCACTAACCAAGTAATATCAAGGGAACTATTGCACTGTTTAAAGGGATAATATTGTAAGTGTATCTGCTATTTTCTACAGTGCTTCGATATAATACTATGCTTATTACGAGTACTTGCCTATAGGATGTACACTGCACCATTCAAGTCTTACTAAATAGGTTACTTAGTTACTACTAACTAACTAACGGACAGTCCAAGTATCTGATTGTACACGTCACATTGCAAATCTCTTGGCTACTTGGCTTCGATCCATACATGTCTAATCTTATGCCCAGTGCCGAGTCTCAACACGACGCAATACTTGATCCGGCGCGCCGAGATCTTGGACAGTGGCGTCTCGGTATTGGCAGACATGCAGATGCACTCATGACTCCGGGGAACCATGGATACTAAAGGACGCGGGGGTATCATCATCATCCACTCTCAAATAAGCCATGAGTATTCGAGAGACTCCACGGCTAGTAGTTTAGTATAACCCTGAAATGTTTAATATTCATCGACGGATCGACAACCAGCTAATAGGTGAGCGTTCTTTGCATGAGGTCTCATCATCCCCAGACTCATCCCGCATCCAATCACTGCTGTCTTCAAAATAGTGGCTTGGTAACCGGTGTATATCCTTTCGCAAGCTCTCATTCCAAGATTATAGAAGCAGCCAAGCATCAGATTTGGTGTTCCCCAATGATATTGTCTTGTCCCCCCGCTCACGATAGAATCCCCCTCTTTTCCATACAAATACAAACATTCCTGTTCTTCCCTTCCGTACTTCTTTTTTTTTCACTCTGGTCTGTTTCGCTCGGATATCTACTCGCTGTCAAAGGTAAAAGAATCTAGTAGACTAGTTTGGCTCGCACAAATCGATTACTATCTGTCGTTCTTTGAACTTCTTCACTTTCTTTTCTTCTTCCCTTTCCCTCCACCTACTTGAATGGGCATAGAGACAACTCCCGATGTCGAGGAATCGACGGAGCCTCCTATATGTGCTTGTACGGAACCTCATTCACATGCAACACGTACAAGCTTAAGCTTTGAGCCGTGCGACCCGAAAGAGAAGTCTACGACGCTGCCATCCACAGCCACTCATAATCCACCTACTCCGAAGCAGCAACACACCTCAAGCGAGTCGGCTGATAGAAGCGAAGATCGACTAAGGAATGCCCATCTGCTGGAGATATTCGAGTTAGCAAGCCTCCTGGGATCAGACCTACAGTATGTATCCATTCTCTCTCTCGGCCAGAGATATACGATTTCTCAGTATCAAACTGATTCTTTCTTACTCTGAAGAAATGGACTTGCCCACGCCGAAGCGGAATCACGCCTTGGGCGCGATGGCCCGAACACTATTCGCGAAATGGAGAGTATCTCCATCTGGGGGATATTCTTAAGACAGGTTTCAAACAGTCTGACGATAGTAAGTATAGCCCGTGCATACCAGACCCAGAGGACAGAAGTCTAACCAGTGTCTTTCAAGGTTCTACTTATCACCATGGGTCTTTCCTTCGGTATTGATGATTATATCGAAGGAAGTGTTATCACAGCCGTGATTCTGTTGAACATTATCGTTGGGTATGTATCGAACAATCCCATTGAAAAAGAATATGGGGCCTCTGCTGAACAGCTTAGATTCGTCCAAGACTATAAAGCCGAGAAGACCATCCTTTCCCTTCACCGTCTATCTGCACCGGTGTGCAAGGTCATCCGAGATGGAAAGCTGACCTCCATCAAGGCCGAGTCAGTTGTCATTGGGGACATAATACGCTTATCAGTCGGTGATGTGGTCCCCGCAGACTTGCGGCTATTCGAGGGGATGAATATCTCCACGGATGAAGCTCTCTTGACTGGAGAGTCTCTTCCTGTCCAGAAAACGCCTTACGCTACTCTCACGTTGCCGGATATACCCATCGGCGATAGAACGAACATGGCATATTCTGGTTGCAGTGCTACACAAGGCCGTGCTGTCGGCATTGTCGTTGCAATCGGAATGGCAACGGAGGTGGGAAAGATTGCTCAACTTCTCCAGGACCAGGGCACTATGGGTGATGCAAGCCCCTTTCGCCGAGGCTTGTATCGTGTCAAATCATTTTTTGCCAAAATTTTAGGCCTGGTCGGTACTCCTCTGCAAGTCAAGCTCAGCAAGTTTGCTCTCCTCCTATTTGCATTAGCAATTCTGCTTGCTATAATCGTTTTTTCGGTCAATTTGTGGGATGTCGAGGGTGAAGTTCTAATCTACGGAATTTGTGTTGCAGTGGCAGTCATTCCAGAATCACTCATTGCAGTGCTGACAATCACCATTGCGGTGGGCACGAAAGCGATGGCGAAAGGAAATGTTATTGTTCGCAAATTGCAATGTCTTGAGGCTGTTGGAGGAGTAACCAATATCTGTTCCGACAAGACAGGAACCTTGACACAAGGAAAGATGATCGCTCGATCAGCATGGATCCCCAGGGCTGGCACTTTGACAGTTCGTCAAACGACCGATCCATATGATCCAACTAGTGGTGTGGTCCAGCTTGATGAGATTGATTGGAACTCAGACCTTCCAATAGAGAAAAATCCTGCTCTGGATATATTCCTCTCTGCTCTTTCTCTATGTAATCTTTCGCTTGTACAGAAAGAAAACAACACATGGACTGCAATTGGAGAGCCAACTGAGATTGCCCTGCATGTTCTAGCCATGCGTTTCGACTTTATCAAAAGTAGGGTCATTGAAGAGCGGAAGTTACATCCGTATACCGAGTATCCATTTGATTCATCCATCAAGAAGATGACTGTTGTATACAGCAATGCGGATCGTGGCATCAATGAAGTGTATACGAAAGGTGCTCCGGAGGCCGTGATTCCCTCGATATCAATCAGCGAGGAAGAGAAGCAAATCATCCGCGAGACCGCGGATAGAATGGCGGGAGAAGGGCTTCGAGTCCTCTGCATTGCGCATAAAAAGACAGAAATGGCTCAAGATGGCCTCGTCTCGACTCGAGTGGCGGCCGAAAGCGATCTTCAGTTTGGGGGTTTAGTCGGGTTATACGACCCGCCACGCATTGAAACGGCCGCAGCTGTACGCAAGTGTCAGACAGCTGGTATTGCGGTCCATATGCTCACAGGAGACCATATCAAAACGGCCACTGCTATTGCCTCCGAGGTTGGTATCCTCGATCGCGTAATGGCTCAAGCGAAATCAAGAAAGGTAGTTATGGCAGCGGATGAGTTTGATAAAATGACCGATGCTGAGGTGGATGATATCGAAGAGCTCCCACTTGTCATTGCAAGGTGTAGTCCAGCTACCAAAGTGCGCATGGTTGAAGCTATGCATCGTCGTCAGGCGTTCTGCGTGATGACTGGCGATGGAGTCAATGATTCGCCGGCCCTCAAACGGGCTGATGTTGGTATTGCCATGGGTAAGAATGGAAGTGATGTGGCCAAGGAGGCTGCAGATATGGTACTCACAGATGACAATTTCTCCTCAATCGTGAAAGCTGTCGAAGAGGGTCGCCGTCTTTTCGATAATATTCAGAAGGTATAGATGTCCCCCCAAATGAGGCATTCGAATGTACAAAGCTCACGTTTGTAGTTTCTGATGCATCTTTTGATTTCAAACATTGCCCAAGTAATTCTCCTTTTGATCGCTCTTGCATTCAAGGATACCGGAGGAGACTCAGTCTTTCCGCTCTCTCCACTGGAAATCCTATGGGCCAATCTTGTCACTTCTTCTTTTTTGGCCGTTGGTCTGGGTCTGGAAGAAGCGCAGCCTGATATAATGTATCGGCCACCACATGACTTGAGGATCGGAGTCTTCACTTGCGAACTTATAGTCGACAAGATGATCTACGGGTTTTTCATGGGCTCACTCTGCCTAGTCTCATTCGTGTGCGTGATTTACGCGGCTGGTACAGGAACTACTGATTTGGGAGATGGCTGTAATCAAGATTACAACCCAACCTGCGATGCCGTCTTTCGAGCCCGTGCAACGACATACGCAACACTAACTTTCCTATTGCTGGTCACAGCCTGGGAAGTCAAACACTTTTCACGATCTTTATTCAACATGGATCCTGTTAATTTTTCTCAAAAGTGGTCTATATTTCCTACATTGTGGCGCAACCAATTTCTCTTCTGGGCAGTGATAGCTGGTTTCGTGATTGCGTTCCCGGTCATATACCTTCCAGTGGTGAACCAAGTGGTTTTTAAACATCATGCGATAACATGGGAATGGGGTCTTGTGTTTGGCTGTTCGGTGGTCTACTTGGCATGTGTAGAGAGCTGGAAGGCCGTGAAACGCGCATTCGGTATTGGAAGTGGCAGGAATGTGATTTTGACGCTGGAAGATGCAGAGACAAGGGCTGGTCTTGATACATTTTCCCCACTGTCTCTCAGTGCTAATGCAAGTGTGGAAATGAAGTGAGACTGAGGTGATTCAACATTGTATTGGAATGCCGAAAGATTCAACACATCGGTATTAACTCGAAGATATGGTATATTGAGGTTTCTTTATGTTTGAATCATAATGACAAATTGAATTGATCTTTGACGCATTACTTGCATGGGGATATGTACAATTGGCGAAAGAAACCTGACGTTTTCCCTTGTACTTTTGGCATGCCCGTGGACCTAGGCTCTTATTCAAGGATAAATATTTGGTACTTGGAAGTGGACACTTCGATGTAACCGAGTAACTTGCTTCGGTTTGGTTAATGAATTGGCCAATCAGGGCTTCAGCTTGTGTGTTAGACCTTTGTTGGAGTCGCTTGGAAGGCCATACACTAATGCTACAATATGCCTCGTCCCACACACATCAACGGGGACGCCTAAAAACACAAGGACCCTGGTAAGACATTTCAGCAGTCTCGGTTCACACCTAGCGCTCTGTAGAGAAAAATAAGAATGGTTTTAGAATTTGGCACTGCACGAGTAGATGCATGATTTGCATACGTCACCCTTTCCCGGAGACAGAATACGATCTAAAAATAGTGGACCTAAACAAAGTGAATGATGCTGGCCTTGGATTCTAGTGTACTATACATCTCGCCGTGTGAAAGCTCAAAATGGATTCAGTATCATTCTCCCAGGCTTGCTCAGTATTTGTTAGAAAGAGGGGAGAAAAAACTATATAAGGTGTCCCAAGAACCTCAAAATCACACTATCAACAGTCCTTTGAACAATTAAGAAAAACGAAAAGTATCTTCTTCTTTCATCTATACAAAATGCAACTTATCTCCCTTCTCGTTTCTTTCTTGGCCCTTATCGGAGTTGCCTCTGCTGCACCCACCGAAGGAACCACACGCATAGCGAGAGCGACAACAACTGCTCCGCTGCACTTGGTGAGGTTGGCGTCTTCGACACCGACTTCAACAAGTGCAAACCCGTCCCTGATGGAGAGAATGTTCACTCCCTTGAGTTCCGCACGCAGCAAGGAAATTGTGTTTGTATGTATCATTAATTCATTCCAGAGATCAGTACTGGTTTCTAACAGATATACAGTATACACTTATACCGACGTGACGTGTCACCTAGATGGTCAGGTTTGGAATGGTACTTCTGGTAGTCAGTGTGCTCGTTGAGAGAAGTACTCCCGCAGCTACAAGATCGTCTGCTAGAAATTAGCTCGAATATACTACTGCAGTGGGCACTACAGTAGTTTTTGGAGATTTGAAAATGTGATAAATTGCTGTGCATACTAGTAAATCCATCTACTGTCAATTCTTTTAACCCATCTATCAAGCATCATGATGTCTTTCATCTATCATATTTTTTTTTTCTCTCTTTTTTCTTTTTTTCTCTCTCTCTTTCTTTCTTTTTTTTTTCGTCAAAAAAAAGAATGAAAGTGAAAATGAAATTAAGCTCGGGAGATCTCCATCAATGATTGTTTTCGGCTTAGATGGTGCGTTTGTAGCTACCGAAAATTTCTTGACGGGTATTCGAATGGGGTTTCAGTATGCTGCAATATTAGAGCTTTCTAACTTTTCGCAAATTATACCAGAAATTATATTCCAAATCCAACCAAGACCGATTTTATACTTCAACGTTGCGCGAACGGTCACATGACTCGGAAGAAATGCCGCCACTTGACCCGTTGACAACACTTCATTTCTTCGGTGAGCAGATGAATTACCCAAAATGCCAGCAGCTCCTCTGAAACCATCATCCCTTCGCAGATCATGCCAAGCATGTGCGAAAGGCAAGAGGCGATGTGACCTGCGCTCACCCAAGTGCAGTAGATGTCTGAACAGGGGTCTGAAATGCGAGTATATCAATGCGCCTCTAGCCGTGTCAAACACAGCACGACGCTCCATCAATAAGCCGTATTCATATCCCCGCCAATGGCCCAACAAACTCTCTAGCCAAATACTACCCCCTCTACGACTAGAAATCGGAAAAGAATACAGCAAATCTACTATCCGATTTCTTGTGAATGGAATACGGGATCTTCCAAGATCTTATGCCCAAAGCCAAAAGACTCTTTTCATTCATCCTGAGATGCATGGGATAGAGACTCCAATGCCACTTCGCGATGTCCACTGGCTCTGTAAATTGCATGTGCAAGCAGAACAAGCAAAGCGTGCCCAAGATCTAAGTCCTTTGCTGCGAAGAAAACTTACAGAATATGCGCGACGCCTTTCCGGTGCTCTGGGAATTGAAGATCTTCTTGGATACTCACAAGCACTGGTTCTAATTCATTGTGCTCTGGCTTTGAGTGAAGACGATCGAAACGAATATTGTGACAAAACCAGTACTATGCTTGAATGGATTGCTGAGCGACTGTGGCAGCAAGCCCCCACTCAGCTTCCCTCATCATTGAGCCCTAAACGCGCTTGGTTGCTTGCTGAGAGTGTTCGACGAACAATTATTACTAGCTTAATGCTTCGCAGCGCTTATTCATTACATAAAAGGAACTATTCAGTTCGTACGCCCTTTGTCGACGCTCTTCCATTTGACACACGTCTCACTTTATGGGACAATGGCTCCGAAAACGAATGGAATGACCTCGATTCGGCATCTAATAACTCGATGATTTCCTTGCATGAGTACTCCAATGCGCTAGAGCATGGTCGAGTCCACGACGTGACACCGTTTTCTGCATTGATCCTGGCAGCCTGCAAAGGGAAAGAGATTTCTGCCATACCGTTTCCTCCAACTAGACCATATGTTGTGAGCTGAGCTTCGGACGTCTAAAAAAGAGATCTACCATTAAGTCTCATCGACAATGCTGCACAAGTCTACCATTAAGTCTCATCGACAATGCTGCACAAGTCATATTCCCAGCGGGATCATTAATTTTCAATTTAAGTCCATTCATCTCCACGCCATAGGCACGGCATAGGCACACCATTTGGAGGGCATCACGGATGTTAGCACAGTCTACTGCAAAAAGAAGAAGCTTCTGGTATTTCACAAAGATTCAAGTCTATATTGAATTACAAAAGGAATTCCATACAGAAAGAAGCAAAAGGTATTTTTTGGCGCATGGGTGATTGCTGCAGGCGAGTTGGTGCGATGGATTTTAAGGTCGCTTGGGTCACATATCCTCCGTCGTTTCCAAAAGACAGATTGCGCATTCGAGCTTCTTGATATAAGGGGGCCAAAATAGAAGTCGCAAGGAATTCCAGTGAAGCAGAGGTTGGCAAAATGTTGCAAGGGGCAGAACTGTTCTTGTTAGCAACCCAGGTGGACTCGGACCATGTCAATCAGACATTTTAATTGTCTCCATCGTCCTGGAATTCCACCCAGGTCTTCATTTTCGCTCTCACATGCTCACCATATAAAACAAAGCCCTCATCGCCATCGACAGAGCGAACAAGGCAATTTTCACCGGGCTCAAAGAAGAAGGGGACACTGATTCTTCCAAGTGCTTGTGTTCCACCATTCCCTTGACTAGTAACAGCCGAGGCAGAGGCTTTCACCTGGGGTGCGCGTACACGATGCATGGTAGCGACAAATCTTCCACCAGATACCTTTGCCATAAGGTCTCCAATATTGACAACCAGAGACTCGGGAATGTATGGTGCTGCGACCCATTCTCCGGATGAGTTGCGTACTTCAAGTCCTCCAGTCGAATCTTGGTGCAATAAAGTCAGAATGCCACTATCGGTATGAGGCGTGCAGCTCAATTTGACATTCTTTGAATCTGCGGATCCCGACCCTGAAGCGGCCGATGCTACAGGAGGATAATGAAGCAGTCGCAGAGTGCTCAAGGAATCTTCCAGATAACTTGCGAAATAGTCGGCGGGTTTCCCAAGGGATACGGCAAGCAGTGAGAGAAGCTTTGACGCAAGACTCTGAAGCTCTGTATAAAGAGTTTCAAGGCTCGGTCGAGCCGGAAGCAAATTGTCATCTGGCCACACATTGGACTCGGCGAGATTGAACTTTGAATTGGAAGAACTAGCCGATTGCGTACGAATCGGTTCTGCGGGACCCATTTCGAATCCTTCTTTCAGATTGTCGGACGCTAACTCGGGCTGAGTTGGAAAATAACTAAATGTTCGGATATCTGTCAGCCATTCAGCTTTTTAATACTGGGGTAGAAAACTAGTGACCCTCGATATGTGTTGTGATGGTTGCGTCGGAAAGACCGCTTAGCAAGCTTCATCTTTTCTTCCTCTGGCAAAGCAAAGAATTCTCGTGACATTCCGAATACCTGCTCATGGTTGAAGCTCAAAGGGACATTCACAAGATAGGCGAATCCAGTCGTAGCAAATACATCGTACAAGCGTATACTGAGTGCCGTCAATTCTTCCGTTGATGCCCCTGCGGGATTCCCGAGAGGACCAACATCCACAATAGGCAGTGAAGAAAAGGAAGTCGTCATTTTTATGAGATTGTATGATGAATACTGAGAAGAAATGGAACAAAATTATCAGAGTAATGCGGGGCAGCCCGGAGATTTTATAATAAATGCGATTTCAGCGTAAACGATGACACAACCAATCCACATAGATCCCCACCCCCTTGGGGTAGGAGGTCGTGTGTCCTGAGTGGCTCCCTTGCACCAACCACAATCCATCAAAATGCGGTGACCATAGGAACTCACGGGCTGAGATCACAGAGGAATCATTGGCAAGAGGTTAAATTCGAAAGATTCGTATCTCTACGTTGAGGGCTGTACTATGTATGCGGCTTCAGGAACGAGAGAATTTGCCCTCGCGCGTTAATGAAGCACAAGTTTGATTCTGCTCTTCAGTAGAAATCCCCAAACGTCTTCTCTTGCTACCCCATATGTACATCCGCCACATTTGGTGGGAATGCCTCGCTCCCGACATGCCATTCCAGGAATGAGGCGGGGAGACCCGATGCTTGATCCACCTTCTGCCGTGTGAGTGACAGTTGTAACCCAAGGGTTCCCTCAGAGAAAGTCCCAGTCGCGAATATTGGCGTTTTCCAAAAGGCCAGGCTAAATATCATCGTTTCCCAGAGGAGAGGCGAACCGCTAGTGATATGCCCGCGTGCATTTTCTCTAGGTCTGTGCGTATTTTTCAACTGTAGACAAGTGTTAAGCATACAGAAGTGATCTGCGTAATGCTCAAAGCAAAGAGGCTATGCGAGATATGCGAGGCTGTCTACTATGGACATTGAGAGGTACCCTCCGACTTCTACGGCTTTACCTCTAACGGGTGCTCGTTATGAGTATCATAATGATCTTCACATCAAAGTTACTGAACTACCTGATGCGGCGACACGAATACTACTAGCAGTATGCCAGTGATTCTACTCTACGAATTTGACCGCAGCACACACTTTCTTAGACATAGTTGTTCATTAACTAAGCTTGAAACTATGTATATACCTACATTAAGTATCGCAAGCTTATCTATTCTTAAGTCCTAAGTTGTGCCAGGAGTTGTCAATATTCAGAATTATGTATTAGAGATAGTTATGTACTCGAACTACTAATTAGTAGGTTACTGTACTTGCCAGCAACATCATGACACACAACTTCAAATTTATAAACAATCACCATGAAAATGTCTCCTCAAAAAGATCGACTGTCTTCTCGCCTTGCACATTGCGAACAGCCTCGCGAACGCTATCGCCCAGGCCACCAGGGCCACATACACTAACCGCCAGGGCTCCAACCTGCTCCGCTTTTTCGTTCTCTAGTAACGTTTGGAAAGATGGCTTGCCGTAACGCACGTTTACAGGAATATTCGATGGGGCGCATTCAGTCCACGGCGTTTCTGACGCAGGAAGATACTCTTCGAGCGTGTCCTTGTGTTCGGTGACATGGACGCTCACAGAGAGCATAAGTCCAGGAAACTGGAAATAGGTTTCTCCTTTCGGGTTGATCGTGCTGTTTAAGGAGTCATGATTGAATATATCAGTCATCCAATTTTGAATCCATGTCAAATGATCTAAATGAAAATGTTAGTGTGTATTCAAGTTGTCGGAAACGAGAGCGTGCCTACCTAGACTCCGAATCATCCATACAAGGTGCACCTTGCGAGTTGCCGTCTTCCGAGACGCGAAATTGGTAACAACTTCATGTAGATACGACATAGGATGTGTAATGCCAATACCACCAGCAACAAGGAGCAACGTTCCGTACGATTTCAGTGAATGGATACCACCGAAAGGCCCCTCTGCCAAAGCCATCGCCTTGATTCTTCCTTCAGGCGACTCTTCAGCTTTATCCAAAAGTTTCTTCGTAAAGCCATCCTGGCCCTTAATCAGAACAGACATAGTTGTAGTTTCTGAGCCACCCAGGAGGGTAGCAATGGAATCACTCGAGCTTCGCTTCTCACTTGTGTTCAGATTTCCTGTGCCAGCTGAGGTCCAGGCAACCGTAAATGGATGAGAAGTCCAAAGTCCCAAGCAAGGCATGTAAAGATACATATATTGACCGGGTCGGAAACTCCAGGCTCGAGAGACCTCGACATCCACGCGTGCAACTGAACCTGGGAGAGCTTCCACTGTCGCGGTCGTACGTCGCTTTCCACAATTTCTCCAGATCAAGATGCCTAATCGACCGACACGCTTTATAAAAGTTAGCAAACATACATAAGGTTATTTAATATTCATAAACAGTCACATACGTCAAGGCCCCAAAGGATAAGAGTACCCAAAAGTACCTGTTGCTGGAGCAGGTTCTTCAAATGGTACCAGAGAGCGACGAATGACATAATGGCGAGAGCGATGTGGAGGTGCAAGAAAAGCTCGTAAAAAGAGTGTCGAACCGGGGATACTGATTGTACGACAATGAACAAAAAGCCAAGCAAGGCCTGTTGGAAAGGGATTAGAGACTCGATTCAACCCCGTTCAAGTTGTTACGAAACATACCACAAGGCCATAAATATAGAAGGGCATGTGCCAGATTGTATCAAGAATATAATTCATACCATCTGCGTTTTGTCAGTTTATCATATTCATCGTCTCTGAACGAAAAGAATAACATACTCTCCTGTGCTAAACTCGCAAGCACGGCAGCCATGTGAATGACAGCATTTGCAGCAATCGTACGGCCGACCCAGCGATGCATGAAATTGAATGTATCGAAAGGGAGACCGAGTAATGGGACTAAAAGATTATTCCTTCCCGCACTCAAGACCAATCCAGGCGTATTCATCACAGCCAGGTGTCCGGCAGCGTACTTGAGTTGAAACATCTTCTTGGGGAAATTCTCCCACCAATCCACCGTGACGACCACGAAGATGAAGTTCATCAGAAGATAAATCACCAATAAGACAACTTCTAATCGAAGTGGTAATGAGCCCATATGAAGTCTTAGAAATCGAAATTCACGGCTGTGTCGGGTACCCCATAGAGGCGCATAAAAGAGATGTTTTTTGAGACTGGCATTAGTCGAACCGGTTCGCGCGAGTTGACTTTGATCGTCGATCTGTCTGGCTGTTTTTGATCGGCGACTGTGTCGAATTCGTATAGCCGTTCTCCAAAAAAATAGCAGGGCTACGAAGCCTCCAACGGCAAATAGAGGAACAGCCACAAAGGGGTTCATTGGAGGCTCCCCGTGGCCATTTCCCTTGAGTTGAACACCCATTGTTCCATGCGTTTGTTGGGTTGGAATGTTATTGATCGGAGCAAGGGAGTAAAGGATGCCGCTGTCAGCCGCCCAACACCGTGACTGTGGATGCGCAGCGTCTCCTAAGAGGCTGATATCGAGGATCAGGAAGGAAGGAGGGGAAGAAGGTGATTGATCGTAATGGAAAGATAAATATTTGCAGCAACGCGCGCCCAGGATATCGCCGCCATAAAGTTGTATTCGGCTTTCTTGGCCTACAGCCGCACCTGGATGCCGTCATTGACCCCTGGAGCCTTGAAGACAGGACTTCTGCCGAATTAGAAACATCGTCATTCTTCGAAGGGTAGATCTCCACACGAAAACGTGAGTGTAACAGACCGAATTGGGTAGTCGTAGATCAGGGCTAGCTTAAGCTTAAGCGGGTATGTGGGCTGTCAGTGGCGGGTACGGCGGAAAGTCTAGATCTTAGCTCCCGCCGACCCGGACTTGCCAAGGAAAATATTGAGACTGCGTAATCCAGCTGATCTCACTGAATCCAGGAAGTTGAGCCGGTTCTGATTGAGGACTTGCATTGCTGGTCTCAAAACAGTTCGGGGTTGTTTGTCGGCAACCCGAAAACGGATGCGGGAGATGCGCGTTGCCGTCTTCGGCCTATCCCTTGGTTCTCGCTGCCCTCCCGATTGTCAATCTACATCTATTCCGACAACTTCATTTTGATGTGATTACCCCTGGATTAATTCAAAACACTCAGATGGACTCTTTTTTTGCATTGCCGATGTTGTTCTTCCTACAATGACGACAACTGAGATCTAAACGTCATTTCCATTAGATCGCGCGGAGCCCCGTACAGCGTGGGCGTGATTCCGATAATCCGGGACGCAACTGCAACGTTGATAGACAATGGTCCAGTTAGTTGAACGGTGGAGACAAGGTGACATGTGACGCAATTTCCCCAATATTCAAATAGAAAAAGATGATATTGTAAAACTTTAAGTCTAGACCCCCTTCCATGACATCGTAGGGTAGCGATTCGTTAAACAAAGAGAAGGATAGAGAGGGGAGTACCATTTCCTGATGTGTACATTCTTTGCATATTTGTGTTCAAACCGGCCGAAATCAAATGCCGAGGCTGAAAAGGGCCCTGATTCTGTCTGATCGTGCCATCAGGCCTTCTCCATGACAACCTTGTCGTCGATTGGTCTCTCCTGCCTTTGCCGCGATGCCTCCCATTGGGTTTCACGTGTTGACCATAGGTTGGCGAGTGCAACTGCAGGCCCAAATAGTAAAGCATTGCTAATGGCGAGCAGGATGGTCGAAAGTCCGGCATTGCTGGCATTGATTCGTCGAGTATCCCAAATTATAAAACACAAGAAAGCCATCATGATCAGATCCAACAGCAATATTCTCACCTCACTAGGGTCCAAAGAGCTCCCCTGAACCACGAGTGAGTACAGAGGAATCAACTTTGCCCCGGACTGCCCTTTCAAAGGATTACTGAACAAGTATCCCACCAGTGAAAACATGCTCATTAGACTAAAAAAGCGAGTAGTGTACTTCATGTCTTGATCGCCCCATAGAATAGCTGGTCCACGAATACTGCCAGTGGAGCGACGCGCAATCCATTTAGCAATAGGCCAAATAGCGAGGGGCAAGGTGGCATGGGAGAAACTCCACAACAATAATGGGAACGTGGAGCAAGCAAATGTACAGACTATGGAAGGGATGTAGTTGACGAGATAGGCAAAGACAAAGGCCTGAGCGGCGGCTAGATCGATCGATCTAGGGCATGGGTAGTAGTACGATTTAGTACCCGTGTAAAAAACGAATAGAGCAAAGTATGCGGGTGCAACAAACTCCCATCCGACGAAGATGGAAGCTATTCCGAACGGGAGGGCGCTGATTCACGTTAGCTTTCATTTCGGAATTAGCAGGGGTAGTATGTTGAAGGTACCCACCTGCCCAATAGGCTCAAACCCAAAGACAGACGATATGACTCGATGGATATAATAGCCGTGATGATTGTGATAGATAGGTTGTAGTGGAGCTGGAGTGATCGATCTCTGTCCAGGCCTGTCAATCTTGTGAAAAGAGACTTCTTTGCTTCGTATGTCACGATGGCTTCTTCCTGTTGCAAGTGGGGATAGAGAAGAAAGACCACTGCGGTAAGAAACAGCGCAAAAAGAAGTGTGATAAATTTTGAACGACGCTTGGGCTTCATTTTGATCTCATCGGCGAATGGCAGAAGATTGGATTGGGGAGGTAGAGGCAGATGTTTGAGTCGTGGCGCCCAAGCATACCATTGACAGGTCACATTGGCCATAGTCTCCGAAGACAAATATTTGGCAAGCTTCAGCTGGATGAATTTTGTCACGGGGGTTTCAAGCGCTTCCATCTTTTGCACCTGGCGTGAGTGTTCAACAACCGCGAGAGATTTTGCCTGTCGGGCCTTTTGATAGTGTCCTAGGGCCAAGCCCAGACGGGCCTCGCTGGGGTTTCCTTCATCAATTATGGCATCTTTCAGTTCGTTTGCAAGGCTAGTAGCAGACTGAATCGCTGTGTTGCCCCCTAGACCACCCAGGGCATTGACCTAAAGTATACATTAGCTTGGGATTTTCCTGTAGGTACCAATGTAACCAACCTTGTGCCAGGAATCGCCCAGCAAAACAATTCTCTTGTAGAAGCAGTTTTTGAGTATACCTTCTTCGACAGGGACCATTGAAGCTCTGATTCTATTGTCGAAAAGATCACCAAATGTGACACCATCTTTGATAACATCACCCCGATACAATGCCACGGCTTGATCTATATCCTTTTCTGTGTAGCGCGGGATCGACTTTCCCTGTGTCTTCTCCTCATTCTTCATATCGAAAATCCAATATAAGGTCCCATTGGGGCCAGCAGCACACAGATAGTTGCGACCTTCTCCAAACCACTTGAATGCTTGGTCGGGAACAATGCCTTCTGGTGCCTTCGAGATGCCGAAGATCGCTCTATACTCACACGTAAAGGCTATACCCGGTGTAAGAGATATGAATAGTTGAACGCTGAGGGGGAGTAAACACACCATCATCTTCCGGGAAAAGATCTCTACCGGGAGTGTCTTCAGCTGCAATTCGTTGAATCTCACGTCGAACCCGACTATGAACTCCGTCCGCGCCAACGACAAGATCTCCATGGAAGACAGTGCCATCCCCAGTCTCAATTTCGACCCCATCGGAATGAGAGAAGATTTTGACAACTTCATGAGAGGTGAGAATCTTAGATTTGTCGCCAAGATTCTCAAAAAGTGTCTCGATGACCTTTCGTCGATCCATGAAGCGCATTTTGGTACCGTGTCTGGAACATGTTAGCACATAAGCCCAGTCTGCCTTGTATGATCGAGTACATACGATTCTTCTTGCCAGCGCCCGAATTCGGGCTCATACATGTGTAGTGACCCGTCAAAAGATACATTCGATAGAGAGTTGACTGGCTCATTGGCGGCTTCTAGTGGCTTGTAACAGCCCAGTTGCTGTAGAATGCGCGCACCGTTAGGTTGAATAGCAAATCCTGCCCCGACTTGCGGGGTTATTGTAAGATATTTTTCGAGGAGCACGTAGTCAATCTCGTACTGCTCTAGCATATTTGCTAGCGCCAGGCCGGCAATACTGCCGCCAACGATGATCACTCTGAATGGTGCCATGGTGTGGGATGTCGAGATATTTCGAACTCGAGTCAACAGAGATGACTCTGCGTCTTTTCTACCACCACCAACGGAGCAGGAACGGTTATTCTCTAGTCCGAGTCCGTGCCTGTTTCGAGGTGAAGTGTCATGTATTGTAGAGCCCGAATTATCTCCTTTTGGATTTGGGTCCGTGGAAAAGCGGAGCCAGGCTTGTTGGGACACGTTGATTTGTCGTGGGAAGTTGATCTTTCAGCCCCCTGGACTAGCGTTGGAGGTCATGAGTTGACCTCGCGCTTTTTCACCCCTAATAATGTGATGCTTGGAGACTTGCCTGTAGGGGTAAACGAGATGTAGTCCAATCATGATGGACTTTCAGTAAGACAACGCTCATGTACGCGCGGGCCAATAGGGACATGTCTCGACTTACACAACCTACAATAGTTGGAACAATATACTGCCTGGGACGTTTTCGTGAGAGCTGATTTTAGAAGAAAACGGGATCTTGTGTCATTATTGATCCGGTTTGTAATAATGGTGATGGTAACACTGCCGCCTCGGCTCCCGGAGCCCTGCTGGATTAGTCCCCTCGCCGCCCTGAGCTGCTTCCTGAGCAACCCTGAGTATTCCCGGAGTGCTTCCGGAGTACTCTGACGGCTAGATCTGTGCACTGGGCGGCCCATGGGCGGATTTTTGAAAGGTCTACCCATCATGGGCGGGGGTACCCGCGGGTATGTCCAGCACTGCTCAGATCAGGGGGTGGGTCCAAGTTCTGCATTATTATATACAGTAATTTTCCCCTGTTTCAAAAATATATATTTAACTATGGTAAATTACAATAAATTATCAAAAATACTATTTACTATATTCTATTCGAAGATATCCATATATCCATATATCCATATATCCATATATTTATATATTTGTATATAGACTACTTAACTATATAGTTTATAGTTTATTTTGCAGACTATATCTACGGTGCGTAGATATACTAATACCAGAATTTGTCTATATTGCAAATTCAATTTCAAAATAATATATATTAATTTAACTATTCAAGTTATATCTGTCCATCGTTTTGCTGCCAGTATAACAGATATTGAACCTGCCAGCTGTCATTTGCTCTCCATTTTCTGTGCCTTACTGACAATCTAAGATATTACTATGGAACAGACAACACAAACGGTCATCTACAATATTTTACTTAGTTGTAGATCGTACTTCTTACTCTGCTTATCACTGTGTTTAGTCTGTCGGCCACTGTATTCCATCAACGCTTTCTGACCATTTCTTTGACTAGACTAACATGCACTGATGTTACTAGAACTTCAAGAACAGACAAAATATTAGAGAACACGAAGATTGAATACATACTAGATAACGACGCGGAATACAATGCAGATTGGCATTATTGGCTACAGAATATAGTATTCTAGGTTAGAATATACCGCAGAGAGAATATGCCTGGGGAAAAAGGATCTTTTATCTCTAGCGGATTTTCAATGTGGTTAGGGGTCCGTTATGCCCTTTGCTTTTTCCCTAGATATTATACCTTACTTGTCATCTGTAGCCACAAACCTTATAGTGTCTGCTTTAGCCATGCTAAGGATCCTTGTGCATACCTACGCATATATAGCTTTATAAGTAGAACTTCGCCTAGCATCGAAAAAATGTACTACTACTAATATAAAGTCTATATTCCCGGATCCTTACCAATCCAAAATGGGGCAAAGAATTCAGTTTACATCACCTGCATTTTTTATTTAATTCCGCTTCACTAAAAAATAACATAGAAATTCACTTGTACAGGTTAGGAGGTCGAGCATCTCCTTGGCAGATAGACACGTCAGCAATACTAAGCTTGCTCACTCATCATCAAAATCGAGTATTTCGATACTCAAGCCTTGGGGAACCTCCACGTTTCTCAATTCATCAACATCAACTCCATCCGGGGCAGAGACACTGCTGTCATTAGTATGTTGATACCATATTTTACAGTACAAACGTACTTCATGAAGTTGATAGGTGGAAAGGTCGCAGTGCTGTCGAATTGGTCTGGTATTTCAAGGCTCTTGCCGTGATACACATTGCGGATACTGTATCTCGTTGTTAGGCTTGATAATGGGGTGACTATGACTGCTGGGAGTTGTACCGTTTAGCTAACTTCTCTCCGTCCCCATAGTATTGATGGGCAAGCTCGTTGTCGTAGCGGATATCGAATGTCTTTTGTTTGTTAATAAATCACTAATTGAACAACAAATAAAGCGTATCTCACCAAATCCTTAGTCATTTTTTCTTTTACGAGATACTTCGCTGGTTTGGATTGAATGAAATTAAATTTTGGAAATTGGGAGACAGCGGCTTCAGGGCACGCTGTTAAATAGTTTATCTCAGCTGCGCGACTAAAAGTGAATATTAGACGTCATTTATGATACAATGGAGAGAAAATCTGCAAATTACAGCGTTTTAACACTGTAATCTAAGACCATATAATCTAGATTTGTTGTCTAATTGGGCATGACGTCAACTGTCTGACAAAAGCTTCCCAAATTACTGTATACCTAGTAGTAACCGCTGCCGATATTCCAGATAATTGGACCATGACTTAGATAATAAGGAGCCAGGGTGAAGTTCAGACCGTTTTCGGAAGCCCGAGATACCTTTTACAATAACTGCAAGTTTCTCGCTGAGTATAACATACCACAGCAAAAGTTAATTATTATGCCACCACTGTTCCCTCCTCGTCCAACCTTAGATTCGGAATAGTTTGGTCCGACCACACAAGGACGGCGATTTTCGAAAATCGTTGAAGAGCCTGGGAGTCTGTTCAATATTGTTATCTTGTTGCTTTTCAGAGCCGCGGGGCAAAATTACATTATTGATTACTGCAATTATGGGATATCCATGGCTATTCTTTTGTAAGAACCGCCGACCGCGCACAATAATAACACGGTAGCCTAGCCAGGCAAAAAGCAGGTCTTTGTCGATGAAGAATGAGGGATCTTGGTCCTTGTGAACCAGTCTGAATTCAAGACGATTGGCTAACGTCTTATTGCGTGCTTGTCGAAATTGTGTCTTCAATCTTTCGTCCCAACATTCGATTCATGCCAATATAATCTCTGACGTCTTCAATTCTTTAGTCCAGGAAGATTGAGGTTTTCTATGACTTGGTCATTGGGTGGCAGAACCATTCTTGAGACTGCGGTTGGGTTGGACATGTCTCATCTCGGGAAAGATATTTGAATCTCGGATCATTTTCGGGGCTGCTATAAAAGATGATCATAAAAATAAAGTGTAATTTTGGCATTTGAGGCATGATGACATATATCTTGATGAATACCTAGGGTGATTTTCTTTTTACTGTGCCTGTGGGTTAGGGATATTATTTGTATTATATAAGCTCGAGATCTTATCCCAAATAGAAGTAGTTGTTTGAGATATAAACTTGTAATAAAATTGACTAGTAGTGCTATCTAGAAGTTAAAGACTGTTGAGCAGTACAGACTTAGCTCCACCCTTGGGAAACGCCTCAATACGCCTTGCTTGTATGTTCCTGTTTCCCACTGCAAAGAAGTCCTGGATTTCTTTCCATTAATTGCTCCAACAATGATACAGCCCTTTGCCGAAACGCCACAAATCGAGAACCCGAACCCGAACCCGAACCCGGAACCCGGAACAACGAAAGTATTATATGATCATCAGAAAATGATAGGTTATCACATTAAGCAGAGACCTCCTGCACCCTCTCAGGGACGTTGGGAGTGCACTGGATGTCATCCTCGAGGCTAAGGCTTCCATATCCAGTGTCATTGCTGGCAGATCGTTCTCTACGCAGGGGCTTTCCGACACGAGACACCATCAGGTCTTGATCAGCATCACTCTGGGGTGATTGATCAGAGCCACCTCGACGTCGGCGCTGTCGTCGCTTTCGTGAAGGCATGACTTCTGGAGGTGGAGTGTGTAAATAATCATCGATATTGATGCCGGCATTTGCACAGGCTGTGGCGCATGACTTCACAATCACATCGACAAGAGAGGATGAAAACCCATAGAATGCAGGGTTATAGGCATTTCGCGACCAGTAGATGAGTTCCGCGGCCACCCGGCCCAGGTTGGCAATATCACGCGGACAGACCGCAAGTTTGCGTGGGAGGCGGGGCTTATCATCGGCCTCATCATCAGCGGAGGCCACTTCAGATGGCGGCGCAGAAGGGGAGGAAGAGTCTGACGACACAATGTAATCAACGTCGGAGGCCAGTAGGTGCAGTAAATGGTAGACCGCAGAAAACCCAAGCAGGCTGAGCTCGACGGGGTCAATGGGCAGTTGATTGAACCAATTGATGGCCTTTTGAATAGTGAAGGAGGCGGGTAGATTTGTGTCACCGGCAGATCTGGCGGTCACAATCGTAGCGATCATGGCACATCGCACGGCAATTGAGATTTCATCCCGAACTGAGACAGGCAGCGAAGAGTCCAGAAAGTTTGCAGCTTGGTTGTGTTCATCCTTGTGTTTGTCTTTGGGGAGTGTAGCGAGAACGGCTCCAACATTCTCAATCCGCCCCTGCTCAAAGAAGACAGCCTTCATGACCAGCGCACGAGCATAGGCAGCGGAGAGACCAGGTGCCACGTTGAGGGCCATCCGGATCTTTTCCTTGAAAGAGTCCCGGCTACCCTTGGAGATGGGGCCTCCTTCGCTAGCTTCCAGATAGTTTAGGAGAGCATTCTGGAGGAGATGACTAGACCACCATGCTGCGAGTGCATCAACCGAGCACTGAATGGCCGGATCTTCCTCTACCACATCGAGCATAACCTCATCGTCGCTAGTGCCTTCTTGTGTCGGGCGATTCCAGGTCAAATTCACGGCGCGTTGGATGATACTGTCGATCATGACATCCTCACAATCGAGGTTGACCAGAGCTGCGAGGTGAGAGGGAAGCCTGTCGGGGTGTCCCTCGGGTAGTGCATCGTTGATGTCTTTTGCAACGCCCCACTGATATCTGGCGAGAGCGCGAGCGATATCGTTCGAAACATGGAAGCTCCAAGAGCCGGGCTCGCCCACTCGCCACAAAAGGATGCGAACGTGTAAAGCTTTGAGCATCATACGCATGGGGCTCGAAGGGAGGGTACCGGCGGCGAAGATTGTCAGAACAAGACGACTCTTGCTGATCTCCGCATCACCGCCTGTAAGTTGAGCATCGATGGCGATATCCCACGTCTTGACACGCCCTTTCTCATCTTCTTCCGTGATCCCGGTAACCCATGAATAAATCTTCCAACCCATGATGCACCGGAGGACATATTCGAAGCATCTCGAGGTGACGACATACCACTCCCGGAAAAATCTGTGTCGTGGAACACCGACTCGTTGCATACTAGTCAGCCAAGCTTGTCGACGGAAATCGCTTGACGTGGGAGCGGTCGTCTTTCCCTCGGTCGCCTTGGCGGGAGCACGTTGCCTGACAGGTTGAGCGTTGAACAGATAGACGAAGACAATGAAAGCGCTTCCAAAAATCAAAGTAGCGATGATCAAGAAGTGTGAGATAGCACGTGCGTGCGGCGAATACCAAAAGCTGTTCATGTAGTATTGCCAGTGCGCAAGATATGGCGACTGAAGACGACTCAAAAGATTCAGCGGCATTGCAAACAATCCCTTCGTTTCTGATTCTGACTTGTCAGAGCCAAAGCCCTCAAGAACCATGAGTCCAGCAAGAGCACCCAACATATACTTATTGGGCATCTTTGACCGTCGACGAGAACCCTCCCCTTGGGTGTTGGACCTTGGAGCCGACATATATGATTCTGCAAAGATTCCCTGAGGAGCATTCTGCTCTCGAAAACGCTTAAGAGACTCGGGAATTTTGATCATTCCTTCCGGAGGACTGCTAGAAGTCGGTGAATTGTCGATTTCTTCCGGCTGGGAAAACACACTCGGCGAAGTACCAGAATTTGAATCTGTCGATGCCGTATAACTTCCAGGGGAGGACACGGAAGCTGCTGACGTAACTGCCTGATCAGCGGCCTTGTCGACTTGACGAAGACGGTTCTTCAAGCCAGTATTTTCGTCCTCCAGACGCTTGTTGCGGATCTCGAGGTGCTTAATGTACTCGGTTGCTTTTGACAAGATAGAAGCCTTGTTGAGCTTGCTACCAGATTGAGCGGCATCGGCATCGTCCTCCTCCTCATTTGAGTCACCGTTAGGGTTCTTCGATGTTCGCAAACTCGGTACGCTATCACGTAGCTCGGCAATTTTTTCGTTGAGGTTGGCTCGGTATCTTTTTTCGATCACATTATGAGCGCGCTTTTTAGCAGGCATCTTCTTGCCTGGCTGCACTGGCACATTAACCGTTGTACCATCGTCATCGCTGCCTGTCTTTCGCTTCCGGCTGACCCCCACGCTTGAGATCGGCGATACAAGTCCGGATTGGGAGCCTGGGAAGTTGGAGGTAAGAGAAGCCCTCGCAGCTGTATTGCGCTGATTTGACGGGATCTCCATTAAGCCAAGAGGTAAGTGAGGGGAGAAATCCTGCTGCTGAATGTGACTTGGAGAGCTGGAGATTGTGTTTGGAGAGACAAATGGAAGATTCATTGACTTCTGGTCATTCTCCTCAGAAAACATAGGCTCGTCCCATCTCATCCATTGAGTCCAATCCTGATTATGGTGCTCGACGGCTGAGTGAGATTGATTTCCCTGGGAATCATCCCCGCCTGAATGTCGGCGAGGAGAGAAGAGTTGGAAGTCACTGTCCATTTTCAAAGTTGTGCCGACAGGCGATTATCAAATCGAATATAAAACAACACCGCGCACGGTTGCGAACACTTGAGATATCAGTTAGCTCTTCACTTAGACTCGGAAGATGAACGCCGAGCCCGCGATGCATTGTAGACGATCCAGACGACGAATGAGGAAATATTGCTGGGAAATGGACCCAATTTACTTACTGAGTGCCGATGATAGAATCAGTAGCCAAGTTCGAGATAGGTTCGACGGTTGATGCAGTACAGGGAGATGTAAACGCAAAACTTGAAAGAGGGGGAAGGAGTTTGTCAGAGTCATGTCTGTAGGAGATCCGTTGGAACGGAGAACTAGGCAAGAATACCCACTTGCAGGCCGGTAGCGCCGGCGGGACTTTCTGCGACGCCCCAAAGGTGGATTCTCAATATCAATTGGTGTTCCTCTGCAAAGACGATCACCTCCGAAAAGTCGGTGGATCGCAGGAGATTTGGCGCTACGCGAAATAGTAGAACACACCGTAGATCGGGCTTTGTGTAATTTGAACGGTATACAGAATGTACTCGCGGGTATAAAACCAATGGAGGTGCGAGTTTCGAGTGTCCAAAAGTTCCCCCCCCAGACTTGGTCGAAGGTTGAAGCCTAGCCGGAATGTCGTATGATTTCGGCTCGCCGCACTTCCGGAGGTAAATTACAAGTATCAGGGTGCCTTAAACCAGAAGAGTACTTGTTTCAATGTGTAATATTACCCGTTTTATTACAAGTCCAGCCAAACCCCTGATGAGTCAGCTCAAGCATGTGACGGACATTTTTGTTAGGTGCACCTCCTCAATTCAGCAAAGGACACTAGAAAGCACCATCACGCAGGAAATACACTTCCTCTGGATTTACGATTTGGTTTCTGGCAATACAATTCTGCTTTCTACTTGCACAACACTTCAACTCTCTTTTAATCCTTGCCTCCTTCCCGAAAACGAAACATTTGCGAAAATCAGGATTTGCATACTAGGCCCACACCGGTCACGAATGGCAGAAAATTGACTGCGCGTTCTGATCTTATCTGATCGTGGAATGGCTCCACCTGCCCAGGCAAAATCCACGTCTACGGCGATGCTCGCGAATAGGATCATACCATCTCCCTCCAAAGAATTCCCCTGGTGGATCGCTGATCCGGTGTCGGCGGGTCTGAATTGAGGCCAAAAATTCCCTTCTTAGCCTAATCGGTAGACTACGCATATCCGCTCAAGGTTATCACGAAGCGGGGACTCCAAAGGATGGAGACAAGACGGCTCATTGTGCGTCATAACTGCCCTATGGTGGGAGGCTGGTCCTCCATCGGAAAAGTACCGGTGAGCAAGATGAAACTTCATCTCCATAATATCGTCTCGTAGATTGTTTTCAACCATGGTCGGCTTGGAATCCTCGAAATAGCTCTCGCTCTCGTCGACGGGAATTTTCCCTTCAGTTCCGCACTTCACTAGTTGCCAACACAGCTACCATCCCAGAATCGATCGGGTTCCAATTTTGAATGTCGCAGTCCAACCAGTCGCTTCTTTTCGCCGATCTTCGCCACGCAAGAGCAAAATGCCGCTGGTCCCGATCTCGGCTTGGTAGAATTGCTTGACGGATGTAGCTTCTAAATGCTTTCCTCAGTGAGTCTACAGCGGTGAGGCGTCTAGGGAATGGGAAGTGGCACAATATTGAGCTAGTACGACAATGATGCGAATTGGAGATCTGCCAGGAAGTATTTTCGTCTATGGAGGAAGTAAGCCGCATTACTTGCAAACTCCTTACGGAAAATCCTGCCTGCTGAGATAACCATCGACATCCACATCTGCGCGATCGACGGATAAGAAGGTTCTTATCGAGGTAGTAGTCCTGTTTATGCGGGGGAGGGGGAGCTAAGGCACTGCTGTCATATACTACCGCTGGCAGTACACTAGCGTAGAGGTACTACTAGTAGGGAATACTTACAAATGGAATTGGAGCTCATCCAACTATTCACATGCGATACCTATCTCGCTCCACTAGGTAGTGGAGCGGGTTCTACTACCACGAGGACCTTGAGGTTGGTAAGCTCACATTGTAAGCACGTGAGCCCTTATTATATGTTATGTAGGTATTATGAGTTGAACATCTTTGTATTCGAATTCTAGTACCCAATTTGTTTCAACTACGGGTACCTCTTGGAAACGTGCAGCCGACCAATGTGGTTTAATATGCCCAAAAATAGCGCTGAGTCTTCCAAATTACTCGTGAGATAGACGCGACGCTTAGTGCTGTGATAAAGTCAGTATAAAGGGTAAAAGTACTGACACCATTGAATACTCACAGTGATATCCTCCCACTTTTCCCAGCCCCGTCCCTTTACCTGAGCGAGTTCCTCCATGGTAAACTGCTTGCCAGTAGTAAAATAGCCGGCGTTGATCTTAGCATCAATCTCAACTCTGGAATCATTGGGGATCATTTCCTCGGGGATGGGAACTCGCTCATGGATCTTGATACCCGAGTCGACGATTGCATCATGCTTCATGTTTGACATGGACAACATGCGATCAATCTTCTTTATGCCGAGCCAGTGCAGGATGTCCGGCATTAAGGCTTGGAAGCGCATCTGTACAAGCGAGATTAACAAAGCTTCAAAGTAAAGTGATGATGATATCATACATCTCGCACGCCGGCAATATTCTCTGTTCGAGTGAAATACTTGTCGGCTGTGTCTCCGCCTCGCTTTCTGGCGTTGTACACGAGGTACTTGATCACCTCTCCCAATGCACGACCTTCCTTGCGGAAATATATAACGACTCCTAGAAGAAAGTTGCGCATTAAAAAGAATTGTCGAAAACCATGATATGAAGGGGTAAATGAAAGACCAAAACCCACCAGAACCTCCATTCTGAGCTTCCTTAATGGCCTCCTCGATTCCAAACGCGAGATAGGGCCGACAAGTACAGATATCCGATTGGAAAACATCGCTACCATTACATTCATCGTGGATGCGCAGGGCAAGCTTAACATTCTCATCTGACACTCGCTCTGGCGGGCCAAAGATATAAACAGTCAGACCACCAATCGGTGGCAGGAAGATTTTCAGATCAGGACGAGTGATAAGCTCAGGATAACTGCCTCCAGTCTGCTCAAATAGAGTCCGACGAAGCGTTCCCTCATCCACACCAAAGCGTTCAGCCACTCCGGCCAGAAACCAAACCGGCTCGACCGCGACCTTGGTGACTCGGACCTCACCAGAGGAATCGACAAGGATATTGCCATCGACCTGGAGTCGTCCTTCGCGGACCGCGTCGCCGATTTCAGCTAGTTTCATATTAGCTCTAGTGACAGCCATTGTGGGCCGGATGTCCCAGCCGGCCTCCAGCTCCTCGCGGTACTGATTAACTATGTCATGACCGTATGGATCCATCGATACGATCTTGGTCTTGTCTGCCCACGAAGGCTGCCAATCGAACTCGAACGTCGGTTCGCTGTTCCGCAAGTCCGGCTTGAAATCAGCATCAAGATCACCCGAAGCAATAGCTAGAGCATTGTAAATGCTATAGCTACCGCCATGGGCACCGATCGCGTTGCGACGTTTTACCAAGTTGTCTCTTCGAGAAACGATGATGGGACCACGGGATTTGGCATCAGGTGCACCCCATTCAAGTGGAACTGGTTCGATTCCGCTTTGACCTGGGTACGTAGTCAACTGCTTTTGGTTAATGACCCCCCCAATATTCAGGCATAAACAGTGAAGCCATATGGTAACGACCTACAATGATATGTTTGCTGTAGCGATGTGCCGCAGATGTCGGTTCAGGCGCTGGCATGGTGGAGGGAGACTCGGATTCAAATGTCATCTTTTCCTTTCTTTAAGAGAAATAATGACAAGATGAGAAACTGGCGGGATGATTTTACGGTGAAAGTCTGGCTGCAGGAGGCCCCGTGACATCTTGCATTCCCCCGCACGTTATCTTCTTATCTTCCTTGGATTCTGCCCAGAAGCTACCGTGGTTAGATTTCATAGATTAAATGATACCCTTTTTTATCTGAAGCTATCGGAATGTATCATTAAGTCAAAATTGAGATAAGATAATGTCAAACAGGACGATGTGATGACAGCATCAACTACTAACTACCAAGTATATGAATTGCCCTGGAGATCCGCACATCTCCACTGTTTGTTCCACCCAACCATGGTAGATTACTCGATGAGGTTTAGCGTGTAGTTGGGCATTGTACTACATACTCTGCGTCATATCCTGTGCAACGAGGTATTATCTATTTGAGTCTACCGGAATAAAAAGATATAAGCCATATAAATTTGTTACATACCATCAATCCCAGAGTCTCTGCCGACGAGTGCTTTGGCGAAGCCGAAGGCTGTGTTGTCTTGATATAGATAAATTTTGCTTGATACGACGTTTCACAGGAACATGAACAGGATGAAAGAAAGTTGTCAAGTTTGAACTGCTATTGAATAATCTGATCACAGAATACTACTATTTAGCTTCAACGATGAAGTCTGCTGCTCGCTCTGCGACAGTATAGATACAATATTGATAATGAGCAGCAACCGGTGTAGGTAGTACACTTGCATCCACAACTCGGAGTCCATCTACACCGTTGACTCGCAGTTCGGAGTCCACAGCCTTGCCCATGGCACAACTACCAGCAGGATGGAAGAATGTGTTAGCTACCCGTCGCACGCGAGCATCAATCTCTTCGTCTGAGGATTTTGTGCTTAGCACAGGGTAGCCTTCTGGTGGGACCTCAGTTGCGATAACGTCTTTCAGTGCTGCTGATTCTTGGAATACTTGTAAAGCCTGTCGGATACCAGAACGCATCATAGCTCGGTCGACCTCGGTGGCGTAGAAGTTCGGATCAATCCGTGGGGGAGCGGTAGGATCAGTTGAAGAAAGACTGATACTTCCTCGAGAAGTTGGCAGCATTCCCAAGACAGGGGTTGAAATATGGAGACCATCAAAAGGAATGTCCATGTCAGCATGCATAGCTCCTGCGGGAGCATACACGTTCAGGGTTTCGGTGAAACAATTCTTCTCATCAAGGAGATATTGCACCTCTGGGTTGGATATCTCGAGACCGTCCTTGGCCAACGCATCCGACAAAGACTTCTTATTCAATCCTGAGAAGACGACCCAATCTGCGGGCAAACCTAGACCGAAGGCAGGATTGCTTCCAATAGCGCTCATCGGAAGTCCCAGCTGCTCTTTATTTAATTTCCAAATCAAAGCAACGGCTGGATGGTCGTGAAAGTTGCGCCCTACCTCGGGTGCATCGACAATCTGGTCAATACCATGTTGCTTCAACTCATCTTCGGGCCCGATTCCAGATAGAAGGAGGAGTTTCGGTGTATGGTAAGTCCCACAAGAAGCAATCACCTCTTTGCGTGCGGAAAAAGTTCGGCCATCAAGTAGTTTTACACCCGTTGCACGGGGATGACCTTGAGGGGAGTCACTCTTTGATAGAAGAATACGCGCAGTGGGGGCTTCAGTGAGAATATCAACCCCATCAAGATTGAAAGTCATATGAGCAAACTGACGTCTCCCTTCATCCCAGTTCTCAACCAGCTCCGTGATTCCTAGAGGGTCCCCATTCTTCGGAGTAGGATTATAAGGAACTCCCTCACTCTCCCATCCACTCCGGACTAGATCACGAAGCGGATACTTTCGATCAGGGTGACTTTGGGAAGTTGAGCTTGTCTTAATCTTCCCGTTTGCCCCGCCGTGTCGCTCGAAATATCTTAAGAGGCCATCATAGCTCCAGCGGTCATCATCTACCAGTTTCGCCCACCGATCATAGTCCACTTTTGGGCCACGTAGCCACGTAGCATAGTTAATGGATGACCCACCACCAAGTCCCTTAGCCGCAGCTTGGTAGCAGGTTCGATTGTCCAGATGAGGTTGAGGAACTGTTAACAAGTCCCAGTCAAGTTCAGAGTGATGGGTCCCGAAACATGCAAGGGGTGCACTGGTCAAAGGGTGACCAACGGGATCTTTCCCTGCTTCTAAAAGAAGAATTGAAGCGTCGGGAAGCTTCTCGCGCAAACGCGACGCAACAACACATCCACCAATACCGCCTCCTACCACGATATAATCGTAGGATGCAGCAGAAGAATTCGTCATAGTAAAATTAACAACAAGTCTCGCGAGGTTTTATTGTGGAATTTTGATTTTGAAATAAACAGAGAACGGTAAAGCTTTAAATTATTATTTGTTATTCTTATTAAATTCTAGAAACAGCGCCAAACAGAGTCAGACGAGGCTGAGAATTTCAGCCCCCAAATTTCGCGCGAGATTCCTATTTTCGGTTAGACAGGTGATGGCATGACAGATACTACCCCGGAAGCTCTGAGGCGATTGGCCCCATAAAGATGTGCAATGTACTATCGAGGCATGGAGTAGTAGTATATTGATATAACTCACAGCCAGTTGGACTTTACAGAAACTCAATATTAGAGTGCATCGAGTGCTTTTTCAATTTGAGATTATGTATCCAATATGGCCATGGATGATAAGCTAGGTCGATCAGCTACTACCTGATCGACCAGAGGATGACTGTTTCATCGCTTCAAAGGCATAGAGGATTAAAAGTACACAAATTCAATTGACAAAACCGACGCGAACATCAGATTGCAACGTGGATCATTGTATGCAGTTGCATAGTACTAAATAGTAAATCTCACGTTGAAAGAGTAATCATTCAGGGCGAATCGGAGTTATCGGCACAGGACCATGCTGCAGAGCCTCCTGTCTTGCTGATTGAGCCGTTAAGTTCCAGCGACAAAAGAAATGCCCCGGAAACAATCACAAATATACTCCAGCTGACCATCAGATGCCACCCAAATGTATTGTCCGCCAATGATCATCAAGTCGCATGCATCCCATGGGCAGAAAAGAGTGGAAAGTCCCTAAAAAACCACCAATCAAAGACACGAGGCCATTAAAAATGGGTATACCGTTAGCAATTATGTATACCACAATCGAGACTGGGAAGGTGGAGCATAGCCAGGTGATCCAGTGTATAGCTAAACTGAATGTGAGATGACTAGCATCGCGTATAGTTCGAACAAAAACATATCTACTTGGAATCTGGACAGATCTTAGCGTCTTTGAATAGTAGTAGGATGTCAACCCAAAAGGGTCGTGAACAAAGTGGTACTGACATTCAGCATTACAGTACCAATACGAGACACCTATTAGGACATATAAATGGTAATGAAACACCAACGGGACCAAATGTATTGAAGTATAGCGTAAAGAGCCGAATGTAATTAAGATCAACCATATCCATCGATGGATGAACAGATGAAACCTCAAACTTCCCCCTATAATTCAAGATCTTCTAGACTACATCTTAGGATTTTCTTCCATTGTATTTCTTGCATCTCAAACAATTAGGCCAGTTTGAATGTTAGATACAAGGTCCGTAATACAGTAAATATAAATCGAGCGGGGACCCCAGAGAAGGCAAGTAACTGTCAAGTAACCCTAATCTTGGCTTATTATCTACAGGCGACGAGCATATACCCGGCCGGCCAACCCGGTCTGGGTTAGTTTTTGTTAACTTTTTCTTTCTTATCCGGGCAAACTCTGTCAATGGAATGGTGAAAGAGTCCTTGTCCTCTCATATTCGAAATACCCAAGGTTTCAGAACACTTCCTATCGACAGGAAAAATCGAATCTGTTTTTGGATGAGCTTTTCTAGGCTCAAAATGATAGATCATCATTTCATCCGTAGTGACTGCTAATGCTACTAGTAGAAGAGTACTATAATGTGTCCAAACAAGCAACGAGTGAAGGTCGCATAACCACCTGCCAGCAGTGCTATTCTGAAATTGCTGATTAAAATACATCAAGGATTCACTCTTCTCTCTTGATCGTGAAAAGTAGTCTCCGAGAATTCTCATCTTCCACAGCATTTCTGCCCTTGTTTTTGATACCAACTTCATCTAAAGATCCTTCAACTTTCCACTTTGTACCTGTGACTGCACCAACCTTGTTCCACAGCTCGGCCAAGGTATTGGTATCATGTCTGAAACTTGTTGTTCCAGCCTTGATGGCTGGAACTTCAGCTGGCTTCACACTACCACTCTGTCTTCCAACAATGACTCCTCCTTTCTTAACGAGTTTGGCAACAGACTTTGCTGCTTCGAACTGCTCCGGTAGCGGGAAAAGATGGAAAAACGCAGAGCAATGAATCACGTCAACTCCTCTCGCGACAAGACCCGTCCAAGGCTCACCCTGCAACTCCCCCTTGAATATGTCAGCGACGACAAATGTACTCTTCAGTGTATTTTGATCGAGGAATAAATTGTATCCAAGATTCATCAGTTCGCCTTCAATATCAAGGCCAATCAACTGGGAAGAGGAAATCCCATCCAGAACAAGCTGACGGAGATCTTGACCAAAGCAACACCCCAAATCGAGGTATATTGCTGATGGATTAGACTTGAGTGTTTCAAGGATGGATTGGTATAGAGGATGCGTCAAAAGGGTTAGGTTGAGAAAGCGATAGCTTCCAATACAGGGGTATGGATTAGAGACGAATCCCTTGGCACGCTGACAATTTTTAGACTCGGTAATTCAATTCTGGGCTTTCTTCTACTTACAATCTCATTCACATGATCGACGACATCCAATGAGGGAATGTTCGAGTAGTTTTCAAGTAGGTGACGAATTTGAGGGTTGACTTCGTCAAGATCTGGTTCATACCATTTCTGGTGACGTTTAGTATTGCTGTCGTCGTTTTTAGCGGCCATGGTCAAGAATATGGAAGCTCTGAATAATTATTCTATATCTGATCCAGGAAAGAGGACGGCAAATTTATAGTCCCGGGTCATACTAGGTCGAATTCATTGATAATGGAGAAACTCCAAATTAGGAAATAAACTGTGCCAAGATTTATTATAATCGGTGAGGTGGGTATAAAGCCAAATAGCGCAACGGAAAATTGCGCAAATTACTACATCAACCACGTATTCGCATATATTTGTTTTCTCCAACCAGATGACTCGCCTGTGACGATGTTGCCTAAGTTCTTCCAGTACGTTCTGTCTCGTTCACAGTGATGACTTTAGGCTCAGCCTCGAGTTCCTCACCGCGTGGGGTATCGCCTGACCCTTGATAGCCCTGGGAGGCTGGTGGTGGAGATGGAGAATCAGCACTCAGATTAGTAGGTGGCATACCGGGTGCACCAGGAGGCCCAGGAGGCGGATACCACTGAGGTTGACCTTGCGGTGGATATGCCATTTGGGGCGCGACTGAGACGGTAAGTCCTAGTACTTCCGCAGCAGGATCAGCCCTCTTGAAGAAATTCTTTAACCAAGAGCTAATTTTCTTGCCAGATGACATTTCCGCCCAACGAGCTGCGAGGAAAGCTTGCTGATCTGCAGTTTTGGGTGGGTATTTCTTGACCGTGAGGAGAAATAGACATGACAAGATCGGGAATAGAGCGGCAAATGCGTATGGGAAACCACGGCGAACCTTTCCACCAAGCATGGCTCGTCGATAGATGAACCAGCTCTCGACTATACCGATGATGAGGAATAAGCCGAACCAAGCAAAGATTATAGCGAGGGCAAGAGCCCATGGGGTGATCCCCCAGGTATAGTGACACCCATCGTAGCAGCAGTAACCACCCGAAAACGCCGAAGCCCCAAAGTACCAAGTGAATTCTGAGCAGCCCGAGTAGTAACCTGATCCTCCACCGCTGCGGTATCCGGAGTCTCCAGAGGATCCAGAGTCGGCATAATAGCTGTAGCAGGACGTATAATAAGCGGGCTTCCATTTGGAACTCGCAGACGAAAGAATGCTTGCTGGAATATCCGTGGGATTCAAGAGGGCATTCACGTCCGTAATTGATCCAGTAACATAGCTAAAATGTTCGGTTGTTGTTTGTATCCACGTCGGTTCCACGAAGCCCTGAGCATCATAGGGTATGTAAACGGGGATTGTCGTAGTTAATGATTGCTTAGTTGTATAACTGCATGATGATGGAGCCGTGTATGTAACGCTCACATAGTAGTCGACGTAGTGATCGACCGTTATGGGAACACCAGCTGTTGGCGCAATCAATAAATTGACAGCCGTGACTTCGCTACTGTAGTCTTCGATCTCGGTATAGGAGGTGATCACAGATGGGTTTGTGACTGTTGGAGAGACCTCAACCGTTCTGGTGCGTACATATGGATCCTCCGTGAGATAGGTCCCTGTATATCCTGGTCTCACCTCGGTCTCAACGACGGCGACATATTTGGTACCAAACCATGGCGATGCTTGTACTAGTGTTGTTGGAATCAACGAACCCACGAGTAGAGCAGCTCGAAATGGCTTCATGATGCCTTAGCTAACAATAGCCGGAGGATGAGAAACCGAAAAAGGCATTCGATCCCCCCAAAGCAGGGGAGGCTTGCTGTTTAAAAAGCCATGACTGAGAAGAAAAAAAGCCTCTTCTCTTGGCTCGACAGCACTCGCCTGCACTCGCCTGACTATGCCCACTTGAGTGCTATCCAACGAGATCACATCCACAAACCTGGAGTGATGATATCTGAACTAGTCGCAAAAGGAGATAGGGCTAATTGCTGGGACCCTGTAAATAGACTATTCGGAGCTTCTTCAGCATATTTGATTGGTCTTGCTTTACAGGCTCAGGACCGCCAATTTATAGGGCTCGTATTCCCAGCTTTGGGATCGTGTTATTCGCCCGAGCGTGGGTGAATACGAACGAGCCAAGAGTCCCAAGAGCCGCTAGACTCGTTATTCAAAAGCCCGAGAGATATTGCCCTTGAAACATCATATTTGCTTGAAAATGGTCGAATTCATGATTTTCAAGGACGACTCCAGATTTTGAGCTTTCAGATAGGTATGACCAATGTGATTTTCTGGCGTGACCTGGTGTTTGCTGAAGAAATGGGGATATAAAAGGCAGAGAGCGCAAGACGCGAAGTATATGGAGTTGAAGGGGAAACAGAAAGTACCCAAATAGCTTCCTCGCTACCTAGCGAGGAAGCTATTTGAATTCGTGAATTGGTATCTATTATGGCAACCATCCTCCGGATCATGAAACACAAATAATATGTCGTAACTCTTCATGTAAGGCGTAAACGGCCTTTACGGATATTTCAACAGAAACAGAAGAAGGCAAAGGAAGAACATTTTGACCGTGACGGGTGGACATCTACTGCTCGTTCTTGAAGTTCGCTTGGGCGCGTGAGTTCTTGATAGTCTTTTTGATGACCTCTTCGACCTCATCCCAGTCGCCAGTGTCTACACGATCGATTTGGCAGCCGAAATGCTGTTGAATCTTGCGCAGCATGTCCCATTCTTCCCGGTTGGAAACGAAGGAGATAGCAACGCCAATGCGACCAAAACGACCAGTACGTCCAATACGGTGCAGGTAGGTCTGATAATCGGGCTCACGAGATCCACGACCACGCTGCTCGAAGTGCTCTGGGATATCCTAATGCGGAAAGCAGTGGTTAGTTTTGTGTTCCAGAAAATGTATGATGGGCACGAATGCAGAGAGCGGGGATGCGCACATAGTTGATGACGAGTGAGACGGTTGAAACATCAATTCCACGGGCAAGGACGTTAGTAGTGATGAGAACCTTGGCCTCGCCGCTACGGAAAGCATCAATCACAGCGTCACGTTGGCTACCTTCGATACCACCAGTCAGGGATGCAATGGTGTGGCCCTCGGCAACCATGCGCTTTTCGATTTCGGCAGCGGCAGCACGAGTCTGGTCAAACGTTAGAGAGCTTCAATCAATGTACATAAGCATGAAGACAAACCTTGACGAAGATGATCGATGAGCCAACGGTAAGAAGACCATAAAGTTGTACTAAGTTGTTATACTTCTCTTCCTCGCTGGAGCAGTCGAGGTAAAGTTGTTTGATACCCTCAACGGTCAGCTCCTCGTGCTGAAGCTTGATCTCGTTAGGGTCTTTGGCGAACTTCTTGGAGTATTCGCTAACGTGCTCGGGGAATGTAGCCGAGAAGAGGACGATCTGGGCAGTTGGGCGAAGCGCCCTTGAGGAACATTAGATACCGGCATATTAAGTGAGAGGGAGAGAAAAGGGGAACCTACGCCTTGACACGGATGCACTGATCACCCATACCCTGGAGATCGAGCATGTTGTCGGCCTCATCTAGCACCAGGACGCGAATATCATTGGGGGCAAGAATACGTCTCTTCATCATGTCCATGACAGTACCGGGTGTGCCAACAACAACAGAGCAGGCCATTTTGGCGGGACGGGTTGTAGAATCTGCGGGAACAGCGGTTCCAATGATCAGACCCTCGAGGAATTGACCCATGACTTGAATGACTCCGACGATTTGACGAGCCAGCTCGCGGGTGGGAGCGAGAATCAGAGCTTGTGGCTTTATTTGCATTTCGGGTGAGAGATCAAGACGGCTCAAAACGTTAAGAACAAAGGCGGCGGTCTTTCCGGTACCAGATTGAGATTGACCGACGAGGTTTTGGGCGGGATTCGCCATCAGCAGGGGCAGGGCACGTTCTTGGACCTTGGAAGGTTTACGAAAGCCCATCTTGGAGAGACCCTTGAGAATACGCTCATCACTGCGTCTGTCAGCCACCATGCCATTTACATACGGTCCCAAGAGGAACACTCACAGTCCAAGTTGCTCGAAGGACTTGACAGAGAACAGAGGGTTATTGGGGTCAGCTTGGAGATCGCTCAACTTGACCTCCACGGAGTAGTCTGGCTCATTGAGTTCGGAGCCATGAAGCGCAGTACCGGCACCATCATCCGCACCTGTGGCAGCTATAGAATACAAAGCGAGAATCCGTTATTAGCTAATTGTATCACTTGAAATATCTCGAAGTTCAGTTTGTCGGAATAAAGTCGATGGCGGGAGCGGGGAGAAGAGAGGGGCTATAGACGCGAAAGCTGAGCAATTTGTCAAGAAGTCCGTACCAGTGTGAGCATCTGGGTTAGTGATGCGGTCGGCAAGCGAGCCGGTGTTCTCTGGGGTTTCCGAAGCCATTGCGAATGGAGGGATGTGCCGAGGAGACAGCAACAGCTATGGTGTATCGTGGGGTTGATGAATTTATTGAAACCAGCCCACCAGGTTCTCTTCGTGGTGAATGCTCAAGACAAGCAGCGAGGAAGCAGTATCCCAGACCAGAAGATACTGCAGAGATGAACTTAGAGTGCAACAAAGACAGACTCAGGCAGTAAAGACGAAGGAGATAAGGGAGCAACAAGAAGAAGAAGAAAGCAGAAATGTTTTGCGATGATGCCGCCAAGAGAGAGTAGCCCAGGAGGGGAGGCGGTGGATGGTATTGTAACGATTGGCTAGACGTTTCCTACAGATATAGGGCGTGATAGTGTAATTAACTGTAATGTACTGTCACAGGCACCAAGCAGAAACCCCCCGCCTTTTCGACTTGCTGCGATCATCGCCTTTTCAGTCCGAATTGGCTTGCTTTTGCGACAAGCTCGTGGGGATTTCGCATTTCTTCTCATTCTACAGGACTACCGAAATTAGATTCAAGGAATATTTGTCTGATTCAATTCGCCTGTTCGCAAGGCCTGGGCTTTATATTATTCCTCCTCCCGGTTCATGCGTGATTTGGCCACAACACTACATCGGCCATGGCGGCAGCTGACGTGGCTCCCCAGTTTGGGGCAGAGCTAAAGGTTGGTATTGAGATTTTACTATCATGGCATGGTATATGGCGGCCTCATTGACAAACTTCATTTGTATAGGATAACTTTAAACCGGTCAACACTTGGGTAAGGCCGCATATCCCCAATTCCCCGCACAAGGGCGAAGGCATCAATGTCATTGCGCGTGGGCGGAGCTGATGCGCCCATGTCACACAGGTCTCCAACGGCATATCATGGCTGGAAGAAGTTCAACAATTTTATCGGGAACGCAGTGCTATCGAAAAGGAATATTCGGCCAAATTAACCGCCCTATGCAAGAAGTACTACGATCGCAAATCGAAGAAGATCAGCCCACTCAGTGTCGGCGATACTCCTACTTTAACACCAGGCTCGCTCGAGAGTGCCTCCTTGACGACATGGACCCACCAATTGAATGCGGTCGAAGCCCACGCGACGGAACGAGACAAGTTTGCAACGGATTTGATTGCGCAGGTGGCGGAGCCGTTGAAACATGCGGCGACTCAGTACGAAGAGATCCGTAAATGCCATGTGGACTACCACGGCAAGCTGGAAAAGGAACGCGATTCCGCGTATGGAGATCTCAAGAAGGCTAAGGGTAAATATGATGGAGCCTGTCAAGAAGTCGAATCTCGACGTAAGAAGATGGAATCGGCTTTTGACCATGGCAAGGCCAAGGCGCAAACTGCATACCAACAGCAAATACTCGAAATGAACAATTATAAGGTGAGTCAAGCTCACCTTACAATAGTAATATTATTCGTGGAACAGACTAACGTATATCAGAATCTTTATCTCATTAGCATCAACGTGACGAATAAGCTCAAAGAGCGATTCTTCCACGAGTACGTCCCTGAAGTCTTGAATGTAAGTTAATGCCAACCATAGCCGTTCTCTCTTGATGCTTGCTCGCTCACCACGGTTACGCATAGGGCCTACAAGATCTCAACGAAATCCGAGTTAAACGGTTAAACGCAATTTGGATCCACGCCGGGCAATTAGAAAAGTCGTCTCTCACAAATAGTGTGAACCATACTACCAACCTCCTCAACGAGATTCCTCGCAATGACCCTCGATTGGACTCCATGATGTTCCTCCAGCATAACGTGACTCAAAGCCAAGAGCCTGGAGATCTAGGCTTTGAGCCCAGTCCGGTCTGGCACGATGATGCTACTATTGTCACAGACGAGGCTGCAAAAGTCTTCCTGCGAAATGTACTGGGCAAGAGCAAATCATCAGTCCGTGAGCTGCGGGTCGAGGCCGATAAGAAGAAGCGCGAAGTAGAAACTGGCCAAAGAACCCGGCAGAACATTCAACAGGGCAAGGACAATCGCAACGAGGTGGATATTGTACGATCTATCTTCTACCTGCAAGAAACCTTGCATGAGGTAGAGCGTAAATGGTTGACAGCCGAGGTGGAAACATCCACTATCATATCTGTTGCGGGCGACATATCTATGGGGGCTAAGAACCATAACTTTAGATCTCAAACATTCAAAATTCCGACCAATTGTGATCTTTGTGGAGAGCGAATTTGGGGTCTCTCTGCGAAGGGGTTCGACTGTCGGGACTGTGGGTACACTTGCCACAGCAAGTGTCAAATGAAAGTGCCAGCAGAATGCCCTGGCGAACAATCCAAAGAAGACAAGAAGAAACTCAAGACTGAACGTCAGGAACAAGCTGGATCTGTTCCAGCTATCGACTTGGATTCACCCGCCACTTCAGCAGCTGCTCCTTCTCTCACTCGACAAAACACTATGAATTCTTTGAGTTCAGGATATGCTGCCAGCACAGCGCGCTCGGTATCGACCTCAAATGTGGCTGCCCATCCCACCCCCGAAAGCCCTGCTGAAGCAGCCCCCGAACCGGTTACAGCTACCAAACCTGCCGCAGCGAGGAGGAACCGGGTATTGGCCCCTCCTCCCTCGGCTTATACTACGGCACCTCCGCCAGTGAGCACACCGGCCCCTTCCAAGTCCAACGATCCCCGAGGGAAAATGCTCTACGCCTATCAGGCAACCGGCGACGACGAGGTGACTGTCCAAGACGGTGATGATGTGACAATCATAGACCCTGATGGTAAGTGAAACTTTTCCCTGTGAATTAAGTATTTCGCGATCTAAACATATATTAGATGGATCCGGATGGATGCGCGTCCGTGTCGGCTCTCAGGAGGGTCTTGTTCCAGCCTCCTATGTCGAAGCAGCACCCACACCCTCGCCCGTACCATCTGCTAGCCCCGGAATCCCTGAACGACCCGGATCGACATACTCGAATTCGTCAGCCTCCCTGGCTGGTAGCATCGCAAATAAGCGCGTTGGACCCGCAGTAGCGCCCCGCCGAGGTGCTAAGAAGCTACAATATGTAGAAGCACTGTATGACTACGAAGCGCGGAGTGACATGGAGTGGACCATGGCCGAGGGCGATCGCTTTGTTCTCATCACTCGGAACGGTGGGGATGGGTGGGCTGATGTCGAGCGTGGTGGAGTTACAAAGAGTGTCCCTGCGAACTACATCCAAGAGGTGTAAACTAGGCAAATGTATATACCTTTACCAACTTACGTGTACAGGGAGCGACTTGAGCCGGGGGCGTGGATTTTGCTGTTCTTGGTATCTTTGTGTCTTTGTGCCTGTTAGTTTGGCGTTGTTATTTTCACCCTCCAGTATGATCTGCATCAGCACGGAGCGGAGCGGAGCGTTTGGGCTTGCATTATGGCTACATTTGTGAATTAAATACTACTAGCATGTCGAAGCAATTCAACGTACACTAGTACTAGCAGCATCATCGGATTACCCTGCGTTAAGTTTAGCCTTGTTGACACCCACCAAAAGGCTTTCTCAATACGATATGAGTACTCGAAGCCACGCCTTAAAACGAGGATGTTAATGAGGTCTACCTTGACCTCATAGCATTGGTGCCTACTGGTGATAACACTACTAGCATCACATGAGATTCATATATCATCAGTCATTGTTATTGCGTCACGGGTGGAAGTGTAACAGGAGGAAACCCTGTATCTAAATGTTCGAAGCCTGTCTCAGGCGACCACATGTATCTCGACCAGTCTTCCACATGAAAGACCTCATCGGGAAACCCCTCTGTCAGATCAACATCCATATTGTCCAGATATCCCAAAGAATCACTCAATGTCAGCGAAGGATCCATGGGGATATCAAACGGATTGCCACCTTCCAGAGGACTTATCATCGGTATAGTTTGTGCCATTTCGGATCCTGATATCGTCGATGGAAGAAGACTGTACATAGGATCAAAAGTATGCTCAACTAACAACGGGTCAAGAGTCAGATTCTCTGGCGCAGAGCGAAGGAATGGCTGTGACGGGGCACTGCTGGTGTGCGCAGCCGATGAAGTCCTCGACATGGCTTTCGTTGTCGTCGATTGCGTCCGACTACTCGATTCCGTGCCCGACCCTTCTGACCCCGACCAATCTGCCGTTAAGGCCGAATCACGACGGGAAGATGAATCAGGGTAGATCGGGGTATGGGACTCTGACACCGAAGCCGATGCACTTGTCGAGCCAGACCGGGAAACGCGCGTCGAGGATGACAGTGTCTCGACGCTATGCTGCGAGGTAGCAGAACCGCGTTTGTCGCTTTTACTGCTAGTGCTAGGTCGGGGTGCGATGGGAAGAAAACCGTGAGGGTTATGGTGTCGAGGATAAAGTCTGGCATGCGCTGCTTTCTATAGATTTGAAAAGAAGCATCAGCACCTTGCCGATCGCGCATCTCGATTGACCTCGTTGCTTGCCCGGTATTCCCGAACTGAAGAGGGCGTCGAGATGTGATTTATGTTCATGGTTTCCTTTTCTGCCCCGGTTATGTTTGGGGGGTAGTAAGGGTTGTTGTGTTTGCGTTACTTTTGTGGGAGTCTTAAGCTCTGCTTCACGCTTTGCGCGCGCGTGCTCGCTTGGTGCGGTGCACGGTGTTGATTGACAGACAGTGCAGGTAGCAAATGGCCGCCCCTTGCGTTTGATGCGAATCAACGGTCGATCTGGGCAAGCAATGATGTTAGATCAATCTGAATACAAATGGTTCCGGGTGTTTTTTCGGCTTCACGTTCTACGGTGGAGACTTGGGAAAGGAACAGGATAGTGTAGTGTAGTATAGTATAGTATTTTTTTGAACATACCATGATGTTTGCAGCTGGTCACACGGTGTCCCCGTATGCAAGCTTCACAAGCCCACTTTTGACCGTCGATAAGCATCCCTCGATGAGATGAAATTGAAGCAACGATGCGAAGGGCCGCCGAGCTTTTATATCCGGACTGCCCCCGTCGATCGTGTAGATCCACCCAGCTCGAGTCCGATGGGAATTTTTTTTTACTAGAGAATTACTGGATTCGGAACTGGTAATGAATGAAATTTTTCTTTTTACCTCGAGGTAAGACTGAGGGGTCGTGGGAGCTATGACATACACCGATCTGTACAGTTGGAATAGTTTGTTAGGGCAAGGAAACCCCATCCTCTTTCGCACTCACAGCTCCCAGCCACAGGATCACCTGGGTGGGACTAAGTCCATGCAGTCGGAGGGTACAGTACTGTACCTAGCGGGATTTTCATGAAATTTCATTCCTTTTCCTTTTTCTGCTTTTTTGTCTTGCTCGACCATGGGAGCTTTGACCAGCGAAAAATTGTGGCTAGCGCATTTGAGTCGTTCATTACCCGCAGGACGTGGGTCCCAATATCAAGCACGGAGCAACGGCTGTCCAATTTCACAAGCAAAAAGTGTAAAGTGTGGCTCGTTCTTAGAGATGAGTCTGATGGAAATCTTTCTACCTGAGAGACCCTGTTTCAAAACTAGATTGAACATGATGCACAATCTAGAATGGTATGGAAGATATGCTGTCTTTCACCAACTTTGCTTTGTAAATGCAACTTGAATAGACCTGTGAACAGTAAAAAACAGCAACAACTATGAGGCATTTTCCTCCAGCCTGTCGGCTGGAACATTTTTGCAAGGCCAGATTCGACTAAACTACGGAGAACCGACTAGGAAAATGACACGACCGGAAATTCACCCTACCGTATCTTTCCCACGGGATGAAACCCCTCTGATACTCCCCCGGGCTGCCAGATCGGTGATAGATCTGTCTGTCGAATATCCCTCATCCCAATCGGTGCACCACAACACCTTCACATCCGCGTACCGAGGAGCCCTAGAATAAGCCGTCATTTGATACCGACCGCTGGTCCATCGCAACCCCGTTTCATTCTATTTGGCAATCCATAAGTAAGGCGCACGGTGGCTCATGATATCACTCAGCTGAAGGCCAAGATAGTGAAAGCCCCATTCAATTCAGAATTAATTCCAACTGGAGGTGGCTGTGCCGTTGCGTTCGTGTAAGTGGCGTCGTACTGCAGCCAAATTTCTCGGCAAAGCGTAGTAGCCTAGAGGTTCCCGAGGACTTGTTTCACAAGACAATCTCGTGCTGTACATAATATGTCATTTTTTTGGTGTCTCAATTCTAACAGTCTGTACCTGGGGTCGGAGGTGATTGATTTCCGTCCGTCCATTTGTGTGTCTCCCAGGTACGTCAGTTTCAGGCTTTTGTAAAAAGGTTGCCTGGTTTTCAAAAAGAAATTGAAGCCAAATTAAGGAAAATTAAGCTCCAGAACAATCCAATCATGATTTTGAAATTACTCTCCAAGTGCGTTGTCCCCCTAGACCTTGTACTGGGTCCGAAGATGCGATTCTCCACTGGACTGCGGCATTTTCAACATAACCAGGTCCCTGAGGCATTTTTATTTTCCAGTCACTCCTCAATAATTCGACTATCTTCCTCCAAGCGAGATTATATTGTCATTGTCGTACCCGCATAGGAAAAAAAACCGAACGGATGTATCTGGTCAACTGCCGCGATGACTATGAGTTGTCTCGATTCTGGCTTGCGTGTGATCTGGGAGAGGAAATCAGGAATGTGAATTTCTCTCTGGAATTCCGGTCAAAACATGTCGGCAAGGGTTGCATCTCGAATTTTCGCGGAGAGGAAATGATTCCGTCCTCTTTATCTTTGGTAATATGCTGACATGTACATTCTTTCATCTTCGTCGCTAGAGGCAGTCTGTTAATGCGAGATACGAATCATCCATGACGGAGATGAACTTACTCAAACAGCTTTCGATCCAATCCATTCTCAGCGTTAGGTAGTATTTCTGGCCAGTGGTATTTCGCGTGAGAATGGTGCGAAGAGAGAAATCTCCACCGTAGCAAGACTTCACAGAGCTTCGAAAGCACGTAACAATATCGACAATGATCGAAATTGTTGTTGAGAATCTAGTAAGTACTGGTGATAGCACTAACCTCGGGATAATTTCGAGGACGAGGTAGTAGACCGCGCAAAGATTCCGGCTCTTGAAGTATCTCCGAAAACTAAAAAGCCCAGATTCAAAGGTGTTCAGGAGCTCTTTATAATTTTCTATTCTCAAAAAAGCGTCAATTCTTATCTTGTCTCATCCATATTACCCTATAAGTCCAGCGGTATCATGATTCGTTCTTACTGGCAGGAAATATTGCTCAGTCTTGTACTACCGCAACTGATCTTCCACCAGCAATTGTATGGCTTTGGATATTCCCGCTTGAAATGTTCAAATAAATATAACCGCGCTCGTCAAGATACCCTTCAAAAGCAGTTCGGCAAGTTCAGGTTGGATTCCTATTTATTTCTGTCCTTGAATACTCAACAACCTTGTTGAGTATTGGAATTTATGACAGGACGCTTTCGAAATTTGTAAGTCGATACAGTCGATACAGTCTTTAGTATCTTTCTTTTTTGGCGCTCAGAAGAGAACTTTTAAATTATATGCGCACGAGAAAAAACGTTCCAATGCAGTTCGTTTGTGAAGTTTTCACCCAGTGTCACCCAGAGCTCCCGCAATGTTCATTTTTCCTTTCCGAGACAGAGATACATGATTTGGAGCCCGGTCGACGATGTTTCGCGTAGCAATTTATCTCACACAGTATCCTCCAAGCCCCAATATCCACGTGAATGCAGACTATCTGAACGTCATACAAAAGCTGCATGAGCTCCGTGTTTGACGAGGGGCTGGCACGCAGCCGATGAAAGAGTTGGTGCATATAGGAAAGTGAATTAAGACCATTTCTCTGTAGGTATGAGATTCTCGAACTTATCATCGTATTTAAGATGGATATACTCACACATGGTATTGACCTCGCAATGGTTTCCATATTTTGTATATCCAGATAGAATTTTGACATAGCCTGACTCAGTACGAGGAAGGCTGCTAGTAGGACCAATAGATATGTTGGATTCATAGTAGGAAACGCTTGGCTAAGTATTCTGAGACATGTATTGTGCTATCTCAGATGCTAGGTCCCATCTACTACCAGTAACTAGTAGTTATTTATATGACAGCCTCTTGAATCAAAAGGTCCCTCTAACTCAGGTATTCTTATCTCTATCTTGGCTGCAAGCACATCAATATACGCGAAAGTCCTAGCACACATTTCATCACTTGGCTATGATATCATCATGTCACTTTATGGGATTCGGTATATGGTAAATTTTTGATGTGACAGCGTATATTCAGCTTCCCACGAGTTGTAAAGTGGTGTGAAGGACCCACACAGCCCTATGCAGAGCCGAGTTGAAGCTGCATACTATTTCAAAATACCATGCTACAAGTTCATAATGTAGTTTGAGCTACTAATATTCAGCAGAAGGGTGTTTCTTTGATAATTGTTCTTGACATTCAAACTTGTGAATTAGGTGGAACACATCCTGGATTCCACACAATTTGGATGATGCATCCATCCTGGAAAATGATTAGAATTCAGATAAATTTTAGCCAGAGCGGTGAATATAGCCACCAACACAGCCTTATAACGCTCACAGTGAAAGGGCATGATATCCTAAATTGAAATTTATCATGTGAAAGCGCCCTTTTCGCATGTTTTCTGGGCCTTATCAGGTGTGAAAAGAGCTTTGAGAACTGGCGTCATGGCGAAAGCATACCACAGATGGAAAGCCTCCACATGATGCCCGAAAATGACTGTCGTAGTGGCCAATTATGCGGAATTCCAGCCAAAATTGGACTAATATATTGCATCAGGACTTGCATGAAGTGATACCAACTGGTACCCTCCACAATCATGGAGACCGACATTTCCTTTCCAGTTCCCAACCGTCCAACCATTCAAATCAGTACCGTTGACCTGCAACAAACCAGATTTTGTACTTATTTCATAGTGACTGGAGAGTGTAGCCATTGTTTGTTGGAGTCGAGAAGTTCCTCTTGAAGCCGCCATTCTTTGGTGATCATTGCTTCTCTATCCTTCGACCTGGGTGTGATACTAGCGGGAAATGGCTCTGGCATACACACGAAGCCCTGAGTAAGACGATCGGCATCTGGAATAATTTCCCTCCCCAAAGAACCCTTGGCAGGCCTAATATCGAAGCCCCAAAGTATACCCGACATTCCAAGGAAAAGACTCCTTTCCGCGACATGGATCCCCGGGCAGATACGACGCCCTGCCCCGAAGGTGAACGCATCTCTTGCAGAAGGGTTAGGGTTTGCTGCGGCATCTCCAAAGCTCTGAAAGTCATCTTTGTAGCGATCGGGGTTGAAGGTGCGAGGGTTTGGATGTCGATTTGGATCCATGCCAATGGCCCAGACGTTGTTCAGAACACCCGCTCCCTTTGGAATGAAATAACCCTTATATTCGTCATCTTGGGTAGCTGCGTGAGGGACTGCTCCGAGTATAGTAGTTGGCATCCATCGTAGAGTCTCTTTCATGCATCCACGAATGTATTGTAGGTTTTCAAGGTCATCCATGACAGGCATGCGATCTGGACCAACAACGCGGTCTATTTCTTCCTGAGCTCGGCGTTGAACACCGGGAAATAATAGCATTGCCTGGACAAAGGCATATAGCGTGCTTGAAGTCGTATCAGATCCCGCCTCCAAAAGGGTCCCTGATATATACGCGGCTTGATCATCGCTGAATTGTTCCTTTTGTTGCACTTTATACATCCCTTCACTGAAACAGGGCTTAATACTTGCCTCTTTGGTCTCGGCCTTTGCTCTCATCCAATGACTGAGATATAATGCCTTTTCTTTTCGATGAAGCTCCTTTGCCTTTCTTCGTGCTGGGAGAAGAAAATCCGGAAAGTTCCGTAGAAACGGAAAGAAATCAATGATAGCGGCGGTGCCTGTTTGATTTATTTCTGCGAACTCGGAGAAGCCATCGAAAAGTTGCATCATCTTGTGATCTTCATATGTTGGACTCCGCCATCCAAAGACCATTGTGGTGGTAAGTGCGTTCGAATATCTAGATGTCAAAGCCGATCCGATCAGTAAATTGACTTCAATCTCATTTTGGGATAGCTCCCAGTTATTCGTACCGTCGTATATGGTTCAAGAAGTCATTTGGTTCCTTCAGAAACTGAAACAGCATCTGACGGTTCTCCAAGACTTGGTAAGGGAGGTATTGCTTCGACGTGGTAATATTCAATAAAGAATGAACCATCTTGCGGAACTGATTTACATAAGAACCTGCACTTGATAATTGGAATGATTTTAGATTCTTACCCCGCGCCATTTAGGACCATATCCCTATTCAAATATTAGCTTGTTTGGTGAATCTTCCGAAGGGAGAAGGGATTTCATACCATCATCAACAACCTGAGGTTTCCGCTGCAAAGCTCTTGGCCAATATACATCTCCTGTCGATCAGAGTATATCCCACTCTTCTTGTCTAGCAAGTCCTTGACAGCCTCGTCACTCGATAACACAATCAGACATTTAGTACCAAGCATTAGGCTGTATACTGGTCCATATTCTCGGGCCCACTTTTCGAATTGTAGATGTGCGTCTCTTTTGGGCATCTAGTGAAATAGTCTGATAAGTAATTTTTCTTTGGTTGATATTGCATGACAAACCTGATGAATATTGCCCAACAAGGGCAAGGTGGGAGGTCCTGGTGGGTAGTTCTTAGGCCGACGGCCGATAGAAAGAATGCGCGATAGGATAAACAGGGCGATACATGCTGCTAGTATAATCGTGACGGGCAACATGATGATCTTAAGACTGAAGTAGAAGTGTTAGATATCGATAATTCCAGTGTATTCAAGCTATATTTATAATAATCCCTAAGAAACTTTTGTGTATAGGAAATTTGGATCAACATTGATCAAAGTCGGTAGATTTGTGGGGGAATGTCGGAGAATGTGGGATAGAAGATCATCTGGTCGGATGCGGAGGTGGGGGTACATTTTCATGTCCAAGACAGGATCTGCGATTAATAATTAGGTAGTCGAAATTTTAGTGACTAGTAAGGCCTCTGGACTTATGAAGCTCTTGGGCCTGTTGAAGTTTATCATTTGGCGTACAAAAAAGGAAAACACGGAAATATGGCGTGGTTGAATGTATATTTCAGTTCAATTGAGTAGAAATTTATTCAAATTTGAAACGTCTGAAACCCCATGATCAGTTCATTGACTTGTCGCATGCTGGTTTGGTCATATTTGCTCAGTATTGGGTCCAAGACAGATCCACTGGGTAGGGACGGACTATCCTGAGGCAAAAGCTCATGTATGGATAGCCGATCTGCCATAAGATTTGCCAGAAGCCAATACTCCGAACAAAAACGATAGAATCCATTTCTCTTCCACATGTTGCTCGGAGAGACGTTATTTTCTTCGACTAAGATGTGTGGTGACATTCCCGACCAGCTTGTAGAAGAGAAAACTTGCCATACACTATCCCAGTTGCTCAGTGCGTTGCGAATCGAGGTCAAGTTTTGGCATTTATTAATGGAGTTGTGATACTGGAAGATTTGTGAATGGATTGCTACTCAATGTTAGCGACGCGGAGTTGGAAGACCACTAGATCTTGGGGTCATAACTTACCAGAAGCCAATGCGAAGAGATTAAGTAGGCCGAGGGAAGATATAGAATATTGCAAGCATGAAGGCATTTCCAGCTGAGAGAGTGCCTCAAATGTCTTACGAAATGACATCCCCCAATATGTACTTTCAGGTGGGAGGTATAATTGAATCATCTGGTGACAGAAGTCTGCAGTCTCCGCTTGAAAGCATGCTTCTGGGGCTGCCATGTGGATATTCATTTCCTTGAACACCATTCGTGGGGGTAAGTTGTTGAAAATGACAAATGCTGTGTCAAGTAAGAAAATCCATGTAAATAGTCTAATAAGTTCCTCTCTTGCGGCAAATTCCTTCCATTGAAAATCGGCTCTCACAAGCATTGAATAGTTAAGATGCGTTGCTGTTGTAATCCCGATGTCTCTGGCTGTTGAGACCAGATTGGCAAACCGAAATCGTCGAATACGGCTTTTACTGCTATCCGAGCCCTCCCAATTTTGATAAAGGCAGACTATGTAGGCTGCCTGGAGAGCCTGCAGTTTGGGACGATGGATGGCCATGTTCTTAGCTGCTGGGTAGTTCATATCACTGTTAAAGTCGTCGTCGATGAAGACGATTTCTTCAACACAATTCAACCACATTCTGGCATCTTCATTGTCCGGCAAATTTGGAGAGACACTGGCACCCATCAGAGCCATTGCAGCCAGAAGCGCAGGTTTGGCGGACACCGGATCGAAGCTAGGCCTGTGCACAAAGTTGACGTTGGGATGCCAAAGAGCCCAATAGAATCCGAGATATTTCCGCAGGTTCACGGGCGAGAAGAACTTCAAACATGCATCCTTGAGAGCTGGTGACCATTGAAGTGTCACTGGGCTGTTTCTTGGCTTTACGGTAACCACTTCTTCGACAAGGAGAAGAATCTCATGAGTCTTGAGTGAGAGAGAGTCACTAAACCAGCTCTCCGGGATCGGCTTATCAGTACCAGTATCACTGAGTTTTTCGAATAGGGAGGACGACATGGGAGGACCCGTCAGACCGGCTTTTAAATGAGCGTTGGGAGGGTATCGTAAAGGATCGACATTTTCAAATTCCAAAGCCGAGGCGATGTCTTCCCTCTGCTCCTGTGTTCCACAGTCAAAGCTCGAAACAAGACCTGTATTTCTTGTAAATCGTTCCAAAAACGGCAGCGAGTATGCGCAATTCAACTGGTCCATAAATTGAACCTCGGACGCTAATTGTGCATAATCGGGCCAGCCCAAGCTGGGGACATCTAATATATTTTTGCTGTTAGGCAAAATGCCAGGGGATGAACTGGAATTTCCCAGTCCCTGGCCTAAGACATCAAAAGGTATCAAGCTAGCCGAGGGGACAGTATGACTTCGTCCGCTTGAGGCAGTAGCTGGGGCACTGTCAAAAGGAAGTGTGGTAATATCAGGATTCGGGGTGGAGTAGAAACAAAGAACACCTTTTTTAGAGCATCCCCGACAAGGTTGCTCCGAACTGCAGGCCTTTTTGTGATGGGCACACCGGTCGCAAGCACGTCGTTTCGCGCCGGCTCTCGATGTTGTCCCCCCACATGTTCGTATGTGACGCTTTAGTACATCACCTCTCTGAAATGAGCCCTGGCATATTTTGCATTGAAAGGGTCGATCCGAGGTGTGAGAACTAGTCATATGCCGACTCAAATGTTCGCGGCGTTTATACTGCTTCGAACATATTCCGCATCGATAATTGAAGTGTTTTGAGGCTGACTCCTGCGATGAAAGTCCATGTTGTGATATATCCCCGTCCGACATGGTTTTGTTGTCATAAGGACCTCAAGAATTCGTGAGAGAACTTTCCACTTGACGAGTCCGGGGCAACATTTTGCGGGGGAGGCGACTAAATTAGAGTTGACTAGTTCGAGATAGACGGATGATGACTTCGGTAGTTGAGAATACCGAGGATTTGATTGGCGCGGAAATAGGAGGCATCTGGAATATCGTCTTCGGTCGGATATAGATGGGATCTCCCAGGTCACATCCGAATTATCTGGTTTATTTCCTTTTTGATCGATCCCATTTTAGGTAGAAATGCAAGCATCTCCACATAAACATCAATTGATTTCACATGATCAGTGTGGGCGCAGTTAGGGTTAGATTCCGTGTCCAAGATCCTTTCTGCCGCCAAATGGCGGGTAGCGAATTTATAGCAGACAGGATATTATTGAACTTCGTTTTGGAGAAGATTTGTTGTAGGCGATCAGTAAAAAATAACTGGTGTGCCGGATCCGTGGAGTCTGCCGCACCGATGAAGCATACCCAAACTAGCGCATGAGATCCAACTTGTTGAGGATCAATCTGACTAACTAGTTGCTTCAAACTCTCAAGAAGCTCCCACTGGTTTTCATCTGAAGACACGCGACCAAGATAAATATGAGATGCTTTGATGAAAGCCATTCTTAGGTTTAGAAGAAGAGTTTCGTCTCCTGGGCCTGTAGGAATATCGTAATGGATCCAATCAAGATAGTTCTCAAGTGGTAGTCGAAGAGCGTTGATGCCCTGGGCTTCCCCTAGAAGTGGCTGACCTAGGAACTCAAACCTTGCGAGTTTTAGTGAGAAGTGACCCGGGGAGAGAATAGCGTGGATAACATACATATGCGTCTGCTGTGTCAAGAAACGCTTTGTTGAAGAGTCGATATGCCCAACATTCTGAGAAAGACACGAGAGAGTTTGAAGTAAATGACCGTACTCCGAACTGCCTGTAATGGTTTCCCCGACTAAGAGCACAATAATTGTTGCCCATGTCCCCTGATTAAAAACAAGATCGGGTGTTGCCTGGAATGATTCGTGTCTGAGTTGCGAAATGATAGCTGCACGGCCTTCGTCCGCTGCCGCTTGATAGCTAGGATGGGAAAGAGCCAGGTGTTGAGTGGTAACAACACATACTGCTTGTCTGAGGAGATCATTGTCGCAGGCCAGAGGTAGAATTATATCTCGATAGCCATTGGCAACGTGATCCAGAACCACCATCACAGGTGCAACATGCTCGGCAACTAGATCGGGGCCATTAGTTATTGAATAAACAATTCGAGATTGTCAAAGCTGTCTTACAATGTGACATTGACATGCGGCTCTGGTGGCCCATCGGGGCAATCCAGTAAGGGATCGTTTCAGGCAAATTTATCACTTCACAGTCAATAGACTTGTTATCGGATACATCCAGTCCCACTAGATCAAGACCAGCCGCAAAGGCTTGATGGGGTTCAGGTCTGCCCATGGAGACATTGTGATCTTTTTTCAATTGCTTGATGTGTTCCTGTTGGTCATTCTTCCAACGGATCCTTGGTGGAGTCACATTCAAAGATTGAGGTTGAGGACCAAAGCCATCTCTGAGTTTGCCGCGCTGGGCGACGCCTGAGAAGCGAATACGTCCGAATCCTGAGCAGTGTATACCTTTTTTAAGGCACTTATTACAGCTTGGCTCCGACTTGTCGCAGATGATTCTACGTTTAGTGCATTCTCGGCAGCCTGCATGGCGATCACATTAGCACTAGGCATCGCGTCGCGTCAAGGTTTAAGTCATCGCGAACGTGAACTCACTTTTACTCCTCTTTCCATAGCCAGTCATCAGCCTGGCGTTAGCACGAGGATTGACACAAACCGTGACCCCGTGAGCAGATGAATTCCTTAAGAGCTATCGACAGGGGTGATAAGCAGAGAATCCTTGACGGGAGGGATGGCATCTCTCAGGGTTATCTCCGCACTATGCGGGGGTCCGGGATTATCGGTCCGAAGGCGGGAAAGCCATTTTCTATACTATATGCCCCATAAACAGGGTCCATTGTTTAACAAACATGTCGGGATTTAAGCCAATTTTTGTTTTAGAACAGATTATATAGACAAGGTTCATATCTATATCTCATTTGCTTGTAGTAATCGTGGACCATAATACTTCTTGTGGGCGTATACCATCCAATTGACAATCCCACAAATTGCCATTACGCCCAAAACCGCCGCTGTATAATTCATGTTGCTTCCTGATACCGGCATTGTAGTCGGGAAATTATAGAATATCAAAACCAGGATGGCGAATCCTATAGTGGTCGTATTCACAGCAAATCCAACAAGTCTCGGTAGGCAAAAAGATCGTTCTCGAGGCAGCCAATCCTCGGATCGTTTTCTGTATAGAAGCAAAGCAGCAGGAATTGCGTATGAGACATGCTGCAGAACAAGACCAGTCCCAATAAATGCGTTAAATGCTGACGAGGATCCTAAATAGATGCAACCAATGATGAACATGATTGAAAAGTTAAATATGAGCCCCCACACTGGGACTTGGCATTGTTTGTTCATTTGACTTAGCCAATGACTCCCAATGATGGCCCTATCTCGGGCTAAAGACCAAGTCAATCTAGACGCAGTTTGCTGAGCACCTATTAGGGCAAATGTTGCTGCACAGCACAGAAGTACAACAAATATTGTAGCGGCTGTACTCGACTGAGTTGCTTGACGCCACATCTCATATATCGGGACTCTGCATGGGAAGAATTATGTTAGTTGGTTCTGGATTGCTTCTGGAATCTATAATCTTACCCTGTATTTGATGCAACCACTGCATCCAGGTCGCTAGTGCAGTATAACATGGCGATCATAAACGCAAATGAAGTGACAAATCCAATCGTCAAGGTACTCATCAATGCCCTAGGGACAACGATGGCTGCATCTATGCATTCCTCGGCAAGATGAAGTGCTCCGTCAATCCCAGCATACATGTAGTTAGGTGTGACGAGGCCTGTAAGAAAGGCAACACCTCCAGAGTTCCAACCACTACCATTAAGAAATGTACCCCAAACACTTTGAGATTGCTCATAGCTTGGAGAGGATTTTGCAAGGCAGATAATTGTAATCGCCAGAAAACTTGCGAGAGTTACAAAAACTAGAAGTGTTAACGAATAATCAACTAAACGTAAATGCCCAACTTACAAGAAACATCATGTATCCAGAGAGACCTTTTCAAAAGCGTTATGTTATACAATAGAACGATACCGTTGATAGCCTGATAGATCAAGAATGAGTGCCAAGGCTGGGGGCTATAGTTCGGATTATAGAAAACGATCATTCCGACTATGCACTGGGCTGGAATGATGGCAATTCCTGTGCAGATGGCGATCCAAGAAAACATGTTCACCATACCACAGCAGTAACTCTAGAGTAAATCAGCCAAAAGAAGTAGCTCACATCACATGCTAGATTATATCTTACTAAGCCTCTGTTGATAGATTTTGGTGCCATTATCGAAGTCCAATGGTATTGTCCTCCAGCAGTAGGATAGACACTGGCGAGCTCGGCTAGAGTGAATGTGCAAGCTCCGACTAGTAGAAGCATGAGAATTGGGCCATATATGAGCGTCACTGGGCCACCTTGGGAAATAGCGAGCGCGACGGTGCCGGCCACGCCAGCCCAGCTATCACATATTACCCAACTCGCCGAGATTGTCTCCAAGTAGGTCATTTTCCGGGTCCCTGTAGCTTGTATATTAAGACCTCTTATATTAGCAACCCCGACCAAGCTTTCCATATGTCCATGTTCTATAAGTGTCAGCTATATCGAACATGATGCAAGAAAACATCCAAGATCAGGTGCCTCAATGCCAGATTTATGTGGAAGAGAAAAAGGGAAGGCTCACGTCTTTCGGACTCGGCCGTAGCTGTTGGACATAGTAATGTTAGATCCCTGCCACATAAAATTGTTGTATTTCATGTTCCTCGAAGGAACTAGACATACCCTTTTCAATCTTTATGTCGTCCTGCTCCATAATTTATTCCTCACAGTCCAAGAGCCACAATGTAGTACCGATTGAGAGCAAATGATGATGAAGATACAGTAAGTGAGGAGAACACTTCATTGAAATAGGCATGACTGTGTTCTCACATGAGTATCTACTTCGTATCATCATTATCAGTGGCACATATCGTTCCAAGTTCAACTTGATGATAAGGTAAACTAGAAAGTGCGGGGAAGATTTATTACCAAAAACAGCAATAGAAGAGAGAAAATGGACGATCCGGGAAGTATATTTCCTGTGGCAATTACGTTGCCACGATATCAGTGGCCTTTTCTGGATCTTTGCTCGCCAATCAATGCCATCAAATTGAGCTCACTCCAGGGCTTGGTAACGAGGGGATGAGATATTCCTCGTTCTGATTCCGTCAAACCATATATGATATATTGCTGTGCGGACTCGGACTGTTCGTGTCTCATTTTTGGTACCCTTTGCCGCTTTTGTCATGGACTATTGTTTTCGATAACAGTTGATGATTCTCAATACTATTGGGAAATGATTGGTATCTTTTTTTCATTTCAGAAAATTTTCTTTTATTTATCTTTACAGTACTATTAACTTCGCGTTCTCGATAACTCATCAATATAACTTCGGAGCCCATGCCCATGGGATCTGTAACCATAACCACCTGGTTATGGTTACATATTAACTAATAGGTAGCTCTGTAAGAAGATCCTTATATTAAAAATTCATGAATGCAGTATCATCCCCAGCTAGCATATTCATACTCAGGAATCTCAAGTCATCCTTTCGAGCCGTCATATGAAATGCCTACAACTGTGATCTGAGGGAGCTGCCAGTGGGACAAAGCTCTTCTTTCAAAGTAAAGGCCGCCCTGGTCCCTTCTTCAATGGCTCCATCGATAAAGCTACGCCAACCAATTGCCCAGTCAGAATTGGCAAACAGTATGTTTCCATGTCGTTGACGAAGAGCGTCAAGAGAGTCGGAAAGTAGTCGCGGCGGCGAGAAAAACCACGCTCCCTTGGCAAATTCGTCCTTCGACCAATTGTGAAAGACCTTAAAGTTTCTACGGGTCAGCTCTTTGCTCAAAAAAGTCCATCAGTCCTGGGAAGTAGACCTACCAAACGTTGAATATCCATCTTTCCAGGCGCCATGTTTGTAACGGCTGATTTTGTGGCATCTATATCTTCTTCGGGCTGGATATGATTGAAATAGCCTCCAAAGCATACGACGTGCGTGTTTCCAGCCGGTGTAGTTCCATCTCCAATGGCATAAGTGAGCTTGTTGAACGGATAAGTGATCCCAGTCCAGGAACGCATATCTTTGTTGGATATCTCAGCATGCACCTTGACACACTGATTAACATGGCCGATTTTCGTTGCCTGCGCACGGTTTTGATCGAGTGGAGGGTTGAATTCAACATCGCTCAGCACGTTCAGTGGTATTGTGGAGATCAAACGCGATGCTGTATATCTGCGACCATCGCGCGTTGTGAGTGTTACCTGTTTCCCTTCGTCGTGAATCGACTTCACTGGACTATTGAACGCATATGATAGGTTTCCTGATGACATCGCCTCGTTGAAGAATTTAATGGCAAATGAAGACTGGCCGCCTTTAAACTTGTATGAGATGAGGCAATCCATGCATCCCTGGTAATTATAGCCACCCAACGCCCACCAGTGCAAGAATTCGAAGAGGCTTGTTGTCTCGAGAGTCCCGCAACTGCATAGTAGAATGAAGCTCTCCACAGACGCGCGTTCATTTGGTGTCAGAGACTGACTGATCTCGTTCAGACGGTCTAAAACGGACATTCGGTCATATTTGCGTGCCTCGGGGTTATGAAATCCAGCGTGAGGGAAAGGGATAAGTGTGCGACACATGTTGCCATCAACGTTGACAAATTTTTCCAGGGCTGTAGCGAGAAGGTTGTCCTATTCAGCTAGTTAGTGATCATAAGCCAGAATATATTTCAAGATACTGCCCAGTATATCCAGGTGGATACATACTTCTTCTTCGTGGCTCATTGTTGTAGCTCCTTGGTCAGTGCGTAACTCGAAGTGATTGACACCACGAGAAAAGTCGAATGATGATTCAAGTTCGCCTCTCATCTGATATCTCGAGATCTCACGCCAAACATGAGGTTGGTGCCAATGAACCCAAGTACCTCCCATCTCAAAAGGGTACCCTTCGATATTTGATGACCAGGATCTTCCTCCAATCCGATCCCGCGCTTCCACCAAAAGGACGCGTAGCCCTGTCACACAGAATTTAGAGTTAGAAATGTATTTTGCGTACAGGCAAAGAAATCGAACATACCGGCCACACACATATCCCGAGCAGCCGTTAGGCCAGAATATCCGCCTCCAACAACGATGACATCCCATGGTTTGTCTGTCTGTATTTTCCTTGGCGGTGAAATTACACCGATAGATGGAACACCTTGTTTCAGTCCATCTCTAGGTGTCCACTGGAATCCGTCCCGGGATGTCATAGTGAGAAATGATATTCAGGTTGTATACAGCGTATGAGTTGAAATGAAAGTATCCGGGAGTCGAATTGACTATATGCCAGTGAGAGCGTCAACTCTTCAATGTGAATTATCCCAGTCAGGATTCATGGAAAATTTGGACAGCCGGATCGAGCGAAATATTTATATGTGTCAATGGCAACTGTGGACACTGACATGCAATGCAATTACCGGTGGGTCATTCCATATTGTTTTGAGGAGCATGAGCAGCCGCACCTTGAGATCACCGATATGAATTACAAAAAGCAGACGAAAAAGGTAGTTCAAAAGAGAGAATGAAAGATAAGACCAAGACCCAGGAACTCTTCTTCGCTCCGAACGTCCGCAGAAGATATCCTGTAGCCAATCTCGACCTTGAATCCGAGTGATGTGGATCCAACTCCAAAGTTACCGTTTTGGGTAGTAAATGTGAGATTTAATCCAGTCGTGGTAGTTGTAACCTTCAAACAAACACCAGTAAGCTGATTGGTCCATAATTCTGACTATAATTGATAGTATCCAAGTCATGAGGGGCCTTTGAAAGTGGCATTTAGCTTAGCATCCAGTCCACATCAGTCCAGTCCGGTAGTAGATGCTGTGAATTTTACCCCCCACCCCGCAATCATGAGGCAAATTGGCGATGAGATTGATCGACTAGCCACACTGCGCACTATTTAGAGAAGCATGGAGTATTCGCAATACCCCCGGAATCAGCGAGTGGCGGACTCAAAAGATATTCCGGGGTAAAAAAAAGTTTCCGGGGTTAAAAGAGTTTCCGGGGTAAAAACCATCTTCGACTGCTCCGCCGGCCAAACGTCGTTCCGCGACTTTCCCCGCATTTCATCTTTCCCTCATCTTCACTCTAAATCAATTTACAACACACTTGAAGTGTGAGGAATTATTTCCTCTCTAGAGATGTCGGTTGAATCGAGTCAAGGTATCAAACGTATCAGACAAGCTTGTGCGAACTGCAGGTAAACTACCCGCCACTCAAAGGGCTTATCGGTAGCATTGCCGAACGCTCGGACTAACATTTGTTTGTGTGACGTGAAAATGCAGGCGCAAAAAGACAAAATGCTCTGGAGAACGCCCTGTTTGTTTCCATTGTCGCCGAAGTCGACTGTCATGTCTCTATGAGCCTTATGCGGCAACCATTTTGGCGGAGCCAACACTGTCAATGCCAGTAACAACCAATGTTCAAGAGTCCAACAATGTATATTACCTTGACCCTGTCTGTGCTAGATTGAAGCTGAAAAGAACCATAGTCAGAGCTTCTTTATAGGATCAGCACCATTGAGTCCCGACTCGCAGAGCTCACAGAGCAATCGACGAGAAGAAGCCAGTGTGTTTCTCCTCCACGAAAGCAATTTGAACCTTGTTAGGTTGACATATCGAACTTTAGGGATATTTCTTTGAACGCGTCAAATGACGAAGAAACTAGCCTGCCATCAATCAGGGGCTCGAACTGGAAAACAACCCCCGAACATTCAATCAACTATTCGTATGCAATCTTGTTTCGTCGAATAAAGGCGCCTGATATAGTCCTACCGGGACTGACAATTTCATTCTTATTTTCTCTAGGTCATATCCACCATTCCCAGTCCTTCGCTCCGTCATTGATACATATTTTTCACGTTGCCACAACCAACCTTATTCTTTTTTCCATGAGGCGTCGTTTCGACAAAGACTTGCGAGTGGTGATTTGCCTCGCTGCTTGGTTCTGGCCATTTTATCCTGCGCAGTGAAGTTCTCCGATCATGAGTACTTCGCGGGAAAACCACAAGCTTCTTCCGAATATGCAAGGGAGTCATGGCTATCAGTGCTCACGGAACATATGGCAGTAGAAGAAAAGCTGAATTTACATGTTGTGCAAACAGTTAACCTGCTCGCGGTCGTTGACTACACAGGTGAGAAACGTCTGTGATTCTCGAATAAAGCGGAACTAATCTTCTTGATCATAGCTGGGCGTGTAAGCTCTGGATGGCTGAAAATTGGTCTTACTGCGCGTATTTCGCAAGACTTACGGTTGATGATGGAGCCCAGCGTTTATCTATCTCATTTGGAACAAGAAGAGCGACGCCGGACCTTTTGGTCTGCTTACCTTATAGACAAATTGATTTCCTGCGGCCAAGGCCGTCCGATTGTTATACAAGATGATGATTGCTCAGTACAGCTTCCTTGCGACGAGAACGCCTTCCAGAATGGCACGTGGAAGAAGACCAACACGTTGGGTGAGCTATTGAATTGGAACGCTAAGATCATTGAGAATCCGAGTCCATTCGCCTTGGTAATATTGATGGCCTCGATAATTGGCCGCTGTACGCGATATGTCCATCGGGAAAAAGAGTCAATTCAAGTTCCCCCATGGGATACCAAGTCGGAGTTCTCAGCTATCAAATCAGCTTTGCTTCTCTTGGAGTCATATTCTAAGATTGGTGATCAGAGAATCCCAGACATTGTCCATGACCTTCATTCTGGTGAGATGAGTCAATTAATCTATGCTCATACTCTTTTTCACCTTTGTCATTGTCTTCTGAACCATCCGTTCTTGGTACGATTACGCTTGAAACCATTTGCAAAAGCCCCAAGTAGCTTCTCAGCCCGGGCGCTCGAGGATGGAGCTCATCATGCCAGAGAGCTTCTAGATCTTTTGAATGAAGCCACTCAAGCTGGATGTCGAGTTGAATCCTCCTTTTATGCATACTGCATTGCGATTGCCGGATCAATAAACTCCCTTGCTTGCCATTTCGACCATCAGAAAGTATTACGTCGTCAATCTGACGCTCTGTGCTATTTTCAGCAGAGTCTCGATTCTCTTAACACACTGGGAAAATTTTGGACACATTCTGCAAATATGGTAAGTCATCTTTGCTCGTCCAAGTTAACCTGGCTAATTCTTTGCAGGCAATTCGCCTCAATGATTTTCACAGCATTGCCGATCAGTTTTCCGGTCTTCTTGACCCGGCACGTCTGACAGAAGATCTTGATCCTTATCATGAAGAGATCATGTGGTCAATGATAGATTATGGTATCCTAGGTTCAGATCCTCACAAAAAGCCTCTTGTGCCCCTGTCCAGCATGTCGGGTCTTCCGTCGCCTGATTCATGGGCACTTCAGGCGGGCTTCAATTTCAGTGCTCCACCTCGAGAATCATCGAGTAATGCTGGCATTTTCGATAATCTGTCCCCGACAATGCGACTAAATGAAGTTGAACATCTTCTGGACTGCAGTCCTGGTACCAATGGCTTGGTCTAAATGATGCTCTCGGCGCACCTCGGCCTCGGACCGTCGGACCGACAGCCTGGATTCTAGCATGCCTAAAATAGAAATAAAGATATGGCGTTTAAAATAACAAATGGGTGCTATCCAGCCTCACACTTTCTAGTTTGCATGTACAATATCGAAATGGCACCAAAGAATCATATTGACCCATGGAAATCCGTGCTATCTGGAACGGGCGCGGCTATTCTTGCAAACTTCCTTGTCTATCCACTAGATATGTATGTCATTGTTTCTTTCGTCGGCTTCAAATCAACGTAACCTCGAGACGGCTCTAATCTATTCACAGCGTCAAAACCAGACTCCAGGTTCATATTCAGCACCTCAAAAAAGACAAATCAAACGAATGTGGATCGGACAACGACCAGAATTACAATAATACCTGGAACACTGTCCTCAAGATCATCCAGGAGGATGGCGTGCCGGGGCTATACCATGGATTGGAAAGTTCCATCCTCGGGACAGCTTCTATGAATTTCGCATATTTCTACTGGTCCGCCGTTGCGAGAACAATATATCGTGAAATTCTTCAGGCTCGCGGCCTTTCTGATTCCAACAGCATTGTGAAAGAATTAGGTCTAGGTGCTGCAGGTGGTGCTATGGCCCAACTCTGTACAACCCCCATTTCTACCATTTCTACGAGACAACAGGTTGGAAAAAGAGCGACCGGAAGAAGATCAATGTGGGCATGCACTAAAGCGATTGTGGGAAGTGATGATGGATGGACTGGGCTGTGGACTGGGCTCAAAGTGAACCTCATCCTCGTCGTTAACCCGATGATAACCTATGGGGTATATCAATGGCTACGGAACATTTTACTCAACATGAGAAAAGAACTCGGCTCTTTCGATGTATTTTGTAAGTAAATATTCTGCCCATTTATCATTTATCGAAGGCTTTTCTGATCTGAAGTAGTCCTTGGCGCTCTATCGAAAATAATAGCAACAATTGTGACCCATCCGCTTATAGTTGCGAAAACTACTTTGCAGTCGAAGTCAGTGGGACATGAAGGTGGCAAGCCATTTAAAGGCTTCACAGACGTCCTCATATTCATAATTCGAAACGAGGGATTCCTGAGGCTGTACAAGGGCCTTGTTCCCCAAGTCACCAAAGGATTTCTCGTTCAGGGATTGATGATGCTTTTCAAGGAGAGGTAAGGTGCCCTTCACAAGTTGTAGAAGCTTATTACTTACAATCTCACAGAATGGAAACCCTCCTAGTGATGGCCACCAAAAAGAATCGGCTGCGTCTAGATAAATTCCATGGACGAAGATAGATTATTTATTTGAACAAAATTTCAATGGCAGCGAGACAGAATTTCCTTATTAAATGCTGTCCGGGACAATACACGCAACTCAGACTTTCCTTGGATGTAAGCAAGGCGCAGTCGTTAACTACAACCAGTCACAATGGGTTGTTGCTACACCAAACCATGACCTGTACAAAATAGACTAGACTTTTGCTCAATTTCATATCCCTAGAGACCAGAGACCAGGTCTTCTGCTAGCGCTCTCAAGGCATTGGCCGCTAAACACAAGCCGAAAATTGCAATCTCTTCCGTTTGCTATAACGGCGTTGTCTAGTCTGCGCAAAAGTGTTCTATTGCCCAGAAACACTTTGCACTGGTGGATATGCAATCGTCTCTTGAATCAAGTCGCCCGAGTGCTGACTTGGTGAACGGTCATGGGGAAAAAAGAGATATGCCAATAATCAAGCATGGCTTGGATACGGTATAGACCGCAGATCAAACACAAAGGGATTTCAAATTAGTCTCAGGATTTCATTTTTCCCATCTGGCAGCACATTTCCCCGTACCTTGAGTAGATCTTCTCCGCAGCGCAGGCCGGCCGGTCCGCCAACCCCGGAGTTCGGTCCGGTGATGGATCAACTCGAACAATATACGGGGTAAAAGAGAAGCCATGGGTGGTTTGATAAAGATCTCGTTAATCGCATGGTAGACGTTGAGAATTAAAGAAACACCACAAGATGTCTGTCTCGAAAACCCCTTTCGCTGATCCGCTTTGGCTTAACCGCCAAAGCAGTCCTTACTACAAAGAATCTCATCGGCGCTTGCAACGGGAGGCTCGGGAATATGTCGATAAGAACATAACTCCGTTTTGTGTTTGTGAACTCCCTCCCTTTGCTCTATAAAGTGTCGGATCTGTTTGAATTCCATCTCTGACATTGGGTAGGAAGATTGGGAGAAAGCAGGCTACATTCCCGCCGAGGTTCGATACGACCCAAGTACTGTACATGGTCCGAGATCCAGAAATGCTAAGGAGTATTCACGATTTTAGGCCCAGAATAAACACGCGGAGCTTGGCTACACGGCAGTTGCCTCTTTTCCGCTGGCATCAGAGTATCTAGGTGGCCAACGTCTACCCGGTGATATTAACCCTCGGGAATGGGACGGATTTCATGATTTGATTGTCATCGATGAGCTAGCTCGATGTGGCTATCTTGGTGTTGTCTGGGGATTAGGATGCGGCAATTCTATCGGCGGTCCCCCTGTCATACAATTTGGCAACGAGGAACAGAAGCGTCGATTTCTTCCAGACATGCTGCAGGGTAAAATTAGATTCTGCTTGGGAGTCACGGAGCCGGATGGTATGTCTTGCCTCCTCTCAACAATCCTCAGATTCATCTAGAATTCCTGGGCTAACTGGCTCTAGCCGGCTCTGATGTTGCCGGAATCACCACCACAGCAGAGCGCAAGGGCAATGTCTACATCGTGAATGGTGCAAAGAAGTGGATTACCAACGGATTGTGGGCCGATTATTGCACAGCTGCTGTCCGGACAGGCGATCGTCCCCAGGATATCTCAGCTCTCATTATTCCACTCAAGTCAGCCGGAGTCACCTGCAGGAGACTACACAACTCGGGAGTTCATGCCAGTGGTATGTCGTGCTAGTTATGCAAGATTGAATTTGGCTAAATATGTTATTAGGATCTACATACATTGAATTCGATCAAGTCGAAGTTCCAGTGGAAAACCTCCTTGGCGAAGAAAACAAGGGATTTCCTGTGATCATGAACAGTATGTTACTGATATAAAGTCACCCTGCATTGCTTTGCGCTAAAGGATAGCAGACTTCAACCACGAGCGGCTCTGGCTTGCATGCACCTCGCTTCGCATGGCCCGAGTGTGTGCTGAAGACGCATACCAGCATGCTATTACCCGTGAAACTTTCGGGAAGAAACTGATTGAAAATCAGGTTATTCGCTCAAAATTCTCCAGCATGGCCCGGAACTTAGACTCTGCCTACGCATGGATGGAGCAGCTTGTATACATCCACCATGACTCTAAGAACAGCGGCTCTGATGCCGGTATGGGAGGTCTATTCGCAAATCTCAAGGTCCTTGCGGGTCGAACTCTCGAAATGGTGAACAGAGAGTCCCAGCAGGTAATGGGAGGTCTTGGATACTCGAAGAATGGCCGTGGATCGCGCATCGAGCAGGTGAGTCGCGATGTAAGGGTCATGGTTGTGGGTGGAGGAAGTGAAGAGATTCTGTCTGAGCTGGCCGTCAATCAAGAAATCAAACACATGAAGAAGCACAGCAAGCTTTGAATGTGATGTAAATACATTTTCAATTGACTTAAGAAATTAAGCAACTTATACTCTACCTATTACACTTACCTCATAGGTACCAGATTAATTATCTTGATATGCGCAAATCACAATAGAGACCCCTAGTAATAGTAGGGTTGCAGGGCTCACGCTCATCTCCACTCAAAAGTTGTAACATGAGTTCGCTTCAAAATATCTAAGTTCCTAGTTCGAGGAGATTTTCAATCTAGGTTATTGCCAGACGGCGATTGCGTCTCTACTGTTATGATTTACTTTTTTTAACAACTGGCCATCCATGTATACTGTTGATACGCTCGGGGAAGAGATATTACTACGTACTCCGGAAGTTCAGGGTCCTCGAACATAATCTTTCCGATGCGTGATATCCAAAAATTTGATCAGCTACATGTTTAAATAACCGAACAAAGAACCTTTCCATCTTCAACTGCATCCCCCTCCTTCCAATTTGTCTCAAACTTTCCTGATGATGTGGCAGCTATGTTGATCTCCATTTTCATGCTTTCTATAATCATGACAGAGTCTCCAGCATTGACATAGTCTCCTTTACTCTTCAGGATTGACAGAACTTTACACGGCATCGGAGCAGTCACTGTCTTTTGCTCCGGCCCATTCTTAGCATTCGTAAGAGATCTTACACTCCCTGCAAATGAAAGTAGTGTGTCGCGCTTCAATTCAACGTAGGTCCCGATTTCTGGCAGATGGCAGAATACTCGCTGACTTTGGTCAATTTGCCCAGCAAGTGTATGTGGGTGAATTAAGGGAAGGCAAACATATGCAGTCACTTTCTGCCCGTTGATTGACACGCTGATTTTAGAGGAAAACCATGATTCAAAACTGGCTGTGTTTCCCTCGGCTGGTTGCCATTCATCAATTCGAACTCTGTATAGAGTTGAGTTCTCATATTTTCCACTGCGAAGTTCTTGGCTTATATTGTTGTACTTGATAGAGACTTCAGTGGCAGCAGACTTTGAATCGCTCTGCAGATGATTCTCTTGTGGCACAGGCACCAGAAAGGCTTCGTCCAGTACCGTTGAGGACTTGTGATCTTTAGCTTTCCAAAGACACAGCGAACTTGGAACATTCTTATCAGTTTTAACGTATGGCGAATCCAACATAGTGATCACATCGCAGTGAATATTTACAGGATCAAGTCTTTGGTTTCGAAATTGTCTTCTGACATTGTGGAAGGGCTTCGATTTCGTCCCCTTAGGAACATGTTTGACCAGGCTTCGAACCGCGAGGCTCGAGATAATTGAAAGAATAGGCTCGATTTCAGCTGCCCTTGGGAGGAAGGGTGGATGTAGAAGGCTCTCAAGGTTGTTAGGTATGAAAGAGGTGGTATACGCAGGATTCCGGAACTCTTTGTTTGATAGGCAAGCCTGCAAAAAGAGTTGGTTTGTTTTAACTCCAACACAAGCAGTGTTCGCAAGGACTTCTTGCATTCTCTCTATTGCCAGCGATCGCGTGGGTGCCCACACAACTAACTTCGCGATCATGGAATCAAAGTAGATCGAAACGGAAGATCCGGTCTGAATGGCTGTTTCATAGCGAATATCTCTCCCTGAGGATAGATCATTACCGGCTGGGAGCCACAGATGAACTTTGCCATGCTCGGGCAAAAAGTTGTTCTGTGGGTTTTCTGCTGTCAGACGACACTCAATGGATGCGCCATTTTGAGTGATCTCGTCCAAGGTTGGGATTATATTGAGGTTTCCACCAGCTGCCACGAAAAGTTGTAAAGAAACAAGATCAAATCCCGTTACCTCTTCGGTAATAGGGTGCTCAACCTGCAAACGTGCATTGACTTCTAAGAAATAGAATCTTCCCGTTGACACATCGAAAATGAACTCAACTGTACCAGCATTCTCGTAGCCAATTAACGAGGCAATACGGACTGCTGTATCGCTCATTTCCTGTCGAGTCTTCTGCGATAGGAATGGACAAGGTGTTTCTTCAATGACCTTTTGATGTCGTCTTTGCACTGAACAGTCTCTATCGAAAAATGATACGACTCTGCCATGCGAATCCCCCATGATCTGAATTTCCACGTGCTTGCTATTCTCGATGTACTTTTCCAGAATACAGTCGCTGGAGCCGAATGAACGATTTGCCTCCGATTGTGCTCGTGCAAGTTCATCTTTCAACTGACCAGCTTCTCTCACAACACGCATTCCCTTGCCACCTCCTCCAGCAGAAGCTTTGACCATGATAGGGAACCCGATCTCCTCCGCTGCTACTCCAAGGGCTTCTGCATCTTGGCTGGATCCCGAAAACCCAGGAATCAATGGAACTTCCGGTGCATGCTCACGCAGAAACACCTTCGATGCTCTCTTGTCGCCCAAGGATGACATTGCACTTGCAGAAGGTCCGATGAATATAAGACCGGCCTCACGAACACGATTTGCAAAGTCGGCATTCTCACTGAGATATCCATATCCAGGGTGAACAGCCTGTGCACCCGCTGAAACTGCAGTCTGAACAAGCAAATTTATATCCAGAAAAGGATTCACTTTGCTTCTATCAATGCTTCCAATATTGATAGCCTCGTCGGCATCTGTGACATGCCGTGAAGAAGCATCCCTTTAAATTGAAGTTAGCTCTCAGATTTCATCTCTAAGTTTAGATATTCAATCACACTTACTCGTCGGCATATACAGCGATGCTCTTAATATGCAACTTCCGACAGGTCTTGATTATTCGGCACGCGATCTCGCCCCGGTTGGCAATGAGGACTTTCCTAATGATAGGACGGCCATCATCCCCCAGAGGAGGCTGCGCTACATAAAGCGGCCGGCGAAATGGAGATGCATTCCCATCCGCGAAGATATTTGTGTTTGTAATTCCAGGCATCATATAGTGATTCAAATGGGCGCTATAGTTTCCTCCCTCGATCCTGCAAAAGACACGAAACGAGGGTCCCAGAGCCCGTAATAATGGTCTTCACCTACCAGGCACGGTCATCGTACCAAGATTCACGTACAGGATCACCTCGGACCGCCAAATGAAGTAAATGCAACGGACCGTAGTCTTTTCTCGACGTGATTGGCTGATCGTCTTGACTTCGCCCTCTTCGGTCCGGGCAGGTTCGCAGCAGCGAGTGGAGTCATCGGTCCGTAAGAAACTACCAATTGGACAAGTTGAATGATTAGGGCTCGAGATACAATTGCTTGTTCACTACTCGGTCTTCATCAATTTGTGTTAGCAATGCCTGGGACTTATTGGGCTTCTCAATGCTATTGATTTCAGAGTATATGTCTTATTTTTACCTACAAAGAGCTCCGTGGCTGTGAATACCAGTAGAAGAGTAACTAAAAGAATCACAATTTGTATTTATTGAAACATCGAGGTCTTGGTATCGCATCAGTTTAAATCCTTGCTAGCCCCTTGTGAGCCTCTGCCCCATTGACACCCTGGAGAGAGACCACTTCCAAGCACATTCCAAGCACGTCCCGAGTATCACGAGGGTCAATGATACCATCATCAATCAGCGACGAGCTAGTCGAATAACATTCCGCGTCCTTCTGTGCTGTAGTCTTGAATTCCTGTACCTGTTTTTGCAGCTTTTCAGTTGAAATGACTTTGCCCTTCGATTGAGCACTTTTCGTTTGCACAGTCTCCATGACACCAGCAAGTTGATCAGGACCCATGACGCTACATTTTCCAGTTGGCCAAGTGAAAAGAAACCTTGGCTTATATGCTCTTCCGCACATAGCGTAGTTTCCGGCTCCGTATGAGGCCCCCAATATTATAGATATATGGGGAACCTTTGAACAGCTGACAGCAGATACCAGCTGGGCGCCCATCTTGATGATACCTGCATGCTCTGCTTTTGCTCCAACCATAAAACCTGTAACGTTGTGAAGGAAAATGATAGGAATATTTTGTTGGTTGCATGTTCGGATGAATGTCGCGGCCTTTGCAGCCTCATTAGGGTTTATTACTGAGATTTGGTTTGCTACAATACCAACGGGGTACCCTAAGATCATAATCAGCACATCATGCTTTGACAGATGTTGGTGGACTTATAATACCCATAATATGAGCCCAAGCCGTAATAATATTCGGTCCATATTTTGGCTTGAATGTTGAAAGACGCGAATCATCAACAAGGCGAAGCAAAACTTCACTCATGTCGAATGGTTTGCGGATATCGGGATTAACGAGGGATAGGAGATCTTCAGCCGGGTAACGCGGTGCAGCGGCTTGTATTAGCCCAGGAGTTGGTCGAGCGCGCATTTGAAGAGATGCAACCCATTCCCGAGTCTTCTGAATAGCGTCGAATCTGGTACTCTCATGTAAGCAAAATACCCATAGTGGAGATAGAAGAAACTCACTCATCGACCGCAATCTGATCAGCGAGACCTGTCATTGTAGCATGTATTTTGGCTCCCCCTAACTCCTCGGCCTCGATCACCTCCCCAGTAGCCATTTTTACCAAGGGAGGACCACCGAGGAAAGCCTGCCCTTGGTTCTCCACGAATATCGTATAGTCAGATAAGGCCGGGTGATATGCGCCACCTGCAGTCGATGATCCAAACACAATAGCACAAGATGGCTGCCCCTTTGCGGATCTCTGCGCAAGGTCGTGAAAAAGTTGGCCACCTTTATGGAAGACGTTACGCTGTTGTGGTAAGAACACGCCAGCAGATTGGACCAGGGAAATGAGTGGGAGGTCGTTCTCCATTGAGATTTCCAGACAGCGATTGACCTTCAGAACTACGTAATTGTCAGCTTCAATTTTTCCTTCCTTGCTATCCGGGAGCATTTTCGTACCAGTCATGACATTCCAAGCTCCACCTTGAGAAGTAGGCACATGGGATAGCAGAAAACATGGTTTCCCACACACATTCCCAATACCAGCAATTATATTTGCACCGGGTGTAGAATCTTCATTTTCATACCCAGCAAATGCACAAACCTCCAAGAATGGTGAGTCTTGATCTAGCAAAAGGGAAATTCGGTCGCGGGCTTTATGGTCAGCAGTACACAAAGCCAATTCGATGCAATTTGAACTTACGTAAAAGTTGTCCACGGCTTTGATGTCGACGAAGAGAAACGTCATTCCCTTCAACGGCAACTTTCTGAAGTGCATCTTCGAACTTATCAAGGATCGGATCCCAGCTTGCCTTATTCGCCAGGAATTGCTCTCCCCGGAGGTCCACGTTAGCGCTGATAATAGGGTACGATGACTCGCTCGCCATGATGAATATATCGGAATGGATAAATCTCAGAAGTGTTTCTAAAGGGCCATATGAGTCAAAAGTTGAACATGTCATGGGCTTTCGGCAAGATGAAGGAAATGATGTAGTGCTGGTTGAGGGGCTCGGACCGAAGCCCGACGCCGGGATTGCGCATCACGGAACGAGAAAGGAACTACGAGTTCTAAGTAATCAATTGAGTAGTTTTTAATACTGTTCAATAATAAAAGGCATTTTTGTTAGCCCTCTCTTCAATCTACATTTCATATCCATTGCCTAGAATTTCATTTGCACTATGACAGACGCACCAGCCTTGGTCCATGGCTCCAAAGAACCATCTTTATGGTTCAAGACTTTGGGGTCGTTAATTGATGAACAAGCTGATATCTATGGGGGTCGAATAGCTGCAATATTCCCATGGCAATCTGTGAGGTTGTCATATCACCAATTGGCCGATCGATCGAAAATCCTCGGCAAAGCAATGCTGGAAATGGGCCTCCGTAATGGTGATTGCATTGGGATAATGGCGGGAAATTGTTATCAATACATCGAAGTATTTCTCGGTGGCGGTCGAATTGGGTGCCCAGTTGTTGTATTAAACAATACATATACCCCCGAAGAGCTCAAGAGTGCGGTTCAAAAGAGCTGTATGATTTCCCTGGCCGAACATGTTTTCTTATGCTGACTTTATTACAGCTTGCAAGCTCGTTTTCCTTGCGTCCGAGATTGGCTCTCGAAGTCTTTCATCCCATATGGATATGTTGAAAGGATCAAACAGAAGAAATCCAGAATTACCCGATCTACGCCGTATAATCAGCATTGGGAGTTGCAAAAGTGGTGACCGTGGTGTAGAGACACAACCATACAGTACCTTCGTCTCCACCGGTCAACCTACTTCAATTGACAAATCTGCTATTGAGCATGAAGAATCGGCAATACGACCTGAAGATGTCCTCAATCTACAGTTCACATCTGGTAAGAGTGGTGTCCTCAAATTATCTCGAATTCCCTATTCTTATCAATTTTTTTAGGAACCACCGGGTCTCCCAAAGCAGCCATGTTGACACACGTGTGAGTTCTATTATTGCTAGAAGTCATGAAATTTACTAACCTCTTAAGCAACCTCATAAATAACGCTCGCTTCGTGGGCGCTGCAATGCAGCTGACCCCCGAAGATGTCATCTGCTGCCCACCACCTCTTTTCCACTGCTTTGGTCTTGTACTGGGCTTCCTTGCTTCCTATACATACGGTAGCTCGATTGTGTTCCCATCAGACTTCTTTGACGTTAGAAAGGTGGTGGATGCAATCATTGCGGAGGACGCCACCGTACTTCTAGGTGTCCCAACAATGTATGTTGCTGAACTCGAAGTCATGGAGAAAACTGGGCAACGACCACGACGTCTTCGCACCGGGCTTGCATCCGGATCTTTGGTGTCCAAGGACTTAATGGATAAATTGCGCCAGACGATGGGGGTTGAGAAAATGCTCATTGCCTACGGTATGACGGAGACTAGTCCTGTTACATTCATTACAGCTTTAAGCGACCCGGAGCTTAAAGCAACAACGACTGTTGGGAGAGTCTTTCCGCATGTTTCCGCAAAGGTGATTGACAAGAATGGTAAGCTTCTGCGAAGGGGTGAGCGGGGCGAACTTTGCACGAGCGGATTCGCTTTACAGAAGGGATATTGGCGAAACGAAGATAAGACCAGAGAAGTCATGAGGGAAGACGAAGATGGAATTCTTTGGATGCATACAGGTGACGAGGCTATGCTTGACGATGATGGGTATGCTCATATTACGGGCAGAATTAAGGACATGATTATACGTGGTGGTGAAAATATATTTCCTCGCGAGATAGAGGAGAGACTCGTGCAACATCATGCAATCAACGAAGCCAGTGTTGTCGCTATCAAAGATGAAAAATATGGCGAAGTGGTTGGCTGTTTCTTGAAGGCAGCGGAGGGTGTTCCACGACCAGGTGAAGAGGAGCTCAAGACATGGGTTGGGCAGCTTCTTGGTCGTCACAAGGCTCCTGCACATTCCTTTTGGATCGGCGATGCGGGCATTGGTAATGACTTTCCCAAGACTGGGAGTGGCAAGATCAAGAAACATGTTCTATGTGAAATCGGGAATAACGCGGTGCGCAGTAAGGTGATTAGGGCTAGACTATAAAGCTAGCAATCTGCCACGATAGCTCGATATACAGAAAACCATATTATCACACCATTATTTCTATTACTCCAGTACTCACCTGAGTACTATCTATAAGGGCATATGGAGCTCGGAATATTACATCATTGATTCTACCTCCTTTTCTCCAGGTGTTTCAATATTTCCCCGTGAATTCCAACGGACATTCCCCGCAAAGTTCCGGTCCGGCCATTCCGTCAGCGGACCGGAACAGAGGAGCACGGCAGATCAAGTCAGATTTCAAATGTAGAGACTCTAAAAAGATGTCGTAAAACTCGAAAATACCTTGAATATATCTATACAACGCCATTGAATCTGTTTGACCCCAATTACAATGATTGAGCAGTTACAACCCGCGGTCAGAATCGTGGAAGTAGGGCCACGTGATGGCCTACAAAATATACGAGACTTGGTTCCAACAAAAACCAAATTGGAATTAATCCAACGTCTACAAGAGACAGGATTATCTACTATCGAACTTACATCGATTGTCTCACCACGAGCAATTCCCCAATTGAAAGACTGTCGAGATGTGCTTCAGAATAAGGATGTGCAGCAAGCACTACAAAATTCGGAGCTCCGAATGCCGGTTCTTATACCCAATGAGAAGGGTTTGGAGATTGCTATTCAGCATGGAGTTCGTGAAATCGCTGTCTTCGTTAGTGCGACTGAAGGATTCAGTAAAGCGAATATCAATTGTACCGTCCAGGAAGGACTTGAACGTGCCAAACGGGTGATTTCTTTGGCTTCTGCAAATGATGGACCGGGTGAATCTAGAATCGTAGTGCGTGGGTAAGTGATACTCGTTCCATGCATGGCATCACCCCAAAAGCCCCTTTACTAACAGTTTTCAGCTATGTGTCCTGCATTTTCGCAGACCCATATGATGGTCCAACTCCACACTCTGCAGTCCTGTATTGCGTGCAGCAATTGCTTGAAGCAGGGTGTTACGAGATAAGTCTGGGCGATACACTGGGTGTGGGATCACCAAGCAATGTCCGCAGTCTTCTTGCATACTTGAAAAGCCACGGCATCCCATTTTCTCGACTTGCGGGGCATTTCCATGATACATACGGACAAGCCGTTGCCAATGTCTGGGAAGCGTATACTTGCGGTCTGACCGTGTTTGATAGCAGTGTCGCTGGGCTGGGTGGGTGTCCTTTCGCGCCGGGTGCAAAAGGGAATGTAGCAACGGAGGATTTGGTTTATATGTTTGACAACGCAGGCATTTTTACGGGTGTTAATCTAGCGCAACTAATGGCTGTTGGGGCTTGGATCTCGAGACAGCTTTCGAGGAGCAGCGCCAGTCGAGCGGGCACAGCATTGGCAATAAAGAATGCTGTCGAATCTGGGTCTGTTTCTGGAAAATCGGATTTCTCGTCGAAGTCTCTGCATTGGACTCTAGTCTCGGATTCAGATGGCTTACTTCTTCATCGCTCGGGTGTCAATCTCAAAATTACTCTCAACAGACCGAAGAACGGTAACGCATTGACAGCAGCGATGCTATCCAGTTTGACAGATGCGGTGACGAATGCCAACAAGGACGCAAAGATATCACGTATAGTCATCACGGCGAAGGGGAAATTCTTCTGTACTGGGATGGATCTCAGTAAGGATAGTACGCCTGTTGCTCAGGGTGGTTCTGCCAGTGATGCGCAATATACACGTTTGACCGCACTATTTGAGGCTATTGACACGTCCCCCAAAGTGACGATTGCCGCTATCAATGGTCCTGCTTTTGGAGGGGGTGTTGGTCTGGCTTTCACTTGCGATCTTCGTATGGCTACAGATTCAACCGCAATGACGCTCAGCGAGGTGAAGCTAGGCCTTTGCCCAGCGACGATATCGAAATATGTTATTCGCGAATATGGGCTGTCTTTTGCACGGGAGACAATGTTAACTGCAAGATCTGTCAAGGCATCTGAACTGAAAAGTCGAGGGATCATATCTGAAGTTGTTGATGGACAGGAACGGTTGAATACGAGCCTAGATGCATTGTTGAATCAATTGAAGATCGCGTCACCCAATGCATCGCGCATGTCAAAGGAACTTGTTAGGCTTGCTTGGAAGAACGGCGGAGACGAGATACAGTCTGACGGAATTAAACAATTGTTCGACGATATGATGCGGCCAGATGCAGATGGTGCATTCGGTTTGAGGGAGTTTGGGATGAAACGACGGGTGGATTGGGATGCATATACTCTTCAAGATGGCAAAGCGAAGCTGTGAGAAAGATGTATATAATTCAAATCTCATGGAATGGCTAGGAGGATTTGGTTGGAAATGTAGAACAAGAATCTAGTTGATGTTTTTTTTTTTCACGAATTCGTATTCCATAGAAAGTAGCCGGATTATGGCCTACTGTACACTGAATTTTCCATCCAACGAAAATCCACAAAAAAAGAGCAAAAGCAAAAGCCTAGCCAACAAGAGATATGCAAATAGCCGCGCGAAAAACAGAAACGGCGTGTCATTTAGAAAGAAATTAGACCAAATTGGCAATCAAGGTTTACAGAAGAATCATGCCAGCGCCGACAAGGGTCGACACGGCAGTCACCAGGCTAACGGCGACGGGGGCCATGGAGAAGCCGAAGGTGGCGGGGCGGACAGCAATAGCAGCACCAGAGGAGGTGGAAGCACCACCGCTGGAGCCAGAGCCAGCAGTGCTAGTGGCAGCGACACCCTCGCCGGAGCCGGCGGTGGCAGTGCCAGTGGACTTGGTACCAGCGTTCTGGGAGCCGTCACCCTTGAAACCATCAGCCTTACCAGCACCGTTCTTCAGGTACTTCTTGGCGGGCTCGGGGATGGCGGGGAGAGCGTCACCAGAGACAGCCCAGTTGGGGGCGTTCTTCTTGGGGCAGGGGTTGGAGCCACCAGTGGAGTTGTAGTCACCGTTGCCCTTGGGGTTGGCGGTCTTGTCGAAAGCCTCCTTCAGAGCATCGTAGTCCTTCAGGGTCTTGACACTGTCGTCGGAGATCTTGACCAGACCGTAGTTGCTGCCCTCCTCAGAGTACTCGTAGACGAGACCACCGGAGTAGACACCGGTCATCTTGGTGGAGTAAAGAGCCTCAACCTCCTGGAACTTACGGGTGTTGGTGTTGCAACCGTACTCGGAAAGGAACAGAGGAAGACCGTAGCCAGTGAAGTTCTTGACCTTCTGGTCCCAGCCAGAGGTGGTGAAGGAGGAGGGGTCGCACCAGGAGTAGTCGTTGAAAGCGAAGAAGTCGGAGCGCTCGTCATCAGTACCGCAGTTCATGTACTCGGCCATCTCGAGACGGTTGGTGTCGATATCAGCGGCGGAGTAACCGACGGGAACCTGACGGAGGTTCTGGGCCTTCAGATAGGAACGCAGGTCACGAGTGACGGCCTTGACGTAGGGGGCGGCCTTGGAGGAAGGACCGTCGTTGATAACCTCGTTACCGGAGAAGAAAGCGAGGGTGTTGGAGTAACGAGCGAACTTGTCGACAGTAGCGAAGATGTACTGCAGGTACACGTCGTTGTAGGAGATCTCGGGATCCTTACGGTTCAGAGAGTACTTGGGAGTGTTGACATCCAGAACCAGGTAGATACCAGCCTCGGCGAGGGCGTCCATGCACTCATCGTGGTCGGCAGAGTTGTCGACGGAGTAAACACGGATGGTGTTCAGACCGAGCTCCTTGAAGTTCTTGATGTCACGCTTGCAACCCTCGGTATCAGCAATGGGGTCAGACCTATGAACAAAAGTTAATATCCGTCAAGTTCACCGAAGTACTACGCTGTTCTGCGACACCAATCACTCAGCGAATTGGCTGCTGAAGATGGGTAAACATACAGCTTGGAAGAACCGCCAGGCTGGTAGTCAACACCGCGCATATAGAAACGCTCATCGCCCTTGAAGAAAGCATTACCCTTGACGGTAATAGGAGTGACCTTGTTGTCACGCTTCTCAGCAGGGGCAGCCTGGACGAGAGTAGCGCCCAGAGAGAGAGCAGTAGCCAGAGTGGTGAAGCTGGCCTTCATGATGAATACTATGGTTGTATTTCTCTAAAGAATGTATGGAGGTGAGATGAGCTTTGTAAAAAATAAAAAAACAAAAAAAAGAACGAAGGGATTAAAGAGGAGATAAAAAGCGAAGGACGACAAAGAATGTAGGGAAAAAGAAGGAAGTTCAACAAGGGGGGAAGAAAGGCGGGAGATGGCGGACTTTGTATGGGGGAAACCCTTTGGTTTCTTGGCCCCAGACAACCCTTTTGCACACTTCTCCACTTCACACCCTCCTCCACTCTCATCTCACTGGATAATTTGATCGCCGTAAGGGGTCTCTTGGGTCAAAAACAACCAGACAAGAGTGGATCTGACCCTGAAACTGGCCCTCATCTACTCGTTGGCCACCCCCTATCCTCCCGTCTGGCAGGGTCCAAGACTCCATACACCAGTCACTCTCACACATTTAGACATACGTACGCACACTCAGGGTTCGACAGGTTCTGCTACTGTACATACATCCACACTCAAAGTTATGTACACTACAGAAGTACACAGAGGACATTGTTGGTCCCCTGTGGAGTGATGGCTGAGACCCTTCTATTTTGGTGTGCATAGTACCATGTTCCATCGGGACTTTTCTCCCACACATACACACTTCTCACTCGGAGTAAGTCAATGATCGATTTGCTCGTCATACGCAAAGTACTCTCCAATACTATGTACTGTCCCTCAGCGGAATGCTTTGTCGTTCAAAAGATGCCCCTGACGATGTGCGCTCTGTATTGGCTTGGCAAACAGGCGCGAAGTCTAGGCGGTGGGGATTGATGCGACGATCGAGCGCATCTTGGGTAGATTGCACTGCTGCGCCTCAACGCACCATCCAGACCCTGTATGAGAACACACAGCTTTGGCACTCTAATCTATTTTTCAGACTGTCTCATCTCACCTTTTTCACTTGTCCCTACTTGGCCCTCCCTATCTCCAGCAAACACACTCTCTCGGCGCCTCGCATCTAACCTACTCCACTCGGTGTTACTCCACCGTGGCTGTCGCCAGCCTGTCTCACTTGATTGTGTGGTGCACGACCAGATTTGTTCGCTCCTCGGGTCACACAAATTGACCAATGATCATCCCAGCCGAGCAGGCTATTCATAGTGGGTAGTGGGTGTAGGCAGAAAAAAAAAATTAAAAAAAAAAAAAAAAAACAAAACAAAAAGGCATGTGTATCCCCTGGCGTCGCTCGTTGCGATAGGTCAATTGTACTGCTCAATCCCAAACATCGACCAAAGGATCACAGTCCATCCAGAGTTCATGCAATGGATATTGGCGATTGATTCGGCGCTAATGGATACAGTAGATCAGTGTGGCAGGTGTGAATTGTTCATGCAGTCATTCGGGAAATTATCTTTTCGCATTCCTCGTAGAATAAAAAGAAAAATATCGGCCAATGACATCATATCGTCACCCACATTCTTCACGCCGTCGAATTTGTATTGAAATGGTCATATGTCTGAGCACTGTATTAGATTGAAGTATGATTCACAGTAGACAATACCAAGTACAATAGTTTATTAGTCAGTGTAGTGCTATCGTTCTTGCGATGTTCCTGGACAATACGTGCCAGTGACATTTTCAGTGCACTGTGTATTAGCCTGTCTATTGGAAGGCACTTCGAGTCCAGACTCATTAACCTGTAGGCTAATAGTTGATATGTCTAGGATGTTATGATCTTGGCAAATGCAAATTACAAAGGGGTTCAGGCTTCGACTTGATCTCCAAGATCAGCCCGGTCTTGGAGTTCGGAAAATGATGCTAGGCGTCTTGGCTGGCTCGAGCAGAGTCTGCACAAAAATCTCAACACAAAACAGATAGTACTCATATTTGGTTCAAAGGGGTCCGAGACGTCTGTGGCGATGGCTTTTCGATTCAAAGAGGTCAATTTATAGTCCCAGTACTGCATTCCAGTGGAAATCTGCTAGCACATGTGGCGACGGACCTTACATCTAGTATATATTTGTCAGTTGTTCGATGAAAATGGCAACTCCAAATCTCTTGGAAGAGATTTCGATGGAGAAATTATTCCTAATCTTCTCCATCAGCATGTGACTGAATCCCAATCGTTAGAAATACTTACCTGCCAATCAAATTAAACCGTTTAGTCTGATTCTGTGCTGCAATTAACCTGATGTTTCTAATGTTATATCCCGAAACCTCAGGCAGCCGTTGGGTGTCAACATCAACAACTCGCTTACTTCTTCTTCCACAGAGCATCGTCGCCGACATCTGCCGGAGATCTGTCCTCTCAGGTTGTTCAGACACTAGCTATGTCGTCTGCATCGTTTCATGGCAGCAACTATGGCTTCCAAATAGGAGAAAATAGTGGCTCGGTCAACGCACAATTTAATCTACCGCCAGGTATTGTCACAAGTCGGGCAGGAATCCAAGTTTGACAAATTAACAAGTACCATCGCTTTCTTTCTATAGTGCGAGTAGAAACCCCACCAAACCCTTCCATCAATATCCCTTTCCCGCGCGATCCAGACTTTGTTAATCGTGTCAACCTACTTCGACAGATCTCCGAAAGGACATCGCTGCCAGGATCACGAATAGCATTAATAGGTCTCGGGGGTGTCGGGTAAGTCAAAGTAGAAAGGCGAGTATGTGATTTCCGACTAAGATCTAACGAAAAGGAAATCGCAACTCGCCATCGAATATTGTTATCAGGTTTATTCCCAAACACCTGTTACATGGGTATTTTGGGTTCACGCGAGTAACGCAGCCCGATTTGAGCAAAGCTTCCGCGAGATTGCGGAATTTGTGAGAATTCCGGGTCGCAATGATCCTGGAAGTAATACATTCAAACTGATCGAAAATTGGCTCCGACAAGCCAAGGGAGATGAGAAGTGGCTACTAGTTCTTGATAATGCTGATAGCGACGATGTTTTTCAAATCGCGCCAAAGAAAGCGAATTCACAGTCAGAGAATGATTTGGCTGATAGCTCACGGAAGCCGCTGATTGAGTATGTCCCGAGAACACCACATGGTGCTGTAATTATCACTAGCCGAGTGCGAGAGATTGCCTTAGGGATGGTCAATGACAGAAGTCTCATCGAGGTGAAGCCGATGGAGAGAAGCGAGGCGATCGAACTTGTCTACAGGAAGCTGAGCCTACCACAGGATGAAACTGAACACCGACCGGGATGTGTACAGTTAGTGGAAGAGTTGGAGCTTCTTCCACTAGCTATTATACAGGCGACTAACTATATCAAATATCGATGGCCTCGATACTCAGTTTCGCAATATCTAGATCACTTTAGAAAAAGTGATCGTGAATCTACAAAATTACTCAAAAATGAGGCTGGTCAGCTATATCGCGATTGGGAAGCAAAGGGATCGATTTTGGTTACCTGGCAAATTTCCTTCGCCTATATTTTGCAGAGGAGTCCCTCTGCAGCGAACTTGCTATCTATTATGAGCTTTTTCGATCGATCCGGTATTCCGTCAGGTCTTTTACAGATGAAAGACATTGTGGAGACTAAGCATGACTCGGATTCAGAGCCCTCGGGCGACTCAAGCGACGAGGAAATGCATAGATTGGATGGCAATGGCAACCATGAATTGGAAGATGAAATCACCACCCTGATAAACTTTTCGTTTATTATTGTCACCGAGAATGCGGAGGTTTTTACGATGCATCGGCTCGTACAACTAGCCGTCCGTATATGGCTCAGGAAATATGGAAAATTCGAATATTGGAAAGAGAAATTTACCGGTATTCTATCGGCCGCCTACCCGAAAACTGGTGATTATCAGAATTTGGAAACCTGCCGATCACTTTTCCCACATGTCAAGTCTGCACTATCACAGCGACCAGAATCAAGACAATCTATACTGGAGTGGACAGCACTACTTTATCGATGTGCGTGGTATACATCAGATATAGGCGATCATGAAGACGCCAAGATAATGGCATCGAAGTCACGGAAATATAGGGTGAAAGAAATGGGCGTGGATCATGACAAGTCTCTCGAGAGTACTACAGTTCTAGCAAAGATTCATCGCCTCAAGGGTCAGTTAGAACTTGCTGAGAAGTTTGATATCCAGGTGATGGAGGCTCGCAGAGGAAGATTGGGTGAAAACCACCCGGATACACTGTACAGCATGTCTTGTCTCGCATCGACATATTGGTACAAAGGAATGTGGAAGGAGGCCGAAGAACTGTTATTGAAACTAATAAGTATCTACGAGACCCTCGACGACGACTGCCATGAAGCTCAGGTAGCTCTCGCCAATCTGGCGGTAACATACCAGAAGCAGGGCCGATGAGAAGAAGCTGCACATTTTCTTCAAGAACAGATAGAAACGAGCAAAACAAAATTAGGCTACGACCATCCTGAAACCATAATGATGAGAGCTAGTCTGGCATCATCGTTTTCACACCAGGGTCGATGGGAGAAGGCCCAGGAGCTTTTGGTGGAGGCTATTGAGGCTGGCAAGAGGGAGCTTGGTTCAGAGAATCGCAACATATTGATCATGATGGAGAATTTGACATATGCATATCGAAAGCAAGGCCAATGGATAAAAGCCGAGCAGCTCGGAATCCAAGTAATGAAAATGTGCGAGAGCCGATTCGGCGAAGATCATCCACACACATTATCGACGATGGGAAGTCTGGCATCCTCATACATGTACCAAAACGACTGGAAAAGGGCTGAGATGTTGCTTCTCCGGGTATCCGATGCTCGCAGACAGAAACTTGGCGAGGACCATCCCGACACGTTAACTAGTATGTCCAATCTAGCATCAGCTTACTGGCACCAGGGCTCGTGGAAAGAGGCTGAGAGTCTCTTCATACGGGTGATCAAGGGTCGTAAACTAAGACTCGGTGATAATCACCCGGTCACTATATTGAGTTTGGAAAGCTTGGGAAAAGTTTATTTGCATCTGAGGCGGCTAGACGAGGCTGAGCCGCTGGTTAAACAGGTAATTCAAGCTCGAAAGGCAGTTCTTGGTGAGGGCCATTCAAAAACGTTGGCTAGTCAGGTCGATCTTGCTTTCATTTGGAAGTTTTCCGGCCAGAACACGGACGCTGTTCGTTTGATGCGTCATGTCTTGAAGATGCGGGAGCAGGTAATGGGGGCCAATCACCCAGATACTCGGTCTGCCACCGAGATCTTGCTGGATTGGGAAATGGAAGGTCTGGATATGGATGTATAGATGTGGGAGAGAATCGAACAAGCAATCTCCAGGGATTTCGAAGTAGTGCTATACCGTTGCTTTCAAGGTCACTGGCTATGCTTGTAGAGTGTTGATCAACCCTATATTCAACTGGCATATACTAATACTTCCCATTCTTTAGTGCATTGTGTACAGTTGGGTAACTACTATCAAACACTCAGCTTCTGTAGATGGTTATTGTGGTAAAGGACAGAGCTTGGATTCATTTCCAGGCTATTGTTTGCAGCAAGCACAAACGAGGCATGGAGTGCAGTATTGGCTGGCACCAAGTTGAGAGATGGATTGGTAGGTGACGGATGTTTCTCTTTCCCAAAAACCTATCCAACTCATCAATCATCAAAACTTTTCAATATGCCATCCGATAAAGGATACAGCTACAAGAGTTCCGGCACAAACAGCCAGGTATGTCCAGACCATCCCTCAGCTGCAGCTCATGTTACCCGCCCCCGAGCAATCGTCTTAGCTCTCAATACTACCATCCAACATGATGATATCTTCTTCACATTCAACTTAACGCGGTGAGATATACAGGAGACTGACTCTGCTTTAGGGAAACCACTACTGCGCTCGTGACTACGGTTCTGGAACCGCAAACTCGAACAGCTACCATTACTCTAATCAGTAAGACCGAATTGGTTGATCTGCTTTACCAGCCCACTAATCTTAAATTTCTTTTAGGGATGGCTCCTACTACTATTCCAATCCAAATGGAAGCACTTACCACAACGATGGAAAGGGTAGCTCGACCTACACCCCTCCATCTGCATCGTCCAAGAAATAGAAAGATCTTCGAGGGTTTAAACCATGAGTTCTGTCGGCAATGAGCCGTGCTCATCGGTGATTTTGCTTTTTTTTATGAGGTTTTCCTAGAGTTCTCAAGAGATTATCTCAGGGTTCAGTTTTTTTAGGCATCCGAAATTCAAATGGAAATGCAAGGTGTTGCATGATTCGTCGATGATTCCATCGCATCTACTCAGCTCAATTCCATCGAGGTTCAATACACCTAGAAAATACTGACACTCCGGACAAAGTGTTGCTTATGTGCATTGCTTCTGGTGGTAGCATAAAATAAACAGTATGATCCTTCGTCATTTCTTGTGTTTGTTTGTGTTTGAATCATACGAACACTCGAGATTTCCAAAAGTGGAAGGAACGCGAAGAGAGTGAGGTGACTCTTCCTTCCCGGCAATCTTCACTTCTTCCTCATCATCTCCCTCTCGAGTGTCCCCATGTTTAACTTTCTCAATTTCATCAGAAATCTTGTCGATCTATCATTCTGGCGTGAAAAGATGGTTGATTCAAGCAAGGTAAATAGTCTTTCTATTTTCTCGATAAAAATGAAACAATTACCCGTAGTGGTTATGTTTCTCCCTATCAGGGAACCATTGGCTAATAAAGATCCAGCACTGTGTCCACCATGGATGGGGCAATCACAAGACAGTCGATTGTGAGGACTTGAAAAGCTTTCGTGAGAGTGTTCGATGTGTGGGATCACCCACGTTTCAGAACACGCTGCCCGGTCTCGCGGCATATCATAGATTCATACAGAACGCTCAGGCTCAAGAGGTAAGACTTTCCGCACGATTGCAGGCTATTATGGAGTCTTCAATGGGTTCTGTGTATTCTGATAAGCTCTTGAATGTACTAGGCGGACCCGCGACTCAGACAGCCCAGCTCGGGACATTCTGGACCTAGGTGTCCAACTTCTGTAGCTCAAGATGCAATGGCCTCTGAAACCTTTGAGAAGATGACTAGGAACTGCGACGTTAGTTTCAGCCAATGCACATTGCTTGAGAGCCATGTCAATGCTTCCGAGAAGGCACCGGCTATCCAGCAGCAGGACAAGAAGCAGCAGCACCAAAAGCAGGAGCACCAGCGTGACCACAATCAGCAGAACCAGAAGCAGCAGCAGGAGCAGCAGTAGCAGGAGCACCAACATGACCACAATCAGCAGGTCCAGAAGCAGCAGCAGATTACGATGGAGGATAACAAATCCACTAAGCTTGACGCTGGGCAGGAAGAGGGTATTGGTATGAAAAGTACCCTCGATTCACACATGGGCCAGTGAAGGGTGGCCTGAGACGAACAATTTCTCAAATTTTGTTTATCTGGCTGTGCAGGATTTTACGTATGACGACCATCTGGTCGATAAGATAGGATGTATGGGAATCTACTCTAAATTTTTTTTTTCGGGACATTTGATTCATTTGGTAGAAGCTTGTCTGCGTAGAGCGAGACAAAACGCCGGCTATCAAGCTGATGATTTTGTAAACGTAAGATCTATCATTGTCAGCTCAACATGCCAATTCAGAGGACATGTCGCTAGTAGCTGTGGTATATATTGACTATTCCGTGATGCAAGCTGCTTATTTTTCTCGAAATTGCTATTATCTTCTACACGAATGGTCGAGATGGCACTGTCACATGGCCCCGAGCCGAGATCCACCGACCATTTGGCGATGTCTGACGATCGAATTGCGGGGACGCGGCAAGCATTTTCTGGGGGTAATCCGCTGCATCTCGAAGAGGATCTGAAACTTCTTGCTAAATACTCTCTTGTGGCTCCTGATCTGCTCTCAATTTTGGAGCGGTCTCAGTTCAAGGACTAAGGTCATCACGATGCATCACAACCAGCTATTTACGCAAGGCATGACCTTGTGGTCAGGCATCTTGTCGACCTACTCGCCTCAACGAATAGAATTTATTGGAACCCTGCTTGTCCAAGTCGTCTCATTTTGGATCCCATCCCTCTTCTATCTTGCTCTGGACACCATTGCACCGGCATTTTCGGAGAGGCATAAGATCCAGCCAGCGCCCAAACAACCTACTCGCCGTGACATCCTCCACTGCTTCTGGGTCGTCACACAAAACCAAATTCTTTCCTCCATTCTACATCTCTCTTTGATTAATATCACCTCTCATCTTGGCTCGAAGCCCTCTTACCGCGTTGAGGTAGCCTTACCGACTGCATTCGAATTCGCTAGGGATTTCATACTCAGCCTTCTCTTGCGCGAAGCTCTCTTCTATTACAGCCATCGTCTGCTGCATGTGCCATATCTCTATAAGTTAATTCACAAGAAGCATCATCGCTTTACGGCACCTATTGCATTAGCAGCCCAGTACGCCCATCCCATTGAACAGATTTTTGCAAATGCATTGCCGATCTCTCTGCCGCCACAGATCTTGCATAGTCATGTATGTATATCACTGGCACTCTGCTTGTCAATCCTTTCCAGTGGCATAGACTATTTTTCTGATCAATCGCTAATAAATTCATAGATTCTGACATTCTGGTCTTTCCTTGCTTATGAGCTTTTCAATACCGCGACCGTGCATAGCGGGTACGACTTTTTCTATAACAAGGCTCTTGATCATGATCTGCATCACGCCAAGTTCAATCTAAATTATGGTTCGATCGGGCTATTTGATTGGATCCACCAGACAAATAAACTGGGCAAGCGGCACTCAGAATAGATATCGAGAGTGATAGGAACGCTGTCTACAGTATAACAGTATACTTGTTATCATTTCGCACATGTCCTCTCTTTTCCGTGCCATTTCAGATATAGGGGAATTGAGAATGAATTTGAATCCATTCTTAATTCCCCTATATCTAGACTATACATTTGTTATGCTGACTATTGGTTCCATTCAGTTTTGCTGTAACTCGGATACTCAATGGAAATCTCCTGAACTTAATTTCATTTTGCGTTTTTGGATAAAGGAAAGAAGAAATAATAATATCATCATAGGCAATAACTATTCTTAAGGAAAGACAGTAGGTGTTTTTTGCTAGTCTTTTATCCGGGGAAATGGGATTAAAGAAAAGAAGAGAAAAGAAAATGGTCTTTCATAAATCACCCTTCAAATTTCATTCCGTCTCCGGGACCCTTTCCCTCATCGTCTCCCTCATCGTCATGAGATTGAATACAGAGGCTGACTTCATTTACGTCGATCTTCTGCTCGGGATTGTCACGCGAACGCTGCTGGTGCTGGTGGTGCTGCAGCTGCAATAATGAGTGGCTCCCAGGCACATGAATACTGCCTTCATGTAGCGTGATATGACTGAAAGTAATTGTACCGTTTCCATTCGGTTGGTCGGAGGCCCTGGAAGCCGCTCCATCCTGAGGCATGGAATTTGAACGCAATCTGGGCCATCGAGCAAGTGGGGCTGCCTAGTACATATCAAAGTTCGTCAGTATATACAGAAGCCATCCAATACTTTAGCAATAGCTCTTGTTCAAGGGCAAGGCTCACATCTTCATTGGCCTCAAATTCACGAATGAATCTGCGGTAGGCCGCGAAGCCGGGATGCATATCATGGAACATGGGCGATGCGGCGTGTCTAAATCCCTCACGAAAGCCTTTCAAGTATTCACAATCGACTGTATTATGATCACCCCGTCCATGGTGGACGCAAAGCTGGATTTCTGTCAGTCAAGGTTCTTGTAATGAGAACGTAACCACGACAGGTATTTACTTCCATTGTATCGAGCAGATTTGAACTATTACTTACCTTGATTGGATCAGCCATCTTGTGATGCCAGAATGATAGATCGACAAGGTTTCTAATGAGACTGAGAAGGCTGAACATAAATACACGAAGGCACGAAGGTGATGAGAGGACAAGAGGATGAGAGAAAGAGGAAGAGGTGAAGATTGCCGGGAAGGAGGGACACTCTCTTCGCGTTCCTTCCACTTTTGGAAATCTCGTCTTTTTGTTTGACTCAAACAAAAATTCACTCTCAAACACTCTCAAACACTCTCCAATATCACATCTTCGATCTCGAGTAATTCCAATCTGACAAATATGCCTGCGGGCTACTTTGTATGCATGACTAGCTGGATTGATCCGCGTGCCGATTTGCCATAGCCATGCTATAGACTTGGAATATTGCACCACGGTCGGAAAAATGTGTCGTCAAAGATGATTAATACCTCCTCTTTTCTGCCTTGAGCTACTGGTTGATAATACTTCGTGCTCAACTAGACCATTTGTAGTAATTCAGAGGTTCACGCATATAGTAATTGGGGGCCGGGAGTGATTGGTCGGCCCGAGATGACCCCATCCCACCACCGCTCATCCTTCAAACTTCCCCGTCAGCCTGGCGCGTAGGACTTACAACTCTCTCGGGGATCACCAGGCGTGCTCTTGAAAGGCGCGCTTTCGAATACTTTGCTTTTCCTAGTCTTCCGCATTTCTAGTTTGTACACTTCGAGCTCATCATCGAAATGGCATCTGTATACTACTTTCTGAGCGACATCTTCCAGGCGTTGAAGGGCACAAACACCACCGTTCTCACAGAAAAAGATGTTCCCGGCACTGACCTGACTGGAAAATGGATTATTATTACCGGTGGGAATAACGGCATTGGATTTGAAGCGGCAAAATCGTTCGCTGTATGGGGTGCTAATTTGATCTTGGGTTGTCGTGAGCCCCCTGAGTGGGAGCAGCATCCAACAGCTGCTATCAAAGAGTGCAAAGATATCGCGCAGACACATGGTCATTCCTCGACAATAGAATTCTGGCCACTCGATATGGCGGATTTTGAGAGCGTGGAGGCGTTTGCCCAAAGGTGGCTCACTTCTGGGCATGCTTTGGATATCCTTTGCAACAATGCTGGTATAGCAGCTGCTCATCTGTCTGCGAAAACGAAAGATGGCTTTCACCCAGTTCATCAGGTATTTTATAACCCTTTGGACTATGTCTTCAGCAAAGCTTAACACCGCTAATAATCTTATCAGATCAACTTTTTGTCTCATGTATTGTTGACCTTGAGACTTCTGCCATCGCTTGCAGATCAAACACCAGGCCGTATCATCTGCTCAACATCATCATATCATTTCCTGGGAAATTATGATCCAGAACTTTATTGTGGTCCAGGAATGGCCGGCAACCCATACCGCGATAACAAGCTCTATTACCAGATGTGGCTCACAGAGCTACAATCGCGCCTCATCAAGCACCCCGATTACATGGGTATCACCATCCACGGCATTCATCCAGGCTTCGTGGCATCGTCTATATGGACCCCAATCAAAAAAGAGGGTGGTCGAGTTCTTGACTTCCTTCTGAGTTATATCGCGATTGACTCGCAACAGGGTAGTCTCGCTATTACACATGCGGCTACTAGTCCTGAGTTTGGGCCTGATCCGAAAACGCAGGGTATCGGGGCACCGAATGGTCGTGGGGGTGGTAAATTCATTAATCGCATTTGGGAGATTGCTCCAAAGAGAGAGGTGAATGATCCAGAGTTGAGATTGCAGGTGTGGGGTAAGGTTTCGGAGAGACTTAATCTTGCAGAGAAGGGTCTCCTTGATGTTGTCGGTGTATAATTGTATGCATATATGTGTATAAGTATTTTTTATTTGGGTTTTGGGTATCATTCAATCAACGCTGTGGATGAAATTGTCTAGGTGGTGTACAGGAAGGAGAAAGGCTTGCTTTACTTGCAAACCGATGTATTGGTTTTTGGAGCCCGGGCGTATCGGGTACCCACGAGGACGCAACACGCAACTCCTTTGTATATAACTATTTCCTCCTTCATTTCGGAATTTCATTTTACATCTTACTTCTCAGCGTTGATAGCCCTTCTTCTATACCTATGTATTTGTATAAGAGTCAATGCAAGTAAATTCATGCCTAAGAGTTCAGGTATCAATATTTGCCGTTACCGGGCCGTTCACGGCAGCCTCGCAATGCCTTCAGAAGACAATTATCAGACCTGCTTATTTTTCATTTTCTTCATTCAATAATCACACACCTGTCAGTTGCATCACTGTATCCCAATCCGATACAATTAGACCAGTTTGTCACTATGGTATGACCGCCAGGCGCATCACCTTTGAACATGCACTTACTCCATCTAGTCCGCATACATCGAATACGGGCTAAGTCGCTTATTTGCCAATGCGAAAGGGCGCGACGCACGACTTTTCACAAAGGGACCTGCATTTAACCAATTCCCCAAGCCCAATATAACAATCACGTCTGAGACAGCGTCTGGATCGCAATTACACGTGGATCAATCTGCCGAAGGGGCCGGTCACTTCCCATCTCTCAGCTGGCCCGCTGCATCCCCAGAAACGAAAGAATTCCTTCTTGTTAGCGAGGATCCTGATGCACCCCTGCCAAATCCTATCATTCATGGTATATATTATGGTATTCCGGTGACCACTACGGCTGTCACGAATGCTGATTTCGAGGCTGTGGACGGGGAATATATGTTGAAGGGGGGTTTTCGATATGGTAAGAATCGTCGTGGGAATATCTATATTCCTCCTCGGCCGTTATTAGGACATGGGGAACATAGGTATTTCTTCACTTTAGTTGCGCTCAGTCGGGACATTGATGCAAATAAGCTGAGTTCTCTTCCTACGATTGAAGAGATTGCAAAGGCGATAGATGGTAGTGTGGTTGGATGGGGCGAATGGATTGGCGTGTATGAGCGGAAGTGGGAGTGATGGGTATTAAGTTGGGTCAGCTGAGTGCATTTATTGAAACCATATCACATAGTAGAGAGCAATGATAGGGTTGATGTTTCATTTGCATGGTGTTAAAAACACCAAAGCGTTCGTATTCCACGCTGTGAGCATCGTGGCTGATCATATACTAGGATGTGGAATTGGCATCGGATATAGCGGTGTATTCAGCTCATCTTTGATACCATGAACACCATGGGTCAATTATGGAATGCCAATGTGTCCTAGCACTTGTGCATTGTGTACTGCTACCTAGCAGTTGTACGTGATAGTTACTTATAGTATGTTCAAAATTAGTCCAAAACAGCCCGAATGCCTCTGCTCAGCGATAATGACCATAATCTAGGCCAGTCAATTTCTTAGAATTACAAAACACCTGACCGCACATAATTGAGCCACTCAAAAGGGATGAACAGTAATATGAATGCTCATCTCGATTTGGATGCCCAATATCTCGATCAATGCGGAGGTGATCCTCCGAAGCTCTAGACCCAGAACAAAGGCCGGACAACTCGGCCTGTATGTGTGATGGGAGCCAAGAATATCAAGGAAAATTTACTGCAGGACAAGCCCAGATTCAAATGCCAAGTGACCCGCAATATTATAATTGCATCGGTTCTAGCTTCCATACCCACATGGACCCTTGAGGATCGCCGAGAGTTGAGTTGTCACATTTGAACGAACCCCACAAATGCCGCGAACCCCTTGCAAGCAAAATTGGTCCAAAAGCATAATTGATGGCTAGGACTTATCCAAACTTCGAATCTGGCCCTATATCATAGGTATCATATGTTATCTTAAGATAAGAGACTTCCCCCCTTCTTAGATACGTCGTATGCGAGATGGTTCAACTTAGATATTTTGTGCTAATTGGGGAATCCCGAGCCCCCTGTCGTTGTCACCCTGGTTTGGTATAATTCGCTACTTCACTAAAGCAAGACTACTGCAGCGGACTAATGTATAGAACTTTTGGCACAGGCACCAAGATACCAAGACAGGTTTTGGGAGATTAGAGACCAATTGGTTGGTGGGGAGGTTTTACCCTCTGGCGCAGGATGTCGGAATTCTCATGGTTATAAGAATTCTTCCCTTCCTTTCGGAGGGGGAAGAAGGAATATTTTGTTCTCACTAGGTAGGTGAGAATTTTTGTACAGGATGGTCTGGTTTACGGTTTTGATTTTATTGCTTGGGGCCGTCAATGCCTCCCCTTTCCTACACAAACATCGTAGTTGCGAGAATAATCAGACGACTGTTCGCAAAGAATGGTAGGTTATTTTCTTTGTACCGCGATCGGGCCATACTAATTGTATACATAAAAGGGGGCAATTGTCAGTAGCCCAGCGAATCAACTATACCGACGCAGTCAAGTGTTTGGCTCAGAAACCACCAAGACTTCCCACAAAGGATTACCCCGGGGTTCGCAGCCGGTTTGATGATTTCGTTGCGTAAGTAGATCATTCTGAGTTGGGGACAAAGATCCAGAGCTGACACTGTATAGTACGCATATCAACCAAACTCTGAAAGTTCATTATAGCGGTCTATTCTTACCTTGGCATCGTCGATTCCTCCATCTGTGGGAGACAGCCCTTCGAGATGAATGTGGCTACACTGGATATCAGCCGTACTGGAACTGGCCACTTTGGGCAGACGATCTCAAGAAAAGCCCCCTATTCGATTGCAGTGTGTCATCTCTTTCTGGCGACGGCGAATACAATCCCGGTGAACAATCTTTGGCTGGTGGCAATGTGACCATTCCAAGAGGGTCTGGCGGAGGATGTGTACCCAAGGGCTGTGGACCATTTGCAGACTTTGAGGTCCATCTTGGACCGTTCAGTCGGAATATTGTCTCATTGACTGAGATCCCGGAGCCTAAATTCGATTATAAGCCGCGTTGTCTGAATCGGAGTTTGAACCATTTTGTTGCGTAAGTTTCAATCGTCCGGGCTAGCTGAGGGAAACGAGAAAGAGTGCTAATGACTTTTTAGTACGCACTATACGAACACCACCCTGATTGACAACCTCATGTCCGCAACAAATATCACACAATTCCAAACAGCGATGGACCACTGGCCGGCCCGACCGGATGGAGTATTTGGTGTGCATGGTGGCGGACATTTTAGTCTCGGGGCAGCGATGCAAGATCTCTTTGCATCACCGCAGGATCCGGCATTCATGCTGCACCACAGTATGCTTGATCGGCTATGGACGAATTGGCAAGCCAAGGATGAGAAGAATCGACGGTACGCGATCAATGGAACGACAACTATCTTGAATCCGCCATGGGGCCAAAAGGTTACTCTCGATACGATGATGGAATTTGGAGTGTTGGATCGGCCGCGCCGAATTCGTGAGGTCATGAGTCCCACCGCGGGGGGATTGTGTTACTCATACACTTGAACTCTACAGTAGAAGCATGTGTTGAGTTTTCTGGACAGTGTTGGGATACAGAGAGTGAGAGAGAGTACAAAACTATATTTCACAATAATTCATTTTCAGCAAGGATGGCTTACTGGGTATCCTTTATGCACATAGGATTGTACATAGTCGAATCAATCCATTCATTACTACTTTTGCAGCTATACCGGTTTTACGTAGCTATTTAAGCATTAACTTGGCAGCAGTTTTAGTTACTCCACTGGACTAGTAATCAATAACCCAAAGATATGTACTATACTAGTAGTATGTGGTGAAATGAACTCGTGTAATTATCGGGAAACTCGGGAGTCCGTCTTATCTCGGGCCGAATTGCCAAGCCAACAATCGGAGCTCCCGAGTAGTTACTATGTTACAGTACACAATATGTTGTTCATACAGTACAGCTTGGATTAGTCTCGAATTAGCTGTTTATTTGGATATCACTCAATCAAGCCATGGACCAGGTGAAACCATTTTCTGATCTGGCCGTACCTTAGTGCCTGACAATATTCTGACAAAGGAAGAAAATACTAAACTCCACGATGACACCCACGACTCATGCTATTTTGAGATTTTCAGTGAGACCAGACCAATGAAAAGTGGAGCTCGTGTGGTGCTGCCAGGCTGTGTGATGCGATGCGATGCGATGCTGATGCTGATGCTGCATGCGGAAATACCATCAACACAGCAGCATTCCCCCTTTCCTTTGAGATTGAGGATATGAGTATAATTAAATCAATCATTAACACCTACAGCATCAAATTGTATAAACATTTCTGGCACTCGATCTACAGTGACCTGCCGATCTGCTAGTTCCAAACGTCGCCAACTACGCCACCCGCGCCAAAAGACGAACTAAAAGCTAGTCGAAAGTCAACTTGTGGAGTTCATCGTTGAATTTCTTGATTTCTTTGATTTTCTTTTCTTCTAGTGTATTCACTGCTTACTCAAAATACTCAACTGCCTGCATCTCTTTGTTTTCGGCCTTTCTTCCTTTCATCTTCTTCCTCTCATCCCTCTTAACTCTTTTCCCTTTTTTCCCCCTTCTATCACATATCACACATCACACACTTCAGTTGATAGTTGATTCTGGTCCATCTCACTCATCATGCCGCGCGTCAACTTCAACTTCCTCCAGCTACTATTTCTCTCGCTGATGCTCTTATCACTTGTCTTTGCGACTGAGCTTCACGATGAGACCTCCCGTGAGTCCAATCAGGAGGATGTGCTGGCGGGCGTCCAAGGTCATTCCTCCAATGCCCTACATGAGGCCCTCCACGCTTTATCCACCAAATTCCGTGACGGCATCTTCGAGACTGACCTGAGTGCTGCCGAAGCCCTGCAAAATGAAGACCAATCGATCGCCAATTTGGTCAAATTAGCCAAACGTCAAGAGAGCAATGCTACGGCCATCGAGTCAAGCTCTTCCACTGCTGCTCCTGCGACTCCGCAATCCACCACTTCCAGTCAGAATGAATCACCCACCACTTCCGACTCTCCCACAACTTCATCCGACAATCCCACCACTTCTGCAGCTCCAACATCTAGTTCTGCCCCGAGCTCGACTGAGCCTCCCATTTCTTCTACTTCCTCTTCTTCCTCTACTTCTTCTTCTTCTTCTTCATCTTCATCTTCTTCTTCTTCTTCTTCTTCCTCCTCCACAACTTCATCTACCGCCCCCAAAACTACAACCACCACCTCTTCTTCATCTTCCAGCTCGTCTACATCTACTACCTTGAGCACCGCGACCAGCACCACTTCTTCGTCATCCTCTTCTACTAAGGAGACCACTAACACTACGAAGACACCTGAAAGCTCATCTACTTCCGTGTTCAAAGCGACTACTACTTTGCCCAATGGTGATGTGAGCACTCTGACCTCGACCACCGTCGTCAAAGTCCACCCAACTGGCTCCGACAGCTCAACCACCACTGGATCCGGCGGTCACCCGAGTCTGCAGACTGGCGCTGCCGCATTGACTACCTCCGGCTTGACTGGCGAGGTTGTAGCCATGGTCGGCGGAGCCATCATGGTCGCCATGGCTCTCTAAGCCTTTTCCACTTCTCACCCCGGCGACCTAAGACTTTTCTTTTCGATTATTGTTCATCTATTTTTAAGCCTACTCCAATTTGCATCAGCATTCAGCCTTACCCATGACGATTGTCATATCACGATCTCTACGACCGACTTATGCCTCTCCTTTGGCGTTTATCATTATCTGCCTTATTCTTATCCAAATCTGTCGTCATTCTGTCTCATTTATCAAATTCAAACCCACGAAGGATACGTGAATGGCTCTTACTTCTTATGATATCTTATCTCTTATGACTAGATCTTAGTTTCGAGTGAACATAAATGGAGTCTCATCTTGGCCTATGGCCTATATTCTTAATTCGGGTTTCTGAAAAGCATCGTATATATTGTAATGTATAAAGCATGATATCTTCAAATATGCAGCGGGGGTATGTACAAGCCACAAGCGTAATTTCCACGAACTGAACCAATTAACAGTGCGTCTGGATAGTATTGATCGCCATCTCACGAATATTCCGCATCGGAAACAAGAATGCTGTAAGAATTATGCATTATATACTGTTTATCGAATGAGATTACCATTTCCCTGCCACCGCTCCTCACCTGTCCAGTACCGCACAACACTTTCCCATCCAGCAATGTCGCCGTCGCGTAGGAGAGCAGCTACATCCACGTTCAGTGGGGAATCGGGCTGTGGGTCTGTCAAGAGTTGCTGGATAGCGGTGAGGGTGGATGATAATGTGTAGACGGGACTCCAGTGTTCGGTTGTGAGGAGAGTAAGGCAGATTTCGCCGGTTGTAAAGGAGATGTTGGGATGTGAGATGCGAGTGGTGAAATGGATTGTCGGAGGGGCGAGAGGGTAATTGGGAGGAATTGCGATGCGGAGATGCCAGAGTCCGCCTATTTCGTTAGCTTTGCAAATAGAAGAGGAAGAGAGGAAGAGAGGAAGAGAGGAAGATAGGAAGAGAAGGAGAAGAAGAAGGCTAGAGGAATACCTTCATAAGGTGAGCCATTCACACCCTTGAGAACTGCTTCCCACCGCAATAGATCCTCCTCATCCACTGGACCGAGGTGCAACAATGCTTCATTCGGCGACTTCGAGTAATCCTTCAGCTCTCGCAAGAGTCTCTGTGTGGTCTGACCTGAGGGAGCTGCCATGATGGAATGTGTAGGTAGGGGGAGGGGAAAAAAGATGAGGAGGAATGTTGAAGGAGAAAAGGTGGAGATTGCGATTCGACAGTTCCTCAGGGACCGAGGCTGGGGAACCTTTTGTCTTTTGCCCCTTCACCAACTTGCCATGTGAAGTCATTCAGTCTTGACATTTTGCTCTGAATTTTATTTCTACTTCCATTATTATTCACCATGCGTACATCGAGGACTTCCAGAGATACTGCCAAAGTGTTAGAGGCGCTGTCACCTCCAGCTCGTCGGTCCACACGCAATTCTTCACTCGGTGCGAGTGCACTGCGCAACTTTGCGTTTAATGGTGACTCTACCATCAAGACTGAGTCGATACCGACAATCCCATCAATCAATCGACCATCGCCCCCAAGAAGCGATGACGAGTCTTCCCTTTCCTCTGCAAATACAGCAGACATCGAAGACCTGATCGAACCCCCTACGAAACGCCAAAAGCGCAATGCCAGTCCTCTACCATCGCAAGCTCGTACCCGTGCCCCTCTCAAACAACGTCAACCCGCCGTGAAAAAAGAGAAAATCGTGAAAGATGAGACGGATATTCCAAGGACCCCGGCGAAGTCCCGGCGAATGCCTGCTCGGAGGACACGAGACGCTGACGGAACAGTCGTCGTGGAGCCACCGTCCAACTGGGAGACAATGTATAATACGGTGAAAAAAATGCGCGAGGATAACCCGACTGCACCAGTGGATACGATGGGCTGTGCAGAGCTGTACTGGCGAGCATCATCGGCAAAAGATCGTCGATTCCAGACACTCATCGCACTGATGCTCTCTTCCCAAACCAAGGATACGGTCACCGCGGTGGCGATGCAGCGTTTACACACAGAACTAGGAGATCAGACCTCGGATCTCGACAATGAGGTAAAATTAGAGGATGAAGTCAAGATCAAATTGGAGGATGACGAGGCGAAACCCGAACCAACTAAAGACAGCACCTTGAACTTGGACAATATACTCGCCGTATCACCCACACGTCTCAACGAATTAATTGAGAAAGTGGGATTCCACAACAATAAAACAAAATATATCAAATCAGCTGCGCAAATTCTTCGCGACCAGTACGAGGGTGACATTCCATCTACACCAGAAGGATTGATGTCTTTACCGGGTGTCGGGCCCAAAATGGCCTATCTCTGTATGAGTGCAGCATGGGGCAAACATGAGGGAATCGGAGTCGACGTACACGTCCATCGCATTACCAATCTCTGGGGATGGAATAAGACTAAGACTCCCGAGGAAACCCGACTAGCGCTTCAGTCATGGCTCCCGCGCGATAAGTGGCATGAGATTAATAAGTTACTTGTGGGATTGGGACAGACGGTTTGTTTACCGGTTAAACGGAGATGTGGCGAGTGTTATCTTGCTGGGACGGGACTTTGTAAGAGTGAGGTCAAGGGACTTTCGTCGGTTAAGACTGAGGTTAAAGGGAGTCCTGATGAGGCTAAGGTGAAGATTGAAGCTGTATGATATGGTTGGAGACATCGGGTTTGAGCATATATACATGGTTGCTTACCTAGGTGGTATAATATAGTTGTAATATAGGATATCATCAATCTCATAATGTGAATTGAAATATATATCTGCATTTTCTTCCCATAAATTCTATTAAATGCTGCAATGTTGACTGATCTATAAGATGACTAACCAATGAAGTCACCCCGCCGGATTTTTGATACAAGCTTCATTTATCGCCGAACCACAGCTCCCCTCAGCTTAAACAGCTAAATAGCTTGACACAGCACGAAACTGCTGCGGAGTTGGCTACTGAGTTAGCTACTCTGGAATTGGCACAGCTACACGACCCCTTTTTTTATGTTTATATAGCAAGCGCATCGAATATACCAACACAATGGCCCCTCCTACCCCAATCTCAATCCCTCATTTCGCCGAAACCCAACTCCAGCTCCTTCTCCTCGAACACGAAGCCGAAGTCTCCTCCTCTTCTCTTGCAACTACAGCTGCGTCCGTATCGCCAGCTACACGACGCACATTACAGGCTACAGGATACGCCCTAACAGGTCTTGTGTTGTCACAATGCCGCACTGGTCTTGGAGGACGGGTTGTTGGCGAATTCGCGCCAGACCCTGCAGTCTCAAGCAAATCAGATAATGATCGGGCGTCAGACAGTCAGCCTCGTCTGGGATCTCATGGTATTCGGGTCGGTGATGTCGTTCGTGTGAATGATGTCTCTGCGGGAACGGCAAAGAAGACTGGGAAAGATAAGGGCAAGGATGGAAAGGACTCGAAAGATAAGGGTGGCCCTGAGGGTGTGGTGACACGTGTGAACGATAAAGCTATTTGGATTGCATTTGGTCAGCAAGGGAAGGGTGGTGGGACTTCCAAGGAAGATGATGAAGCTATTGAGGAGCTTTGGGGGAAGAAGCTGTGGGCGTATGTAATGTGTGATCTGCTCTTTTGGAAGTTTCATTTCCTGATTTGCATCCTAGGATGAAACTTGCCAACGACGTTACTTATAGACGGTGAGATCTGCTTCTCATGAACAAAGACATGTTGTTCATCTCGATATACTGACAACTTTACCCAGAATGCGACAAACGATGGAGAAAATGGCTAAAATGACAGAGTCGGATCATTCACATTTCATGCGAGTTGCATTTGGCCACACAACGCCACTACGACCAGATTATGAGGATATAGGTCCCGTTGACTTTATTGATCCCACTTTGAATGATTCGCAAAAAGATGCGATCCGATTCGCTTTGGCCAGCAAAGATATTTCCCTCATCCATGGCCCGCCCGGCACTGGAAAAACACATACTATCATTGAGCTTATCATGCAGATGATTCTGCGCAAGAAGAAGATATTGGTCTGTGGGCCTTCTAACATTTCCGTGGATAATATTGTCGAGCGACTAGCACCGAAAAAAGTCCCAGTCGTCAGAATAGGACATCCGGCTCGCTTACTACCTTCTGTATTGGAACATTCTCTCGAGGTCCTCACGCAAACATCAGATGCAGCTAGTATCGTGAAAGATGTTCGCAAGGAAATTGACGACAAGCAAGCCAGTATTCGCAAAACACGGACAGGACGAGAAAGAAGAGCGATCTACGATGATCTAAAACAATTGCGAAAGGAATTCAGAGACAGAGAGTCTAAATGTGTGGATAATCTCGTCCGCGAGAGCAGTGTTGCTGTTGCTACCCTGCATGGAGCGGGTGGACACCAGTTGAAGAACCAAAAGTTCGACGTGGTCATTATTGATGAGGCTAGTCAAGCGCTCGAAGCTCAATGTTGGATTCCTCTTCTGTCGGCAGAAAAGGTTGTTCTGGCTGGTGATCATCTGCAATTGCCACCAACAGTCAAGTCTACAAATTTGAAGTCACAACAGAAGAAAGAGAATCAAGATAAGACTCCTAAAAAAGAGATTCTGAAGGGTGTCTCACTCGAAAGAACTCTTTTCGATCGTCTCCTGTCACTACATGGCCCAGGAATCAAACAGATGCTCACCACACAGTACCGCATGCATGAGAAGATCATGCGTTTCCCGTCCGATGAGCTCTATGAATCCAAATTGATAGCTGCAGATGAAGTCGAAGCACGGCTACTGGCAGATCTTCCATATGAAACACAGGGCACAGACGATACCCAAGAACCTCTTGTCTTCTGGGATACACAGGGCGGTGATTTCCCCGAAAAAGCCGAAGACAAAGAAATTGGCCAAAAGGAAGTTTTACTTGGGGAGAGCAAAAGCAATGAGATGGAGGCTTTGGTAGCGGCTCGGCATGTGGATAATCTAGTGGAAGCAGGGATCAGACCAGAAGATATTGCCGTGATCACTCCATACAACGGACAACTAGCACTCCTGTCTCAAATGCTCCGGGAGAAATACCCAGGCCTTGAACTTGGCAGTGTCGACGGATTCCAGGGCCGTGAAAAGGAAGCCGTTGTCGTGAGTTTAGTCCGCAGCAATTCAGAGCATGAAGTAGGATTTCTTGGAGAAAAGCGACGACTCAATGGTAAGTCGAGACCCTCTAACCCTCACCTATTCCTTGAATCAGACGATTTGCGTCCCGTGCATGACAAGAGACTAACGCGGGGCTATTACTAGTGGCTATGACACGACCCAAGCGGCATCTTTGTATTTGCGGGGACTCTGACACGATCAGTCGGTAAGTGATATATGTCTGTGCATCTCCGGGACCAGGATTGAGGTTAATTTACCTTTTTGTGGCTTGCAGGGGTAGTGATTTTCTCAAACATTGGATGGACTTTTTGGAGGAGCATGCCGACTTGCGATACCCAGATGCGGGCGATCTTCTGTAAGGATGAACGAGAATTTGAACCTGCTTAGTATATACAACAATTCAGTCATCAATTAGCAATCAGCAGTTCAGAACTTCAGCAAGTCATCAATTGAACAGGAGACAAGAATGAGTTATTATTACGATGTATACGCAGAATCGGTAATTTACGCAGCATCTACTGTATTTTGGGTTTAGCTTATCATGAGATTAAGGTGTGAAACAGTATCTCGATGTGTGCACATATGGAATGCAATACCGGTCGCCACTGTACACGACAGAGCAAATATTCATTGTAGCACACGACCAGATCGAGGATATCTTTCACCACCTCCAGACTCTTTGTGAGGCCCTTCAGCCCGAAACATGGCGCATTCGAGCCGTGTTGGGCGAGACACGCAGGCGGTGGGGTAGTGAGGTGGTAGTTTCAAGACACGCAGATGGCATCCACCGGAAATCGAAAGATCCCGCTTGAAGGAAGATCTCACGGAGTCATCGGAGCAGAATTACTGGAAGCGGCGCAGCGTGATGGGCAAAACGGGCAAAACGGGCAAAACGGGCAAAGGCAAGGTGGCCTTGACCTCTTCTTTCTCAATGTGAACAGGGTTGATTCGTGGATTCGAGTTTCACGAACAAAGGAGACGAAGCTTCCAAGCTTAAGGATTGATGAGGTGTTTCGTGGTACTTTGATGTTTGAGCTGTTAGGCTCCGTCTTGTACATACGAGCAGATATATGACCCGCCAGCCTTACAACAGCCTGGAACAGCCTGGAACAGCCTGGAACAGCAGCCACAGCAGCCCGACATCCCAACGTCTGTGCGGAAGAGCTCGGGATCCTGCGATCAATAGCGTGCCCATGTGGTGTTTCAGACTGGCGATACAGCTACCTCGTTCGTCCTCTCTCCGATGACCCCAAAATTAATTCTGACCCGCCCTTGGAAACTTTCCATGCCAAATTGAATTTGGCTCGATTCATCTTGTACCGAAAACCTTATTAAAGTTAATCCTTGACTAATTCTATTTTCGTACTCAAATATCGTCACTCTGTGCAGTATATCAGTGTAGTATAGATATAATATCTACTAGTAGTACTAGTTAGTGTAATCAATACATCAATTAATACATTCTGAAGGCTCGGAGATGGTAGAAAGAGAGGTAGAAAGAACAACAGAAAGAAGGGTAGTTTCAAACTAATGTTACAATGTAGAGTTTGTGACGAAATACATTGTAGATAGAGCAGTAAAAAATAATGGAAACAATTTTCCCAGACCTCGATCTTTTGGTTTATCATCAAAAAATTACTTTTGGATTCTCTTTTTGTCCGTAAGTCATCAAAATGACTGACAGCAATCCAATTTCCCGTTGCCAGTCTCCAGAAATATAAATCAGAGAGCTAGAGAACAAAAAGCGCCGACTGAACGACAGTCTAAAGAAAATTCGCAAACGACTCAGGGGCCCGCGGATCATTTGATACAGACATGGAATATGTCAGATAAGGAGATCTCTCCGTATTCTCCAACGACATGGCGAGAAATCGATAAGACCAGGGCCAACCAGATCAAACTTGCTCGACCTTCTCTCTAGGCTTTGAAATGAGGAGCGATGATGATGATGATGATGATGATGATGATGATGAAAGCGAAGATCCGTTCTAGTTGTTTTGTTTTTTTGTAGCATGTAACCACTCTTTACCTATACTGTGGACCATCCTTTACAACTACAGATGTACAACGCACTGCAGCAATAAAAGCGGAGTTTGATAAGTACATACAGTACATAGTATATCAAGTGATGATTTACATGTGCGATAACCAAAAGAAGGAAAAGATCCATTGAGCATGTATAGAGCTTTGGTTCAATAGTAACCAGTACTTACCTCTGAATCTTTGTAGGCTGTGACCTTGTCGCTGCCATTGACGTGATTCTGGCACAATCAACCGGAGAAAGCATACGTCGAACTCCCCCGGGGGCGATCGCTGCTATTCGGGGGTAATTCTGGACGTAGCTGGAAGCAATTCAAAACGGCCGTTCATCTCGGAGGATCCACTTAGTTCTCGGTTCGTGGGTCCAACACGGCATTCGTTTGAATTTGAAATGAGGGCCACCGTTCAGTCGCTGTCTGATTCGACCCCCCTGGAAGTCTTGGGATCCCCTTTTCACGTTCTGGGTCTTGCTTTCATCTGGCTTGGAGGGGGAGAGGGCGTAAGAAGGTTGGAAGTGGAAAGGTTACCCTCCTTGGTGTGGCTCTCTGCCCTGTTCACGCTTGACCCTCTTCTTACTTGGTCTGAACTTTCTCTACGGGCGTACAACCAGATTGAGCAGTCCGGTTGTGCTGCAGAAACTGTGGGGTTTCCTTTAGACGCTGAGAAGCTCGTCTCGTAATCTTCTCGTCTCCTCATCTCCTCATATCTTCAAAGCTTGCGGCAGCTCTCTCCCTTTTTTTTTAACGTTTCGAGTCTTTTTTCTCACTGACTATCTTCCTACACTCGTTTGACCTATTTATTTATTTATTTTTTCTCTTTCTGATTTAGTTATTTTTATTTTCTTCTTTTGATTCTCTTTGTTTATTTTTACCAAATTATTTTACATCTTTTCCGTGTTTCCCCAACGGTTCATTCCCGAGACTGGCAAACGCCGCTATCGTGGAACTGGAGACTTGCATTGCAACTATGACCCTCAAGATACCCTTTTTTGTGAGTCGTCGTTTGTACCGGAGTTAATTCAAGTGGATATTCTAGTTCTAATCGCCGTTTGAAATGATTTAGTCTCTCTCGATTGTCCCGCGAATCGACTAAAACTGTCCGATCCCCTGGCCTTGATTCCAATCGTTCGAAACTGCTGCGCAGTCTTGCCTTATACCCAGTCCTATTCATTTCTCGACACTCGCTCTAGTAGTGCTGCTTCGTATAGAATCAGTATTTCTCTCGATATCCGTTTCACGCATCCTTTCTTCCTTCTTCATACCGGTTTCTCCCCAGTTGCGACGATCTGATACCCACGTGCTGCGACGACATTCCCTTGTAATGCTTATCAAGGTGCAATTCTAAAGCAACTATTGACGAGGATCCTATCAAGTCGACATGTCGAGACATCCAACGAGATCGATCGCCAGCGCCGGGAGCGAATCGATCGGTAGTCATCGTGCACGATCATCCTCAGCACGCGGAGAACGCTCTGCATCGAACCCTGCGTCGTTTTCGTTAGACACAAACAACTATGATACTGCTCTACCCCCAATCAACTTTCACCATGCACCAATAGCACATCGTCGGACTGGAAGTACTCTCAAAACAGTCATGCGGAAGATATTCAATAGGAAACGGCAGAGTCAGGCAGATGGCGTTGAAGAAAGCCCGATCGAGTCGTACTATTCTTCCTCGGGGCGTCACTCGGGTCCATTAGAAGGCAAATCGTTCCTGGCAGTTCCTACGCCTTCAGAATCTAAACGGAGCAGTCCGCTCTCGGAAGAGAACCTCCATCTTGCAGACAACCATCTTTCTCCAACTGGCTCAAGTCATGATTGCTTGCCTACAAATGGAGTAGCTTCGCGGAGGCGACGTGCCACTCTTCCTAGTGTGATCTTTTCAGATGACGAGTCTCGTTATGCAGTCGCCTCGAGTGCTATTTCTGATCCTCACGAGGACCGACCACATACCAATGACCAACAATTAAGACCCAGTCTACTTAAAGATCGCCGACGATCAAGAAGTACTGATGCACTTCGTGAACTCGTTGCTGAGAGGCCCATGTCCGCAGTAGCTTTTCCCACCCGAACAGCATCCGTACCAAACTCAGCCCTGAATTCAAGGTCTCCTCCACCTCTTGATGAATCTTCCGCTAGTGATCCTTCAGCAAGACCCTCTACCGGTACGACGGTGACCAGTTTAACACGTGCATCAGCGGCGCCTTCGCTTGCTGAGTCCGAACAACATACTGATCAAATAAGCCTCCCGCCAAATATGAGTAGCTTGGTTCATAGTATGCAACAAGATACTGGTCTGACCGTGGAACAACGATTGAATACTATGGAGGTCAAAATGATTGATTTAGAATTCGCTATTGCTCGCATGCAAGGCAACTCAGCGAATTCTAATGAGAATCCAAACATGGAGCGATCATCCCGCCAAAAGCAAAGCCCCTCTATGGATTCACTTTCTCCTAACCTGCGCAACAAGACTTCTGGATTCACCAGCTCTGTTGACCGTGACGAGTCCCCAAGTCCATTAGGAGCTCTACCAACAGTACGACCAACAAGTACCAGTACCATCCGCCCTGATACAATGAACTCGCGTACCCTGCGACCCGCTCCATCTGCGACATCGCTATCTGACTTCAATGGAGTCTCCATCGAGCAATACAGCACTTTAGTCACTCTTCTTCGCCGCGAGCAGACCGCACGACGCAATTTGGAAAGCCAGGTTGCAACCCTGCGAGATGATCTCCGTCACATTCAACGTGCAGCATTGCATTCTATGGAACTTGGCACCATGTATCCGATCCATAGTGTCGATTCACAGGAGTTCCTTCGATTTCGTCGCGCACTTGATGACTCGGATCCATCTTCACCTCTTCGATCGGATGATGAAAAGCACGGCATGGCTTATGACAATGCCTCGGATTGGGATCCCCATGGTCATACAGAAGATACACCCCCACCCCCTCCTTCGAAATGGGATTCCGGACATGGACAACGGACAATTGCGCCGCCCATGATTTGATTCCATTTGTATCACTGTGGTAATGATGTCCTTTGGAAAATCTCGATCCTAATACAAGATGACTTGACTCGATTAGTAGTCAAGCTTTTATTTCTTCAGTACTTGTGATGAGACAGTATACACACTTCTTCCAAGTCCGTCACCAACCCCATGCTTGAAATTGCTTGGATTCTGTCTGGGCCTCGTGACGTTTTGTTCACTATGTGAGTCTGAACTCGGTTAAAATACCTCGCTGTTGGCAGCAACCGGGCTAATGACATATAGATCCTCGGCCCATTCAAATATTATTTCCCATAGAGAAGATACCCTATCAAATACTCATTCATAAAAGGGAGAAGCCAACTTTCGATTGTCTGCTAGCTTGAGCCTCCTTCTATTCCCGCGACAGGATCGCGTTTTTTCTTCATTACCATAATGACCAATCATTACAATACCATTTTTTTTTCAATATATCTCAAAGTAACCAGTTCCTGAAGTTAGGCTGACTATCATTGCTCGCTATATTGCTTTGCTTTGCTTGATCGGTGGTTGTATTCCTGCCGTCCACTATGCCTATGGCCCTGCTACACCGTACTAGTATCAAATAGGTAATATAGCACAAAGGGCAAAAAAGAAATAAGAGACCGGTGGCCCTGCAATGGGTCCAACAATTATGTACACCTCGAGTTCATCCAATCAAGACACCGGTCGTTGGCAAGCCTCGCCAAGCTGACAGTGGATCATCTGTTGGTTGCTTGCAATTTGCTCGATCACCACCATGAACAAGCAAATACTGCCTTAAATTGCATGATGATAATATCTAGAAAGTTTCATTTTGATTAAGAGGTGACGGGGTATCCTCTTCAAAATCCACAATCCACTTACTCCCAGCTTTGTTACATGATTCTTTCCATTGGACAGCCTCGTATTGGTTCCCCGCGCGAAACGGAACGGAACGATAAGAACCCCCGCAATTGCCCACCATGGGATTATTCAATTTATAGAAATGAAGAACATGGCATCCCTCCAGCTTGGAAGCGAACGCATTTATAAATCTCTATTCTATATCTTCATCAGTCGTTGGGTGGTCCTGAAGATTATTCCGCGATGGGATCCTCATCAAAAGATTTCACTGTCACCATTATCGGCGGAGGGATAGGGGGTCTTGTTCTAGCGGCAGGACTCCTTCGACGAAATGTCCCCGTGCAAATATACGAAGCAGCCGCTGAATTTGCGGAGATCGGACTAGGTCTTTCGATTGGACCTGCAGCACATCGGGCCATGCCATTGATTGATCCTCAGATTCGGGAGATCTATGATTCGCTGGTCACTACTCATGCCGATAGCCCTGGATATGAAAGGTTTCGACAGACCTGGTTTGAGATCATTTGGGCTAGTGGTGAAAAAGAAGGGGATCTGTTGATGGATTTAAAAGCACTTCCGTCTGGTCAGACTACGTTGCGTCGAGCAAACTTCCTCGATGCATTAGTTAGTTTGATTCCGTCTGAGATTGTGCAGTTTGGAAAAAGATTGGAAAATCTTGTTGAGAAGAGTGATGGCATTCATTTACAATTTGAAGACGGTACAATGGCGACAGCTAATATTGTTGTTGGGTGCGATGGAATCAAATCAAAGGTGAAAGAATTCATGTTGCCAGAGGAATCTCAGCATGCCCAACCGAGATATAGTGGCATGTATGGGTACCGTGCTGTTCTCGATATGGCAGATATGGTGGAAGCAGTTGGCGATCAGCGAGCAAGAGTTTCATCAATCTACATCGGAGATGGAGCTTATGGAATTTCGTATCCGATCATGCGCGCTGAAAAGGTCAATGTGGGATTCTACGTATTAAGCGACAAATGGGACTGTGATACTTGGGTTCGACCTGCGAACCGCGAAGATATGAAACGAGATGCGAGTAAGATGGGTCGATATGTTAAGTCACTCGTGGAGGTAAGTAATTTTACTGGCACCAAGGAAACCAGATTGAAACTGACCTCACATGAAACTTTGAAGTACATGCCCGATCCCTCACAATGGGCCATCTTCGAACATCCGCATATCTCAACATTTTGTCGATCACGAGTCGCCATCCTCGGCGATGCTGCTCATGCCTCTACGCCACACCAGGGTGCCGGTGCTGGGCAGGCCATCGAAGATGCCCATGTTCTTGCTGAATTACTCGGTGATATTCGAGTTCAATCCAAAGAGCATGCCGTCGCTGCATTCAGGGCATACGATGAAATCAGGCGACCTCGCAGTCAACGAGTTGTAACCAGCAGCAAAGAGAATGCCTACCTTCTTTGCTTATGCTTGGACGGTGTTGGAGATGACGAAGATAAGTTGAAAGCAACATTTCAAGAAAGATTACATTGGCTTTGGAATTTAGATGTCCAGGGTCAAGTAGAGCAAGCCCGACAAAGGATGATGGACTTCTTCCCATAGCAAGCCCTGAATACTCAGCCGTCAAGTGATATCACTATGTCCAGCTACAGCGCAATGTGCATCATTATTATAAAAATTGTCTCTCTGGGATAGTTAGGTTAATTTTCAGAGCTTTTTTTTTTCTTTTGATTACACTCCAAATACATCCATCAGTCACCTGCTCTCTCGACACATTGGTTGCTAGTGTGGTCCACTAGTAACTTCTAGCTCCTTTTCAATATAAAACGAGGGGTATAGGTTACAACCAAGCACTAACTACTCTAAGTACTTTCTTTGTAGCCTTGCACAGCCCCACCAGGTTAAGCCAAGGTGCGGAGCAATCCAGTCTTCCCAATAGTCGCACTCGAATGATCGGCAATCAAGTCATGTCCCTCATTTTGCGATTTATGCTACCTCGGTCATCCTGACATCTCCTCGGTACTTATACATAGTCTCTGCTATCTGGATGAGAGCAGAGGTTCCTTAAGCTACTACCTATAACTTGGCATTATGGCGAACATCGAGATCCACGACGACATCCTTGGGCGCATTAAAGACAGTGTTGTCCTGATTACTGGTAATACAACGATACCTCTTTAAGATGAATAAATACTTACTCCCAGCCATCAGGCGGCTCTTCCGGGATTGGTCGAGCCACTGCTCAGTTATGCCTTGATTTGGGCGCCGCTGTTATCGTCGGGGACGTGAATGCCCCAGATCCGAAATTCGAGAATGCAGACAAATTCAGCTTTCTGAACGTAAATGTGACAGATTGGGAAAGTCTTCGTTCCATGTTCGATCACGCAGAGAAGTTATATGGCCGTATCGATCATGTCTTCGCGAACGCAGGTGTGGGCCCAACGACCGAGTAAGTTGCTTAGAATTGCTTGTCTACTGAGTTCAGATATTAAAGATCCCATATCAGCTTCCTGGATGTCACGCTCAACGAAAATGGCCAGCTGGAACCACCAAACCTAAGAACGTTTAATATCAATCTTCTAGGGCCAATCTACACTACCCGGTTAGCGGCAGCTTATATGAGCGAGCTTGCAAGCCAGCGTCCTGAAGGCACTGGTGGAAGCATTGTTCTAGCAGCATCTGCTTCATCATTCCAAAATTTCGCGGCGGGTGACTATACTATTGCCAAACACGGCGTTTTGGGCATGATACGCGGCATGGGAAGTAAGCTCCAACAGAAAGATATTCGCTTGAATGCGATTGCCCCGTCTTGGACATCTACCGGCATAGTTCCTGGTGAATTAATCCAATCACTGGGTGCTGCGGTACAAAGTCCTGAGGATGTCGCTCGAAGTGTCGTCCTGCTACTCGCAGATACTGCTAGAACTGGAGAAATCATTTATAGCTGGGAGGGCAATTACAGAGAAGTTAATAAATCTGAGCAAGGGCTTCTAGCTAGCGCCGCGGCTATTCTGGAAAATGCGGCGGATGAAGAGAGGGTAATGCTAGAGCTAAGAAAGGCTCAACATTACCACAAATGATGCATTGAACCGATATGAAGCAACATGAAATCGAATACATGGATATAACCATGGCCATTTAGTGAACACTCCGTATTGTGTCTCAATAATTATACCTACTTGGTATATAAAGCAATTATAGTATAATTGTTGATCTACCATGAGTACCTACTTAATGGTAGATCAGCAATCAATTGTTGCAGATGCAGCCAACACTCGTTAGCATCTTCAATTCCGCTGATCTCCGCACTTTGCTAGACTGATTCATTGAAATACAAAGACAAGTTATGTGATCATTGTGCATCGCTCGGCACCCCCTCCTTCTCCACATCGGCGACTGCATGATTCAGGTTAACCGAGGAATTTGATTAGGAAATAGATAATAAGGCTTCACTTCTCTCGGGACTCGGAGGTACACATATTTGAATCTTGCTCTAGACATAATTCAAATGCTAGTAAGATCAATATGTCTGGGTTTTCTCTTCATCAACCCCTAGGGCGTGAGTTCACGGGTGGCGATCTACTCGCCCAGTCCCTCAAGCACCTTGGTGTCGAGGTTGCCTTTGGGCTTCATGGTGGTCATTTAGATGCTTTTCTCATGGGTTGTGAGACTGTCGGCATTCGACTAGTCGATACCAGACATGAGACAGTAGCCGTCCAAGCAGCTGAGGGATACGCTCGTATGAGCAACAACCCAGCAGTGTGTTTCGTAACTGCGAACAGCGGGTTCGTTATCAATTTTCTTCTGTCTTTGATCTAACTCTATCTCAGGGATCGAGCTTATGCTTATATAGATTCTCTAATGGGCTTCCCGGCTTGGCCACAGCATATGGTGATCGAAGTCCAATTCTCTGTATAACATCATCTCCTCCAACTCGTGACACGGAAAACAATTCTCTTCAGGGATCAATTGATCAAGTTGTAGCCGCTCGTCCAGTGTGTAAATTTGCTCATCGTGTCGTTGTGCCTGAAGAATGCCCACGGCTTGTATCTCATGCTCTTCGAGTCGCTCATTCTGGAGCACCAGGTAGGCATGGCAGTTTCGTGGAAGGACAGGTATACTAAAAGTGTTTCCAGGCCCTGTCCTTCTCGACTTTCCAATTGATGTTCTCTTCTCTCCCATCAATCCAAAACTCATCTCTTGGGGCTCAATTAACTCGCCTCCTCCATACCCCCCGGCTCCGCATGTGGAGGCCGTTGAAGCTGCGGCCAATTTTTTGGCAAATGCAAAGAGACCTGTGATAATCACAGGAACCGGGTCTAGAAACCCACGGGTAAAAAATATTTGATTCACCACATTCGTATCACTGATTAACTATTAATAGGCCCGTGGAGATCTCTTCAAGTTGGCCGAGTCCTTCAATATTCCTGTTTTCAACACCTCAAAATTCGCAAACTACAATCCGAAGTCCAATATGCTGGCAAACGGAACCGCGGGGTCATTAGCAAAACTTCCCCTTGCACAGCTGGCTCGACCAGATTTGGTCGTCCTCCTTGGTGCCCGAACGGGCATGTTCCTAGGAGGTCGAAGCTCCGCTATCATTCCAGAAGATTGTCGGCTGGTTCATGTCGATTGTGACGGAAGCGACATTGGACGCACTCTGCCAATTGATCTTGGTATTGTAAGTGATGCCGGAACCTTCACATCTGCACTTTGGAAAATATTGGAAGGGAATTTCCAAGGCCAAATAGACGTGCCATGGGTCCAGGCCGTACTCGACTTGGCTTCCTCCGAGTCACCTTTTGAGAAGGAACCTGAAGAGACTACATCTGGGAGTCTGCATCCTTACCATGCTGTCAAGCATCTCGTTTCTGCTATTGAACCAGGAAGTATAATCGTTTTGGACGGAGGTGAAGCATCGGCTTGGGTCGGGGACATTGCTTGGAAATGTCAACCAAGTCTAGTCATAACAGCTACTGGTTATTTGGGCTTTCTAGGGAATGGATTTGGATACTCCCTCGGGCTTGCAATCGCAGCCCCACAGCTGAAGGTAATCAACATACAAGGTGATGGCTCTGCTGGTTTCCATTTTATGGAGTTAGACACATACAAGCGCTTCAATCTGAACATTATGACAGTGGTTGTTAACAACTCACGGTGGGGAATGAGCATCAACGGGCAAGACTTGGTATACGGTGCTCAGAATCCCGCACGTCCCATCAGTTCCCTGAGCTCTGGAACTGAATACGATGTTGTGGCTGCCGGGCTACAGAATGCAGCGACAAAATTAGCCCGCATTGCGGATATAAAGGGAACAGTTTCTCGTCTTCAGTCTCAGTCGGGACCCAGTTGCGTTAATCTGATTGTGGACCATAAGCCAATCCATCCTATCACAAGTGCGATGGTTGGGCTCACGGATGATCCAAATTATGTGGTTGTCCCCTACTATGAGAACATTCCTAGGGTTCATTATAAGTTGTGAAAGGATTGATGTTAGTTAAAATTACTACGAGGGAGATTCAAGTAATCTTCAAAACTTATGAAAGTTCATGAGGAAACCTTGGAATAGGATTTCAACTCAAATCAAATAATGTATCTCTTTCTTATGAGGAATTCGATACGCCTAGCTAGAGCAAATTCGAGTATTCGAGTCACGTTGGAGTCTACACCTAGCCAGTAAAGGCATCATTCACTATTTAGTCATTGGATGTGGGTTTTCAAGCTTTACTACCAGTAGTACCATAGAAATATGTCTCTTATATAGTGCTAGTGTACAACTAATTCGTATACGAGAAACTATAAAAGAACAGGGATTTCAGCCAGGTGTCATACTGGCCACGTCATTATATTGGAATGCTGGGAATTAATTACTTCAGCTAAAGTACTTCAGGAAGTAATTTCTAGTCGTAATAGCAGTACTACTAGTGGCAGTCATAGCACAGCGGTAGCAAAGCTACAAAATACATTTTGCTTGATGTGCTGGTTCCATATAAATCAATTCGGGAGCATGGACAAAAAATGAATGCCAGTGTAGAATTCACTACTTTAGCTTAAACATAACTGCTTTTTCAAAGCGTTCCACTTGCTTTTCCACTGTCTCTTCCCTTCAAAGCCTTTTTAGAAAGTACTGTCCGAGTTGGCGACGCCGCCATTGGCAGTGAGAGTAGCAGCATAGGAAGCATCTGAGTCGTGGCTAGCACTAGTGTTAACACCCAGGGTAATCCAGCCAAAAATTCCATCTTCAACAGTGTCACCTAACAGTGCATACTCGAAGAAAGGGTCCGAGTCAGAGTTCTGAGTCTCAACCTTGACAACATGGTCTTCCGAGTTCTGAGTGATGGCGACGGTATTGCTGTTGTAGGGAGACGTAGCCTCGACCTTGGTAATCAGGTCCTGGTCGAAGAACAGCTGGCCGATGTGCGAGATGGTACCACCTGTAAGGGTGTTATTTGGCAGCACATGGGCCTGGGTGTGGGCGATAACATGAACATGGGTGGCACGGCCGGAGTAATGACCGGGGAAGAGGGTGTTAAACTGAGCCACGCCCTCGGAGTCGGTCTTCTGGATTCCACGGGCAAACATCTTGTTGAGGTTGGAAGCGTCATTGCCATTGCCGTTCATGCTACTCTGCACGCCAGAGTAGACACCAGTGGCGTTGCAGTTCCAGACATCCCAGTAAAGGTCCTGGATTGGCTCGCAAGTGTTGATGTCGATAAATTGTGCGTCGAGGATCAATGGAATTCCAGGCTCACCGTCCCGAATGTCCTTTCGGATGAGCTCTCCGCTGACCCAGAATGGGCCAACCTCTCCCTCTGGGGCAAGGATACAAGTTGGGTTGGCATCGAAGAGCTCAGTTTCAGGGGTGTTGGCTGTGACATCCAAAGTAGAATGATGCGAAGTGTTGACAACCTTGTCAAGGTCACGAGCCAGAACAGCGCGCTTCTTGTTGGCCTCGACAACAGCAGCACGGCGAGCCTTAGCACGCTCGTTGATGCCACGCTTGTCTAGGTGGTTCGCGCAGAGATCAAGGCTACGGCGAGCTTCATGGAGGAAATGTCTCTTCGAAGCAACAGAGTAAGAGCTGTGCTCGTGGGAGCCAGGGTGGGCGACGGCCAGGCCGCTCAAGGCAAGAAGCGCGATCTTTTGGAAGTGCATGCCGCAAAGAGTTAAAATAGATGGCCTTTGAGGAGAGGAATGTGTTTTTTAATCTGAGGATGAACCAGAAGCCATTGGATCTCTTATATGTTTTGGATGCAAAGATATTGAGTCCAGGAAGACGATAGAACGGAGTATTATGTCCGTACGTACTTGTCGAGGTTGTCGTCAGCAGGAGCTTGAGAATGCCCCAGAATGGAGTAACACTATACATATTGAAACCAGTCTAGGCACTCTTTCATCACGGCAGACTAGCCATACCTTGGGGCTTACGACCCATGTCTGCAGTAGTTGAGACGGCTGACGAAAGGGCGGCACTCAATTGGACCCCGGACCTTTCGAAGATGGAGCTTGAGTCGCAAGCGCCACAGCCCCAGGGGACTTTGGTGGATGCTAAATGATCTGCAAAGTGGCTTTCCCCATGAAGTGAGGGACTGTGCGTATTCTACCATTGTAGCAACGTTGCTTAATCGCCTCGGTGGTTAAATTCTGTCGATTAAATAATAATTCAGATACTCCGTATAATCTATGAACAAACGCGGACTCGCTCAAGCTCCTATTCTTCTTCAGCTTGAAGCTTTTCTGTAATATCTCAAACTCAAGTTGATCGTCCTTCGGCTGCCGCTATACTTCATCTTGAACCGCCAAGCCTCCAACCAATTCAGCTTGCGTGGAAGCTCGGAGTGAAATTCTCCTGAAGCTTCGAAAGCCAAGCCTTTAACTTGTGGAGTCTTGTTATCCGTTACTACCCCTGCAACGACCTTGTTGATAATTCTTCCTCTATCAATCTCTCGGAGCAGTCGTCCCCGCTGACTAAGGCGCCGCTGACGCGGGCTTGGCAGTCTTGGCTCCACTGAGACCCGCTCTGAGAAGACCCGCTGCAACTTCATCTTCAACATTCCTTGCTTTGCCTTGTTCCGATCAGACACAGTCAATGGCAATTGTATTTGCAAAGTGATACCATGAGAAGTGCTTGCGACTTATGTCGAATTCGAAAGGTACATCTATATATCTTATTGCGGCACTGGGTAAAATTTGATATAAAGCGCTGACTGTGTAACTGTTCTTTAGATCCGTTGTGATAGAGCCACTCCGGCCTGTGAGACCTGCCAATTAGCTGGTCTACCTTGTGTATTCACCCCGCAATCAGGACAGAATCGGAAAGGGCTTCGGCAGTAAGGCTGCATAGTTCAGTAAACTCATTTTGCATGCGCTAATTGGTCACTTCAGGGAGTTGGCCGATAGTCAGGCCCGTGTTCAGCAACTAGAGGAGGCATTGGCTGCTGCCCAAGGACATGCTCAATTAACTCCTGGTGGGAATGATTTGTCGATAACGGCCTCGCTTGGGAGTGCAATTTCCCCTGCATCTCAGCAGAGTCTAGCCACACAAGACCCCGCAACGCTTGGTCTTGTGCCGGACACACATTGTCTCGACACAGCGTTGGCATCATTCCGATGGCATATCGCATACTGTGGGCTCGGTAACCCCCTTTCCACAATGAGATCAGCATTCTACTCCAACATATATCAACGAACGAACTGTACTTTCGATTTGGACGACTTCCTAGACGAATTGACCCAGCCACTCCTTACACAGGGTCTGAAAGGAACAAGGAGATCAACATCTTTGAAGTGGCCTCCAACATCCTTAGTTCAGAGATGTGTGACATACTACGCAAACTCCGGTCTCTACTCTTTATTCCCCTTTGCAGATGTCGAGGCACTGCAGTTCCTCGTCACGGCCGATGTGCTCAATCACCCAGAGACATCGCGTGCCGCCAACCGTGCATGTCTCGCCGCGTTCACGGCTAATATCACGCAAATGCATCGACATGACCCTATGTTCCGCGATGCAGATCCAGACGCCTACGCTCATGCAGCTATCTCGCTAGTTCCGGGGATAATTACAGAGCCTCCTGACACGCGGACCGTGGAAGCAATCATGATGATAGTAAGCTTTTTTTGACACAAGTCTCATCGCAATCACTTACCACTTCCCGTTTCTCTCACAGGCAGTCTTTATCTGTCCTCTCGGACAACCTCAATACGCTGAGATGCTCCTCGGTATCGCAATTCAAGCACTATATAATCTTGGAGCCCACCGCATACGACCGTCCGCCGAGCTAAGCACCAGACCCCAGCAAAGCAACCATCTCCGCGCCCTCTTCTGGCTTGCCTACGGCATGGATCGCGAATTCTCCAGTCGCAAGGCTCAACCGCCGCTTATCAATGACGCAGACTGTGATCTACATCTTCCTCCGGCATATGCACTCCGATCATCCGCAAAACATTTCTACTTCAAACCTCTTTCTTCGAAGGAACTACTCTACCCGACTGACCTCCGCCTGGTCCTGATCAAAGGCAGAATCTATCGACTTCTCTACTCTGCGCAAAGTCAGGGATACTCCGAAACACAACGTTTACAGTATATCCGAGAATTGGATCACGAATTGAGTGATATCAAATCGAAATATCCCGTCGAGTATCGACCCGATGCTTTTGCGACAGAAGATGCACCGGATTACTTATTTCATGATCTCAGTATTCGAGGTGTCAGTGTTCATTTGGAATACTATTACTGTCTAGGCAAGATCCACGGTGCGGGCTCGACTTCTTCTCAGGCTTTTCCTTTAAAGCATGGATCGCCATTGCCATCTAGTGAGGAGATTTGTTATGAGGCGGCGAGGTCAACTCTCATTTACATCAATCGGGTCAAACATTATATCAATTACCACACATTCTGGTGAGGAACACAAACAGAAGCTTATGCTTTGGTGAGAAAGGTAACATAACCGAAACTAATACTTTCACCAATGTCTAGGATTCACGCGCAATTCGTCCTCACGGCTGTGCTCACTCTATTTCATTTTCTTATCCTTCTTCCGACTAAAGAAACATTCGCCCGTGATATTCAAATCATCGAAGAGATAGCCAGGATATTTGAACCATCTCGTCAGACTGATGAAGATGGTAATTTCTTCCCACCTTTCCACTTTACGTATGCATTCATCATGAAATTGATTTCTCTGGCAGAAATAGCACATGCGAAGGCTGTTGGTGCTACTGATGATAGATGACGGTACATAGCAAGTTCAATATTATTAGATCAATAAAAATAAATTTCAGAGCTGCCATGCACTCTGTTGGATATAATCACGTCAACCAGCCACTCAATCCGTCCCGAATACAACCACCGGTCATAAATGGTACAATAGTCATCAGCTAATGAGTACACTCCGCCACCACGTCTTTCAAAGCATAGCAAGGAGAATGGCGTTAAATACTAGTTAATCCAATCTCTGCAAGTGCCTTTGAGACATTCAGATGCACCGTGAGGTTATTTGACGCAAGCGCCTTGGTGAAATAGGGCAACTCCTTGCCGTTATAAACACTTGAATTTCCAACAATATCGAACGGCACAACGCCATCTTTATAAGGATTATCATCTGCGGTGAACATTTTGATGATGGCAGCTTGGTCGACGGTAGAAGTCATTGGGACTGTATTGTTTCCTGGTGTGAGGACTAGATTGTCGAGGAAGGATTGACCCATTGGCTTTCCGGCGACGGAAAGGTCTAGGGTTAGGTTTCCCTTGAAGAGTAGAAAGAAGCTTGTTAGAGCAATTCCAGACTATCAGTTTTGCATACTGTGGCGGCATACCATATCGATCGTCATAACGGAGGGATTGGGAATGTAGACAGTTCCCTTCATGTTCCGTCCGTTCTCTTTCTTCGTGAGAATATGGAAATCGGTCACATCGAAGCCCTTGAGCTGGTTCAGTCCTGGAAATTGTCAGCAATTTGCAGGTTCCACTCGTTCAAGAGCTCTGAGACACAGGTATAAACCCACCCTTCATAGTAACAGTCTTATTATACGTCACCGTAATCTTCGGCAGACTACCCTGCTGTAAATCAGGCTTGCCATAAATATTCAACGCAACCTCCTCTTGCAACATAACTGCCTTCGCATAATCTCCAAAAGAACCAACATCTCCCAGATCAACCTTCTGATTCACCTCGACCTTTGCGCCATCCTCGGATTTCACGCTCGGTACACGCACGGTTGCAAATGAGGCTGCGGCACCGGCCAGGGAAACGGCGGCGTCGAAAGCGTAGATTTTGGGGTGGTAGGAACTATCAGAGCCTATGACTTGAGTCTGGTTCAGTTGGAAAGACTCTGGTGTTGGGTCACTGATGACCATGCTGGTTATTTCAAGGGTGGAATCATTGACATCGTGCTTGGCGATATTGGGGTATCCGACGTATACACTTGATATTGTTTTAGTTCAGGGTTTGGTGATGGGAGGGATGTGAACGATCTATTACATCGAATGCGATGCAATTCGTTTGATCATCGGCAATGTACTTACACTGGTAAAACGACGACAAGAACCACAATCACGAAAATTATCAAATGCACCCACCACCACTTCTTAAAATGAGCAGCGACCTTAGATCCGAAGCTTCGTTTCACCGGCGTCGGAGAGATAGCGGCCGTTTCCAACCCAGTAGCTTCAGCCTTCGTATCAGACATGATGAATTCAAGTCTTCCCTTATATATTAGCAAAAATAATTGATTTCACCACGTTTCCTTGACTATGCAAACGAAAGCTGCAAACGAGTGACACGGGAAAAGGACGGCCTCGACCGGAGGATCGAGGGACTCGGGGGAAACGTACTTTATATGAAAAAGAGGCCGAGCAGAAATCTTCTATCTTTCCTAGTCTAGTCTCTCACTAATGCGCAAGCGTGGAGATTGGCTGGACTCCGTAAAATAGGATATCAACGGAACGGGACTGGTATGGACTGGACTAGACTGGGTTATAGACTAGATTGAGGCAAAAAGGAGGACTAATACGGGTTCAACCGTTGATAGCCAGGCGAGAGATAGTATTTTGACTATCACATGTCATGCAGAGCCAGTTATTGTGGACTTTTTCCTAATCCTTCTTGTTCTTCTCGTTTGGCTTATTATTCCTTAATTTTCCTTCTCAGCCAAAGGGACCAAGCGGAATACTAGAACTCAGTGGGGACTTGACGGAGAACGCGGGGGGCTAAGACCCAAGGTTAAAGATTTATTCTTTGCCTTCGTCTGCAAGTCTTTGTTCTCTTATTTTGCTGGAAGTATCTGGTGACTCCGATATATTCCCTTGTTCTTTTGCTTGTGGATTCTGGGGACTCCGGATTCCAAGCGGGGCTGTACCTAGATACGGAATACGGATAAGGTCGATGCTGGAGATCGAATGATCGTCGTGCGGTCCTGGACAGCGCTAGGACGTTTCAAATTGAGTTCTGTTTGGTCTATTTTTTATTGATCTATTCTGGGGTCCGAAAAGAAGATGTGGAGGATATGTTCCCACGGGGAAAATGGTGAAATCGAGAGAAACCGAGGTTGGATTCAACCACAATTGCACTCTGTGGAGGTCCGCTGAATATAATCATATGCAGGTGCAGCAATAATGGACGCCACGTAAAAAAGCCCTTTTATCCTCCTTGGCTGTGGAACATTGTCGGTCCAGGGAATCCTCACTGAAAGGCGAATCTACCGTTGCACCGACTATCCGGGGTTCGGTGGTTTCATTGGCTGTGAGAGAGACTAGCTGCAGTGGAGGCGCTCGCCAAGGCCGAACAACCAATCTAAACGAAGGTTCAGGAGGTCATTTTCCCTGCTAGAAACGACTGGTAGCGTTAGCAATTTAGGGGTCAAGTGAGTACCGCAGTTGGAAGAATCCCCGGTCGTGGCGCTGTCAAGGGAGATGACCCGCAAGCTAGTTAGGGCAAAGGTCCGCGACGTTCCTTGGGAAGAGGAGAGGTTCGTGGGGAAATTACAAGGGCTAAGAGAGAGAATACGATGTAAGAAGAATGATCACAAGGAATATCCCTGTCGAGGTATCAACCTGAAGCACGATAAAGTATGTATGATCGATTATGATCGATTAGTTAGACCGTCACATGCTACACAATGCCCTATGCAAAATATCCACACCGCGGCCAATTTGTGTCATGAGTTCATCGAGAATGAGAATCGCTATACGATTCAACACGGCAGCTGCCGGAATCCAAAAAGAAAAAGAAAAAAAAGATGGTAAGAAGAAAGAAGAAAATCCAGAAGTGAAGGAGATGCCCGGACAAAAAGGAGAAAGAGACTAATGCAGTCTCGCAGGATATGGAATATGCTCAAGAAATGAAAAAGGGTGACGAAAAAGAGAAAATCTTGGAGGGGAAGAAGAAAACAAAAGGTAATGTAGGCAACAAAATGCCACATATGAGAAGCAGAGGGTATCCACGAAGAAAAGAAATGAAATATTAGGCCTGCGAGGCAGATGATGGGACCGAAGTCCAACCAGCATGCTCGAAAAAATAGCTGCCCAGGCGGCTTGGGTAAAATAGTGCAGAAGGACGGGAAGAAACGAAATGATCAAGAAATCGAAGTAAAGGAATGACCGATAAGTGAATGAAGTGAAAGAAGAAAAGACCTCTCTCTGGTAGATTAAGAGGTCAAGCAATCCATGAGGAATTAGCTCAAAACGCTCCAAAAACACATTGCTTTGGGATGCAAGATGGATGAGGAACAAATCAGAAGGACGCTCAAGAAAAGAAGGCAAGGTGACATCTGTGCATTTGAGACAGTCTATGTCTCGGCCGTAGACTTCTTCCGCTGAAAGATGCTGCGAGTCCGTGATTTACTGCGTGGCTTCTTGTCGCTACTGGAAGTGAGTCCACGGGACCGACCGCTAGACTTTGAGGCTTCTTCAGCCATATATTTGTCTTTGTAAATCCTGTTCAGGGTCAGTTGGGGGGTTCGAAAGAAAGAGGCGACAAATTCATAAGACATCAGCAGTACATACCAGCTATTTCCAACCATGCTCATGCCATTATCCTCGGCCTGTCGGTAGAATCGAGCTGCCTTTTTCATATCCTTCTTGCAGCCAACACCCTCGGCGTAGCAAAAACCAGCTTCAGCCATAGCATCGACATCGCCCCATTGCCCGGCAATCTCGAAGCAACGAAGAGCCAGAGCTTTATCCTGGTTGATACCCCAGCCGTTGAGGTAGCTAACGCCAAGCTCATAGATGCTCAACGCAAATTGGGCTCGGTAAGCCTTCTGTAGCTCTTTCGCCTTTGACGCGCCAGGGGCATCGGGGTTTTCCAGCATTTCCAATCCAACCGAGTCTACGGCCTTGCGTAACCATCGTACACCCTCTTGCTGATTGGACCGCATACCCCATCCGTGACGGCACGCCAACGCATATAGCAGCATACCAGTAGGATGGTTTTGTTTTGCTGCAATCCGCATATGGTAAGTGGATTCGTTCAAGGAGCCTTTTTCATGCAGATCGATACCCATGGAGACATGATCGTCTGCCGAGAGGGTGGCCGAGCTAGCTTGGGTGTTGGCAGTCTGCGGACGCAAAGTGCTTGCTGAATCTGCCGATGAAACAGTCTCATCCTTTTCATTGGTCTTCGGCTTTTCTGCCTCTGTAGATGGGCGCGGTGGAGTGACTGGCTCAAGATTTGCTGCTGGCGCTGGGGGAGGCTTTGGTGGAGATGCAGGTTCAAGTGGTGCTTGCTTAGCCTGCGTGGCTGGAACCTCATGCATTGAACGAGGCTTTGGCGAGCTTTCTATCTCATGATGTCTCGTAGGCGGTGGAGTGCGAGCGAGACGGGGCGGAGTCTCTTCGTTGCGAGGCGGGGTTTTCTCGAACAAGGGCTCATTCCACTCGAAGTGTGGCGTTTGCAAGCCTGCAAAAACTACCGAGTCTCTCGACAAGACACGACCCCGTGGAAGATCATACTTGGCATAAGTATACGAAGAGACCGCGGACGACGGCTCACCTTCAGCTGGTGGCACACCCGCATCATCAGTAGCCAGTGGCAAGAGAATCGGAGTTGGTTTGCTTGAACGGTGCATATGTCTCGGCTGGGGAGCAGCTTTGGATTCTGAGCTCGCAGACGGTCCGGGCGCAGAGAGACTGGTACTAGATCGACTGAGCGGACGAGAGAAGTTGAATGATGGTCGGGGCAAATGGCCATTCGAGGTTTCGGAGCTCAATGAGGGTGATCGCGGATGAGGTCGAGTAGGATACGTAGACATGGGCGAATATGGCAAGGAAACAGCACTTCCCGAAGAGAGCTTTCGCGGTTTCGAGAAGGTTGAGCCAGCATTTGAGCTGCTATAATCGTCATCTGAGCTCTCTCTTTCCGGGTGACCGACTCGAGCACTGCTGGAAGGTCGCGAGTTGGGAGAATGTGGCGGCGCAAGACTTCTAGGAATATGTAGTCGCGATGCAGAGGAGACCGAGTCCATAGAGTTGTCGCGAGAGGGATTCATCAACGCGACGCCCACGGGTGGAGCGTCCCCGGCGATAGAAGCATCCTCTTCAGGAGACTCTGCTCGTGGGAGATCATAGCCGGAGGTGCTCGTGCGTAACATTGTCGTCCGCGGGGTGGAGTGGTCA
>Ga0102593_1000184_pt1 | contig 157206 bp, 129 predicted proteins | sample AraplaCol_mMS_r2_2_FD_76862 | JGI IMG/M metagenome (GOLD analysis project Ga0102593, IMG submission 76862) | Arabidopsis root microbial communities from North Carolina, USA - plate scrape MF_Col_mMS_r2 (SPADES assembly) (version 2) | ecosystem: Host-associated > Plants > Roots > Endosphere...
GACTTGGTTCTTTCTTGGAAAAAAAAAAAAGAAAAGAAAAGGAAAGAAAAAAGAAAAAAAGAAAAAAAGAAAAAAAGAAGGATGGAGATGATGCCTTGACTTCATCCTTATTATTTTTCTTATCCTCCACCTCACTCCAATTTATTTGATTTTATTTTTCTTTCCCGCTTAGCCGTGAACGTTTTCTTTTTGGAAACTACCTACATTGATTTCCTCTTTTTCTCTTTTACTTTTATATTATTATCATTATTATTATTATTCTTGTTTTTTGAACCTTTTTTTTTTTAATTTTCCTTTCTCGAATTTACTGCCGGTGCCACTCTTAGATGAGCGGTTCCCTCTAGCCTGGTTTAGTTCGCCTACTTCTCGATAGGCCTGGCTTGGCTATTTCCATATACATCATTCTTTGCCCCTCTGGCTGTGAAGACTTCCTTAGCTTCTTTCACTTCCATCCTATTTTCGCCTTTCTTTCTTGATCTCATTCTTTCTGTTCTTTTTTCAGAAATTTGTTTCGAATTGACATCTTGTATTGACTGATTCCTTCACTGGCTGATTGATCGTCATATGCACAATTGGAGCACGCTCATACATTCAACCGCATATTCAATTGTGAAGGAACTCTCAGCTACAGCTTTAACAATTAATCCAGGGAACAAAACCCTGTCGGTGCTAAAACTGCAAGAGAATGGAGTATTGAAACTCTTTCGACTTGGCCTCCTTTGACATTCCTTCCTGAAATTCGCCTTGTCATTCACCTATATGTGTCGACTGGATCTTGAATCTACTACTTGAACTCGATCCCTATGTCTTCTTCAACCTTCGATTATCGATCTTCCTTGACATCGGGCTCCATCACACCTGCCTCTCAAGAATCCTACTCTCGCAAACCGAATTTCGAGCCCTCAACATCACATTGGACTGCTCCCTTCCGGGACGGTCTTCCAACTCCCCCCAGCGATATGACCGGCTTGACCTACAACGCCGTCCCACCCTTCAACTATGGATCCAAGGCTCACGGATTAGTTGGGCTTCCTTCGCATGCCTACACCAACTCGCGTTCTCATTTCGACTCCATTTCTTCATCGATGATGTCTGCAATGAAGCCACATAGCCAACCTGCCCCCGCGAAAGAAGCTCCAGCCTCGGAATCAACCCAAAAGAAATCGACAGGAACGACGGGAGGCTCACAACTTCGGATTCCGTCTTCGATTAACAATACCAAAGGAACCCTGGCTGAATTTGCTGCTCAGGTATGATTCAACCTTCTCTCAGCGTGATCTTCATCGGTGAAAGCTCAGCTAACATAACTCAATGGCAGATGACTTGTCTTTTCTGGTTCGAGAAAACCTCCAAAATCCAAGCAATCGAAGACCGACGTAACCCTGTACCCTCTATCGTTCCCGAAGCCATCCCCACCGCGGGCTTTCAAAAATGGGTTTCCACAATCTTGTCAACGACACAAGTCAGCCAGAATGTGATTTTGCTCGCTCTTCTCTTTGTTTATCGATTGAAGAAGTTCAATGCGAGTGTCAAAGGCAAGAAGGGCAGTGAATTCCGCCTGATGACGGTTGCATTGATGCTCGGCAATAAATGTAAGTCATGGCCGTATCAATTGACCGCCTACAATATCCGCGCTGTGATTGGTGAACCACATGCTGACTCATTCTAGTTTTGGATGATAATACCTACACCAATAAGACGTGGGCCGAGGTATCAGGCATCGCCGTGCAGGAGATCCACATTATGGAGGTTGAGTTTCTCAGCAACATCCGTTACGACTTATTCTCCTCAGAGTCCGAATGGACTCGCTGGCATAATAAGCTTGGTCTTTTTGGGGACTTCTTTAACAAGGCTTCTCAATTGCCTCTCGAGACCGAGACCCCTGTGCTGCAGCTCTCGCCGCCACGTCTGCAGTCTCAGTCGCCATCGTCCAAGCTTCCCTCGCCTCCATCTGATGTGTTTCGACCACAATCACAACCAAACTGGTACTCATCAGCTCCCGGTCTTCCCTATCCTACACCTTCCTACCTTGGGGATGTGCCGCAGAGTGGCCCTCGCAAGCGAAGCCGGGATGAAGACAATGAGCTGCACCCTACCAAACGGGTTGCTCGCTCCACTGCTCTCCCTACTCCTTCCTTGACTGTCCCGTCGTCTATGGCAGGAATGCCTACTTTGCCATCTATGACACCTACTTCGGCCCCTCTCGCTCAAGCGCCGATGGCTGGTCCGGTTTCACACCTCCCACCTCCAAACCTAGCACCTACTTCCAACCCTATGGCCCAGTCTCTACCCTCCTCCGCCATGTCTCAACTTCCGGCTCTGATGCCACCCGTCTACAACCGTTCTCAGAACTGGGCTCAGCAAATCCCCTCTGCCAACCTCCCCGCAGTATCATCAGGGGTTTACAATGCGCCGTCGCTTCCGGACATCGGTCGTCATCATCAAGCGCCTTATGGCGTGTCGTCTGGCACTGTTTCCCCTGCTGTATCTGCATACTCTGTGCACACCCCTCAAACTCATCTCTCTCCATCATTCTTTCTCGCCAACCGCAATTCTCCTTACCGTCCCGTCCGCTCTGTGAACACATTGCTTATTCCGCCACCCACCTCATCTCTTCAACCACAACGCAGTGTTCCTTTTGACCACATGCACTATCAACCGCTGGGAAAGACGTCGGCCGATCGCAAGACAGGCTTGTTGCCCTACATCCAGCCTGATGCGTGGAGCCAGGGATCTTTCCAGCCCTACTTTCCACCATCGCAGCCCTTCGCTGGCTGAATTTTCTACATGTTTCTGACGACCTCATCCGCGCTACGACCACTTACACGATTACCTTCCTCATTCGCTGTACATCTCTTATCATTTCTTTATTCTGTCTTCATCATGTACGGTATCATCGTCTTAGCATTTTGTCTGGCGTTTCACCAAACTAGAAGGAGGTTTTCTCATCGGCTTTCTTGCAACATCAATTGCTGGAATAGCTTTCCTGGCGTTCACCGGTATTCTGTCTTGGGGTTTGCTCTTTTGTTACAAGTACGACTGGGAGAAATACCTCCGGTCGCATTCGCATTCGCATACAAGGCGCTTATTTAGTTAGCAAACAATACAATAGTAGTTTAGCAAATTCAAAAAAAAATTAGAAGTCATATCAGCAATATCCTATTCTGAGATTTTAGAATAGATTTACAGGTAATGGCGAGTATGGTGTTTGATCTGGAGAGAGCCAAAAAGTACTTGAAGTAGTCTTATCCGGAAAACTTTGGCGCACATAAATACACGCCCGGCCCGACGTTCTTCCGACCGCTCGAGATCTTTGCTTTGATGATACGGCTGCACCTCAACTGACAACCTTTCAAGTCCATCCACATCATGACTCCTCGACTGATGGGGCTGCCTATGCAGCTTCAGCAATTTATCACCAAGCCAATTACTCAATCCTCCCCTTTGGCCTTCCTTGTGCCCCAGATTCAACAATCGCGCGGCGCTCACATTCTTTCCTCTCTCTCCGACAATCCCTCAGCCTACAACAAACGCATCCGACGAGGACGTGGTCCTGCCTCCGGCAAAGGTAAAACTTCCGGTCGTGGACACAAGGGTCAAGGTCAGCACGGAAAGGTTCCTGCGGGTTTCAATGGTGGTCAGACCAAGGATATTATCGTACACGGTGAACGCGGAGCCACGAACCAGTACGTCTTTATTCTTCAACCCATCAGCATTTTGATTTCCACTGCACACTCAATCGCACTTCCATCGATATATGGAAGCGATTGAAAAGGAAATGAACAGTCAAAAATTATCTAACACCCTAATAGTTTCTTCACCGAGCTCGCCCCTGTGAACCTTACCCGCATACAAGAATGGATTGATCAAGGCCGTATCGATCCAACCCGCCCCATCACAATCCGCGAACTAGCTCACTCACGCTGCATCCACCAAGCAAAAGAAGGCGTCAAGATCCTCGGCGGCAATGAGTTCGCCCTGAAACAACCAATCCACCTGGTCGTTTCGCGCGCCTCCGCCTCCGCCATTTCCGCCGTCGAAGCCGCCGGCGGCTCAGTGACAACTCGTTTCTACACTCGCCAGGCTATTCAACATATCCTCCGCATGGAGTCGCACCCTTTCATCTCCATGGCCTGGTCCGCTGAGAGCGGTTCCAAGGACCTGCTTAAGGCCGAGAAGGCTCCTGAGGACCTGACCGAGTCGAACATTATGAAGGCTCTTGGCTTCCGCTATCGTCTTCCGGATCCTACCCGTCGTCGTGATATTGAGTATTATCGTGACCCTGCTCACCGTGGATATCTGAGTCACTTGCTGAAGCCTATGGAGGGACCTTCCTTGTTCTTCCGTTCGCCTGAGGATCGTAAGTCGACTGCTGGTGTTAAGAAGGAGAAGGTTCTACCGGAGAACAGACTTTGGTAATTTAGTGATTTGGGGTTGTACTGTTGATGTTGGATTGACTTTTACGCTCATGTCTGAGCGATGTACATGTATAAATAGCCTGGAACGTGTTCTTTCATACAACTTTATCCTTTTTATAGTGATATTCCCACGTAAATCGTAGTCCATAGACTTGCCTAAGTAGCAGGGCTGCTATGATACACAGTAACTTTATGCGATGGAGCTTCGATTACATCCATGTAATCGAATGGATTCCAAATAAGCTTGAGTATCTGCCTCAAGCCATTGTCTTGAATCTTGCCTTGGAATTCCTTTGGCCTAGTGGGGTATCCTTGACGGAATGACAATGACAACTATATCACACTACTTGGAACGCATGGCATTCAATGTCTAATGAGACAAGGATTTTATTGTCCATACGACTCAACGTACCTACGCTGTGGATGTCTTGTCGAACATATAACCTTGGGCTTAAGTTAGTCATGCAATAGTACGGATGTAACCATTAGGGTGAATTTGCCAGCTACTGTATAGATGGTAACTCTCTAAGGTCACGGGTACTATTACTACACTCGTGCAATACTCTTATATTCCAAACCATTGTGTCAGTTGCATCTATGATTTATTGTGATTACTAGCACCTGTGAGTCTATCGCATTGAGAAGACAGTTTCCCGTTATTGATTGATAGTCTTAGATCATCTGTACTAATAAATTCCGCGTGATCAAATTCCGGCTTTCAAATTCCGGCTGAAGATGGCAACAGACGAGTGCCAGTGCACTAGTGATAGAACAGACCACTGCACCAGCAGGGTTAGTTCAAATTTGGATAATTAATCGCTGATTTTTGACAATGCATTTTCTCAGATGTCAGTGTATACACTTGAGTATAGTTGAATCAATCTCTTGAAATGGCAAGACGGGGCGAGAATATCATGTTCGGCCAGCAGTTTCCATCTACCAATGCATCGAATTCTTTCGGTGAGCTGTTCTAGAAATTGTCTAGGGCCATCTGATCCGCCGAGCAGACCAATAGCGAATCTTTCCGCGGTAAAACTACGTCATGCTAGACGGTGCTGAAGTGCTTAAGGGGCTGAATGGTGGGAAAGGCTATCTATGGATATAGCCGCTGAGGGTGTACTCGAGTCGGAGTTCTGGGCGACTTCGGGTAAAGGAAGTACACTGTAGGAGGAAGAATACGGAAAGACCAGGTGATCAAGTGGATGGAGTGGACCAACAGAAGCCAGAATTTCCCCAGATTCCATTTTGAAGATTCACTTTTTAAGGCTGAGTCACTGGCGAGCTTGACGAGATTTCCCGGGGCGGGTGATGTCGGGGGAACAGTCTGAAGTATATTCACATGAATTCAGTTGAAACTTGGATTGGATTATTTGATGTACTTGTAGAGAGAGAGATATATATATAAGTATAAATAGAATGGAATATGCCTAGTGATATAATCAAGTATAGAATAATAAAATATATCGTACTTGTATGTAGTAGAGGATGTTTGGAAAATTGGAGATCTCCTCAGCGGTTAATTTCTCCTCACTGGGGATGGAGGGATATTCAAAGCTCCCCTCACGTCTCCAATTTTATTTCTCTTGAATTTCCCTTTCTATCGCATTTTCAAGCCCATTTTGCCGCGAAAAAAGTAAAAAAATAAAAATAAAAATGGGTCCAGAAATGCCAGCTCGGAGCTCGCTCGGAACTAGCCATTCCCCATATTCTAATCCCTCGACTCGAGATCATTTCTCCCAGCTACAACATATGCGATATTGTATTAGAAATAAATAATAAGATATCGGACTCATATAAGAGGTCAATGGCTTATGACAATTTCTATTACTCTAATTAGTAGACTGAATCACCCTCCGGAGCTTCTGGCGAGCGGCTCCGCACACCCGGTCAAGGAGGTACCTCCGCACGCCATAGTAAATCAGTATTTAAAGTAAGTACCCGATAGACAGCCCCTTGGACCCGCCGGGTACACCGATTCGCCCGAAACAGCAACGCAATCACCTTATCGAAAGATTTTTTTTTTCTTTTTTTCTTTTTGGAGGGAGAGTTTGTGCTGCCTCAAATCGAAAAAGGGCCTTTTTATCCCGTAGTTCCCGACTCTCTTCTGACTCTTCTTTATTCATCCCCTCTTCATCCTCCATCTTTCTCCTCCCCCCCCAAAACCCCCCTTGGGCTTTTTGCCAACCCTATCATGGCTGGCCCCTCGCTAGCGATGCGCTCAATGGCCACCCGGTCAATGATGCAACTGCCCTCGCTGTCGCGCCAGTCCATCGCGACTTCGCAGGTCCTCCGCGCGAAGCCGCTGCGCTCAGTTACTCAGTCACTTTCGCCTATTGGCCGTCGCGGATACGCTGATGCTGCTGCTCCTTCTCCTTCCCCTTCACCTGCTCCTAAGCCCAAGAAGCGCTTCCGTTTCCTCCGCTGGGCATGGCGTCTGACCTGGCTGACCGGTCTCGGTCTCACCGGTGCCATGGCCTACAGTATCTACGAACTCCGTCACCCCGAAGAGCAGTTTGAGCCCGATCCTTCGAAGAAAACCCTCGTCATTCTCGGTATGACATCGTCCACATCTGATTTGATGATGGATAATCCATTGCTAATACCCTTGCCCCCGTAGGAACCGGTTGGGGTTCCGTCTCCCTTCTGAAGAAACTCGATACCGAAAACTACAACGTCATTGTCGTCTCCCCCCGTAACTACTTCCTGTTCACTCCCCTGCTGCCCTCATGTACCACCGGTTTGATCGAGCACCGCTCGATCATGGAGCCCATTCGCAACATTCTCCGTCAGAAGAAGGCCACCGTCAAATTCTTTGAAGCCGAAGCTACTAAGATCGATTATGAGAAGCGTGTCGTTTACATCAGCGATGACTCGGAAATCAAGGGCGATATCTCCCACACTGAGGTCCCCTTCGATATGCTGGTTATCGGTGTTGGTGCCGAGAACGCGACTTTTGGTAGGATACTCACCTCTCTCCATTTAAGCCCTTGGAGATTACCTTTAGACCCAAACTAACAGGAACCTCGTAGGTATCCCTGGTGTTCGCGAGAACTCGTGCTTCCTGAAGGAGGTCAACGATGCTCAGAACATCCGTAAGCGTGTCATGGATTGTGTCGAAACTGCTATGTTCAAGGATCAGACTCCCGATGAGGTCAAGCGCTTGCTGCACATGGTCGTCGTCGGTGGTGGCCCCACTGGTGTCGAGTTCGCTGGTGAGCTTAAGGATTTCTTCAACGATGATCTGAAGAAGTGGATCCCCGAGATTCAGGACAACTTCCACGTTACTCTGGTCGAAGCTCTGCCCAACGTTCTGCCCATGTTCTCCAAACAACTGATTGACTACACCGAATCGACCTTCAAGGAGGAAGAGATCACCATCCGCACTAAGACTATGGTCAAGAATGTCACCGACAAGTACATTGAGGCCGAGGTCACTAATCCTGATGGAACCAAGGTTATCGAGACTATCCCCTACGGTCTGCTGGTTTGGGCCACTGGTAACGCCGTTCGCCCTGTTATCCGTGATCTGATGGGTCAGATCCCCGCTCAGAAGAACTCCCGCCGTGGTCTTGCTGTCAACGAATACCTTGTCGTGAACGGTGCCGAGAACATCTGGGCCGTTGGCGATTGTGCTATTACCAACTATGCTCCCACTGCTCAGGTTGCCGGTCAGGAGGGTGCCTTCCTGGCTCGTCTCTTCAACACCATGGCCAAGACTGATGCCATTGAAAAGGAACTTCAGCACCTGTCCGACACCCAGTCCCAGGCCAAGTCCAACGATGAGCGCAATCAGATTCTTGATGAGATCCGTGAGCGCCAGAAGCAGCTCCGTAGAACCAAGCAGATTGGTCCCTTCCAGTACTCCCACCAAGGTAGCTTGGCCTACATTGGTAAGGAGCGTGCCGTTGCCGATATCACCTGGCTCTCTGGCAACATCGCCAGTGGTGGTACCCTGACCTACCTCTTCTGGCGCAGTGCCTACCTGAGCATGTGCTTCAGCTGTAAGTGTCCAATTCAATTCCATCCGCACAACTTTTCGAATCATATCTCTAACATTAATCACAGCTCGCAACCGTGTTCTGGTCGCCGTTGACTGGATCAAGGCCCGGCTGTTCGGCCGTGACGTCTCCCGCGAGTAAACATATTGCATGCAAATTATTCCAAGAATGGCCGTATCATTGGCACACGACCCTTCATTTCCTTTCCTGTTCAATACACGGACAAATCCTCTTCCGTGTCCATCACTTAACTCACAACCTTGAAACGCCACGCCAGCTCCACGTCCCATTGTCAGCCTTTTGGGGTTCATCTTTTCCTTTCACCTATTTCCGTTTGTTTCTTGAGATAGACATATCCACCACCCGTTTCGCAAATTTCCGATAACCCGCCGTTAGTCCTGTTAGTTGGTTTTCTTCCTCATATCATCCATTCTCCCCATGTATACCTTTTTTCCCTCATCGCAATGATATGAACGGAGGTGTTCCACTTGACAGATCATTTTGGATTGGGAATTGGACAGGAAAAAGCATTAATCCGCTCTCCCTTTTTGTATGTTTCTACTTGGTTTTCCCTTTTCCTTTTTATTTGGGCTGTATTCTATGGGAACTGATAGACTGGGTCTAATCATTGTCATAATTATTTTGAGCCAATGATTCTGTTCCAATTACCTTTGATCTATACCTTTACTCGTAAGATAATGATGGAGGCTGCTGTTGTATCGCTAGTTATCAATACTATGTATCTACTACCTTAAACCTAGGTTCATATGCGGCTCTCGTAGAGGTATTTCTGAACCTATCCAGCTACTACTGTAATACGCTGGTGATTCCCCTTTGACCAATAAATTAACAAAAGGATCGGAATGAAGCTGAAAACTACCCGTCTACGTGATAATCTTTAAATCTCGTAACTGTAACCATAAAAGCTCGTGTCAATTTGCATGTACAGTCGGCAATAATGTCTATTCAACGTTCGATTAACATTATATACTCTTTAAGTACTCACCTCCCATAGTATACTAGTTGTAGCTTATACTTCCAAGACTGATAGTATTAATTAATTGAGGCTGACGTGAGAGGCTGCTTCTAACTTATTTTTTGGTAGCTCACAAAGAGATATTCAGCTCTTTTCAAGCCACGTCGTCTGGGTCTGTTAGAACAGGTTCATGCTTGTTTACAAAGATCCAGTCATCCATCACTAAAGGGTTCCTTCGAGCAGAATCTGACATTGACTAATACTAGAAATGGTATGAAATAATAGAGATAGATAAACTATACTTAGAGATCACAATACTAGTAGCTCCCCGCTTGCTCGTGGTTTTACTTTCAGGCGTTATCCAGCTGAAAGAATATCGTAAAATCAACTCTATACATCACATGCATTAGACCATGAGTATAATTCTCAATTTCAACAAGAGAAATACACCCACAAAGTGTAATCGAGTACTTGCAGAGGCGGTGAGAAATAGAATCTTTCATTTGGGGTCTGTTTTTGATTTTTAGGCGCCCGCCGTAAGCAGAGAGAAATACGAGGGGGGCTGATAATGCCAACGTCGATGAATTCCGTGCGCTACTTTAACCTCGCATCTGCACGCTACTGAGAGACGATCCACCTTCAAGAACTATATAAAATCTGCACATTAATTTCCGACTATCACCCAGTATGCTGCGAAAGAAGGAATCATATATCAATATCACGCCGATTCCATCGTGCGTGCCTCGTCAGCTAGCTCTGGACATATTACATAGCCACGGTGAAATCATCACGCTTAATCCGCTGGTTTTGTCATATCATCCCATCAAGGCTCCTAGAGATGCGGCTGCCGATGAATATTACTCGACATGGTACGAGATTATCGAACGAGTTCAATATCTCCCCGGACTAGGCAAGCTAGGATCCGGTAAGATTAGCTTCAAAGGCAGTTTTCAAAATACGTCATGGGGCCTACAAACACATACCTTCGTTCCACTGGGAATAGATATTCGAAGCAAATGGCGCATTGGCGGAAATCAGCCGAATGAATCGTCCAAACCGAAGGAATTCCGAGTAGATGGGGAGCCGGAAAGTGGACTTTATTTACGCGAAGACATCCAAATCGAATGCAATCTCACATTGGTTTCATTTGTCAAGAGTCAAATGAAAGCAGCTTCGAAAGTACTAGTGGATCGTCTGATTAAGAAAGCCGAACTTCTTGATGCGGGTGTTTTACAGGCTTTCATGGAAGATGGAAAATTGAAGACTATTAATCCTGCAGATCGTTCAGGTTTATTTCCCTCATCACAGTCTCCATTGCAATCTCCACGGTCCGATGTAGATCAATTGTCAGAAACGTCAAATAAGTCTCTGACAGAACATCCACGATGGGGATCGATGTCTAAAAGACGTGAGAGTTTAGCCCACTCGTCCCAGCCTGGACCATACAAATCTACCAGTGATATGGTAGCGGAGCTACCAAGCAATTACGACCACCCGCAGCCTCAAACGGATTACCAGGGTCATCATGAACTACCAGGTACGAAAATTGACAGTGAACAGCCTCCGTGGATTTAAGCTTACACTTTGTATCAGACCCGTCCAGGGAACCCGGTCTCCACTACTCCCAGCCTAGCGATAAAGGACATCCAGAAAGCCTTATATCAGGATATAGGAGCTCAAGTGCAATTTCGAATAACCAGACTCACGATAATATCTATGAGTTGGGTGGTTAGATAGCCGGAGACACTATGTCACGCGCTGAACGTTGTCACAGGTGCATCTGTTTTGAGAATTTATGAAGGGAAGGCGTGCTTTGACAATTTTGATATGTTGACTTCTACTAGTGATGTGCTACTATTATTAATTTATGCCAAGTGGATTTATATGTTATGTATATCACTCAAAATTGGTGGGAAGTGGGTTATAGGGTATTCTATTGGTTATAGTATCTATTTCCAATTATGTCTTCTTTAGTATTTTCAGAAATTAGTCATGTAGTCCGCTATTCGGCACTGCATTTATCAGATTTCCAAGGTAAATCCAAATTATTGCAGGCATTTGAGAATTATAATTATCAAGGACTAGTATATGCGATATTTTGGTTGACTCCAACTGTATGTACAAATGGCAACTTATGAAAAGTGCAGATTACCCCAACGGGGAAAGAAGAAATCGTCAACTCTCCAGAAACAAAAGTGAGGGGAATAGAGACGACAGAAAGGTATCAAAATTACAACTGTGGGGCGGGAGAGGTATCTAACTAAGGGGTGAGGGTATGAGAAGGGTACATCGAACAGATTTCGCAGAGAATGGCAGGTATTCCTTAGAAGATATTCCAGCGGCTGCGAGTTTCCTTCGCGGCTTGGGCCCGATCGGAGTTGCGGTGCATGCTTCGACCGTCTAATTGTCGGATACCCTCGATCTTTTGTAGGGCTAGCTCTAGCAGTTCCTTCTTGCGGATGATATCCAAGTGACGACGGACTCGAGGATCTTCACGGGCAAAACGCTCAACTTCTTCATCCGAGAGGTGTCTACCGAGACGCATGTCCAATTCTCGAGGGAAGTTGTAGTAGAATTCGGAGAGAAGCTCGACGTTGAGGAAAAGCACTGCTGTTGATGTGAGCTTATCTGCTACTACATCGAGGAAAACCTCTGGGCAATAGTATTTGTTCTTCTGCGAGGCGCATTGCTTGGATCGTACGGCCATCATTCTCATCTTGATAATATCGGCTCGATCCCGTAGGAAGACACCCTCTCGTCCTTAAAGTGGATTAGTTTCGATTCAATAAGGGCTAGGAGTTTGTTAGATTATCGCAGCTTACCTCGCTCGAGCAGAGCAGCACTAAAGCCACCGGCGCCGCCAGCACCATTGCCCTCTAACAAGATGTCACCCTTCCGCACTTTGTCGATAAATGCCATTACATCCTTGAGTTTTCTCTTGCCCACGAGATCCTCGGTATGCTTGATAGCTGACTCGCAAGCTCGGAGCTCTTCCTTGAGTACCTTGCTTACATTTTCCCTTCCCTTGGACCACTCGGAGTCTTCGACCTCGATTTCGAACTTGAAAGGCTTGATACAATTCTCGACCTGATCGCTGGTACTAAAGAATCGATCGTTCAAGATGCTGTTGCAGGCATCCGTGATCTGCTTATAGGCCCCAGGGTGGGAGGCAAACGTGGAAGATGCCAGAAGCTGTTCAACATGGTTCTGGAGGGAATTGGCGACTACTGTAGTAGCGAGACGACCGATTCCGAGCTTTGTCAAAGAAGAGCTAGATGCATCCAGCTTACGATGCCAGAACAAAGACTCTGGGTCAGCCTTGGGCAAGTCCTTCAAGGGATCAAGCTCCATCATCACGGTGTCTAGGTCCTCAACCGGCTTGTTCCAGTATCGTTGGGCTAGAATATCCATAACACGCTGGTCGAGCTCAGCCTTCAGCATCTCCCGAACCTGCGGTCGGCCGAAGCTCTCGGCAAATGCTTTGAACGAATGCTTAAAGGCATCTAGACTCTCGGCGAGGTATGATTCAGCACTCAGCGGTCTGTCGTTGTATTGTACTTTGAATTCATATGTTGCCTCCTCGAGTTCCTGGCTGATGGCATCCCGCGTTCCCGACAAGCTAGACGCCATCGTCTGCTCAAGGACATGCATCAACTTCTTCCGCAGTGTTGACACGCCAACTGAGGTCTCTGATTGGGGACCAAATTCGTCCGGGTGTGCCGAGAAGAATGCATTCTCGTTCTTCAAGATAGCACTGGTGATGTTTCCAGAGCCTCGAGAGAAGAGAGCAGTGGTTTGTGGGATTCGGCTGACGACACCCACATAACCCAGCCGAAGAGGATATTTCTTATCGCAAAGAACATCATGACCTCGCTCAGGGTCGACTAGATCCATTTTAGTGATGACACCGATTGTGCGCTCTCCCCGAGGATCCACGCGACGACTAGATCTCAGAGCTGTCGAGTTCGCAAGATCGACATCAGCTGCCGAGATGGCCAGAATGACATTCGGTGCTTGGATATACTTGTCGCAAAGATCCGCGATCTTCTGCTTCAACTCTGGGGGCTGATCATGTCCAGCAACCTGGATATAGCCAGGTAGATCAATCATCGACAGATCTGGAACATTCGGCGAATAAATTGTTAACTGAATCGGATCATCTGAAACACAGTCCTTCTCCGGGACTGAGAGGTTAAGGTCGGTCAAGGTGCGCTGGATAGAGGAGAAGTCGGTAATTTTACCAAGTCCTAAGGCTGGGAATTCACCGTACTCCGCCTGCGCATTGGGGGTATTGACCAGGGTCAATTCGATAGGTCGTCGAGTCACCATGTTGGAGCCCTTTGGCAGGAATTCGTGGCCCACGATAGCTTCCAGTACCGAGCTCTTGCCAGATGACTGCGATCCGATGACAACAATGGAGGGAAGGGTCAGAGTTCCTGATTGACCGACAGATTGGAGAATGTTGCGAATTTCGATCATTTTGCGGGTAAGAAGCATCATCTGGTCATCTTCGGCGACCTTCTGCTCGGCTCGAGTATCCTCTTCATCGGATTGATCGTAGCCAAAGGCAGCACCCGAAGCAGCAGCCCCTCCGACCACAGCCCGGCCTTCCTTGGGCTCCTTTCTACCTCCACCTCCTGACCCACCGGATTGCGATTCTTCATCGACTCGAAGGATTTTCTGAAGCCACTCGGGAAGTTCGACATCTTCAGTTGTCTTGTCCCAACCCCGTTGTGTTTGTTCGGCCACATCCTGAAGACCCTGAAATAAACTCGACGCCGTGTTGCTTGCTGTTTCGCCAGCACTCTTGAAAATGTCGATTGCGTAATTTCCAGCCTCTAGGTAAAAATGTTAGTTTGCAACGATACCCCCTGTAAAACCATAAATAAATCACATACGGGTGGCTTGATATTGGACGTAGGCCAGGCCCGCTACCGTAGCACCTCCAAACATAGCTGGGATGCGAGCGAATTTCATAGCAAGCTTTGGTAAAAATCGGCCATATTTAAACGAGAATTCCCGGACAGTAGGGACATTGTGAATAGCACTTGCACCTATAGGCCATGCGCGTCCCCTCAAAGCAGCACCTCCATCGGCGCGCAGCAAGCCTCCTGTCCTTGAACCAGCATGGTGGAAGTTGCGTGCTACCCCGTTTCGCACCAGCGGGGCGAGTCTATGGGAGAGGATTCTCCCACTCATGGCTTTTTGTTGGATCTCATTAAAGATGGAAGAAGAGTGAAAGTTGGGAAGATCAACGCTGACATCAACGTGACCCGCGCAAATTGGCCGCTTCGTCCGCCGTAGTCACTCATCACGTGAGTCTAAATGACGTGCTGTAGAGAAGAGAGTGCGGTGTAGACAAGGGGGTGGTTTTCCCTCTGTTGGATATTATTTTTGCTTTTTACTCTTTCGTTCATTTGTGATAAACTTGAATTTCTTCTATTTTTTGGCGTGAGCTTGCTCAGTTTGTGGTTGATATATTGTACTCTCTCGTGCCGATAGTCGGTGACACACTTCCACCCGTCAACGCCTAACAAACGATCAGTCAAGCCTTTTGGAGCTGGCAACTGGGGGCACAGGTGGTTAATCAGTCTTGCTCAAAATCCTCATAGGGCTTTGACTCGTGCTATTTGTCAATTTTACATATCTTGGATCTTAAATAGCCACTTTGGGGCTACTCAAATCATCAATATGTGTCGGTTCTTGGTGAGTCAAGTTTGAATGGGTAATGTGTACGGGCAATAAACACTGACAGTCACATCCAACAGATCTATAAGGGACTGAATGAGATTCGTCTCAGTAAACTGGTCACAGAACCAAGTCATTCCATACTTACGCAGTCTTATGACTCCAGATTACGATTGGTAGGCTTGTCCGCTCCCATGTCGACATACGGCCAGAATCCGTCGAAAATAAGAGTGAAAATCAGATAAAAAGCTAACGCATAGCAAAAGGATAACCGTCGACCAGTTAACGGTGATGGCTTCGGTGTTGGATTTTATACCGATCCTAAATTAGGCCCAGAGCCCTGCATTTTCACTTCCACACTCCCAGCCTGGAACTGTGAGAATTTAGAACGTTTGGCTTCCAAAACATGCTCCAATCTGATATTCGCTCATGTGCGTGCAACCACTGAGGGGGCTCTCGCCGATAACAACTGTCATCCATTTCAACACCAAACCCTAATGTGGATGCATAACGGGGGTATCGGTGGATTCCAATATATCAAACGACCGTTGTCCGACTCACTTGCCGATAAATGGTTCCTCGGCGTTAAAGGTGGGACTGATAGCGAATGGTCATTTGCGCTCTTCCTCGACCTCCTTGAGAAAGAAGGTGTAGATCCTAGTTCGGATCCAGGGCCTGAGGGGTTTGGACAGGCGCTTTTGCGCCGAGTCATGATGAAGACTATTGCCAAGATCAATGAACTTGTGCGTGAAGCTCCTAAGAAACACAATATCGCCGACTTGGAGACCAGGAGTCTTCTGAACTTTGCGGTGACGGATGGTCATACCGTTGTCTGCACACGATATATCAGTAGTAAGACAGATGAACCTGCTAGCTTGTACTTCTCGTCGGGCACGAAGTGGAAAGAGGGAAATACGAAGGGACACTTCAAAATGGAGCGTCACGATAAAGGGGCCGATATTGTGCTGGTGGCTAGTGAGCCTATCACTTTTGAACGACGTGAGTAAACTCCATGTTTTAGCAAGTCAAATACGATGGGCTTGAAAGCTAACTTTTTCTCTCAGACAATTGGGTAGCTGTGCCAGCGAACTCGGTGGTAACAATTCACAAGCAAACTGTGATGCTACACCCTATTCTAGACGAATTCTATGGGGAAGACCTAGCCCATGACCGGTCATCTTGCTATGCCAGCTCGAAAGGGTTGGTGACTACTGCACCCGCTACCACTGTGATACCCCCAGAAGCCGCTGTCAATGATGGTAAAGGAATTGGACTGGAGGTGCCCTTGCCAAACCATGTGAATGCTTGCGCAGTGTCACATTGATTGAGGATTTATGCATAAAGCACATCAGCATTTGTTGGGATCTGCAAGGAAATGAATAGGAGTTTTACTAGGCTAGATTGGTATTAACTAGAGCGAGGAATGGATTCGGAGTCGGGGGTTTCAATCTACCATGCAGTGCATACCTATGCTACTATCAAATATATTTTTCTTTGTACTGATAGCCTGGATTCACGAATGGCTTTTTAGCCTGTAACGTGTGCTAGTCGTCAGAACATGGTAATTATTATAAAATGAAGAATACATGGTATCTATGAACTCAAATTGTATAAGACAAAAAAGACGCATACCCGGTCAACTATCATCCCCAGATATATTGGCATGCTTGAAATACTTCATACCAACCCAGGCAACAACGACCCAAACCCACGACATAACAGCCGTAAGAATAATCAACGCAGGATAATATCCAACAATAGGCAGAGTTGGATCATCCTCCAACTCCGGCGGAGCATAAGGCGTCTCTCCAACATCCCACGCCCAACTCCAAACCTCGAAACAGCTTCCAATCCCCACGACAAAGACCAGCCATGTCACGATCAGAATGATCCATCCCCACCACTCTGTCTCAGAATAATCCCATGATATATCAGAATTACTCTTTATTTCCACGGGGTGCGTTGATAAAGGTGATGACTTGCGATGAACAGGTCGATAAGCTGTATCCGCTTGAGGAGGGAACCCGTATGGCTCAGAGCCGGAAGACTGAGCAGGAAGGCGAAGTGTATTTGCAGGACTGGAGTTCTTGTTCGCGCCATTTCCACTGTTATTCGGATTGATGCGCGGGAAAGAGATTAGATCCTCGTCATCTGTCCCAACCTCCTCACCAAGTAAATTATTATCCTTGCTTTGCGGTAACCCCTGTCGACGACGCGCGAAAGAGGAACGAAGTGTCTTCTGCGCCGTATTCGTACTAAACCAGCTTGGCTGGATATCCTGTCCAGTCTCGCCAAAGCCGCCACTCGCCGTATTAAAATCGTTTGGAGGTGATGTATGCTCTCTCATTGATCGCGGCACGTCCTCCACATGCTGTAGAATAGGTTCCCCGCGAATACTGGCACTAGTTTCGATAGATGATCTTGCTGCCGCACGTTTATCCCTCGATTCAAGTCTTGTTCCAAGTAGCGCAGTCTTACGCAAAGACCCCCGCCGCCGTCGTGTTCGTCGTTGTTGCTGTATTACTGCCGACATTGCTTTCCCACTACCCGTCTTCTCGCCCGTCATAGAATGAATATGAGAAGAGGATCCGAGGTCCTCGGTGTCGCCGTCTTGTTCCATGGTATCCGGATCGGCTTCCTCTTGTGTCGCCTGACTCATACGAAGGAAAGAAAGGCGAGAGAGGAGCGAGCCAGAGAGACTTCGTTTGTGACCGCTACTTGCGCTGCTGGATCGCGTGCGATTCGAGAGTCCGTCGACGGCTGCGAATCTCGCGTTGTTGCTTTCGTCATTGTCCATTGAGGCGGGTAAAAACGGTGAGCTGAACCGTTCAGCTCACTGTATTTCAGTCACCCAACATTTGTAAGTCCTGTCCGGATGGTAGAAGGTTGCCCTGGGTTGTGTATCTGTGAAAGCCGGGGGGGTTTGAAGGGAAGTGGATTTGGAGACATGAGCGGGCGGAATTTATAACGCCTCAGGCATCAAACTGTGCCGGCCTACAAAATGGATAGTTTGGTTAAATAAAGAATAATTAGAGTAGTATAAGTTTTCTCGGTATTTTGATTATCTTGGCTGAAAAGGACCTCTCTTTCGTCACTTTTATACTATTTTCTCATCCCGCCTACACAGCTTTCCATCGATGAAGCGCTGGGGCTACGGACGTATCCCTTCACGAAAACTACCTGAGATATTCGCCAGATTTGGAAAGACTAAGCGAAGAGGATTTGACATATCAGAACTAATCAACCAAGATAATATTTCTCTTTTCATTGGCTGCCATTCTTTCAGCAATTCGAAATTTCTCTCCTATGTGAGCTTATGATGCTGGCTACATACAGATACCTGGTAGACCCAACTGTCACAGAAGTGATCCTCATAGGCGAGACAAGAGGACCTATCTCGAGGTGTCTAGAGTAGGGTAGAAAGAGAAGAAGGCAAAAGAGACAAGGGATATAAGAATTGAAAGAATGGATAAAAAGGCAAATTGGTATATCGGCTAGAACGCCAGCAGGCATGAGATAGGAAAAAATCACAAAGACCGATGGTGTCAAGCACGACAAGGGGACTCATAACGGGCAAATACGAATACTTCGGGAGGGAAGAAAGAAAAAGGGCGAGAAAAGAAGTTGCCATCAGGGCAAATTGTCAACCAAGCAGCCCATGGTAAGGGGAGGGCGAGAAGGGGAGAAAAAAAAGCATGTTTTGAGTAACGAAGAAGCAGTATCAAACGTTGAAAAGAAAATATGGGCCTAAGAAAAAGAGGGGGGGGGAGACAAGAAACGAATTCAACCCTGCAAAATATACTTAAGAGGGCAATGCAATAACATCGGATCAAAAGAATTCACAAGAACGGGTTGCAAGGGCAAATGAGTATAAAAAAAGAGAGTAGGAAAGATCGCTTTTATTTTAGGAGAGCACAGCACATCAATCAAACATCCAAAGGGTCTTCAAAAAGGTGCTTGAACACTTTAAAACAGTAAAAGAAAGATCGAACCAACAGAGTGGACTTGGGGTATTCGGTGCACAACACACAAATTCCATTCAAAAGAAAAGCATTTTGAACGCTCGGGAAATCCACTTGGAAAGACAATTTCAACAATTAGAACGGAGAGGGGAGATAGGACGGGAGGAGGGCGTAAAAGGGTGAAAGAAAGGAAGAGACTGGTCTAGTCAGGAGCACCGTGGTGGATTTGACCATCACTAGCTTGCGTGATCTTACAACCAGCCCCATAGAAGCTAGAATCACAACAACCAAGTAGTATGTGGCAAGATGTCAACAGCAGTCAAAGGTTTCCAATGAAGATCTACGCCTGGTAGGCTCCGTTGAAGTTGCTGTTGGCTTGGTCCCAGTTTCCAGACGGGGACATGGGCTGGCCACGGCCGTAGCCCGCAGCATTACCCTGAGGAAAGCCCTGAGCGGGCATGCCAGGTCCGCCAAAGTTGTTCGCACCTTGGTCCCAGCCTCGACCAGCAGGGGCAGGACCTATTTGATCATCAGCTTCTGATATTTTGGGGGTTTTAGAACAAGCATTCTCATACCTTGGGTCATGGGGTTTGCAGGACCGCCATACTGAGGAAAGAATCCGGGGCTGTTGGGGAAAGTAGCATTCGCCTGTTGCGGGGAGAAGTTGTCGAACTGGCCGGTTGGAGGACGATCCTTGCCCCACTGTACAAATTATAAGTCAGTAAAATGGGACAGGGGCGAGATATTTTTAAGGCTGATAACATACGCTGCACTTGAGCGGGCGACCGTTGACATTATACGCATTCAGCTGGCAGATAGCCATAGCGGCATTCTCGTGAGAATCCATTTTGACGAATGCAAAGCCACGATCGGCCTGGAGACGAGTCTCGAGAACGTATCCGAAGTTCTGGAACAGCGGCACCAAGTCATTCTGGGAAGTATAGGGAGTCAGGTTACCGACGTAGCAGGTAGTCTGCCACTGAGGAGTTTGCTGGACAACCATATCGTAGCTCTGGATACCCTGAGTGGGGAAGTGGTGGTGACCGAAAGGAGTGGTGGGGGTCATGCCCATAGCAGCCATAGCCTGCTGTTGCGAGATGGAGGGTTGACCCTTCTGATTTGCCCAGTTGCAACGGATAGCGCGAGAGCCCAGCCACTCGCCGTCCATTGCGTTAAGCGCCTTGTCGGCATCGCTGCGATCACGAAAAGCGACGAAGCCATATCCACGCGAACGTCCAGTCTTCATGTCCCACATCACACGGGCCTCAGAGACGGAGCCAAAGGCAGAGAAAGCTTGAGTCAAAACATCGTCGTTGACTTCGTTGCTCAGGTCGCCGACAAAGATGTGGAAATGGTTGGAAGTGTCCTCTTTGTTGGTGTTATTGGATTGATAAGCCCAGTTGACACGAATTTCCTTTGAAGAAGATCACATTAGAAAACAGGAACCAAAAGTACGAAAGTAGTGGAAATACTCACCGACTGGTGGATTCGGCGTCCATTCAAAGTCTGCATAGCCCTCTCAGCCGCACCAGGGTCATCGAACTCAACAAAGCCATAGTTATAGCCCTTGCTGTTAAACTGCTGTGAAAATCAGCCCTATTCATATGGTAGAAAACATGTCGTGTGCCATCCAAAGTCAAACTTGAGAATGTTTGACTGAGGCCTCGACTCAGGGGAGTAGCTGTGGGTCAACCAACCTCGCCCCCTAATGTACTCACATTCTTGTCAGGGATAATCTTCACGCTAACCACATGGCCAGTAGTCTCAAAAATTTGCTTGAGAATGTCCTCTGTCACCCGGGGGTCCAGACCACCGACGTAGAGAGCCCTCTTGTTGGGCTCCGGAGCCGCGCGACGAACGTAGCCACCGGCGCTTGTTGGAGACATCATATTGGCGGACATGGGGGATCCAATAGCGGTCGGAATGGGGTTGTTGTTCTGGGGGATTATCACCGGAGGGCGTGGTGGGGGAGGCATATGAGAGGGGTTGGCCTGACCATTACCCTGAGCAGCATCGTACTGCTGATTCTGAGCAGCGGCAGCAGGCTGAGCAGCTGAAGGCATGGTGGAAGGAGTCGAAGCGGAAGCGTTCTCGGCCATCGTGTATAGGCTTTGAAATATTTTTAGATAAAAAAAGCGATCGGGACAAAGTCGGATTGAGTGATGCAAATGGATAGAAAAAGAAATACCTATGCTGTGTAGCAAAGATAAATGGGGATCGACAAAGACGACGATACGAAAGATGTCACGTTCGTCACAGAAAAAGTCACAACCGTGAAATGTATCCGGGAAAAAAAAGGGGAACAGAGGAGAGAGAAGAAAAAAAAAAACCAAGAGTATAAAATCAAGTAGTCGAAGGGGGGTTGTCGCGGGGTGTTGGGCAAGTCCAATCAAAGGCCAAGCTTGCAGAATCCAAACAAAGCAATATGAGGGAAGTCTTGAGCGGACAACAGACGGGCCCAGTCAACCAAAGCTCCAATTTCAAATTACACGACGTCGGATGAGTCGTGTATAAAGGAAAGAAGAAGAAGAGACCGACGAGAGGGATGGTAATCGGGGAAACAGTGGTGATTTGATGATCGTCGTTCTTGATTCGTGTCGAGATTTTGGGGGGGGGGAAGTGGTGGGCGGCTTGTGAAAGGAAGAGAGGAAAAGCGATGCAGCGCTGGACCGATAAGGCGAGAGAGATCAAAGATCCAAGGAGATGGAAACAAAGACAAAAGACCAAAACGCGAGTCGCTTTCGAGTCGCGACGAACGAAAAGGAAAAAGGAAAAAGGAGAAAGAGTAGGGAGAAAGATGAGGTGAAGGAAGAGTAGAAGAAGAAGTTCCGAAGTGATTCTGTTTCTCTAGTAGGGGTGGGGGGAGAAGGGCCTAATTGGGTTTAGTTTCCCCCGTGTGTACCACCACATCACTCATCTTTCTCTGTGTTTCCCCTTGTTTCATTCTTCTTCTCTGGTTGATACTCTACTGGTGTTGGTGCAATTAGAGTATAGACACATTCCAAGTTTGCACGTATGGCTGTCAATTACTCCAATCCGGACTCCCTGGCGGAGCTGTCCACGTTGGTGGAGCGAACGGTAAGGGCCTCTTCAAACTCAACTCAACTTCGAGTTGCGCACCCAAAGAGATTTTTACTTACGAACGAGGACTGATCCCCACGAACTAGCTACTGGATACCGGAAGACTATTCAGAAAAAATGGGACTATATCATCAAGCACACATATGCAACGATCAATTCCATCATATTATGAGAGCTTCCAGGTGGCCCTCGATAATCTCTCAGAACAAATTGTGAGTTTGATTGGATGCTCGGAGCGATTACGTAGTTGCATACAAGATGCATCGAGGACTTGAGACGCATTTTATTCCATTTGTTTTTCTCTTCTTTATTTTTTGCTTTTTCCATGTTCTCCCCCAGGTACTCTACTGACTTATTAACAGTTCATCGCGAAAGCATTTTTGGAGAAGGACTACGAAGCTATCAGGGCGCGGGAAGCTGCGCCGCAACCCGCAGAGGATGTGGCGATGAATGATGTTGACCAGAACACCGCTGCAACACAAGTGCAACCATCACCGCCTCAAATACAGCCACAGCCTCAACCAGAACCAGTTGAAAAGGCCCCTAGTCCTGAAAATGTGGACCTCAAAAAAGAAGAACCATTAGCAACAGAGCCGCAAGCAGGTACCACCACAGATCTTCAACCAAGCGAGGAGGCGCCAGTGAAAGAAGAAGAAAACGATCCTGGTGTGACTTCACTGGCTGATCAAGGATTGGCTGGGGCCGAAGGGATCAATTTTGATTCCGTTCTCAATGATAGTGGTGGGGGAAACAACTTCGACCTTAATCTTGACTTTGGCAACGACGATATGGGCAATCAAGCGTTTCTCTCGGGGTCAACCTTTGGGGGCCCTCTACCTGACACGGAAAAGCCGAATGCTTCAAATCCGGCGGAAACTTCGATTCCCACGCCCTCCGGTGGAGGTGCGTTCGACATGGAATTACAAAAGTCGGATACAGGGGCCAACATGTTTCCCGAACAGGGGGCGAGTGCAGACGAGATGATGGGTCCTGGGGAATCCAATTTTGATGATTTATTCATGGAGACCGAGAATTTTGGTGAGGGGGGTGATCTGAACCATTTGGAGGGGGATAGTCTGATGAACATCAGTGAACTGGATGACAATTGGTTTTCTTGATAGGGCATGTAGTACGCAGATATGGAAAAATCAACGAAATGCTCTACATTACTGTATGCCCAATGGAGGAGCAGATACATAGACTCTTCGGATCTACAGGTGCATACACTAGTAGCACTAACTGGGTCTACTGAAGATAGTGTACCCTGTTCTGCTTCACTAGACCGATCGATGTATCGCAAAATCACTACATACACTAATTGATGTACAGTTTCCCCTGGATAATCTATTACATAGGTCATATGCGATATGATCTATGTAGTACATTGTGTATATGTATATCCAACACTTTCTAGGTATATATACAAGACGGCGCATCTATGTAGTATCTGGTGAACAGGTCTAAAATTGACTAGAAATTCCCACAAATAGATACACTAGTACATACTGATCACAGGTCATATTCTATACATTCACTATGGAATACCTACCAAGATCATACTGTGACAGTATGATCTCCCGATTGTACAAGCCACCACATCCACAAAATCCAGAGTGACGTATAGGCATGGAATCCCAGCGGAGTGGAGAGTATTATTTAGGGCTGATATCCCGAGGACACGTTCGATCTACCCTTTGAGCCGCTATTGTGAACTGTATGCTCTCTACTCTCCGAAAATTTCCTGTGATTCGATTCAATCTAGGCAAGTACTGCGAGATCCATTTCTCCTATTGCTCGTTCTCGTTGAGAACTTTTAATTCTAATTTTAATTCCACCCTCCCCCGCGGACAGGGATCCCGACAGCACCACGTCAACATGGGGCCGCATTGACATCGGGGCTTCTCCGGCCCCCAATGAGGTCATGCTTGTCACGGACCCGCAGAGGATTGAATATTTTGATCGCTGTCAACCAAAACACACCCACAATGGATAAGCTAGGGATTAGCTCACCTTCAGGTTTGGCTATGAGCATGAGCATCTGACCAGCGGCAGCACCAGCCCCAGCACCATCATCATCAGTACAGCACCGGTCAAGATGGCGCAGATCCCCTGCTTCAGTTAACTTGGACCACCCGCACTACTTCCAACTACCTTTCTTCCCCGCAGAACGCGCACATCCCTGACCTGCAAATCCCCAGGGTACTATGTCTGTATGCGAATGGACCGTGAGCATCTCCGCGGGGTTTCATTTCCGGCCATTGAGAAATTCGTGGATTTGCCTACATTCCCGTTCCTGGAGGGTTCGAGGGTTTGGAGGTCAAGGCTTTGTGCAGCAAACTCTGAAAATCAGGGCCCGCATTTGAGCCTTCTGCGGCCTGAGAGTGAGTACATACAGAATAGTACACATGAGAACTAACTAATTACAGAGTACTAGGACAGTCCACATCAAGAGAGACAAAAAGACCCTCGTGTCTCTGAGCGGCTCGTGGGAGGCGAAGGCGGAGATGTGATGCCGAGCATCCGTCTTTGCCGGTTCTTACAGTATAGGATGAAGAAAATGATGACAGTCGAGATTGCGTGTTCTTGACATTAAACATGGTAATGTAGACATACAATATGCAGAGAATTATAGTTTCCTCGGATTGTAGTAGATCTCAGCCTAGTACTACAGTATAACTACACTGTAGTCTACACTTGTATACTTGTATACTTCAAATGTACTTTGTACGACACGTTGACTCCCCGGAATGCTGACCATTGCAAGCCGATCTACACATGGAGATTTGGCAGTCCCCACCTGAAAGCAGAGATTTACTCTATCATCAATAATAGTATAACTGAATACAGTAGTTAATGTAAGTAGACTAGGCTAGACTGTCTGATGGAGTCATCCGGATTTTGTGCCGGGGCTCGTCGATATCATGTCATCATCGATCTGGTCTGGCTCATCTTCTCTTCCGTTCCACATCTTCCACATCTTTTTCTACTTCTTCATTTCCGTTTCCCCCTGCTTCATATTCTTGATTGGATCTTCACTTTTTTTTTAAAAAAAATTCTAACTTGCGAAATTCTGTAACAATCCCTTCGCCATTCTCCTTTTCTTTTTTTTTTCTTTTCTTTTTTCCCTTTTACCCACCAAGTCTCGGCATCTTTGGTCATCAGTGTGCGCCACATTACGGTGCGCCAACGCGCAAAGAGTCGCCGGGAACCACAATTTTCAGTCTCCACAGCCAATCCTACGCAACATCCAAGGGATCTGCGCGGCGATGATCACCAGAGTGGAGGACCCGTGCTTATGAAGTCAACGCCCCAAGAATTCCATCTCTTCTGTCCTGCACAAAGATCGGTGTGCTCCTTGCGTGGTCGATCTGAAATTTGAAAGGAGGGATACACAAGGGATTGCAAGAAAGCAACTACAACCTCTGTTCCATTAAATCCCCACGGTAAGCACTTCTTTTTTTTTTTTTTCCTTTTGAATGCTTGTGTTCCCTTTTCCCCCCCTTGGGTTGTCTTTCTTCAATCCTGCCTTTTCACTCGTGGCATCCCTTCGTTGGGGTTGGAAATCCCCGTGAAGAACCATCTGGTCTTTCGTGGGCGACTCTCCCCGCATTCCTCGCGGACCTTTTTTGAGGCGAAACACGCGCCTGGTTCGCAATCTGCCTGTGGTATTCGATATAAGAGAAAAAGAAGAAAAAAAAAAGGAAAGCCAAAAAATAAAGTGAAAAGAAAGCAGCACAGAGAAGGGACCTCGTCCAGAATTCATCTTCTCTTCAAGCATCCCATTATGCGCCAACCTCCACGATGATGGCTGCTCACACTATTCCCCCGCAGATTTCGACGCGGTCGGGGTCTATCAGTGACTTTTCCCCGTCCGAATACTTCGTTCCGTCGTTACCGTCGCTTTCCAGTCTCATCCCAAGCCGGTCGATCTCTCGTCGTTCGGTTTGCTTCAATCTTGAAGAACAATTCCCCAAACAGACCCGAAGGGGTTCCATTCTCAGAAAGCTGGCGGGTCCACGTGAAAACGCGAAGCGATTCCTTCGCCTGCGGTCGTCGGGCGTTCAGTCGCCTGGGCCCCCACAACGTCTAAATCCGCGCTCGTCCGGCACTCGGGGCCCTCGACCGGTTTCTGAAATCATCGTCTCCCCGAGAGACTTTTCCTCTATTCCTCCATCGTCGGAAAATAGTTCGATACACACTGAGTCAACGATGGCGACCGAGATCTTACCCCGGCCCGTGGCGGAGGCCACTAGTACTGTACCCCAACTGAGCACACCTTTTCCCCCGCTTCGTAACGAGAAGATCGTTGCGACGGGCAGCGGACTTACTGTTGGGATCGCCTTGACAGAACCAGTGCTTTATCTACAGGGCTATGATCAACATGATCCAAGTTCCAAGAAATCCGCAATCTTGCGTGGACAGATTCATTTAAAAGTCACTAAGAGTGTCAAGATTAAGAAGATCTCGATTCAATTTCGCGGTCATGCCCAAACGGATTGGCCAGACGGTATCCCCCCAAAGAAGATTCATTTTCACGACAAGAAAGACCTGTTCACCCACGGTGTCGTTTATTTCAATCACGGCGATACGGCTTTGATGCAGAATGACTACGGTGCCCACTATTATCAGCATGCCAAACCTGTCTCTCCAGTACCCGGCAAGGATCACGTCTCTGCGACTACTCGCGAACTCTTCTCTAAGAGTGGTTCAACCCCCAGCCTTGGGCCAACCAACGGACGAGATCCCAAGCGCCTTTCTGTCCAAACCGGTCGTGGCCACTCTCGAAGCTTTAGTCGTAATGACACTCCCCCAAATCTCCAAGCCCAACAACAGCGCAACTATCGGATGTTCCCGGTTGGTGACTACTTGTATAGTTTCGAGTTCCCCATCGACGGGTCTCTACCGGAAACCATCAAGACAGACTTGGGATTTGTCAGATACGACCTGGAAGCTATTGTAGAGCGATCTGGCGCTTTTCGCCCCAATTTACTAGGTACAATGGAAATCCCCGTCATTCGCACCCCCGCCGAGGGCTCGCTGGAACAGGTTGAGCCAATTGCGATTTCACGAAATTGGGAAGATCAGCTGCATTATGATATCGTCATTTCGGGGAAATCATTCCCTATGGGCTCTCAGATTCCCATTGCATTCAAATTGACACCGCTTGCTAAGGTTGAATGTCATCGAATCAAGGTCTATGTGACCGAAAATATTCAGCATTGGACCGCAGACAAGAGTGTGCATCGGCTGCAACCCGCCAAAAAGGTTCTGTTGTTTGAAAAGCGAGCGGAATCTGCTAGCACAAGTACCTATCCCGGTAGCTCTATGCGCGTCATGGCCGGTGGTGGTATCGATTGGGATCACCGTGCTGCTGCTGCCAGAGGAGAGGAGATCGTGGATCGATCTCGCACGAACCTGTTGGGTAATCTCGCGACTGAAACGGGTGTTGGTCCGACGGAAATGGAATTCAGTGTACAACTTCCAAGCTGTCATGAGATGAGAGGCCGAGATGAAGCACAGCGCCTTCACTTTGACACGACCTACGAAAATATTCAAATCAATCACTGGATCAAGGTAAGCGGCTTCGCTGCTTTCTTTTCACGGCACATTTCACACTTTACTTACGCATCTTTAGATTGTTCTGCGTCTTTCCAAGGTCGACGAAAGAGATCCTGCAAAACGTAGACATTTCGAAATTTCCATCGATTCACCCTTCCACATTCTCTCTTGCAAGGCGACGCACGCCAACATCTACCTCCCAGCCTACACGCGTCCAGCGGCTGAACCAGAGCCACCAGCACAAGAATTTGAGTGCGGCTGCCCTGGAGCACCTTTGGCTCCAAGAGATAGCGCCGCGGCACAGTCCAGTTCTGATCGGGAAGATTCAAGCGTGAACCCCAGTCGTCGCGCATCGATTGGAGCAGGTCGTGCCGTCTCTCGAAGTTTCACGAGCGGTTCAGGTGGTCTGGCGCGTCCACCTCAAGCACACTTGGCCCACGAGCCGAATAATGAGCGAGAGCACAACATCGTTGCTGACCCTGAACCTTCCGATGTGCCTCGTCCAATGCATCTACTCCGAGCCCCTTCATTCGCTCCTCCTGCCTTTGAAGATCTTCCTCCTCCGCCACCTCTTATCACCCCACCCCCAGAATATACCACTATTGTTGGAAATGGGGATCGAGAGGCAATTTTAGAAGATTACTTCTCCCGACTATCTTTCTACGAGGACCAGGATGATGACGGTCGAGGCCGGGGTCGAGTTGACGTTCCCTTAACACCGGGTGGTAGGGTCAACCGCAGTATGGATGTACCCCGAGAATGGATACGAATCGAGGATCTCGCCCGATCATAATTCATTCTACATTCTTATAGCGATGATGCTAAGCACTCGACTTACACTTCACGATATCCGAGCTATGAAGCAACGACATTTCATGCCCGAAAACGGCGTAAGGAGATCCGTTCCTTGAATGATTGAAGCGCCTTTTTTTTTCTCTCTTCTCTTCTATTCTTTTCAATAGATCTTGAACTTCTTTTTTTCCTCTTTTTTCTTCCTGGATTTGTCAACACTGTGTTTTTGTTTGGGGTTGACTGGGTCGGGTCATATTCGGGGTCTATATCACTCTGTTCATACCATTGGGTAAAAGGCGCGAGGGTGTTCCTTTCGTCACGCATGTTCTAGTCTTTTATTTTCTCATGTTCAATGATCATGATCATACACATCCAATTGTATATTTGGTACATCCCACCCTCGTCTTTCAACATCAACTCATTTCTATCTAAATTAGAGGTCTCGACTTCCTCGCAGTATTCTTATTTTTATAGATATTTCACGAATGCTAGTCATAGTAATGTTGAAATGACCGATTGTAGTTACAGTATCATGTCGATACCGATCACGGGTGGTTGGACCCCCGCAGATTGTGGAGAATCGTTTGAATCCCCCCCCCCCCACCACATTTCCACTTGCCTGGGAAACTTCACAAGATGTCTTATCTACCTTTTCTACTACCTGTACCTCTTCGTACAAGCCCTTCAACAACTTCAACTAAGCTACCAGCCTTCGCTTGACTTTCTAATACGCTGCAGGGAACATATCTGAGCCCTCATATCTTCCATATCTCATCTCATCCAGATCTCATATCTTCCCAGTTCTCGAGTGAAACCAAATCTTGCAACTTATAAAGGTGCAAAACTACCCTTGACTCTGGACAATCTGAATTCAGGATAGTGCGCCCTCAAGAAGAGCTCCAGAGAGGTAGCTGTGACTATCACACCGTGTACACCGCCATTCGACTCTATCGAATAGTTCTGCTCGGTAAGTAGTAATCTCATGATGAACTACTCGAGACATCTTGATCTAATTTCGAACCCAGAGAGGTTTAAATACCATTGTTGGTAAAAGCAAGTGACAGCCCAGCACAATCATCATGGCAATCGAAGTCGTCGACTTAACCGAGGCCGATATTCCCGGTGCAATCGATGTGATTCAAAGAGCTTTTGAGGATGACCCATACTTTAAATGGGTATTTGATGCGGCCACTGTATGTCAAAAGTATACCAAAGGTCATACCATCCGAATTCTAACATATTCCTCCTCGTAACGCGGTCGATCATCGACTTGCGGCTACTATCTCGGGGAGAAGAGTATAGTTCAATAAACAACGGAACTACGGCTCGCTTGCAGCCCGCTGCCACTGGGGCATTAACAACGCCATCTTCCAGGTAGCTAAAGACACCACCGCGGAGAATGGCTCGAGTTCACCCATTCTCGGAGTCTCCTGCTGGATGGCCCCTCAACCAACCTCCCAGTCTCAGAGCTGGTACTCCTGGTACCAAGAGTGGGTCCTTTCAATCAGCCAGATTCTTAACAACGCGCGACATTTCGGTCGTGGGGGTCTGCGCGTGAATCGGTATTGGATCTGGAAGGAGAATCAGCGGAAGGCTCAAGCGCAGATCTGGGATGATCCGCTTGGATATTACTTTTGTAATATTGTGGCGGTTGCTCCGGAGGCGCAGGGTAACGGGATTGGGAGACTTCTTTTTGAAACGGTTACCAAGCGTGCTGATCGGGAGGGTATAAAGTGTTATTTGGAGAGTTCGAAGAATGTTCCTAATGTGCAGATGTATGAGCGTATTGGGTTTGAAATGAGTAAGGAGATGGAGTGTCGGGATGGAGACGATGCTTGTATGGTAAGTACAAATTTTCTTTTTCTCTATTTCGAGTATTTGGATTGCTCTACCTTCGGATTTGGCTAATGGTTCTGTTTGATATAGCTCTACTGCATGGTGCGAAAGCCGCAACCTACTGTATAGGCAGTGCCAACTGAATATCGCTATAAATGTCGAAAATCTGCGACGAGAAGTGTCAATGATAGTGTTGTATTCTATTAGCACTAGAAGTAATTAATGCAGCACCTCCTAACTACGAACTCAAACAAATCAACGCATTTAGCTATGGCCCGTCTTTCTTCAATGCCTACGCAACCGTTGTCATGGCCGGCCTAGTCACTATGAATCCATTCCATCCCCATCCAACGTTATGAACCGTTTGTTAACGCCAACATCCCCGAAAAGGAAAGAAACACAACTATTTACTCAGATTCCGAAATTGACAAACTCACTGCTAATCTCCTAGCCGAATTAGAAATCCGCCCTAACGCTCTGACCCATACCCCATCCCGCTTGTCATCGACCCATCACGACCCACAAACGGGTAAATCATGGCGCGAACTTGATCGCCGTGAGCGCAGCCGCATTATTCTCATCGCCCCAACCCGTTTGTTGTCACATTAAGAAAGACCGAGTGCATCTGACCTGTCGCGAAGAATAAGCTTTGTGTCTGTGCTGACGCGGGTCAGAATGGGAGTGGGACAGCTGCATATGCAGCCGTAGTTCGCAGCTAACAGCACGGATGGCCTGCGAACGATGGTCTAGATCGTAGGTGGGAATGCTTTCGATATCCCTTATTCAATAGCAGTGTTGAAGGGAAAGCGGGTTTCCGTGTGGATTTGATTGTATTGATATAATAGCATTTTAAGTGTACCATGCTGGCTAATTTAAGGTCCCTAGAAATTTCCCGATGTTGCGAGTTTTGCTTCAATTTAAATTTGGTCTTCTTGGTTTGATGCTGGAATCTTCGGGCAATGGCATTTGGACCCTGGTTCTACTTTGTTTCGGAGATAATGCGTTCCATGTTCACGTTCACTTTCAAATTTTGTGTTGTGATTAGGGGTTTGTTGGAGGGCTTATATTTGTGATGAGTTGGTGCCGCAACTTGAATTTGAAGTGAATCAGATAAATGCACCTTCATATATGATTCCATATACCGTTGTCCCAACTTGAAGAGGGATCTCTACGTTCTACAGAAGTACTAGATACTTGGTAAGCTCCTTGTGAACACGTCACTCGGGCTCGTTGTTTACTAATGAACAGGCCTGTTCATTACTTACCTATGATCAACATGGTTTCCATTATATTGCACGGAGTCTGTAGTCCATGGACAGCCGTTCGGGCATTTATCATACGACGCTGCCACCTCAAAAAGGACACAGCGGGCAACAATCAAACACGAGACGAATCTGACGAAATATGTGGCGATGATGCAGCCGATTCCATTTCAGATACTATCCACGTCGCACCAATCATGAAAAGGGACACACCATGTTGCAGCGATACCGACCTCATGGTTGACCAGCTTGCAGTGTTAGCTGCAAGTGTCAGTCAATCATCAAGCAGAAATTCAGTGCTAAAAGCTCCGTCTACCCCTTCACTGATGACCACTAGAACCACGCAATCCATTGTCAGCGCCAAGGACTATCAACTAGCAGAAGAGGAATCCTTTCACTATCTGCGAAGCTTGATCACTATATCCTGTCTACCCCAGCACAGCCCTGGGTGTGTCTCAATGCAGCCAGCTACTCAGAGCACAGAGGATTCGATATTAGGCCGCAAGCAGGCCTTTTCAAGGATAAGCATTCGCCTGGGCAACCTTCCTGGGCTTTCTTTCCCAACCAAGGTATCGCGAAAGCCTTGCCCTCGCTACACCACACTCCCACCACTATATTCACCTAGACGCATTCAAGCCCGACCAGAAGTACGGTTCTGAAACAAATCAGCGGTGATTAATCAAGATATTTGCTAGGTATTGGTTGGCACATTTTGCCTTGATGGCCAATTTCAAGAAAAGCAAAACAAAAAAAAAAAAAAAAAAAAAGACACAACCCCCAAAATACACACCACAAAATAAAAATTTAACTTTTTATTTAATAAAACATACAATATACAAATAGCATATGAGCATAGTCCAATGATCTAATGTCTTGACTCATGTGATCAAATCCCGCTTTCAATTTTAGCTGTACGCGTAAGAACTGGACAAGAACCCTGCATGAACCCAAGCCTACTGGTCGGCAAAATCCTATTAGAAACAGATCGGCAATGCAGCTCTGTCGGTAGTGTACTTCCGACCCCAATGACGTTCCCTTCTTGGATTGCCTTCAGAAATGCCGAATTTGGGAGACGAGTGTAGCCTTGTTTCGCAAACCGCACCCCGCCTCGTTTCGATACTGCCAAACATAATGACTTCCTGGGTAGATTATTTGTTATTTGTTTTTACCCATTTAGGCTCCAGTTTGGGGATTCTCACTGTCTACTTCCATCATTGACACGGAGTGAATTTGTTTGACCGAACTAAGTGGAGGTTATGCAGGCTTTCCCACCCCAAAATTGCCGAATCTACCACCCACATCAGGGTTTCGCGTCATGATCTGCACATGCAATATCCGAAATTTAGGCACTGTCAGAGTTGGTTTCATTGACTGGACATCTCTTGTTTCGGATAATTGTCGTTCGAATATCTTTCATTTCTTCTCCTAGCACACAGTCTAAGTTACTCCATACGAATCTCAATTTCTGTTACAGCTTGATCTGCCGATGTATCCGGCGTTTCGGCTTGATCCCAAGTCGCTCACTTTTTAATTTAATGATTACTATCATGTCTTTGATTTATCCCGACTGATCCTGTCTATTTGTTTCTATTATTCCGCACTGTTGCATCTCATCTCAGGCTATGGATCTATCTATAACCTAGAACCTCCCCCCAAGTGGATTAGCGGAAGTGGCTTCGGTACTCCACCCGATAGCTCAATATCCGCACAGACCGCATGTGGATGAGGAGACCGTGGATATTTAGCCTTAAATTATACGGAGTATTGGCGGAATATCACGATTGGCGTCGGGTATTCACCCTGAATTGTGAATTTCAATTTCTGAATTCTTGCAATCTAGGCAAGCATCATGCAACAAAATTGAGTACGGAACCCGAATAAAAGCCGGGGAAACGAAAGCCAAGAAAGATATCCACGTCAACAGCCTGGCTATTGAGTGGGCAACTATCAATATCTTCAGGGGATGATATGATGTGTCTTTGTGATTGCTGGGTTCGAATTGCAACTGAATATTAATCTCGAAATTACAGGGTACATGTAAAGAGTTTACCAGGTAAGTCATATGTTCTAGTAACATCGCAGATAGTCTGCTTACAGTACCATAGTCAGATCGTGAGGCTGAAGCTTACTATTCATCGTGACAGAAGTCAAATCGATCGAGGACTAGCAACTGCGTCATATAAACGAAGAGATTGCCATGGGACCTATCTAGATGGAAGGGGAGAGAGCTTGTCGAAGGACCTAGGCCCTGCCTTGCTAGGCAATGAACTAAAAAGACTAAGTGCGGATAGAAATGAACACGTTTGTACTTGTCCTTGATTCGCCAATCATACTCGGATCCGGGCATTCTTCTAGCCCCGGCAGAATCTAGGCAATTGCCTTGAGGGAATTGATCCCCTGGTCGGTGGCTCAGCAGTTGAAATTAGAGGGGACACATGCTTGACGTAGGCTCTATCACCTACATAGGAGCACAAAGCACACAAATTCCCTCCCCAAAGAACAATTACAACGTTAGTATATAACGCCACCGAGGTAAATCACATTTTCGGCAGACATAGGATTGATTGTAGATAATGGTGGAAGCATGTGAAAGAGGTCTGGAATCTGTTGGGGCTGAGATATGAACGCTAAAAAACGACTTTGCGGGTCGAGATCGTGAGTCGGTGCAGGAACTTTTGTCATTACGGGGAGGGGATGTGGAAACACAAAACAACTACAGGGAGCTTAGGTGGTAGTACTGTACGTGCCAAATGCACTATGCACTCGAATTCGAACCAGCATGTATGTACAAAGTGTCCACGGCGCCAGCGGCTGGTCAATGAAAGATCGGCGTGGGTACTAGACTGCCCGATATAGACGGCGGCATTTCATTGCCTGTCCTGTAATTAACAGAGGAGTCCTCTCCATGCGACCTAATTGACTGCCGGTCAAGCTCTCGTCCAGAAACCTGACCCTGGCCGGCATTAATAACGAGAATATAACCCTGGTTCCGGGTCCCAATGAGCGCCCGACACGGCACACAATCTTAATTCTTCAGCGGACCCGACCAGTCCCGAGACATTCAGGAAAAAAAATAATAAAGCAAAAAATGATAAAGCGAGAAAATCTCTATGCTCAAGTCTGCGTCATTGTTTTCAATAGGATGGATGCGGCTGCGCCATGGCCCGCTGTGATGCAGCTTCATGCTTGAAAAAGGGATGCATGCATCATACTCTAGTGCGGAACAAGAAGCTCGATAAAAATCTCCTAATAATATGAGTAGATATGAAGGCTTGATCCGGAGCAATCCTTCATTGTACGCATGTGTATGTGTGGTGTGCGCGCGGTCCGAACGGAGCGCGGACAGGAGGGTCAATGCCAGCGACTAGTGCCATCTGGAGGGATTTAGTGTTCCAAACATTGAATGAATCCATGATCCCATCTGGCTTGTTATCCGGCAATCGAAGCCCTCCAGGCCTCGGAGTACCTACCGAGCAAAGACTTTATTACGGAGGAAATGAAACCCTATTTACTTTTTGAGTAATGGCCTTCCTGGTTGTCCACATTTTTTACATCTACCATGTACTGTACCCCCGAGCGTGGAAAGCCCTAAAAGCCGTTTGCCCGTGGTAGATCCTATTTCCCTATTTCAAATCCCTAGCGTGCTCTGAACACCATTGATTGCATCATGGATAAATCTATGCTGGGATTCAAAGTTGTCAAAGGGTCTTTTTTTTGCCCTACACTTCCCGGGCCGGTGGGGAGTTACAAGTCTCGCCGATCTTTGTACATATGTACCACTTGTTTTTTCATCGCATATTCACATATTGGCAATCTACTGAATTCTCAGTTGATGTAATAACTTGGAAGGCCAATTCTATCAGTCCAGGGGGTCCACCTTCCGGGGGGATTGCTCCTCAATGGAATTCAATGGGAGGGAAAAGCCGACTTCCAGAATCCCCTCAGAGAAGTACAAGGTACTCCGTACATAACGACGGGATTGCGTGGATTTCTAGCGACCCGGGCTTGGCTTGGTTGTTTTATCTTTCCTCTCATTTAAATTTTAATTAATTTTTAGATTCTGACTATCGCTTATTTTACAACTTTTCACCTCAGCCGGAAACGTCATTTCAACAGAAATAAAAAGTCATCAAGATTCAATACTGTATACATTTTCTCCACTCTACTTCTCTCCAACTGCAATGCGGGCGATATGACTACAAAAGCACGAACCACTAACGGGGATCATGTCCTCTTGAAACACCTGTGTACTTGTCAAGTGAACATGTCTAATCTATTGCAAGGTATGTCACTTCTACAAAGTAGTTATTCATTCCTCCGTACATACTACTTCCCTCTGTTAGAGAGAGGGCTGGGACCCCTTCCCACCCCTTGGCCTATGCACAGCGGAATTCCATAGGGGAGGGTACAACCACGTCGCCTGTGCGGGACCCTCCCCCTGACCCCAGCCTGAAAGTTGACAATCGTAGTACTCCGTACGGAGTACACCACCCGGAAATCATCCGCACTGTCCTTTCTATACTAAACACTTGGGTCCGAGCCCATCGACAAAGGAAGCTCTCGACTCGAGTGGTGAATCTCACAAGATAACATGTGATGATGGTCTCGGGTCCCCCATGAGTAAAGGAAAATGAAACGAATGCATTCAAATGATATGATATCTTGCATATTGAATTTCATGATTTCAGAGATTAGAACCCGAACAAAAATGAATACATCTGATACATTGATGGAACTATTGCCCAAGGATAATGCAAATATAGACTTTGAACTAATTGCGGTAAAGTCTTGAAAATCAGCAACGTATGTCTAATAACAAGTAACCCTAAAAGACGGGGAAACCCCATAAAACTCCGATTCAAACCAAAATCACAAATCAGAAGTATCGGAAGTAGTACATGATATCCATCCAAAGAGAAGTCAAAACAGAAGACGCTCAGAACAATTGTTAAGTTTTGAAAAGGACAAGTGAAAAAAAAAGCACCAGCACAGTGAAATACAGGGGAATTGCCTGTATAGTCAATTACCAGTGTTGCAAGCACAAATAAAAAGAGAAGACTCCCCAGGGCGCAAAGTTTAATCGGTGCGGGCCCCCAAACACACAAAAAGAAAAACGAAGAACGAAAACCACAGAAAATAAGAGAAAAGAAAGACACCAGAAAGAAGAAGTGTCGATCACAGCCCTGCTGACGAATCATCGTATCCGAAGTGTACGAGCCCGTCGTCATCAATCGGTTCAAAAATGCGGATTTGCAAGTGGATGGCCTCTCTCGAAGAGGGTCGGCTAGAGCCGAAATCATAGTAGGTCCTCGTGGTGATTTTGTATTTAAAAGAACGGCGGGTCGGGCACGGAAAGGAGAAAAGTTGGGAATGCGGCGGAGGCCAGTGGCCGATTGATAAAAAGGATATGTGAAAAAGAAAACCAGATAACTTTTTTTTTGCTTCGTGTGGAACAGATTCTCTGCGGCTTATCTTGTCGTACAACAGAGCAGACATTTACCAACTACCACAATGAATCGATCGTGTGGACTGTCGGTGCAATGGCCATCTTTGCAACCATCCAAGGATGTTCGAATGAAGTGGGCAGCAGGATTTTGACAGCCACTATAGATGTAGTAGTTTTTGAAATAGTTGCACATTATGATCCCATCGAGGGTGTTGATGAAGAGATAAGATGCCAATACCAATGGGTAATGGGCCCGGCTTGACAAAATATACTAGTACTTAGTGTAGTAGAAGTAGTATAGTACTGTAGCCAGACAAAAGAAGATGAAGATTGATAGAGTTCCAAAAAAAAGACACGATAAAGTTAAGCTCCCAAGGACCTAGTATATGAGAGAATAGCGATTTGAATGGGAAATGGGCTGCTGGAACAGGTAATGTCCGGGAGCTCCGAAGGATGAAATGAAGAATGCCAAAGATGCCAACAAGGTGGGAAGATGAGGAAAGAAAAAGGGCCTGGGCACACAGTATGTCGTCAATCACAGACTACGTACGAGACGAATTTTACTCCATAATTCCACACCTGAGCTTGTTGGTAAGAAAGCAGTATCTACAGTATTTCTGCAGTAGCTTTTTTCCTCGCCCCGACCCACCAACAATCCCTGTCTACTGTACCCCCCTTAACTATCCTAGTCGCCAAGCGGGTCCTGCAGCAAAAAGTAGATTATAATATTAATAAATAAATAAAGAATTAAAAAAAAAATTAAAAAAAAAAATTAAATCCTTATGTCTTTGATTTGTAGGAGACCGTTGAGAAAGTATGCCCAAGGATACAAAGCGGAGATTATTCCAAAACGATCAGGGATCAGCCCCCTGGCTTGCCCCCATCCCTCCCATCCTCATCCCATACGATGATTCAATGGCCCCCTTCCGATGACCTGACCCCATCACTGCGGCATATTGCTGATCGGGTAGATGGGAGATCGACATCGGTTCCTCGCAGCCGTTGATGCTTCTTCCACTCACACGTGGGGCTAGTCAGGATGCTTATGCAGGAGTCACAAGTCACAACACTACCGGAGAATGTTCACTTTAGGACTACGTTCATCGGAGATTTCTTGCACAATCCAGCTTTTTCTTCTTCGTAATAGCAGAGGGACGTCATGCGAGCATAGGTTACTCGCTTAGGTCATCCTGTGACAATGAACTGTAACAATGGCCCATGGGGGTTGGGCAACCTGGCTGGGTTCATGACGCGTTGGGCATTCGGATCAAACCATTGGGTCTGGTCAAATTGCCACGAGAGGCAGTACATACATATTTAATGAAAAAATAACAGAAAAGCATAGAATTAAAGAGAAACATACAAAAGAAGAAGTGGTAAAAGCTAACAAGAACAAAGGCGAGGAAATTATGGATCTTCAACCTGAGCCTCTGTCCCACCGTTGAAACCTCTTCCGAAAGTACTTCCGATAGCTGGCCCCATTATTGTTTTGATGGTATCATTGTGATTGCAACGATCCTCAAGGCAGCAAGGACAGAATTGAAAGCACTACGTGTTCAATTCAAGCTAAGAACTGGGTTAGATTGAAGTTTTGAAAGACAAGGATAGTAGTAGGCAAAGGACTTTGCCAAAGTACTTTGGCACGGCAAGAGATGTAGACAGTCAATTTGAGCCACTAATTAGGGTCGTTCAGGGTAGTAGCGTCGATGGATATAGACGAAATGCAGTATGCGATCCTTTTGTCTGGCAAAGTCTTGTCTGTGCCGCGTCTGCGACTCCGCGAATCAAAACAAGGTTTGCCATGTTTGAGCTTTGCTCGGCATTCTCCAGATTGGAACCAGAAAAAAATAAAAATAAAAAACGATTCTTTGCAATAACAGGCTCCCAGTTACCTGCCACTGCATACTCCGTACTCCGTGTGGAGCTCATCAATCTTGACTTCCAGGCGATGTCGTTGAATTATTCAGTCCTTCTCCTTCCTGGTTAGGCTGGTCACCAGGCCGTTTCGTCGTGGTAGGAGGTCCACTGCGTGACGAAATGGTTCCGGTACTCGAAAAGGGTTTTTCGGTGTTCGTTCGGAGACCCGTCAACCATTGGGGTTGCGTCGCGGAGGTTGGAGCCGAGGTGGATTCTCGATTAAACAGGGGGGATCTTCACGCAAGTCAAATCACGCGCTAGAAGAACACCCCAAGGGGATTGGATCGTTTCAATGAAATCAATGGATTGAATGGAGCATTGTATGTTCAAGCAAACGAGTGACACGAGATGGTGCGACGCAAGTGACGTCTCAAGGACGGGGTTACCCACCATCGCAAAAATTTTCCCTCTCTTTTTTTTAAATTTTTTTTTCTTCTGTGTTTTGTCATAATCTATTTACCTTTTTTTTTGTGCAAAGCTAACGGGAGAAACCTCGGAATGCCACGAGCAGGTGGTCCCATTGCCTTTGTCTTGAGTGGTGCTGCGGGATGATTTAGTTCCTATCGCGTGCACCGAACCACACGGAGAGTGATTCTGGTTCCATTCGAAGCCCCCCAAGTTTATCGGAATGTGGGCCCAGTAGAAAAGATAGTCTCATGTAGCTTGCCGGCGACTCCGCCTCGGGTATGGTCTCAGGTCACAGGGTTTTTCATGGCAGAGGAGATGGAGACTACGCCGAGGCAGCACAGACCCGAGGCACACTGCATTCTGAGAGTAGGGGCCCCAGAATAATGGGTGATTGTGCCATAGATCTTATGATGGTAGATATAGTTAGTAGGGTAGATATAGTTAGTAGTCGGGGTCGTTGAATGAGATTAGATACCCTAGATCAGGTACCATCAGGTACTTCCCGATGGTCGGTCCAATCGTTGAATGACCCGTTGCGGGCCGAGCTCGGAGCCGAATCACGTGGCACTGGGGAAAGGCTAGTCTATATCGGGAACGGAAGCGGAAAAATAGTTCTGCCGTGTCACAAAAGACCCCGTGATCAATTTGTCCCCCTCGCCGCGAGACATTGAGGCGCCTTTATGGGAAGTTTCTGACGGTTCTCAGGGACCTTGCTCTGGTCCACACACTCGTTTCTATCGGAAATTTGCCCATAATCCGTTACATCTGTGGGAGCAAAAAGATATCAGCATTTACAGTACACTTCGAGCCCCTCCTAAATCATCACTCGTTCTCTCCACTGTTTCCACCCTCCGTCGTTGTGGAGACGAGCCGTCTGCCCAGTCTGTGACCGCCAACCGCAACAGGAAAACCTTCTGTTTGTTGTCGCACTGCTCGACGACGACATCACCATCAAGGCATCATGGGATTCGGTGATTTCGATACAATATGCGAAAAGGTGCCGCTGCCTTTGTGCTCCCTCGTGGGCCCGGCTTCGTCAATTTCCGGGGCCACCGGCATCATTTCCAACTGTTATGCCCGAAACATTGAGGTTGCCAATACAATCATCTTCGAGGGTGCCGCCTCGTTTATGCATATCATTGCGCTTGCTATGACCGTAATTATGATCTTGCATATCAGATCTAAGTTTACGGCAGTCGGTGCGTTTCACTTCTATCGCCAGCTTGCGAAGACAACAGGGTCATATGGTTCTAACTTTCTGCGCGCATATAGGTCGCAAAGAAATCATTACTTTTTTCTACATCTTCCTGGCATTGACGATCTGTTCGTTAATCATTGATGCTGGGGTAGTCCCTCCAAGAAGTGGACCATTCCCATATTTCGTGGCTGTTCAAAGTGGGTTGATATCGGCTTTGTGTGCCTGTCTACTTGTCAACGGCTTTGTGGGCTTCCAGCTGTACGAGGATGGTACTGCACTTTCGGTGTGGCTGATTCGGCTGACTTCCGTGGGAATGTTTGCTATGACATTTGTAATCTCTCTGCTGACTTTCAAGTCATGGGGTGGCCTGGGGCCCGAGAACACCGTGGGCTTGTTCGTGGTGCTCTATCTGTTTAATGCCATTGCAGTTGCGGTTTATGTGGTCATGCAACTACTGCTAGTTGCGAATACCCTGGATGACCGCTGGCCTCTTGGCCACATCTGCTTCGGCGTTCTGGTCTTCATTATTGGCCAGGTACTTCTCTACGCATTCAGTGACACCATCTGCAACAACGTGCAGCATTACTTAGATGGTCTTTTCTTTGCCACCTTCTGCAACCTGCTTGCAGTGATGATGGTTTACAAGGTCAGGCAAAGAGCTTCCCTAACGTTAAAATTAGAGATCAACTAACGAAATATAGTTCTGGGATTCGATCACTAAAGAAGATCTGGAATTCTCCGTTGGCGTGAAACCTAATACCTGGGAAGTCAAAGAGCTGCTGCCGGAAGAAGATCGACGACAGACTGTCTACCACGATAACAATTCGGAATATGCTGGCAGTGTGTACCACCACCGACAATCAACGTACGGCCATCACAATTACTAGCAGTTTTACGTTTGCAATCTGTATATGCGATCATTGATATGACGATATCTGTTTCCATGTTACATTTGATTTCGGCCTTTAGGTCTTAGCGCTGCTTCAGATGGACTTTTTTGCATGTGGGACGGCATGATATGAGAGTCTCGCCATTCTAGACAGGATTTTCTCATCTACCGAAGGATCTGGGATCTTACCCTAGCGGTCACTACTTGAAGTCAACCCCCGATATGGCTGTGGATCTTCGATAACCCTAGGGTAGGAATCATCCTTAACTGTCAATAATACGATTTGTCGATATTTTATGAAATATAATGATATTTATGTAAGCTTATTGAATAGAGTAATTCCCGATTGATCATCATTGGTAAAGCAGACGTACAAATCGGCGTTCATCAGCGCCATCTCGGCGAAGTTTCCCTCAAATCATCCTTCGGGATGTGCCATCGACGCCACAAACCAAAATCATCAAAGATAAGTGAGACATCACCAAGAGCGAAACAGTTTTGACTTTTCTTTGGCTCCATACGCGTCAGTATACCTTAGTGCTGGTGGCATTTGACATTAGCTTGCATCACGGCATCACCAAAAGATTGCCCTTGCAATCTTGGAAAATATGGAAGATCGGCACTAACAGAGGCTGAAACAAGTGCAAAGATCGCCGCTGCCATGGTCCACCCTCGATTTGGTACGCTGGCAGTGGGTTTAGCTTGCGGACCAGACTGCCTTAGTAGGAAGGGGTCAATGCAGCGGGATAAAGAATACATCCTGCGGCCGGACAGGGTTTTCGCTGGCCAGCGAATACTGGCTGTACTGTAGCCTCGTACCGAGTTCTGTTCTTTTCTGGTTGCCGTGCGGAGGATATACTTTGTATGGTGTATGTAGGTACCTGGGCCACTACGGCACCCGTGGACACGAAAGTTCAAAAACGCCGATCAGGGGGGTTGATCGGAGTCGTGGAGAAGAACTTTCGAATGTGTTCGACTGGATCCTTTTCGGGGTTAAACTTTACGATTGTGGGGATGATAGAAAACTTTGCGGTCATTTTGGCGTGTCAGAATGAAAGTAAAGTTGTGATTTACTCAATGAGCACAAGATCACTGTCTGTGGATTCGTCGCCTGCAGAGTGTTGACCGGAACCTTGATCTTCGTCAACAGGCTCTGCTTCGGAATCCCGCCAACTCCGATCGATCATTTCAATCACGAGTTTGCCGGTCTGACCAACCAGTGTCATGTATCCTGGGTTTTCTATAGGCGAGAACATGCTGATATGTGCTTTGACTTCATCACCGGCCCGGTTGTTGGTAGCCTTGTGCCAATACAACCCCGGTTGACGGGTATGGCGAGTTTGTTCGCCATTTTCAACATCGGGGGGTAAGGTGCAAAAGGTCCTGTGGTTAGATCGAATGATCTTCTGGCTGAAGGACGTCTTTCCAGCCGCGTTATTCTGAACAAGCGAAGAAGCCCCATCTCCGAGGCAAGTAAAGAAATTCACGCATCGAATGCTCCGGTCATTCTCCACGTTGGATAACTTCTCTAGGCGCTGTCGCAGATCCGATGAACGAGCCAGACAACCAACAAATTCGAGATGCGACGAGACCCAGTTCACGCCCGCTGACAAGTTCTGTCGTTGGGAATACAAAGCGGCGGCACCTCCGGCTGCAACGGCACCAGCAGCACCAGCATACATAGCATATTTTCCCCATCGTTGCCAGGAAGGAGTCGCAGCAGCATCAGTTGAAGAAGGAAGCGACTTTGCGGCTTCAGCAGCAGCAGGCGCTCCGGCAGATTCGCTCTTCTTTCCATAGCCAAAAATTCCGGCAACTTCATTGAACGCATTATACGCTGTCGTTGCATTGCGATAATGTTCTTCCGCGCCATAAGAAACGACTCCTGGGGCGATACCTAAGAATGGAGTATCGAAAGCGAGCACTCCTTGAATGTGGGGGAACATAAAGGTGTCAGGCTCGATTATGGGCGGTGCGTCTAAAGATTGAGATGTTCCCGGAGGCTTTGCGTGAATGGGTTGCTCATTAGCTAAGAGAAGTAATGTTTCTGCTGCGAGAATACCACCCATCGAGTGTCCGACGAGGATAACATGGACTGAAGGGTCCACCGTCGGGGACGGCGTCTCGTTGGCGACTTCCAGGTCTATCACGGTATCTTGCAGCCTGTAGAAGAGATGAGATGAAAGAAATATATTTAACGTAGATGAAAATTACTTACCAATCTCTCAGTTTCGCAACACATTCCTTTAACTCGCCCTTTGTCTCATACTTCGGGTAAACTGCAACTTGAATATTCAGAGCAGGGAGATTTGTAGCGAGGAGCGTACGGATATCTCCTGGAAATCTGTTAAAGGTATCATCATCTCCCTATTTACGATTCAAATCAATTTTTCCAGAGTTCTATATATTTGATACTTGCCAGCGAGAAAGTGAATTCATGACAGACATACCTTGAAGCCGTGGATAAAGACGAATAGGAGCGTTTTGCCCTTCTTGACAGAGTCACCGCCGACCATGGTCTACCATGAAGGCATTTAGAGGCACGACTGCCTTCTAAAATCAGACTGCTGCACCTATAGATGCAGAGCAAATGGAAGGCAAGTAATTAAAACCGGTGTGAGATGTGAATCGGGACTGTTTGAGGTCCAAATTGGAAATTGCCGTGCCCGGCCGCTTATCGGCCGCAACGTCATATCGACACGTGATCTGGGGTATTCTAACTATAGGAACATCAATTTAACATTGGATGATATTGTAGTTTATTATATATTAAATCCCATGAAGAAGCTTTGATCGTCTTCTTCACTAGTCATATCCTCTCTTGATGATATTTGGCGCCTTTATAGTCCAATGATAATAGAAATACTAGGTCTAAGAGTTGAAGTAACTAACTAGTATGTACAATGGTGTAGATCAATATCAAGTTCATACCCTGGCTAAGCAAGCAGATATCTAGCTTTCACTGAGTCCATGCGTGATGTACCACTCGTTTCAATTATTGTTTCCTTTTAATACTGCAAGGTCCTGTCCAAATTAATGATATTAGCATCATGACCCCAAATGCGCCACTGTTGTTCGAATAGAATCACCTACCAATGCGGAACAACCCTTTTTATTCTGTGCCAACGGATCCAACTCATGCTGGACGAAATTTTTGAAAAGCGTCAGATTTGAGCCATAGTTGTCAAACATCCAGACTTTAATGATTTCTCTGGATGCCAGCGTGTGTGGAAGATTCTTGCCGCAGTCATTCACAACACGATAGTCGCTGCCCATTTCCTCGAAGAACCTGATTATTATCCTGAAACCCATTTCCCTCCTTCTTTTCACAAAATTCTCATCTAGCTGCCGAATGGATAAATTCTCCCCCTGTCTCCTCCTCGTTTTCTTCAAAAATCGCACGGGCATTCCTTGCCCAGGTAAAGATAGGTGTCTCCCCACTTCCATCTCGACTATTAATATTTCCACCCATCTCAACTATTATCTTAACCCATTTGAACCAGTTGTCATCATAGATTGCCACAACTTTATGTAGAGCCGTCTTTCCTTCCGGCAAACTCATAAGAGGGTCTGCGTCTGCACTCAAAAGAACTTCCCAGCTCCATTCACATCGTCTCTGTGCTGCCAGTTGAAACGGAGTAAACCCAGCACTGTTTCGTTTCTTGAAAAAGTCAAAACATTCACTGACAAACAAATATAAGGTTTCTCGCTTCTTATCCTCGCTATATCCGTTAATATCTGCCACTAAAAGGTGTAGGGCGAGCTCTCGTTTGTCGTTGACCGCGCGGATGTTAGCTCCTCTCTGGGAGAGCTCCATGTATTGCAACCTTCTATACACCTCTCACCATGGGCAATGCCTACAAGCTGCAAGAGATAAGGTGTTTTCTCGAGAATTTCGTGACTCAATATCTATACCTTCCAGGTGGATGAAAAGATTACAAGGGGCAACTTTGTCACTCTTCTGTATCAGGTTATGAAGAATCGTAGTCCTCTCAGTTGGTTCATCGCGTATGTTGATTGTTTGAAGTGGGTTCGCGCCATGCTCAAGTAATAGCTTGATCATGGGAATTTGTGATTGACGATCAGGGTTCGATAAAGGAGACACGGCCGCTTCCAAGGGATATCTGGGAAGAGAGCTGAAAAACATTTTATCCAACCCGTCTTTGGATGGAAGCTTATTACAGTTTTGACCAATTGCCAAGGTAGCTTGAATCTTGTCCATTCTATCTTTCTCGATTGCCGACAAGAGATCGATCGTATGATCAGGGCAGTTCGGCTTTCCTCCTGCTTGACCAATAAGCTGATCACTTCGGGATCTTCAATGGCATGATCTAATGAAGCAAGTTCTTTATGGTCCGTTTGGTTTGGATCGGCACTATATTCAAGCAATAGTCCGATAATTCTTTTGTTTATAAACGATCCTTTCATTGTATTTAGGACAGCCATTTGCAGAGGAGAATCTTCTTCTCCATTCTTTGTATTCGGACCGGTGCCCTTCTCCAACAAATACTTCACTGCGTCTTTTTGCCATCAGTTATGGCCTCCGGCAAGTATATGGAGGGGCGAGCCCTTGTTGGTATTGAGCCCAAAATATTTCTTGGGTGTATCTTGTAAGTTCACGTCAGCACCGAATCTCTTCACCAGTGAGCGAATGATTGGCATATTAGGCTTCCTTTGCTCAACTGCGGAGTTCAGATACGGAGGCACGACGTCAGAGTTCTTGGACTAGCTAGGATCTTGAAGTGACTGTGATTATATAGAAGGTTACACTGTATCCATCCTCGACCAGTATTAACAGAAGATCGTTATACTTTGGTCCATTGTGAGGTCCAAAGTCAACCGCGGACTCAATACACTGTTCAAAACCCCCGTAATCCCCCAAGTGCAACGCAGTCAATAATTGCCATGTCTTTACGTGGGATATTTCTTCCAATCCTGATCTCGTAATTCCCTCCCAGTGTTAGTGGTCTTCTCTAGATGGTCTAGAGGGGCTGACCTGGTTTGTATCAGTGACTTTCGATGGACACACGACAGTAAATATGAAATAGTAAAGAGTCTTCTGTATGCGTCACATTGTGGCTCATATGCACTGGTCATTCAGTAATGACACAAAATCATCCAGAGCCGAAAGACGTTTAGTCGTGGGGTACCATGGCTTTGGTGTCTATATTAGTCTTCGGCGGTGGCTAAGCAACGAATCAACTTGGATGTTTATTCTGAACTCAAAGGATTTCCTGCTTCTTAAGAGAACAAGACAGTAATTCTCTCTTTTACAAAAATTCTTTTCTGTTTTCTTCGTCATTCCACATCTTCAAGAAAGAATATTCTCTTATTACGACAATATCCAAATTATCCGGTGGTAGTCCTCCGCAGTACGAATCGCTCTATCAAAACAATGATAGTACACTTATTACTGTTATTCAGAATGAAAAATCCTTCCGAGAATGGGATCGGAGACTGGAGAACTGGACTCCGAGGGCTGAAAAGGGGATGCGGATTCTACCTCAATACGATTTGAAGTCTCCAAAAAGTTTGGAGTTTGCTCTTCAAGGAGTCAACCTATTTGAGGAATACACACAGGAGTTTAGAGATGCTATAAGTCTTCTCAAGGAGGGAGAATCGCATGGCCATAATGAGCTCTATACTGCTATGAGAAAGCTCTCTGATGTCGAACTTGAACAGCTTCATACTTCTTCAAATTCAAATGCAACATCATATAGACAGACTGAACTGATTTCGAATCCCAATAAAAGAATGGATGACCACAGCAACTCGAAATACAAGTCATCAGGGACACGGCCAGTTTTTGAAAGTATCCAGAAGGCATGGAATCGCCTCGGGGCTCGGTCGGTCTGAGACTCTTGTATATCAACGGGTCCCTCTGGGCGCTTTCTCTCTCTCTCTCTCTCTCTCTCTCTCTGAGAATTCTATTGGGGTTTCATAAAGTAGGGACAAAGGCCCAATTTGTTATTTGCTGCTATGTTACTTTCTATTATTCTGTGTGCTGGATATCCTCATATACCAACAACAACGTACAAGATAATAGGTATTATCTAAAAACAGGAGGGCGGTGGCCTTCCAATGTTTAATCAGTAGCAGTTCAGGTTTTCCTAGTAAATTACCCTTTCAATTTGAATTTTTCCTCTATCGGTAGCCTGGTCCATGGAAGATGCCCAGATTGTGGTGACTTTTCGATTTGAATGATGCTGGTGCCTATTCCACAATACCTACACAGGTAGGTACCTGCCAGGCAAGCTATCTGCTCTATATATATTATATATCTGGCCAAGAAACTCCTACCTAAGTGAAAGTCTGCAAGTGTTTCCCATGCTAGAACTTGGACCCTTTGAAACCCTATTACATACAATAGTAAGATGTTACAATACCACAAGCGAGGCACACGAGTAGTCATGTTGAAATTGACCTAAACCTAGAATATTGAATCGCAATTCACAGGCTGGAGAGGAACGTACTTCCCGTGAGGCTTGAGCTCTTATTACTTTAATATTTGGCCATTAATAAGCACAGGCAAGATGGCCGAGTTGGTCCAAGGCGTCAGGTTAAGGTCTACCTTAACATCAATTCCTGATCTCCGCAAGGGGGCGTGGGTTCGAATCCCACTCTTGTCATTTATTTTTGTTTTTCTTGAGCAATCCATACATATACCCCATGCATGTAAGGGCCCTGGTCTCATTTTTGTTGCCTTATGTTTTTCTACTACCAGTCCAAATTGCGATTTTCTTGTACTTGTTGGTTCCCGAAGCTGATTCGCTTCCAAGGTTATCTGTACCACTAGCACTACCAAGGACTTGCTTCGAATACAACTAGTTACTAGACAGTACCACTAGACAGTAATTCCCAGGCATGATCAAGAGGTCCGCAAGCAGAGCCATCTATCTAGTAGTATTCAAGTGTATGACCGGAAGTCTATGATAGAAAATCGCTTATATACTATGCAACCAAAACAATCCCAACCCACGAGTATCATAGATTCCCCGAGCGACCAATCTTTCGTAATCGGAGAAGACTGTCCTGTAGCGAAGTCGCGATTAATGTGCCATCTGAACTCCAAAGATGGCTCTCATGAACAGCTCTGTTCTCCCCGGATCGCGGTGACCACCCTTCCTGGATAAACCATTTCATGGCGACATCGGAGCCCTGCTCAGGCGTTGCTTCCCAGTCAATCATCCTTAGGGCATCGTCGTGTTGGTGAATGATCACAGTCAAAGTGAGACTTGCCATCTCTGCCCAATTTTTGATTCCAAGTGATCGCGGTATTAAAAGTAAAGAGTTCTTGTCGCTGGAGTACATATGCGCGCATGCATACAAGTTATCATAATCCCCTGCTCGATCTCTCTCCTTCATCTGAGAAACTGTGATATTGGGATCTTCATCTGGTAGTCCCTTCAGACGGTATTGTGTCAACTGGCGATATTTCTCGGGATCTTCTTTAATAAATTTATTGTTGTAGTTCTTCATGTCAACCTTCCGGACGTCAAGTCCGGGAAATTCACGCTCGGCTATATTACCCTGCTGAACAACATCAATCCACCAGTCTGCGTCAACACTTGGACTGACAGGCTGGTCCTCGGGTCTTTTGCCAGCCAGTAGAGACTGATATCGCTCCTGGACAGGTAAAGGCTGATGTTGGAAATTCTGTTGATTTTCATCACGCTTGAACGAACAGAGACACGAGAACATGATTTTGCCATCCTGCCGAGCATCAACTGATCTTGTGCAGTACATGAAACCGTCCCGCACGTGTCGAACGGTGTATACATACGGGACGTCCAGTCGACCAGCCAATATAAATGTACCCGTCATATCCTACAGTAACTATTAGCACCGAGAATCGACAGTTTCCAGTTCAAAATTTCCTAATCTCATATAGCAGAACTGACATGAACTACAAAGCCCTTGCCCACGGTCTTCGAAGCCGCATAAGCGGACTGAGCATATACATGGCCTCCAAACGAGCGTGTCCCTTCACCAGGGGGAAACGGTGCAGCCAAAGAGCGGAATATTTCAATTTTCTCGGGTCCAAGTGCGTTTGCATGCGATACTGCTGTGTCCTCTAGTCGTTCCAAAGCCATTAAATGCACAAAGGAGGGTGGGGATGTTAACTCCTCCGGATCACGGTCCGAAATCTCGCGCAGGGGCGACATTGTGCAAACCAGCGAGCCCCAAAGATCCCAATATGGATAGAGAGAATGAAATGCCGCGGAAGAGACAAAGTATTCGGTTCTAATAACATGGGGCTGAGACGTCCGGGGAAGCGCCTCGGCACGTGGGGCGAGTCACGTGTCATACCCCTGGTGGACAAGTAAAAGACAAGATATTATCAACGATAGAAAGTAGGTAATGAGGTTGAAAATAGATTGGTATTGCAGTTTAATACAGGTTGCGCCGTTCGCGCTGACAGTGCTGAGTGGTTATGCCCAAGTTTCCGATGCCATAATGATACAAGAAAAATAAAAAAGAACAGAGCAAAATTGATATAAAAATGGGGACAGATCACGGTCCCGGAACCCCGAAGTCTCGACACAACAAAATTCGAGTCAAACGTATTGCTTCTCACTGATTGTTATCACTCAAAGGTTGTCTGTGATGCTGCGAGTCTTGTTCCATTGAACCTTGCCCTCCACGTCCTTGATCTCCTCGAGCTTGTCTCCCAGCTTCACGACGGAGAAATTGATCATACGGGGATCGAGACCAAGGGTACGACGAATAGATGTTTGGACGGGACCGGAAGAATCGAAACGCATGATGAAGTGATGGCCTTCGCTATAGCGGGCCTGGTGCTTGGTGGTGACCTTAGGCAAGCGAAAGACGCCCCAGTTGGTGTAGCCACGGACGACACCACCGGAGCGGATGACCTGGGCACCGGCGTTGCGGGCGATTCTGAAGAGTATGTTAGATCAGATGAAGGACGAAAGACAGTGTTTGGGAAGGTGCTTCAATTGTGTCACGTACTCGCGAACCTCGTTGAGGCTGCCCGGGCGGACCTGCAGGGAGAAGCACAAACGTCAGTGAAATCCGTCTCAATCCAAAATAAACCAATCAGAAACACAGGGCACGTACAATAGCAATTAGCTCGTACAACATCTCATTGAAGGTTGGCGTGCAAGGCCGAATTAGGATGGACTAGACGGAAAATCGTGGCCGCGCAAAATCCAAACGGCTCTGAGAGGTCGGAGCTTATCGCGGCCTTGGCGCGGTCTCTTATCGGAGCCAGGATCTCCGCCGGGGAACCAACCGGCCGCTCTCTTCCCTTCTTAAACTCTCCCCTCCCACTTTCCTCTCCTTTTCAACTCTCCAATTCTTTTCACTTTACTTCCAAAATGGCCTCCATTGCTCGCTCCATTCGTCCCCTTGCTTCCCGGGCCGTTGCTCAGAAGCCTCTTGCCTCTACCTGGTGCGCTGCGGCTGCTTTCCGCTTCCCGCGGGGAACCCGGAGCTTCTCCCAGAGCCCTCTGTGTAAGTGATTCTACTCTCCAAAATGGCTCCAATATGGCCAAATGGGTTTCCAAAGGCCCAATTTGGTGCAATTGGCTACTTGGAAATAATAATGATTGCTCAGTTGAGCTCTCCGGGGTGATCGATAGCTAACGACGTCATCGATTGGAACCTATAGCTCAGTTGAAGAAGTTTACCGAGTCGCACGAATGGATTGAGCTCGCCGACGGCAGCAACAAGGGTAAGCCACTCCAAATCGCTCAAGGTTGTCGTTTGCAACCGAATTGAGCTTGTATTTCGACCTCAATTCAAGCTCAAGACCAATACTAATGCATCCCCGCTCCTGCAGCCAAGATCGGCATCACCGAGTACGCCGCCCACTCCCTGGGCGATGTCGTCTTTGTTGAGCTTCCCGAGGCCGACCTCGAGGTTGCTGCTGGGGAGCCCGTCGGTGCCGTCGAGTCTGTCAAGTCCGCTTCCGATGTGCTCTCCCCCGTCGCCGGCAAGGTGATCCGCGGCAACGAGATCCTGGAGGATAACGCTAAGACCATTAACGCTAGCCCCGAGGGTGAGGGCTGGATCGCTGAGATTGAGGTCGCCGATGCTGCTGAGTTGGATGCGCTGCTGGATGAGGCCGCCTACAAGGAGACGATCGATGCTTAAGTTTGAGTTTGTAGCGAATATATTGGATTAGAGGCAAGGCTGTTCGTCCCGAGAAACGGTTGATGCTGTTTCCTTCGTCCCATCGGGGTTTTATTCTGCGTTTTTTATGATGTGATATTATATTGGTCTTTAACGAAGACATGTTCTTTCAACACAATACATAGAGATGGACCGGCTCCTCCGCGGCATCGGCCCTCTGTTCAACAGTGCAAAACGCAACCTACATAGCAGATCCATAAGAAGAGTATTTAATACGTGGTATACGAATCACACCGGAGATATAACGTGAATTGGAGAACCAATCGATGGAAGAGATAATTATAGTACTGGTAGCTATAGTTAACTAGTTAATATGTACTTATGGTTTCTCAGGCTCCCAATTATACTGTGCTACCCTCGGTCCATAGTATGCTGCTACTGCTACTAATAGGAGCGACTCAGAATTATACGCTACTGGTAGATAATCTCTGAATACAATTATATTCAAAATAGTAATACGTCAGATTAAGGTTGTCATTATGTATATAAAATCTTCAAGGTTTCATGGCTCAACATATCAATAACAAAAAAGAAAGGGCCAATGGGCAGTTTCATCCTCCGTCCTCTCCCCCGATTCAATTCAATCTTCACAAGATATATGCTCAAACGAATTTACGATGAACTTGAACCTTGACACAGCTGGGGTTCTGAGGCTTGGCCTTGCCATTACCCAAAACCCAGTTCAAAGTCCGGTACTGGTAGGCGGAATAGTTGGTTTCGCAGACATACCAGTTCCGCAAGATCTTGACCTTGTCATCCTTGGGTGGAGTCACCGTGTCATCAAGGTAGCTATAGATACCCATATTACCTTCCTTGTCGAACATGACCTGCTGTTGGTCATACGAAGGTTGGAATAGTAATTGAGCAACATTGGTGGATGGGTCAACATAGAAGCTCATAGGCTCGGACTCAACGAAGGGCTCTGGTTGGTCTATTAGAGGTGTTTATGATATAAGGGAAACGGGTAGTTGAATATGTTGGAAACTTACCATCACCGCCAATGGGAAGGTTCCAGACGAGAGTACCGGAGAGCCCTTGGCCCTTAATGGGGGCTTGCTCTCCCTTGGTGGTGTTCAAGTAGAACTCGGAACCAGATCCACCTGCCAGGCAAAGTGATTCAATAGCCGCACCGGAGTGACAAGCCGCAAGCTTTTGGCCATTAATAGCCTTCTTCTCAGACTGAATGACCAAATTGAAGGGTTTGGACTGGATCTCCTGGGCAGTGGCAGCACCCAGGAGCACCAGGGAAGACAGGGCGGCGATGAACTTCATTGTTGATGCGGATTTCAAGTTGTGTGTGGTAGAGGTAAGATTGTTATGAAAGTGAAATGCGGGAATATGCTATTTAATAGAAAAGCTGTAGAGAATTGCGATGAGGAGTATGGAGAGAAGTTGGAGCAGGTAACATCGTGCATTTTATACATGAGCATACATCCGGTTTCCATGTCAATGCGGAGGAAGACCCTGAGACATGCGTGCCTTAGCGTCATTGACCAGCATCAAAAATTGGTCAGATCGTCAGTTTAGTTTAGCTAGACGAACCTACGGTAACAATTCCCCGAGATTCCATAGCTAAAATAGCTAATAATAATTCTAGCAGCAGTAGGAGCATCGAAAAACTAATCGTTTTGTGGCGCAGTTCGCTCATAATTTCCTGGTGAGCCGAGTACCCGAAAGTTCAACCTTGGAAGTTGAAGCGAAACTTGCAGAAAATCGTGGCAAAACATGGGGAAATCCTGCAGAAATGGGCGAACGCTCAGCTGACAAGCCTTTGTAAATGGGGGCTTATCGTCGCACAGACCTCTTGCAAAATTCACGTTTGGAGCAGGCGAAAGCCGACAAAATTGATAGATTTGCATATCAGCCCTAACTCGAATAGGAATTTCCTCATCTATGATTGTCTTACTTACGGTACAAAGTCACAATAATCGGTATACTATGAACTAGTACTGTAGTATTTGAGGTTCTATGAATAGTAGTACTATTTACTCGTCGTCATTGAGATCATTCCATAGGTTCGTCTTCGTATTTAGGCTGATTGATACATAGTGAAGTATGTACATCATGGCTGTCATAGTATCAAGATGTGAGCTAGCTTTACACAGGAGGAATGGTATCACGACAGATCGGACACTGTAGACGTAGTCTCATCCAACTTTCCAGACAGGCAGTGTGGAAAATATGTCGACAAGGGGTGACCATATACGTGCGACGACTCAAGATACTCGTAGCTCCGTCAGTCACACTACTCCCGCCTGCAGAAGTTGATGCGGGAAGAACAGGAACCTCAATGTCCTGCATGCAAATTGCACAGTCAAACATTACCTGTTTGCGATCTTTAGATCGCTGTTTGTCACTATCCTTAGAGTCAACAACATCCTGTTTATCGGCTCGGAGAGACTCAATAGAGATATTATTGCCAGCCTCGAGATCTTCGTCAGGCCCAAGGTGATCCCGCAAAGTGGGATGGTAGTCATATGCAGGAGGTGCCCAGCCTCGAGGAACAAAGAACCGCGGCCCTAAGATATCCTGGCTAGCCAATACCCAGGCTTGGACCCACATCCATCCAGCCATCACCAATGCAGTTGTCCAGTCGGGTTGGATGAATAAAACATTGCCGCGAGCCGTGAGAAAATACACAAAAGGAAAGAGGCGGAGAATGCTTTGGCCGATCACGAATTCCCACCGAAGAGCTTTGCGACAGTTGCGCATCACATTGCGGTAGATTTGTGGAACCCAGAATGATAGATAAATCGCTGCTAAGCTGCGTGCATAGATTGCACCCATTCGCCTAGGCAGAACCAAGGCCCACACCGAAAGGATGAGCATACCAAATAATGCAAGATAAAAGCGTGCATACATAGCCCCAACATCGGCACGCATCTGTCTTGGTGAAGGTGGGGTAGTCCGATTGGCAGGCGCAGGCTCCGGTTCTGCTTCATCCTCCGGTGCATCTTGATCGGGCGACAGAATTATGGGCGTGGCACCAGAATCCCTCACTGCAGTAGTCGCAGGAAGAGGAAGGCCTTCAGGACGTGTAGCAGGTGTTGTGGGGTTGGCAGGTCGTTCCTCACGTCGTTCCGGCTCCTGCACAGCCCAAATCTCCATCATGAACTTCATGCCAATATAGCTGACCGAAAGAAAGACCAAGAATGAAGCAGTTGCAATGACTAAATAGGAAACGGCTTCATAAAGCTGTGCGGTGATAGACGTTAGGACAAAAGCATCTCCAAACGCCATTAATGCAATGGTATAAAAGCTAACCCGACTTCGGGTGGAAGGAGTCGACGCCTCTTTGATCTGACGTAGCAGGAGACCGATCTGTGCAACAAACACCCCTGAGACGACAAACATAAGACGAGAGGCAAATTTACTATATTCCTCATGCTTTGGCCCTGATAGATACAGCACATCCGAGGGCGGATATTCGGGAGCCCCCTTAGTCTCGAGGATGTATCCACAATCTGGAGAGAAAACCACAGCCGACATAGTCATGAGAGGCGGATCTGGGATAGGCGCTCCCATGGGATATCTCAGTTCCCTTTCTATCCAATCGACCGTCATTCGATCCCCTATAGCACCGTTGACAGTGATAGGGTGTTGTTGTAGAAAGACGATATGCTCGCACTTTGGCGCAGGGAACTCCACTTGCTCCGTGCCTGCTAAAGACGCCCACGGAAGTAGGGTTGGAGGTCGATTTTGCTTTTCCAACATGCTATCTGAGAGCGACTTGAGTAAAAGACGGTGAGATAGCTCGTAAGTGTCGGCAGATAGTGAAAAGTGAGGCAAGGAGAATATGCCTCCAAACTTCTCGCTCGACGTGCTGAGGATCATGCCACCGAACTCGGGGAAATGGATGCCGAACAACGAGGCATACCAGGTGCTTCCCCAGAAGTCGTCACTCTCGGCAGTCAAACTCGCTCTAACCTCACGAACAAAGCCATCGCCAATTCGCAGTTCCTCGCCAGGCCCTTCCTCTAAGTTGAAATAGAAGGTACCTTCATTGCCAGTTATGTTCGAACCGAAGTCATGAGTGAAGTATTCATGTTCCTCCGCAATGGCGGTTATGTTCAAAGGCGTAGCACGTTGTATATCCGTCCGTCGGACCCAGTCTCCTCGTACTTTACCCGTGGCATTGCGATAAACGGGAAGAGACAGCTTGGTCAGGTTTAACGGGGAAGATGTGTTGGAGTCCTCCAGGCCCACTAGGGGATTAGAGCCCGAACCCGACAGGACGGATTGAAGTTGATCCTTGACACGACTCTGCACCTTTGGTAAAAGGTCCCAGGCATAAGTGTCGTTCTTTCGCAACCCTAGAATAGGAAGCCAGTGATCAGCGGTTGGGTTGAAGTCCCCATATTGTGATTCGTTCAACAGTCGAATTGCACGTTGCTCTCGGTCGAGCTCACGCTGGCGCAGCCGGTTCTCATCTGGTAAAGGAGGTCGTGACTGTGAGCTCAACAGGAAGTAAAAGACCAGCAAGAAGAAGAAGAATGAGCCGCGGTTATCCATCGATGCCGGGGGATGGGCATCAGCCTCCTTAGAGCAAGACGGTGATCATCGCAAGAGACGTGCAGATAAAGGGGGCGCGCGTGTTGAAGTACCGTGCAACCACAAGGAATGACAATAGTGAATGACGAGGGTGGTAGTGTAGAGGAAGTGTCCAGTGAGTGGATGATGTCCTCGACATGCGGTCGAGGCCCTCCTATTCCCCCCGCCCCTTCCGCCGATATTGACGCCTGATTCCTAAGGCGAAACAACGGAGTCTCCACTTAGTATCTCTATCTCTCCTGATTGATTTCCGTCCCTTCGGAGCTTTTGACCCCACGAGACCATCGACTCTGTTCCTGATATCGGAACTGAAGTCGCTAACGCCCCTTCTTTACGATGATGGCCTCGAACCTCCCGCTGCCAATTCCACCGCGTACTCCAACGCCACCATCGGACGATGGCCGAGATCAACATGCTCCTCGAATGATCCCAGGAGTGTCGGTCGACCGTGATTCCTTGTCGCCACTGAAGGATTCATTTCCGCGAAGCATCACACTTGATCCAACGAGCTCTGATCGTCTGAGTCCTACAAAATCGTCATTCAGCCTGAGTCCTAGGGCTGCAGACACGTCTGCGGTGGCGCAAAATGGCTCGAGTGACTCCAATGCCATGGGACCCTTCAATTTCAATACAACTGTTATGTCCAAGGGTCCAGTCGTCAAATCGGTAGGTTCTGTGCAAATAAAGGATGCTGAGAGAAGTCCATCGAAATTCAATGCTTATATATTCACCGTTATCTCCAGAATATTGGACAACGTCGCGGTCACAAGTACAAGCACAGTAGTATTTCTCACCAGATCTTCCTCGAACCCCCACCTCGTGCGCCTTTAGCTTTACCCAATTCTCTTCCGATACCGACGCTGAAAGAGTGTCGTGCAAGTATGTCGAAGGATCAGAAGACCCGTTTCTGGTGGAGTGTTTGCCATATGTTTGTCGCAGCTTATACACTTTGGACGGCGCACGGTTCATTGGCGATGACCGCTTTGTCCCATTTAATCTTATTCGACTCACTAGGTGCTCTTGTATGCGTTTCTGTGGATGTTCTGAGCAATTTCGAGGTCTGGAAGAGGTCAAGTATTCGGCATCCATTTGGTCTGGAACGGGCTGAGGTCCTGGCCGGATTTGCAATGTGTGTACTACTATTGTTCATGGGTCTTGACTTAATCTCCCATAATCTGCAGCATTTCTTGGAGAAGTCCGGCCACGAGCCTCACCACTCTCATGATCATGATAGGGTTTCGCTGGGTAGCGTGGATGTGACTGCCGTTCTTGCCATTTCATCGACTCTAATTTCGGCGATTGGTCTCAAGAACCATGCCCGTATCGGCAAGGCGATGCGATTTGGATACATCGAATCTCTTCCGTCAGTTCTGAGCAACCCGTCTCACTTCTTGACCCTGTCATGCTCTACTCTTCTTCTTCTCTTGCCTCTTGTATCAATTCGAATTTACGATTGGCTCGACAAGTTGTTGTCCGGCACCATTGCCATTTCCATGTGCGTCCTTGGTGTCCGGCTTGTAAAGACCTTGGGTTCCATGTTGTTGATGTCCTACTCGGGTCACGGCGTGTCTGATGTGATCAAGGACATCGAGTCGGACCCCGCAGTCTTTGGTGTCGACGACGCTCGATTCTGGCAGGTCCACTATGGATTATGCATGGCGAACCTGAAACTTCGTGTGTCGGGAGCGGATGACAATGTTGGTAGACTGAGAGAGAAGATTTCCAGTCTAGTCAGGAACCGATTGGGCGGAGGCTATGGTACGGGTGGTCAGAGATGGGAGGTCTCTCTCCAATTTACCATCGAGCGCACCTAAACATCTGATTGGTCGTGGAGGATCAATGGCCTGTTTGGTGGAACATTTGCCAATAAATTTAGAATACCCTGTACTATAAGCAATCCAAGCATTACTTTCTGTGACGCGTCGTTCAGGTGTTTCTTAGGGTTAGCACGCCAAGCAGCTGCTACAAATGGTAGATATAATTGAAGACTCGGTAGCAGGCGATACTCCAATCAAAGAAAATGATACATAAGTCATGTTGATGTACCCGTACTGATGAAGAGAAAAAGTATTGTTCATATTCCACGGCATATATCGCTGCTGGATACCCTTCTCCGGGAGAACTTAGGATGCCGATATCAAACCGCCAAATTTTGGTACATGTAAAAGAAAAATAAAGCAAGGAAAATACAAAATGCTCATCTTCCGCTATTCACCAATCGTGCAAAGAGAAGTTTATGAAGTGGCGGCCAGAACGGCACCCTCCTCGGTCTTGGAGATGCCCTCCCGCTCGTCTCTCCGTCGGCGCTTCTCGAGAATGGCCTCACGGCGCTGTGCGAGCATGTTCAATTGGCGCTGCTCAACACCCTGGAGCCAATAGCCAAAGCTACCACCGACACTGGCGAAAAGAGGGTAGGCCCAGAGGGCATCCTTGCAGAACATGGGACGCATCTCGATTCCGAGCTGCCAAAGGCGGACGGCAATGCCTGGGACGGAGAGAAATAATTAGCCCTTTATCCTGCAAATTAAGACAAAACCATAGAGCGGGGAGTTATGAAGTCTCCCGAGGGGGTAAGGCACGTACCGAAGCCGCTCCAGAAGAGCACTTTGTGGACCATGATTGCGGGTCGGTCGGCGGCGGACAGGAGAAATTGAAGTAAACCGGTGTGTTCCGACAAGATGTAGAATTGTCGAAAGGCTGCACAATCGCCGTTGTAGGTCCGCAGGTCACGATTGATGGAGTCGAGACTGGGAATGTCGCACCGGGCCAGGAGCGAAGGTCAAATCAGGTGGAGGCAGTTCCCAAGCACGGAACAACCGGGAAATGGTTAGTCCGCAGTGCCTTTCCGATAACTGTTATCGCTCCCCAATTTCACGCGACCTGGTCAACCTGGAATCTTGGGAGATTTCCATTGAGACATTGCTACCTCTTCATAATGGCTTCGGAGGCCATGGAGGATGTGCAATCTCATGCCAAGAGACCCGCAACCGATATTGAGAGTTTGAAGCGCAAGAAGTTCAAAGCCGAGGATCTACCCTTGTCTGCGGCGCAACATGCTGCCATTGACAAACTCCTGCACTCCTTCAAGAAAAAGGGCGGGTTTGATACTATACGGAAGCAGCTATGGGCGGATTTTAATGATGGAGTATGTCCTCTTTTCTTTTTCGCGATCTCGCCAATATCCTCCCTTGGATGGCTGTCGCAACTAGTATATCACTAACACGGTATGCAGGAACCAAAGACCATGTTCACTGATCAACTGATCGCGCTCGCCGAATCAGAGATTGAACGCGAACCGGCGCACCTCTCGCGCGAAAGAGGCAAAGCCGCGACACTTATCGAAGGCGCTGTCGACCGTGGCGATGTATATAAGAATGTGGAAGACTCGATTGACCGGCTTGCGGCGAAGCATCTCGATTCGATTCTGGATCAAGTGCGCGCAATTCGACGCCAGGAAATTGGAGAAGAAGCCGCTGCTAAAGAAGAACAAGCTGGGAGCAAAACAGATGGTGATTATGAAGCGTATGTAAAAGAGAAACGGGATGCGCGTGATGCAATCTATCGCGAGGAGATGCGCAAACAAAAGGAAATCGAAGACGAGCAGAAACGGGTTCGTGCCGAAGAATTACGAAAGAAACGAGAAATTGAACGTCAAAAAGAGGACGAGGAACGAGCGCGAAGGAAAGAAATAGATGACCAACGACGAGCCGAGCGTGAGCGCCTACGTGATGAACAACGTGCACTAGACGAGCAGCGTGAACGCGATCGAGGCGATAGGTGGCGGCGACAGGATGATCGGGATCGTTACCGGGATTGGGATCGAGATCGTAGCCGGACTCGAGGAGATCGATACCGTGACCGTGACCGCTCGCCAGCATATCGATCGGATCGGGGAGTTTCTCCCCGCAATAGAAGCACAAGGCCAGAGAAGTCAACTACTTCAACAGTCCCAACACCAGCATCGGCGCCGCCTGTGGATGAAAAGTCACTGGAGGAAGCCGCTCTGCAAATGCTTTTGAAAGAGGGCGAAGAACTTGCCGCGAAAGCTCGCCAAAAACCAGAATTTGACTTTGAAGAAGCGGAAGCTATCGAGAACGGACTTAAGCCAGGGTCCACGACAACCTCCCAGGCCAAAACTGCAAGCGAAATCAAACCTTCCTCAACGAGAGCAACTAGCCCTGCTCGCCGACAGGAGTCAAGAACCGATCGAGGCCGGCATACAGACAGGGGTCGTACTCGAAGCCGCAGCCGTTCCAATAGGCGGCATGCATCTCGATATGATCCAAACCGCCGTCGTGATCGGTCTCGAGACGTCTCAATGAGATCTCGGGATCGTGACAATGACGAACGTCTTGGGGTACGCGACTTCCGTGACCGTGACCGTGACCGCGACCGAGACCGTGATGAGCGAAGCTGGCGGCCAAGTCGCCGCAGTCGTAGCCGATCTGCTGGTCGGTGGGACCGGGATAGAGATAGCAAACGTGAGCGAGAAAGACTTCGATCCAGGTCTCGCGATCATGACCGCCGGCGGTATGATCGCAGTCGAGATAGAGAGAGAGATCGTGAGCGAGATGATACTCGACGCCGCGGTCGACATTCGCGCTCGCCGTCCCGTCGGCGCTCACGTAGCCGTCGCTCTCGTTCTCGCGGTCGAGACAGGGATCGAGGACATGAGCGAGCAAAGTCGCGATCTCGATCTCGATCAAATATAAGAAGACGCTCGCGCTCTCGATCTGGAGGGCGTAGACGCTCACGATCTCGTCGAGCATCGAGAACTCGACGACCCTCGCCTGTTCGAAGATCATCCCCTGGGTCTCTTGATATTGACCGATATGTGCCTTCGACCAGCAACCGCAGCAAGTCCCCTCGACGTCGAGTCCGCTCTCCAGAGCGTGATTCCAGAGCTCGCTTTGGAGAGATTGATCGTTATATGCCTCCATCAGAGCGAGAGAAAGAACCCTCTCGAGAGACAGGCAAAGACGAGGAACCCAAATCCACGACAGATCATCCTAAAGAGCCCGAGGAACGACGACCTCGCCGTCGAAGCCCGAGTCCTATCCGACGAAGAAGCCGTAGCCGCAGCCGCAGACGAAGTCCGGAACGACGAAGAAGTCGCAGCAGGCGCAGAAGTAGAAGTCGAAGCAGGAGAAGAAGTCCGAGCCGACGGCGAAGTCGGCATCGGTGAGGAGCTTCATGTTGCTATATAATTTAATATGTATTAGTACCTCATAGAGTATTCGAAAGGTTATTGAATGCTACCACAACTACTGGGTCTTTTTGGGCTCAGCAATATACAGTCATACTTACTATTATTGTTTTTCAAATAACTCACTACGCAATTAATATGGAAATGTCACCGAGTTCCTAATACCCATATCCTTTTGAGAAGGAAAGGTGAACTCCTACACTATAACTATATTGTCTACAATACATACATCAAATTTATATGGCGAAAATTGTTTTTAATTCTAGCCCGACCATCTGCGATTATTGGATAGATATTTTGTCATATTTATTTTACTGATAATTCTATATTTAAAAATCCTGATTTTGACAATATATTCTGGGAAAAAAATTCGAATTTCAATCTGTATATCAATTATTTTGCAAAAAGTAGTGTCCGCGTCTCCACGGGGAAAAAAGATTTGCCTCCACCCAGGATTGAACTGGGGACCCTGTCATTACGAGTGACATATCATACCACTAGACCATAGAGGCTCTTGTGTACACTCTTTCACATATTAAATTTATACACACCATGACCAGAACCATGGCTGGTAATCATTACCCTTTTGAAGGGTTAGCGTCTGCGCTTATTGCTATCAGGTGGCTCCACTCAAAAAAGTTCCAATCCAGCGCGCGCAACTTTTTTTGGACCATCTGCAACACACTCGAAAATCCGAAGTCGACTGGATAGCTATATCTAAAGAAAGCGCCCAGCGAGATTCTTTCTCTATCCTATCAATTTATCGACTAAACTACGAGTTCCGATCCCTTTGGTCCAGATTCGAGCACATCGCAGCTCTCGGCCTAAAACGAATAGCGCAAGCTACTACATCGCAAAGCCAAATCGCAAGATAAGGCCGCGAGATAGAGTCGCATACTAAAGACGGTATAAATCAATCAGAATCATGAGCGCCACGAATCAGATGTCTACAGAGGCCCTTCGTGCGCGGACGGATGTCCCCAAGGATGACGACGACTACACTTCGTCCTCCGGCTCCTCTTCCGAGTCAGGAGACCCAGAGGATGATTCAGACGATGAGGAGATGTCGATAAACTTGAAGCCAACTTCCGCTGAGACAATACCCGCGAAAGAAGCATCAATACCTAGTATCACTGGACGCCCGAAACCGCAAATACACCGCATGGACGATAACTCGGACCTATTATCGCGTTTGTCGTCATTTTTGCCGAAGATGAAGGATGCGAATGAAGAGTTGGAGAAAGAGATTGCTGCTGGGAGAGGGGATGCTATGGTATTGGACACTGTGAATGAGGATGGGAAAGATTACATAGAGATGGTGTGTTGAGTCTTTCCGTCATTCTTTCTGCAGTATCTTGAAGAAGCCGCTGACTGAATCTTTCTAGAACCTTGGATTAGGAGTACTCAAAGAGAAACGCGGCGATGGCAATGATTCTTCGAGCGAAGAAGAAAGTGACGATGAGAGCCTCGAGGGCACTGAAGAAACAAAAGAAACCAAGTCCCAGAAGAAATCTGACGTTCTGGATAAGCTAATGGGGGGGAAGAAAGCCGATGCCGAAAAGCCATCTATTCAAGAAATGGCCGAGTAAGACTGATTTGCTCTGATCATCTACTTTGCATTTACTTGCATTTGCAATACGTTACTGCGAATATTTTCAAAATTATTAATGAAAGAGACGTGAACATTCATACGTTTTTCATACAACTGCCAAACCTCCCAAAAATTCTAGATAAAGAAGACAGTAGTGGATCGAAAAGAAACAAAAACAAATCAAGTGTCTATTTATATGCATGGACCCATCACGTACTATGGCTGAGCCATAGGATTAAAATCAATAAGATAAAAAGGAAGCCTGATGTCGGTCCAGCGTCTAAGAAACCTCCTTGATGCGGCAGGTCCAGCCAGACTCCTGGCTTAGAAGAGGCAAGCTGAAGAAGAAAGAGGTTAGCATTGCTTGTTATCAAGTAGAGAGGGAATCATTAATCTTACCTTGCTCCAAGGCACCAGCCCAGCTCGTTACCCTTGATCTTCTTTGCAATCTTGACCTCACGGGACAGAGGCATTTCATAACCGGTGTGCAACAGACCCATCATGAAGTTAAGGTCCATGCACCAGTCGGGACGATCACGAAGCTCATGAAGAGCATTCTCAACGCCGGCGAAAACACTCCAGCCGTCCTCACCACTGCAGACAGTGGAGGTAAGTTTGTGCAGCTCGTCAATAGTGAAGGAGGAAGGCATGCCCAGAGGCTCAGTGCGGTCGAAGAAGTAGGAGAAGATATATACATCCTCGCGAGAGAAGGTTTTCTCCAAAGAAGGCTGGTGGACACCGTTGAAGGAGCAGGGGGCCAAAGCACACTCGGCATCCTTCTTCAGAATCTTTTCAGCGATGGCACGGCACTGGGGAGCAGCGGTTGCGTCCTTAGGGCCAGCCATGGTGACTGTAACCTCAGGGCCAAGAGGATGATCAACCGGGAACTTGACGGTGACTTCTTTCTCCATATCAGGCTGAATGCAAGGGTTGGAAATGGGGCTCTTCAACCAAGAGAGGTCTTTCTGGTTGTTAGCGTACATGGCTTCCAAAACCACACGGTTCATAGATTCCCGGGCAGACATGAGACCATAGCCAAGGTGAGAATGCTGGTAGAGATCGAACTCGCGGCCGCCAAACTTCAGCTCGTACTTGTGATCACCTTCGGCTAAGTGCTCAGGCATGCCACCGGCCTTGCTCTGCTCAAAGGTGGGCTGGAAGACAATTTGAGTGGAACCACCACCCAGATCGAAGATAGCAGCAGTTGGTGTCTCATCAGGGCCGCCAATCTTTCCAAGAAGATAATTGGTGGTGATCCAGGCGTAGACACCCTCGTCAGAGCCGTCCATGATCTCAACACCACCCTTCTCACGAGAGACAACGGGGAATGGGAAAACCGTCTCCAGGCGGTTACGGACAGCCTCGAGGATCTTCTGGCTCATCTCGGCACCCAAAAGACGTAGACCAGCGGTGGCCTTGACCGCAATGGGAGTGCAGGACTTGTATTCGGAGGGAACGTTATTCATGGCGACTTCCAGAAGAGGGTCCAAGCTCTTGGCAGCACCTTCGGCATCCTCCTTGTAAGAGCTGAGGCCAGAACCACCTTCCTTCTTTGCGGTTTGCTCGAAAATCTCGTTCTCCAGTTCGGGGGTAGGGCCGCAGTTGTTGAAACGGTAGACGTGGATACGGGAACCGGTGCTACCGGCATCAATCATAAGAGCATACTGGATCAAAGGCTTAGAAGAATCATGTGGCTTCGTGCACTTGGTCTCCACGCCAGAGGCAGAAGATGACTTGCCTATGGATTAACAGAAAGCCATGATTAGTCTCGCATATCCGTGAATATCACTGATGGGGCTCCGCATACCTTGAGAATAACCAGCGTAGCTAGAAGGCTTCGATGGCGACAGCCACAAAAGAACCATAAAAATAAAGGCGATAATTGCACTGGTTTTAAGCCATCGGGATCTTTGACTCTGTGAAACCATTTTGGCGGATGGTTTATCGGGTATTTCGGCGATTGCGATTGCTGACGATAACAGGGAACCGTGACTCTGCGACACAGAGCGTTGACGTGTGCCCGAATTCAAAATTGGAATATTAGAGGGTTGTTGGTTGTCGACTCCAGTCGACATACGAGCAATCTCAACAGACAAGGCGAAGGAAACGACAGGTGGCGAAGTAGCAGCCCACGCAAGAATCTAACGATCGGACGGGTTTATAGAAAAGCAGCCAAAAGACGAAACGACATTGAATCGGAAAAATAACCGATTCCAGCAAGGCGCAAAGGGCAATGAGAAAATTGAAGGGAGAAGAAACTCAGGAGATGAAATGCTGCAGGGGAAAGGAGACCAAATTGTTTCCGCGGTGTGGCGCAGGACTGTGGCGTGGTACTCTTACTAAATGCGGCTTCCCCATTAACGCTGCGACTTTCGCAGTTGGGAGCTCCTCTTCCTGCCTTTCTCAAGCTTCTTCTCCAGCCACCGATTATATTTGAAAGGCAAGCTCTCACTCCGTCCACGACTCCTGTTTCTCCTCGCTGCACGCTACTTTCCCTCTCCCTATTGTCCAAATGAACCACACTCGCGGTCTCGTGTCGACGGCGCAGGCACTGCGCGGGACATTCCTAGCACCCCTCCACACTTCCAGAGCTGGGGTTTTCCAGCCTAGGACATTTCAGGGTAGTGCTCAGATTCGACAGTTTCAGCTCTCTCGGAGCCTTGCTCTCCCCAAGTCCACCACCCCCGCTTCAACCTTGATTAAAGATGAAATGATCCGATCTCAATGGGTGCAACTAGCCAACGAGGAGGGAAACCTTGAAGAACCCCAACGACTCTCAAATGTTCTCAGCTCATTCGATCGCAACAAATTCTTCTGCATTCAGGTAGCTCCCAGTTCTGGACCTGGGCAGCCACCTATTTGCAAGGTCTTGAACAAGAAGGAATACAAGGAAAGCGAGAAGGCCAGAGCTAAAGCGGCGAAGGCTGCGGCCCAGTCGACCAAACAAGTTGAACTGAATTGGGCTATTGACGCCCATGACCTGCAACATCGTTTGAAGCAGTTGGCCAATTTCCTGGATAAAGGACGAAAGGTGGAAGTTATCCTGACCCGCAAGAAGCATAAGCGATCTGCCACGGTGGAAGAAATTAAGAACGTCATGCAGACAGTGCTGGATACTGTCCGAGAGGCAGGTGCCACTCAAACCAAGCCCATGGAGGGAGAGCCAGGCAAGCATGTTATCATCACAGTCACCAAGGAGAAATAAGGTGGTCTTTTTATAACTCGCCATAGCGTCTCCTTCCTCAAGGAAAGCAATTAGTGCTATAGTGAGTGGTGTTTGAGTTGGCATCGACTGAGGCTTCGGCCATACTTCTTCCATGCAACGTTACTGTCGATGAGAAGTATATTATGGTTTTTGGTTTAGGAAAGGCTGGATTCCCTTGTATATACCAATCTATTGCATAACAGTAGCACCATTATGGTCTCCATTCGAATCCTAGGCAAGACGTCCTGTGACATTAAAGCATATATAAATACTGTACCATTTATAACGGAACGAACTCAGTCAACATACCCCCATAAAAATCGAATTGATATCCTTCCGTATTAGCTCTTCTAACTACACATCTTCGCCATTAAGCTGCATCTAAATGGCCAATTGTAAAAAATATATAAATCAAAATTCCCTGGTGACAGACAAGAACTCCTATTGATGACAGCCAGACCTCCGCAATTCGCGGCCTGTGATTGGCTGGCCCCTGACTAAAGTTTTTCCGGGCAAACCGGGAAAATTGGGTGTTGATTCTCCCCCGACGTTCGACCATCGTGTTTCTTGATTTCATCTGCGCTCCTTCGCTGGTTGTCTTTGGCTTTCCATTTCGCAAAGATGTCAAGCATTTCCCGTTCCATCAATCTCCTGGCGCGCTCCAGCCGGGCATCTCTGATGCGCCCGCGCGCCGTCAACCCCGTCCACCACGTCTTCACCAGCGACAAGCTGGCTGTTCGTGGTCTGGCTACTGCTTTCGAGCGTACCAAGCCCCATGTTAACATTGGTACCATCGGTCACGTCGATCACGGAAAGGTAAGATGCAGTCCCGTTTCCAGAATTCGATTCCTGTCTCCTGACGATGCCGTGTTCCTAGACCACCCTGACTGCCGCCATCACCAAGCACCAAGCCTCCAAGGGTCTGGCCAGCTTCCTCGAGTATGGTGCCATTGACAAGGCCCCCGAGGAGCGCAAGCGTGGTATCACCATCTCCTCTGCCCACATCGAGTTCCAGACCGATTCGCGCCACTATGCTCACGTCGACTGCCCCGGTCACGCTGATTACATTAAGAACATGATTACTGGTGCTGCCAACATGGATGGCGCCATTGTCGTCGTTGCTGCCTCTGACGGTCAAATGTATGAGAATAATACACCATACACCTTTGATTGACTATCTTATAATAATATCATATGCTAATCTCGAATTTTAAAAAAATATAGGCCCCAGACCCGTGAGCACTTGCTGCTTGCCCGTCAGGTCGGTGTTCAGAAGATCGTTGTTTTCGTTAACAAGGTCGATGCTGTCGAGGACCCCGAGATGCTGGAACTCGTCGAGCTCGAGATGCGTGAGCTTCTCTCCACCTATGGCTTCGAGGGTGAAGAGACCCCTATCATCTTTGGATCTGCCCTCTGCGCCCTGGAAGACCGCCGCCCCGACATCGGTACCGAGCGTATCGATGCTCTCATGGAGGCTGTCGACACCTGGATCCCTACTCCCGAGCGTGACATGGACAAGCCTTTCCTCATGTCCATTGAGGAGGTCTTCTCCATTCCTGGCCGTGGTACTGTCGTCTCCGGCCGTGTCGAGCGTGGTCTGCTGAAGAAGGATACCGAGGTTGAGATTGTTGGTGGCTCTGAGGCCCCCATCAAGACCAAGGTTACCGACATTGAGACCTTCAAGAAGTCTTGCGACGAGTCCCGTGCCGGTGACAACTCCGGTCTGCTTCTCCGTGGTATCCGCCGTGAGGACATCCGCCGCGGTATGGTTGTTGCCGTCCCCGGCAGCACCAAGGCTGCCCAGGAGTTCCTGGTGTCCATGTACGTCCTGACTGAGGCTGAGGGTGGTCGCCGTACTGGCTTCGGCACCAACTACCGCCCCCAGGTCTACCTCCGTACTGCTGACGAGCCTGGTGACCTCACTTTCCCCGGTGAGGATCAGTCCACCCGTGTCCAGCCCGGTGACAACGTCGAGATGGTCCTTAAGACTCACCGTCCCGTTGCTGCCGAGGCCGGTCAGCGCTTCAACATCCGTGAGGGTGGACGCACTGTTGCCACTGGTCTGATCACCCGTGTTGTCGCATAAATGCCCATCGGCACCAAATAATAATCGAGCAAGTAATCTTTGCTCGACCTGTATTATGACACCCTTTTCTTTCTTGTTTGTCTGCCATCACCTATTCACAACGCGGGATCATCGATCAGCCCCAAGGGTTCCGGGGGTAATCCGGAGTTTTTCGTCTTGAATCTTGTTCATGTACCTCTTCTCTTTTGGAGGTGTAACCTATTCTATATTCTCCCCTCATCCCGTGGAAATGTATTCAAAATAAAAGATTTACTCCCAACTTAAAGATCGACCTTTCATTTCTCACTAGGAGCGATAAATCTCTTCATTCATGAAAACTATGGTACAACCATTTACGAAATATGGTTTTGCACATCTTTCTCATATTTGATTTGAACAATAATAATTCCAAGGGTTTCAGCCACCGTGGCATTGTATTTTATACTGCGATGCCGTCTCGTCCGTCCGGACGAAAATGACGGACGAATTGCGCGGGTTTCGGACCAGCCGGCTGTCTTTGCGTGGCAATAGTGATAATGCTCGTGTTCCTAGTGTATGGGAGGATCCACGTCCCATCGACCGTTAGATCGATCAAACAGACAGATCTTCTCGAATAAAAACAATTATGCGAAATGGCAGATCGCCATGCTTATAATTGTCATGTGGAGAACGATCAATCTGGAACAACCGTTCATGCCAAGCTACACATGTACATGTAAACGACGACCGTTTAATATTGCCTGGGGGAATCCAATCCAGTTACCATAACTGCTTGGAATTCGGTCTCAAAATGGGGTAATCAAGAGGAAAAAAAACTCGATATCAATGAAGCTCCTGTGAACATTAGCCTGAAATTGTTGCATTGCCAGTAGTAAATGTATAGAAAGACACAAGCATATCTGGTTGAATTCTCACCAAAATCCCTTGGGATCCCATTGTATACCTCTATCCATCCTACCCCCACGCACCCCGGCAGGCCCTCCGCCGAGACTATGGCTTAGTGAGGCTTGCATCCTGGTCGATTACCCCCCAGAGGTCTTTCTCCTTATTTCATCCCCTCTCATATAAGTCTCCAAGTTCTGAATCCTTACATCCGAAGATCCGAGTGGCTCATTACCCACATATCTCACGCACAAACTCGTTTGATGATTCTTTGTGCCCTGTGGATCTACACAATAAGCCGTCTTTTTGCTGTATGCATGCGTCTTGATAAGAACCGCTAGGATGAGTTCCTGGTCAGATGTACAGGGCCCACCTCGCAAAAAAATGCGAAAGGGGACTAAAAGTTGTATCGAATGTAAGCTCGTCATCATTCCGTTGCAGATCTTTATCGATATTGACTTCTTCATAAGGTCGACGTAGGAAAATCCGCTGTACTTACACAGATGACCAAATTAGTGCTTGTAAAGAGTGTCGCTTGCGAGGCTCCAAATGCATTGACCAAGAAAGCCATGAAGATGATCATGGTATATCTGCCAGTGTACAAGGAGATCAACGCTATAGTCTGCGAGAGCGTGTAGCCCACCTGGAGAATGTAGTCCAGGACCTGGCTAAACGGTTGGATCAGCAAAGCATGAATGCCAGCTCACCAGGTAAGCAGCCCATAATACCATTCCCCATCAGATCTCCATACAATAGGTCGAACTATCTTCTCATTGGTTATAATATCGGCCAAGCATTAATCTGATGCCTATAGCTTGTAACCCCACCGCAGCTACCAGTGCCAATATGACGCCCAGTTCGGTCGAGTCGGACAAACTTGGCCCGTCTAGCATACAGATTCAAGATGCTCCGGTCATGCAGCTTTTTGACAATTACTTCGTCAGTCGACAAGAGGACTTATCTAGTAATGATCAGTTTGTTGGAATCAAAGACATGTCACCAAAGGCTCGCGCTGTGAGGGCTGAGCTGATGTCCTTGCTTCCTCCACCTCAAGACTTACAAAAGATTCTACATGAGGGCTCGAAGCTATGGTGTGTTTGGAAAGAAGGCTTTCCCGAGATACAAAACATCTACGATCCCAAACTCGTTCCTTGCGAAAGTCTCATGGCCCCAGCTGACATTGGGAAAGCACTTGTCTGTCTCTGCATGACTGTTCTTCAATCCCCAACTTCTTTTGACTTCGCCAACCTGAGTGTGCCAATTGATCCCGAAGAGTTCTCAGCCCGTTTAACATCGGCCGTTGATCGCTTAGTCGTCCGCGACGACGATTTCGCAGCAACGCTACCGGGTATCGAATGCCAGATGCTTCTTGCCAAGTTCCATCTGAATGAAGGCCGTCTTCGCAAGGCATGGTTAGTGATTCGTCGTGCCATTGAATTCGCCTATTTGGCCGGCATGCATCTCTCAACCCGAACTCGCAACCCAAAGGACTCCCTCTTTGACCGACGATCGAAGATCTGGTGTGAATTAAACAGCTCAGATCGATCTCTCAGTCTGATTTTGGGCTTACCTTATGGAGTGACAGAGGCACATTTCTTACCCCAAATCGAGTATCGTTTGAAGCAACATAACTCACCCGCGGATGAATATTTGTTGCGTATGGGTGTAATCTGCGGACACATGGTCGATCGAAATCAGAACCCAGCCGACATGTCCTTCGAGAGTACACTAAAACTCGATCAAGAGCTAGACTCAGCCTGGAAGTCTATGCCGAGCAGTTTCTTTGGTGTCGAGCTAGGCCCGAACGAGGGCCACGAACAATTCCATAATCGAATTCCTTTTCAATTCATGCCAAAAGTACTCCGGGCTCTTCTCCATCTACCTCTCATGCTACGATATCCAAACGACTCACGATATGAATACTCTCGCCAAATGGCAATAAAGTCAGCGCGAGAGGCATTGGGGATATACAAGGTGTTGCGGGCTATCACCCGATCCTACCTTTGCAAGACAATTGATTTCCTTGCTTTTACTATGGGCATGTTGCTCATTCTCCATTTGCAAGGATACTCAGATGAGACTTCTGCGCCTATCAAAGAGCAAGACGAGAGAGACTGGATACTAGTCGGGGAGGTAGTCGAGATTCTTCGTCAAGCAAAGGAACAAAAAGGTGGCTCTGTGGCAGCAGAGTCTTGCAATATTCTCGGGGAGATCTATCGCTCAAGGTCTCAAAAACCTGAATGGGCTGATGTCACTTGCAAGATTACTGTCCCCTACTTTGGAACCATCACCGTTGGAGCTGGAGCGAAGTTCGCTCGGCAAAAGAATACAGAGCATGACGATGCTACTATGAGCGGCCCGTCGCCAACGAATCTTCCAAATAAGCAATCGCCTGATCAATTATACACTCCACCACTTTCTGAATTTGAAAGAGTATCGCCAGCCAATTCACATCCTAGTTTTGGCGCAAACGTGCCTATTCAAACGAACACAGGAACGGGAAATCAAGCTTCAGCTTCACCAGGAAACAATATTGCAACATCATTATTCGCGGGGCCCGAACTTAATACATTTACAGGCATCTTCGACGATTTTAATCAATTTTCATGGTCAGCCCCTAGTGTTGATCTGGGACTAGACCATGGGTGGAATTTGGATTGGTTTAATTAAGCTGCAGTAGTTCTTGATATACCCGGTCGTCTGTATAGTTACTAGCTAGTTACATAGTGTCTGTGTACTATGTTTCTCTTCAACTTGTCTCCAAGGCTTGCAATCATAAACAACTAATTTGGCAGCAAATATTAGTATATTGTACTATATTGTCAACTCCTAGTGCAAAACTCGGTTATCTAGCTTGTTCAAGAGTCACTAGCACTACATATGTATGTACACACTCAACCGCGGAACGTTGGCGATCATGCAGGGTTATGTAAGGATTGTTTTCCCCAGCAACCATCCCATCCGATTTAAACCTCGGACCTTTCGATCCTCGTGCATCGGCCTTGTGATCGGACTGTCTTGTCTTGTGCGCTTCTACTATACTTCCATCAGTATCGATTTCAAGTTGGATGCTCCACACTTTTCCCCAGCCATCTAGTTCCCGCTCTCCCTCCTCTCGCCACCTTCTTACGGTGATCTGTCCCCACTACCACCACCTCAGAGTGCGATAACTATCACTATGACTGAACGCCCATCGGGACTGGGCAGGACACCAACAGCACCCCCTGTCATGGCAAACGGCCATTTTGCGACTGTCGCCGATCAGGGCGATGCCGCCTCGTACGAACATGGAGTGCAGGTGATTGATGAGGATAAGGAGTTCAAGTATGGCGACACCTGGCTCCTGACGAGCCCCATTGCAAGCTCGAAGATATCGCGAGTAGCAAGTTTCGCGTTACTGATTGCTCATTCTTTAGTCCCAACCTTTCCAAATATCTCTCCCTTGAAGATGTCACCCCCGCTGGCTTCAACTACCACCTCATCTCCGTGTTTGGATCGCAGTCCACTGGAAAGTCCACTCTCCTGAACCAGCTCTTTGGCACACAATTCTCCGTCATGTCCGAGCTGGAGCGACGGCAAACAACCAAGGGTATATGGCTGTCGAAGAACAAGAAGCAGGACCAGTCTGCTACGGCCGATGGTTCGCGGATGGCGGACAATATCTTGGTGATGGACGTGGAAGGTACGGATGGCCGCGAGAGAGGAGAAGATCAGGATTTCGAGCGTAAGAGCGCGCTGTTTGCACTTGCGACCAGTGAGGTTCTCATTGTCAATATCTGGGAGCATCAAGTGGGGTTGTACCAGGGTGCCAACATGGGACTCCTGAAGACTGTTTTTGAGGTGAACTTGCAATTGTTCCTGAAAGACAAAAAGTATGTGGACTCTATAAATGGCGGATTTTTGTTATGCTGCATACTAATGAAGCCATAGCACTACCCACCGATCTCTCCTATTCTTCGTTATCCGTGACTTCATCGGCACAACCCCACTCAAGAACCTCCAGAAGACATTGTTGGAGGATCTCTCACGCCTATGGGATACTATTTCCAAGCCTGCTGGATTGGAAAGATCTACGATCCACGACTACTTCGATTTCCAATTCTACGGACTTCCGCACAAGGGTTACCAGCCAGACCAGTTTGTAACAGAGGCCAAGAAGCTAGGACTGCGTTTCCGGGAAGGACACCGTGATCCCAAGAGAGATGCTCTCAAGGGTGAATTCTCGGAAGGCGGTGTTTTCCTACCTGAATATCACCGCCGCATTCCCGCTGATGGTTTCTCGCATTATGCCGAAGGCATCTGGGACCAAATTGTCAACAACAAGGATTTGGATCTGCCTACCCAGCAGGAATTACTTGCTCAATTCCGCTGCGACGAGATCCTGCGTGAAGTCATGATTGGATTCGATGAAGCCATCACAGCTTTCGAGGACAAGCAGAACGAGGCAGTGCGCCTTGGAGCGCCGGAGGTGCTTGGCGGCCTTGGTGCGGCGATGCGAACAGCTCGCTCCAAGACAATCAAGGGCTTTGAAACTGAAGCCAGCCGCTACCATAAGGGTGTCTACCAACGCAAGAAGGCTGAGTTGGAAGGCAAAGTGGACACCCGACTGAAGGCACTTTTCCACGGCCAAATCTCAGCCGCGCACAAGTCAGGTATTCGTGATTTCAGTGATGCTGTCACGAATGCTGTCAAGTCTGGCCAGAAGAAGGGTGGCAACTACGACTTCGCTGAGATTGTCCACGAGGAGACTAAGATTTCGCTGGAGAAGTTCGAGGAAGTCGCCCGGGCGACTGTGGTGGAGAATACCTCTTGGAGTAACTATAAGCAGGAGCTCAATCTATATGAGAAAGAACTGTCCGAAGTCAGCGCTCGTCTTCGCCGCGACGAGATGCGACGCTTGGCTAGCCGTGTCGAACGTTGGGTGCAGTCCCGTCTGGGTGAATCCGTGGGGCTCGAGTTCAACGGACTTGGCTCTGGACGTGCCGGCGGTGGTGCTCCCGAGGAGGGTGACAAGCCCACTGAGAAGGCTTTCTGGGATCGTATCTGGAATGTCTTTGTTGAGACCGTGCTTGACGCGGAGAGAAGATTCACAGATCGCGCCAGCAGTTTCGATGCCAGTCTTGAAGAAGTCGATGTAGGACTGTGGCGTCTGCGTCGTAAATCATGGGGCGTGCTGCGCTCCAAGATTGACGAAGAGATGATTGAGGGTAACTTGCTTCTGAAGTTGCGCGAGAACTTTGAAGATAAATTCCGATATGATGAGGCTGGTGTGCCACGCATCTGGCGCCCGACGGACGATATTGAGGGTATTTATACTCGTGCGCGCGAATCTACCCTCACCTTGATTCCTCTTCTCTCTCGCTTCCGTCTGGTCGAGACAAATGCTTCCCCGCCACTTGATCGATGGATTGGACACACTCCAAGCTCAGCATCGCCTGCCGACGAAGAAGATCTGGCCCCTATTGGCGGCGTGGATGAAGATGAAGGCAAGAGTCTGGAGGAAGAGATGACGATCCTGGGTGATTCAAAACGTCAAGAACTTACTGTGCGCTTCAAGAAAGCTGCTGATGGGGTCTACGTCGAGGCCAAGCGAAGTGCCATTGGTGGCATGACTCAAGTACCGTTGTATTTCTACGGAATCTTGCTTGCATTGGGATGGAACGAAATTGTTGCGGGTACGTTATTTCATGTAGTCTGGGCTTTAACGTCTCAACGTTTTCTGTTTACTAACATTGTTCCGTCTAGTTCTGCGCAATCCCGCCTATTTCTTCCTCCTGTTTGTCTGTGCCGTTGGTGCCTATGTCACCTACCAGCTCAATCTATGGGGACCAATCTTGAAGATGACCGAGGCAGCATCGCAGCAAGCTCTCGAGGAAGGCAAACGCCGCCTGCGCGAGTTCCTCGAGTCTTCCGACACAGGTCGACAGGCGATGGCCATGTCAGCCTCGGACCGAGCTGGTTCTTCGGGCCGCAAGGAAGAATATGAGATGTCTGACCTGCCCAGCCGTGGCTCGAAGACTAACGATGACCTGGATGATTTGTAAATTCTATATGGTGACTAGGCTGCTCCCTTGTGTGGGAACATGTCTCTTGTTGATTTTTTTTTTCTCTCTTTTCCGGAGTAGATTATGTTATAGCGTCGGCATCAACTTCTCAGCATGATTGCTAAGAAGTAATAAAAATGTTCATGTCTATGATTTACTTTATCCTCTACCTGAAATGTATCTTATTGAAGCGTAGTAAACTAGATATCTAAGAATTAGGTCCACCTTAACTTGAGTTTCTTTCGTGGAGATTCAAGTTGGGATTGGTCGCACAGTCGGTGGTACAACGTATCCTCCTCGAAGCACCATCGCCGGTACTTAACCCATCAGGAGCTTCAAACTGCAGATAATCAGTCAATATACGAGCAGGCATTCACACAATCCAGACTGATTTGGGACGTGGGGAGCTGCGGGGTCATGTCCACGTCAACGGACTTGTTCCGACTACGTGGGGGGATGATCTATTTAGCTCCTACATTCCCCAAATCTGCTACAAACATAGAAGAGTTCAAGTTCTCGTGAAGCTCTTTTCTTCACGATCACCCACCTCTGTCAGCCCAAGCCGGAACACTAGTATATCACCCGCCGAGGTTCTTACATCTAGCTCCTGGAACGGATCGATCGATAAAATGGCCAACCTTCCGAAGTTCGATGACCTTCCAAACAAGATGCAATACTGGCCAGCAGCGGCAGGGTCAGAAGAAGAAGGCCTGGGAATGTTGCGTTTGCTCACGCCTGAAGTCGTCGCGGATGCTGCACGTACGCAGATCCAGACTGGTGAACGTGTGTGTCTGAATTGGGATATTGAGAACTTGACTCCACCAGGTAATTTCTGACCTAAAACAAGTGGTGCCGAGAAAGCAACAAGACCATCTTCTATAAAAGCATAGAAACTCATCACTGATTTGAACTAAAATAGGATTCGGCCGCAAACCCTTCGAGCACCGCATCAAATGGGTAGCTGAGGGCGTCGCTTTCGACGACGAGTATCACTTCAACCCACAACAATCATCTCAATGGGACGGATTTCGCCATCACAATCAACCCGCACCTACACCCGAAAACCCCAATCGTCGAGTCTTCCACGGCGGCACAACCGCAGAAGAAATCATCGACAGCAACTCCCCACGCATTGGCATCGGTTTCTGGGCCAAGAAGGGCATTGCTGGCCGTGGCGTATTAATTGATTATGTCTCATACGCCGAGAAGAAAGGAATCCCACTGAATGCACTCACCCGTCAAACTATCTCCCTCGACGAAGTCCTCGAAATAGCCGCCGAATCCAACATCACCTTCCAGCATGGTGATATTTTCTTCTTACGTGTCGGTCTTCCGAAGACATGGGGTAAGATGTCTGATGCAGAGCGAAAAGCATATAGCGAACAATCGATGCCACAGCATGCGGGGATTGAACAGAGTGAGCGAGTGCTTCGCTTTATGTGGGATAATCATTTCGCGGCGGTAGCGTCGGACGCGGTTAGTTTTGAAGTGTTTCCGGCTCGATCGCCGGAATATGATTTGCATCATCATTTGTTGGCTGGGTGGGGTGTTCCTATAGGGGAGATGTTTGATTTGGATGAGTTGGCGGCGACATGTGAGAGGTTGGGACGGTGGAGTTTCTTTATCTCGAGTAGTCCGTTGAATTGTGCGCGGGGAGTGTCGAGTCCGCCAAATTGTATGGCTATATTTTAGTTTGTGGCACTATATCAAAAATGCGATGATCAGTCTCATGAGCTGGGATGGCCTGTTAGAGTGTGAAATGGAATATCAGAGGTGTTTTTGTTGTGATATTCGCAGTATAAGGTAGTGTGGAGTAGGAGAAACTAGTTAGTACCCCAGGTTTCATATCTACCGTTCGAATTATCCACTCTGTCAATATACTGCATAATCCTCTTCTTCGGGTTATTTAAATCTTTTTTTTTTTTTTAGATCGTAATTGTTTCTTCCAGCTGGCGTTTCGGAGATTACCTAGCTCGCCCATTGAATACATACTGTGTATGCTGATCGTCATCCAAGTAATTAGATGTTGTGAATATTATCGGCATTACTACAGATCCAAAAGGTTTAGTGCACCTTCTGGCTGCTATAGAGCCTAATCCAATGATACCTATCTACTAAGTAGATACTTAGTAAACTGAGAATAAAGATCAGCACGACATTCCGGGCTCAGCCTTGCGTCAATCATCACCTTTTTAGATACGATCAGACCCTGAAAAGACCCTGCACGGTGGGGCAGTGCGGCTCATCTGTTACTTCATCGGCCTTCGAGTGAACAATATTCTACATACATAGAAGTCTAGTAGAGAGTGTAGTGGCCCTTGGATTATACTATGCTTGTAAGTGCATATCATACTCAACTTCATGTCGTAGTAGTTCCCATGCTGGTAACTGATTGTCAATGAATGTACTACTGGTATTGTTCTACCCAAATTAAGTTAAATACATAGTATAGTACACACTGGATAGCCCTAATGAGCATCTCACCATACTGTATCTTCTTCATCACGAATTGCCCTGCGCCACTTCACCCTTTATATAAACCAAACACAATCTTAAGAAAACGCCCAAAGACATCCCCGGAAGAGATGATTATCTGGTTTCAGCCCCCACTACAACCCACTGGCAGACAGTGGAACTCGATTTGAAGGCTTACGAAGGGCTCCTCCCAGCGGGCCCGGGCCCTCCCCCTAAAATAGGCACTCTCCGCACCCATCGGGGCTATTTTCTTCTTCCTTTTTTCCCTTTCACGATCATGTCCCGAATATATCTCCTGTGCTAAGGGCCCGAATGGAAGAATGCTGCTTGTTAAACGTCCAGTGCTGGTGGCCATTCCGTGTCTCCTGCTGGTCTTCTGCTTCTTTTATGTTATAACTCCACGACCAAAATCTCAAGTTCAGCCGACTCGGACCCCCCTCACTCAACCTCAAGGACAACACCGCTTTGATGGTGCCTGGCGTTATGAACGGGATCGTGATGACCTACTTCTGACTCAAGGACAATGTGACTTAGCTTTCCCCGACCTTTTTGCCGATCTCGAACGTGCCGGAGCTGCGCGCGCCGAACGACCGATTACCATCGGAGAAATCGATTCGGTACCGCCACGGAATGGATACATTCGTGCTATGATTTATGACCAACAGGTAAATACATACCGCAATAGTTCATGCTGCCCCCCTCCCCGAGACTGACTGTATGATTTAACAGCTTTATGTAATTTCCAAAGAAGGCGATACTTGGTCGCGTGAGATCGCGACGCTTTCCGCCATCAACCGGGCAATCCTCACTTCCCCCGAACCTCTCCCCAACATCGAATTCGCTTTCAATACCGATGATCATATTGACAACGCCGCACAATGGGGTTACTCCCGCCGCCCCGAGGACGAATTAGTTTGGCTCATACCGGATTTTGGTTTCTGGTCCTGGCCAGAGATCAAGGCTGGGTCAGTTAAAGAGATACTTATGGACGTTGAGCGTGCCGAGAAGGAAGGAGGAATGGAATGGTCAAACAAAATCGACAAATTACTATGGCGAGGAATGTCTACTCTCGACCAGGAAATTCGCGGCAAGCTACTCAGCGTAACGGAGAAGAAACCTTGGGCGGATGTCAAATCTCTTGATCAAGCCGGCCAACAAAATATACAAGATGATTATCGGACGATGCCGGAATTCTGTGACTACAAATATCTCGCCCAGACAGAAGGAGATGCTCACTCCGGTCACTTGAAATACCTTCAAATGTGTCGCAGCGTGGTAGTTTCACATAAGCTTGACAGAATACAACACCACTCCCACCTTTTGCGATCATCAGGATCCCAACAAAATTTTGTCGAAGCCGAGCGTGACTGGTCCGATCTCGAGAAAAAGATGAAATGGCTGCGCAAACACGACAAAGATGCTCAGCGCATAGCCGATAATAACGTGCAAATGTTCCGCGAGCGTTACCTCACGCAAGCAGCAGAAGTATGCTATTGGCGCCGTTTAATCCAAGAATGGGCCAAGGCAAGCGACTTCGAACCGGAATTTTTCACGGAAGAGAATGGCAAGAAAGTCCAAAGGGGGTTGAGTGCGGAAACTTTTTTGCTGATGAGAGCTATGGACTGGGAGTCTTAGCATGTCATTTTCTTAGCATGGAATTAGTTAACTTGTTTGTGTTTTTGCGCGGCGTATACCAGGGATTCTTATGGGTTTAACGATACACTCACTTCATGGGCCAAGCAATGCTGGAGTTTTGTACATATAGATCATCTTTGATCGAGATACATGGAAATATAATTCAAATCTATCTCCAATGACTTCGGTCTAGATTTCGAGGATCGTCACACGACATGGTATGATGCTGCGGTACCATGGTGTAGCTACGGCGAATCGCCACCTCCACATTCTCCATCTTAAAGCCAACCAATGCCTATTCATGTAGCTCGAAATATTGTATTGGGACCTAGAGAATTGGTCTTAGTCTTTGAGGAGTTATTGGGTCTGATTTATCTTCTTGACATCATGACGAGCCAGCTCTAGATATAAGCTCCATTGAATACCTAGAGAACCCGGGAATGTTTACCAAACGCCTCAACTCATATTGCATATTGGCAGACGCTGAATATACTACTTTGAAAATGTACACTGCCTTGATCAAACGACAGATGATTACTGCTGGAAGGCGATCGGCTTTCTGCGCCACCAGACCTGCACAGGCACTTCTTCACGAGAAAGCTAACCCAAAAACCAAGGGAAATGAGGAATGTATGTCACCAATATCTCTTTCTATATTGGAGCGAGCGCATCTCTGACCTCTTCACCTGGACAGTCTTCGTAACGACTACATTCCCTGATGACTATGAAGGATCCCGATTGTCGTCAGAGCTTGAAAACAAAAAACCAGCGAGTGACCAGGTTTGTCTATCCATGGCAAAAACGATATTTCCAATGACAGCGTAATAACTTTCGATCATAAGGGAACCACCGAGCAGCATAAAGCCGATATCTATGATAGTCTTTGGGGTAAAGAGGCAGCAGGTGGCTCGAGAAAGCAAACAACGGCGCGAGATGAGGCTCTTGAGACTGAGCATGAACCTGAAATTGATGAAATGTGATACAGGGCACCGTATTTTATAAGCTCTATTTTGTATCCAGTTTTAGCAAATTGAATTGTTCCTTATGCGATTTGCAACTTGAAGGAGAACCCAACTTGGTATCATTCTCAGGCGTTAGCCTAATTCAATCATGACTTTCAATTTCACTTAGTTTCTCTGTCGCCGAGTCCACTGCATCATTGGAGTCTTGGTTCTCCCAACTCCGTATAATCCTACTTATTTGTCTAGAGTAGGGTTGATCAGCACCCAAAGCCCTGAATTGCTTATCTCGGCAATCCAGGATCATTTCTAGAGCTTCTGAGTCTCGACCTGCGGCACGCAAACTTAGAGCCAGATCAACCATCGCACGCAATGTATCCGGGTGTTCAGAGCTGTGCTTGTTTCTCGCGGCCTCGAATACTCGAGACCTGAGTGGTATGGCCTTTTCGGATTCCATTATGAATTCGTAGAATCGAGCAAAGAGTCTCATTGCAGTAGTTGTTTCGGGATGGTCGAGGCCAAATTCTTTCTCTAATGTCTCGACGACCTGACGATGAAGTTTTTCAGCTTCTTCATCTCGCTCTGTTGCTGCTAAAATTCTGGCCAAATCCTGTGTCCATCTCAAAACTTCAATCCTTACGATACTTCCAAGTTTCTTGAGCCTCTCGAGGGTTTGACGTAGAATATCTTCGGCCTCTTGATACTGCTGTCTATGGTAGTAGATATTTGACAAGTCTCTGGCACACCTGAGAGTGTCATGATGGTCAGGCCCGTAGGTTTGTCGATAAGCTTCAAGTACTTGAAGATTCAGTTGTTCGGCTTCTTCATAATTTCCTGAGAGCACAAGTAATCTATACAAGTCTTGTGTACACCTGAGAGATTCAGGATGATCATTTCCCCAAATTTTCCTTTGGGTCTGAAGGGCGTGGCGAGAGAGACTCTCGGCCTTTTCATATTGTCTCGTGTCATTATAGATTAGGGACAGGTCTTTCTCACATTTGACAGTTTCAGGATGATCAGGCCCTTGGATTTTTCGAGTGGCTTCGAGCAACAAACAGCCGAACTCCTCGGCTTCTTTATATTTGTTTCTTCGTTGGCAAACCTCCATCAAGTATCCCATGCAGTGAAGAATATCGGGATGAACAGGTCCTCGATCCTTTCTACTCTTTCGGAGTGCTTCACGGCCAAAATTTTCAGCCTCTTCCAATAAATTAGCCTCTGAATAGACGAGTAACAACGCCCTTGCCACGGTCATTGTTGTGGGATGCTCCAAACCGGTCACTTTTTTGTGCATTTCAACGACATCTATAGCAAACTTCGCGGCATCTGAAAATCGACCTTGATCATAGTAGGTCCATGCAAGACTTTGCATGGTCTTTGCAAGAACAATATTATGCTTGCCCAGCTTTCCTTTTTGGATATCAAGCAGCTCTTTAAGCAAAGCCTCGGATTCCTCATAGCGACCTAATCTGCGGTATGTGGCCGCAAGGTCATCCATACCGGTCAGTGTACGATCATGATGCTTTCCCAAAATCCGAATCATATCCTCGAGCATTCTTTGTTGCATCTCTAAAGCTTTTTGCCACTGACCCTGTGCTTCATAGACCAATGCTACTACGAAAGCAGTATGATGATTCATCCCATGTGATGGACCAAGTAGCTCTTCCTCGGCCTTCATGGATTCGATGGCCATATCGCCAAGATGAGCTCCATCGTTATAGATGTATCCAAAATAAGACGCTGTGCGAAGAAGCACCGCCCACGTGGACAAGGCAGCTTTTGAGGAAGGCCTTTGTAGGAACGCAGATTTGACATGAGGAAATAAAGATTGACACAAAGGTCGATTATGGCTTCGATCTGCCTCGATAAACTCGCTTGCAAGTTTCTCGAGGAACACTGTTCTCCATTTTTCAATTTCGCCGTTGGTTGCCAGCCATTTCTGCATAGCTAACTGTACTAGCCGGTGCATCTCGAAAAGCTTTGTATCCTGACTAATTGAAACTAATGAATAGTCTCTCAGGGTCATTATATCGCGTTGAATATCGAATGTCATGTCAGGGATGCCACTATTTTGTAAATCTTCAATATAATGGACTTCATGCGCAGGAGGAGATCTAGGAGGAGATTTCTTGCGGTGGCGCTTCGACTTGTACCAGTTGCGAATCTTGTTTCTTGTCTTCTTTTCTGGTAATACTTCTGGAAATCCTTCAAGCTGTTCCCGGAGATGTTCATCAAGTTGTTCGAGTTGTCCTCGGAGCTTTTTCTTTTGTAGAACCGCTTCCGGGATCCCCTGCCGATCAAAGAGGCTCATCAGAGAAAGCAAGTCTGCAGCAGATGGTTGTTTTTGCCGAATATGCTCGAATGACAATTGCCATGTTACCAAAATGGAGTTTTTGGCGTCCATGTCTCTGTGAATATCCCCTACCTCATAATCAAGAAGTTTCAATTTGTCGGAGTCACTCTTTTGAAAATTCTCAAGATATTGTGCAACTGAGCAACGAGAAGCCGGATGTTTGATATAGGCTGCTGCTTGCACAATAGCTAGAGGCATATATTCAAGAGCCTTCGTCAGCTTAATTATGTCGTCTTCAGGGGCACTGTTTTTCCCTGTTTCTGCTTGAGCTCCAAGTTTGGCACGCATCAACGCCGAAGCACCCTGACTATCCATGGGAGAGACCTCCACCAAATTACGTTCTTCAACAAATCGAAGAGCGACTGCTCTGCTTCGAGTTGTCATGATTATCGAACCATTCGAGCTAGAAGGGAGAAACGTGAATACTTGCTGTTGTTGGTGAAGAAACCGATCATCGTCAACATTATCGAGGATCAAAATCCACTTCCTCTTCTCAACATTGAGCCAGCTTGTAACTAACGAGACAGCATTCACTCCTGCATCGCGATGTCCAAGAATTTTGAGTTGATCGGCAATCGCCCGGTAGCTCTGCTCAAAGCGAGCTGCATTACTCGCGTGAATCCAGAATACCCAAGTATCTTGTGATTTTTCAAGAGCACGATAGGAATATTCAATGGCTATCTGTGATTTCCTTTTATCTCACTGTTAGTGCAGATTTCATTACGGACAAGTCCAAGATTTATCTTCTTACCCTACACCACCTATGCCAACAAGAGCCAGCCTCGACGGACGGGTGCTACATTTCTCCTCGACTTGTTTAAGAAGAGTCCCACGATCAATAAAATCTGGATCACGAAGGAATGGGACCGTGGAGAAGGGCTCAGGAGGCGTTTCAGGGCGCTCTAAAAGAGTGGCATGGAGAATTAGCCCATTACGATCCATACATAGTACTATTGAATCCATTCTTCTGACCCACCTGGTGGCAGCTGAATATGGTTGATCGGAGCATTATTAACCCCGACTTGAAGTCCGCTGTTTGAATTTCCAAATGATATGGCAGATGCCATTATTGTATCTTCCCATGAAGTTGGACAGCGTGCGACGAAGAGAAGTGAGACTGGCGGCTGTCTTGAACTGTTGGCCAACCAAGCGTGAGCTGCGCCCCCGCGCTAAATTCGGGCTGAGATGCAGGTTGCCTTGTTTCTTCTCTCAACACCTTTCATCTTTACCAGTTCACTATAATTTTTCAGAATGGTCGAGCCTCTAAGTCTGGCTGCTAATATTGCTGGCGTCGTTATCCCTGCACTGCATGGGATGCGATTACTGCTCCGTGATTTACAGGATATCAAGGATGCCCCAAAGAACGTGAAGGGCCTGGAAAATGAACTTCTCTTGGTTGATGGAGCTCTCTCATCACTTCAAGCCATTAAACCCGAGGATATTGGCTCTCTTGGTCCAGAGGTGGCAGATAGTGTCCGATCGACAATTCAAATCTGTTCTACGGCCTGTGATAAATTTCGAGCAGATCTCCAGCAATGGACTCGCCATTCTGGGGACGAGAAACTTTCATGGAGAGATAGATCAAACATTGGGTTTTGGAAACAAGCCCATGTAAAATCGATCCAAAGCCAACTCCAGAACTGCCAAGTCAATATTACCTCGGTGATCAGTACAGCAACATTGTAAGTAGTAGTGGGCTGTTAGTAAAGCAACAAGGGTTTACAGGCGGAAATTCTGACTCAAAATCCAATCTCATAGATACAGCTCATTCCAGAATACTCAAATTACAGAAGAGATTAGAAAGACATTATTGGCCAAGGAGGATGAACTGAGATCTGCCAGTCAAACTGCGGCTCAGCAGCGAGAACTAGTGGATTCTCAGTTGCAAACTCTCAGTATTCAAGATTCTGAGCCCCAGGAGACAGCGAAGCCTCTTGAAGAAGAGAAAGACTATCTAGCAGCGTCGCAAGAGCTGTTAAGGGAACTTTTGAACAAATTGCAAGAAGCTTCAACTTCACAGGCTCCACCCGTGGTTAATGTGACCTTCGGCAGCCAGAATTCTGGCCTACAAATTGCCACAAACAATGCTCCTATGAATGGATTTGTCTTCGGTGGGAAAGGATGATTTATTAATCACGTCTTTCAACGGAATATGTCAATCTACTACCTAGTACTAGGTAGATTGACATGATATAGTATATCTCAGTGTCATGCAACACACGTGCTCAAGGTGGCCATTCGAGCTCATATCAGGGAATATACTGAAGCAACTCGATCAAGGGAATTCTCAATGAATAATGAGTTCATACGTTAAATACTTCCAACTCATTTGCTTCATTCAAATATACTAGATATAAAGCTAGACTAAGTACTTCATTAGTGTTCAACATTGAAATGAACATCACCAGGTCCCGAGGCCACGATTTGAATGTCAAACTACATTTAAGATAGAACAGTTGCCAGTACGTTGTATGGTGCTCAAAATACTATAGAGAAAAACATGTGCATGACTCGTACTAACAGGGATATATACTCATGAAACAATAAAGCGCCTTTGCTACTGTGATTGAACCTCTTTACCTTTCGTTTTTCCCAGAAGATTATCCAAAATATCCTCGATATGGAAAACCAGATCGAGGTGGCCATTCTCATCGCAATAATGCGTCTCGACTCCAGGCATCTTCTCTGCTGCCTGTTCTGCCATTGCAAATGGTACATTGCGATCGAGCTTGCCATGCCATATGCGAATACCTCTTCCATCGATATCCTCAAGCTCAAACCCCCAATCATTCAGAATCATCAGTTCCGTAGCTGCTCCCGCTCCACCATTCAGGAAAGCACCGCGTGTTGATTCCAGAGCAGCGGCTTTAAGCTTTGGCCTGGTCCAAGCGGTTTTTTCGGGACCAGGTCTCTTCATCACAGAAACCTCCATGGCCTTCTCGAGGACCTTAGGGTCTGGATTTCTCGCAGCCCCGCCTATAACCCAATCAAGCAGACCTCCTGTCGCGAACCTCGGCAGCCATGCTCCTGCGTTCAACAAGACTCTCAAATCCGGCAACATACCTGCCATGTTCAGAGTGAAAGGGTAGGCACCAGCCATAATTACAGCACCGAGAAGTCGTCCATTGGAAGTTTCATCGAATGCATCCCCATTGACACGAGGAATAGAATGCGCGCAAGCAAGTGCGTAGGGAGCTCCTCCGGAAAAGCCCAGGACGTAGAAATAGAGAATATTCAAGTGATCGGCGATGGCTAAAACGTCCTTGGGCCAGTCTAGTATCTGACGCTCGGCATAATATGTTGAGTTACCAAACCCTGGACGGTCAACACTTATCAAACGAACATTGCGTTGTTGGAGAATCTCTGGCTCGATCTGGGTCGCTTCATTGGCGCATCCGGGAAATCCATGAAAGTAGAAGATAACTACTGGTGGTTCTTGATCCTCGCTCAGTTGAAGATCCCCTCCATATACAGTCCAAGCAAGTGTGCGTCCTGAAGGCAGAACGTGCTTATCTTGGCCCCCGATCTGAGCTTCCATGTCGATTCAAGAGATGAAGATTGCAGATGATAGGTAATGGTCAATATTTTCCCCAATGATGACAGCCCCACGCGTAGCGGGATGAATGGTTCTTTGGAGATTGAAAGCCAATATGAACTTGCGCGTCTGAAATGCAAGTTCTGGCTGAATGGAATACAATCAGGGCCCTTTTATCCTAAGTTTATTTTCGATGTTGGCTTCGTATGCCGTGATATGTAGAAATTGAACAAAATTGCCGATGATGTCCTTTTCGAAGCCTCCTAAATGGGGCCAAAAAGACAAGGCTGAGGTCAGGTGATCCAGTAAGCAATAACGAATTAAGCCTTTCGTCTCCAAAAAGAGCACCCTTTGCGAGGCTAGTCTTGATTTGAAATGCTTTTGGATTTGTAGACTCGCAGATTGGTCCTGTAGTGTTGGATAGAGTGGTTAAAAGCAACTCGTTACAAGACTAACTCTATCGGGATACTTGGCAATCATCCGAGAGCTTGGAGTATAGAATGCCATTGTTTTCTCAATGTATTACAAATTCAATCAATTTCAGGATCAAGCGACCATTAAAAAAAATCGGAGTTGTCAAGAAATCCCTGGGTACTACCCAGGCATTTGATAGTGTCAAATACTATTTGTGAGATTGGAAATTATCACAAGTACAAAACGTGCCTACTGTGGAGGTCCATACAGTAAAAAATGGATGTTTTGTAGTGCTGGTTGCTAAAAATATATTTACAGAAGTCCCAATTGGTGGATCAACTTAGAAGGGCACTGACCATTCCACCATTTCATCCTAATATGAAATCACAGTAAATCAATGGCTTTCATTCATGAATCAGGAATTAAATACTGAAATTTCTCAATCTTCGACAATTGCTAGCCTTAATTATGCTGAATACATGAAATTGTGCACATAACATGACTCAGCGTCACGTGCAGCCACTGAACCTCGGTCCCTTCGCTACAGAAACCGATTGTGACGGCCTGGTGTTTCTGCAGTATAATTTGTGATCGGCGCGGCTGAAGAGGACTTGTTGGGTCATTTGTGATCTCATCACCTGCAACTTCACTCCTTATCGCACCAATTTTGTCATTCCTTCAACGTTGTATATGCCAGGCTGAGCAGTCCTGTGTCAACCCCCTGAGACGGCGAACAGAACTATATCCTTGTTATCTTCTTCCTTCTTTACAAGAGCTCTGGAACCCGTGTTATCTCCGGCCTTCAACTTTCTCAATCATTAATATTATCCGCCAAATCCGCTAGTCGTTCCAGAAGTCTTATCACGACAGTACCTTTTTCATGTCCGCAATCCCGGCAGCGCTCCGCATCGAAAGCATGCGCGATCTATTATCATTGGCGGCGTCGCTTGCGTCGTGGAGGACGCTTGCTTTGATTCTAGCGTTCATTAATTTGAAAAACCTCCCGTTCGTTTGGCACGTATGTATCGATCCCATCTCACCCTCATCTAGCTCGTCAAATTTGACTTTGGCGAGCAAGTAGGGTCTACTCAACTGTTCGACGTCGTGTGACTGTACTGATCGGTATTTCAGTTCCGGCTGCTGTACCACTTTGCGACCAACCTTCGGTTGAAGCCAAGTGCTCCTTTCTTCCCCAAGGGCAAGGCCATTGTCGATGCGCAAGGCAAGCCGACACATCCGGTCTTTGTCCCGGTTCGGGTCACTTCGCGAACCCCTCTGTTGGAGACGGATTACAATATGCACAAGTCCAACAGTACATATTTTACTGACCTGGATGTATCTCGTACGGCACTTGTGAGTCGTCTCTATAGTCCCGGCGTTGGTCTTGTCAGCAAAGAGCTGGACAAGGAATTTCTTGCTACAGCCCAGAAAGAAGGGAAACGTGCCCCTAAGAAGAAGCCCGTCATTATTGTGCTCGGATCTGTTTATTGCAGTTTCAAGCGGGAAATCAAACCCTTTGAGCTGTATGAGATGCACTCGAAAGTGATTTCCTGGGATAAGAAGTGGATGTATATCCTGACATGTTTCATGCGGCCTGCCCGCGGTGCCAATGGCGAAAAGGAACTGTTGGCTACCGCTCTGAGCAAGTATGTTGTGAAAAAAGGTCGACTGACGGTTGCACCGGAGCGGATCCTCCGACTCGGAGGATTCCTCCCCACGCCGCCGGAAGGAAGTCAAGCGAAGGATGCCCCTGTTGACTCGTCTGCCGAAGCTTCTGCCATCGCGACGCCTGCTAGCGGTGAGGGTATCACAGCCACCGGTGGTGTTGATGGATCTCTCGTGCGCGAGGTACTCAAATTGAACGATGATCAGATTCCCGAAAAGGAGACACTTGATGAACAGAAGAATACCAATTCAGACTCATGGAGCCCTGAGGAGTGGACCTGGGAACGAATTGAGCAAGAGAGACTGCGGGGATTGGGTGTTGTCGAGGGCTACATCAATCTAGATGACCGATTGCACCAGGAGTGGATGTAATAATCATAATTCGGCATAGAGAATAGAATAACTTTCGTCTTTGAATAAGACAATCAACTATCCATACTTTTGCCTAGTGAGGTGAAGGTCGGAAAGCACTTACTGCCAAACGTACGAATGTGCGCCTGAGAGTTATTGAAGGGATCGTTCTTATTCAAGCTAATACGTAATGAAGAAACTGCTATTGAATTTCTCAATTTATTTCCCCCTCTTCCCATAAGTCTCTGTGGATGTTTTTGTGTACATCTTCGAATGATAATCGAGCCCAATAATTAGTATACCTCAGCGCTGTGCCGTACATGGCTAGAATTCAAATACGATTTCTACTCAATTTTTTTTCCCTTCCTTCAAAGTCCTCCACGACCTGGACAGCTGTCTACGAGGTACTTTTTCAGGGGTCTTACAATAATACATGCAGAGTTGCATAGTAGAAGAGACTACGAGTTAGCGCTGAAGCCACCTTCATGCAATGGAGTGATCTATAGATCGATGGGGGTCTCCACTGTTGGGTGAGATCGACGGCCATTCAGAGACCGTGCGATTTCGGGGGCCTCTCCTCATCTTCTCCTGAAACCGACTAAACTTTGACGGAAAAGTCCTCTTGGTGGTACGGGGGGATTGTTTCAGTACCATGTAGATCACTAATGCGAGCCGGGTATTTGCATTTCTCTTCATACAAAGTACGAATGGTAGCATTTAGTAACGGTCATCATAATTTACTATTTACATAGTAGTAGGTATGCATAGTAACTTGAGCTTGGAAATACATAGTAAGGACCCTCCGCACCTTAACAGAAGTGGATATCAGATTGCTCATTCACTTTAGCTTATTTCGATGAGCCCGTGCATCTGTGAGATCATCCTTGAATACACCTTAGCTACATAGCATCATAATATTCAATTGTGCGCTACTTCTTTGTTGATATTATTTTGTAGATATTTCTTGTGCTTTAATAACATAGTATGTCATAGCACATAACTAGTTGACTGCATACTCTGAACTTAAGGAGTAAATCCTCTCGGGTCCGGCGGTATCCGAAAAGCCCGTGCACAGCCCCCTTGTGTATTAAAGACGGTATGCAAAACACACTGGAATCGGTCTCTACCGCCAATTATAGATTAATTACCGTAATTACCAGGTGCGATGTCCATAGATCACGTGCTACACGTGACATGCGGCATGGGCCACCTTGGCAAGCTCCGCGACCTTTCGGTCTTTCGATAGACCAAACGCTTTGCGACGAGCCACACGAGAAAGCTGGTGAGTATAATTTGTTGTTTGAATTTGAATCGCTTGGGTTGTAAGATCCTTTTCATCCTTTGTGAATCTTCTCATTTCCCCCCGTTCACTTTGTCAAGGGGGTCTTGGATTTGGTCCGACACCGGATGAAGTTTACAGTATCATACAAGATTGGACTGTACGGCCCAAGTCCACTTCGCGGCTCCTCCCAAGGCGCTACGACGGCCAGTCCCTCTTTTCCCGCTCTGATCAGACGCATTTCCACTCGGTGATCCGGCAGACGCTGTGATTTGCTCGAATCTTTCTCCGTTCAGCCCTCGCCCTGATCCTCCAGTGTTGTATTGCCCCTGCCCACATCGTCCCAGTCTGCCCTTCCAGTGTCCAAGTCAGGCCATCGTGCTCGCTCGCTCCACTCATCTTCCGGAACGTTACCTGCATGATTGGCCCACCCTCCTAACTCTTCTGTATCCTTTTTCCATGGGGCGAACTTGGTCTAGCGTACGATTGCGTTGCTTGACCTGTCCCTTGCAACTTCCTACGACCTCCCTCTCTCCTTCAAGACACTTTGTTAATTCTTAGAGATCATTTGCGCTACCTTCCATTGGTCTTTTTTGCTAAGGAGTTCGTCTGTTATCAGTGTCCAGGAGAAAGAAAAGTGTTTCGTTCCGACTGAGGAGCTTATCGCGCCATCGTCCGTGGTACATTTTGCTAGCAGTACTATCACCAACATATCGACATCTCGAGACTCGATCAACACCCACTTTGTGACTCTCTGCCCTAGCCAAGATCCTCTGCCTACGACTGCCTTAACTTTCCCCTTCTTTTCCCCGACCGCTGGGAACCATACTTCGCCGTCGATCAGCGGTCGCTCCATCCGACGACGGCACCCGATTATCAAACCTACATTGTCACAGTTTACTCGCCTTGCCATCCAATATGGCGACAACACTAAGCCAGCCGCACCTCGACCCGCTTGGGGGCGGCCCGGCCGTCGATTCTGCATCGATCACACCACCTCACAGCGCCAACGGAAAGAAGGATGCACCTGAGGGAGTGCCCTCTGAGCTATCGGATCTCGAGTTGGACGCTAAATCAGCGGCTGCCCCCGAAGAACCAAGAATCAAACAGGAAGAACAAGACGAGCCGATGCAAGAGGAGGAGGACATCGAACCTGACCATTATTACGGCGGTGGAAAAATTCCGGTCTTCAAACCTGTAGGTTACTGCACACTCGGGGAGCACTGGGGTCGTCTCTTCATGAAATGATGGTGTTCCTTGCGAATCCACCTCATGAAGTCAAGGAGACGATGTTCTCCGTGGACAAGAGGCTGACAACGGTGTAGACAATGGATCAATTCCGAGATTTCCAAACATTTATCAACAAGATTGATAAGTACGGAATGCAGGCAGGCATTGTGAAAGTGGTCCCACCGAAGGAATGGTGAGTACGGGATATATGAGACGATATGAATAGCCATGCTTATCATCATGAAGGACTGAATCACTTTCGCCTCTCGATGAAGCCGTCAAGTCAATTCGCGTGAAAAATCCGATCATGCAAGAGTTTCACGGATCGCACGGAACTTATACGCAAGCCAACATCGAGCGCCAACGATCCTACAATCTTCCTCAGTGGAAGGGTCTTTGTGAAGAAAGCAGTCACCAACCTCCTGCTCGTCGCGGCGAGAGACGTCGGAACCAGGAACGAGTGAATCGCGCAGCCCCGACACCGCGAGCCCAGTCCAGTCGCCCAGAGACTCAGAAACGCCGCCCTGGACGCCCCGCTAAGCGCGGTGCTCAAGTCAAAATCAAAGAAGAACCCGCTGATGACGTTGAGAAATCAAAGCCTGAAGGACCGCCGACTCCTGTTTCACCCGAGACGAACCCTATTGAGCCCAAAAGCGAGGACCTGAGTGATGGTGAATCGCTTCCTGCGACCAAGCCCAAGGGTAGACAACCCAAGTCTGTTACCTCTCGCCGTAAGACCAACCGAGGTGAAACGGTTGATCATGTCGACGAGGAAGCATTCCAGCATTTCGACTACCGCATTCATGACAATGAAGACTACACTGCTGAACGATGTGATGAATTGGAGACCGCATACTGGAAGTCCCTCATGTTCAACAACCCCATGTATGGTGCAGATATGCCTGGATCACTCTTTGACGACTCAGTTGAATCCTGGAATGTTGCCAAACTGCCGAATTTGCTTGATGTTCTTGGTCAGAAAGTGCCGGGTGTCAACACGGCATATCTATACTTGGGAATGTGGAAGGCCACTTTTGCCTGGCATCTTGAGGATGTTGATCTTTATAGTATCAACTATATCCATTTCGGAGCCCCCAAGCAATGGTACAGCATTTCGCAAGAGGACGCGCCCAAATTTGAAGCGGCCATGCGCAGCATTTGGTCTAGCGATGCCAAAAACTGTGATCAATTCCTCCGTCACAAGACATATCTGGTCTCTCCCAGTCTGTTAAAATCTCAATATGGAATCACAGTCAACCGTTTGGTCCACTACGAAGGGGAATTCGTCATCACATTCCCCTACGGATACCACTCCGGGTACAACATCGGCTATAATTGTGCTGAGTCGGTAAATTTCGCAACAGAGAGATGGTTAGACTACGGTCGAATCGCGAAGAAGTGTCATTGCGAAGCTGACAGCGTCTGGATCGATGTTGACGAGATTGAGCGCAAAATGCGTGGAGAAACAACACCAGAATACTACGGTGATTTCGAAAGCGAATTCGAGGGATTTGAAGGCGCTTCAGATCTTCTTACGCCCCCACGCAGTGTACCTGAAAAGACCTCCGGCCGTGGCCGGAAGCGAAAGATCATGGCTGACGGCTCCGGGAACGTGAAACGATCAAAGATCCACATTGAAGGCCCGCGGAAACTGCCGTGCCTGCTCTGCCCCAATGATCTAGATTATGAGGATCTACTGCCGATAGAGAATGGCAAGGGCCATGTTCACCGCCGCTGTGCATTGTTTATTGAAGAAACCAGCATCCTGCGGGATGAATCGGGCAATGAAGTGGTATGCGATATTGAACTCATTCCCAAAGCACGCTTGGGTCTGAAGTGTCTCTTCTGTCGCGAAGTTCGTGGTGCTTGTTTCCAGTGCAATTTTGGCAAATGTACTCGGGCCTACCATGCCACCTGTGCTCTTCTAGCCGGTGTTCAGGTTGAGCACGGTTCTATTGCGGTCATTGCCGACGATGGTGTACAATACACCCTGCCGAGCGTGGATTTGAAATGTAAATTTCATCGTCAGAAACGACCGGCAGGTATATCGGGCGAGTCATTGGATATGGATCGTCGTCTTCTTGAGGCCGCTCGTCGTCTGGCGTCGGGTGATCTGATTCAGTTCCAAGTCGATAAGGAGATCAATGGTGCCATTGTCCTTGAAAACCGTCCTGATGAGCGATCAATGCTGTTGAAGGTTCTTCCACGAGGGTAAGTGAATTCTCGAATTCTTTGAATTTTGATATCCACTCCGCCACACTTGTATCATTCCGTTATGCTTTTTTCTCCCCGAGCCTCCCGACCCAAATTCTCTCGGAGTTTGGAACGTGGAACGCCATGACGAAAGCAAAACAACCTTCTTTTTTCTTTGCTATGAGATCACCGAATACTAATAATTGTCAACAGTGATATGATTGAAATGCCCTATCGCTGGATGCTAGTCGTCCGCAAGAGCAATTTCGCGCCCCTTGCGCCGGGTATTCAACCCCTCCCGGCCCACTTGGTGCGAAAGCCTGAACAGCGAAAGGACTTCGAAGCCGCCGTGCCAGTCGCAGGAAGTGCGTTTGGCGACAGTCGATCTCCCTATCAGTGGGCCGAATTCGAGACGGTGGATGCAGCTAGGAATCAGTTTGCCCCACTGGTTACGGTCAATCTCAACAAACCGGAACGTCTGTGGTATTACTTGGGCTCGTTGTCCACCGAGAGTAGGGCACAATATACGCACAACCCTAGCGTACCTATCCACAACCCGCGGGCCAATTTCCTGGACGGCGTCAAGTCGCTTGGCGTGGCTGGTGCCAGTGCTGGTTCTCGTGCATCGAAGATCTCACCCCACCACATCTTCCAACATGCTCCCACCGCCCCTGCCCCTCCTTACCAGCAAATTCTTTACGCCCAACATCCAGCGCATTTCCATCATAAACACGCCTCTCTGAACGTCAACACCCCTCACCTGCTGCAATCCCGACCGCCCTCCTCTTCCGCCGCCTCCCTGCCGCATCTTGCCCCTCCCCCTCCCCCTGTCCCTGCTGCCGGTGCTGCTGCTGCTGGTCCTGCGATGCCGTCGGCCTTTCGAACTCTGCCGAATACATCCGCCCGCCACACCCCTTATCCATCGGTCACCAAGTCGCATGTTCAGCAGCAGCACCACCTCCCTTCCACCAATACCTTTGCCAACGTCCGTGAACTCATTGCCCGGCGCCGTTTGGCCCAGATCACCGATCATGCCAACGTCTTCGCCGGGTACACGATTGTTAGCCCGGAATTGGTGGTAGAGACCCTGCTGGGTCCCATGGGCTCAATCCCTCCGGCCAATGGTCTCGAGAAGCTTGAGCTGGCCATGGCCCAGCAGCGGGTGCAGCCACGGGCTGCTGATGGGACTCTACTACCGCCCCAAACCCTCAATATGAGGTCTGAGGAAGTCACTCGACTGCTTCAGATGCTCCGGTTCTCACTGGTGAGTCACCGCGAGCGTTTGGATGTCATCCAGAAGAGGGAGTCAGAGGGTATCAAGATGGAGACTGTCGATCGTGGAAGCATCGCTGCCGCGAAAATGCCAGGCAAATACGCTTTTCTCGATCAGCAACGTGCTTTGGCTCCCAATGTCTACCAATCTCCATACAATATGCCATGCGGTCTCTCTGAGTACGCCAAGAAAACATATGAGCTGATTCCATCCGCCGAGGAACCACCCAAGGAGTCCTTGGCCAATGACTACTTTGCCAGCCTTTGCCAGGCCGACAAGGACAAGATCATGAAGGCGTGTGGCAGCTTCGTGCAACGGGCCATTGAACGGTCTGCCAGTCATAGCCGGCACAGTTCCACGGCGTCCAATCTTCGACTTTCCTCGGCGTTGGCCCAGCAGACGGAGAATCCGACCATAGACATCACGACAGTCGAAGATCCGCCAATATCGGGTCTCGATCTTCCCTTGCATGCGGATTCTCCATGTTCCAGTTTCGGCCGATCACATCTACGGCTGCACTCGCCGGGAGATTTCCCCATCCACGGCCCTGATCCCCACCCCGATCATCACGATTTATTCGGTGATCAGCAAGCCAATACCCGCTTCTGGCAGGACGGGCCGTGGGCCGCTGGTGATGGCAATACACCTAACGACGAGAATCGTCCGTTCTTTGGGCCACATGAACGTTTGAAGCACGACTATGCCTCCTCCGATATCTCTCTGGGTAAAGGACCTGGGTCCTTACATTCAGTCGATATGGCCGGCTTTGGCTTTGATCCTGCCGAGGACCTTTGTGCTGGCCTTAGTCCGTAACGGCCTGAACGATCTTTGGACATGATTCCTTCCATCTCGTCAACCGTCCTTGTATCTCTTCCGCGTTTTGGCTTTTGACTGTACTGCATCTCTCTCATGTAACGACTTCACCGGCCTGACGATTGCATGACTGTGGCGTTCTTCTATCTTCGTTTTATTTTTCTTCCATCTCTGTTTCCTACTTCCCCCCATTTCCGACCTCGATTCACGATCGTTATATCACCACGGGTCATGTTTCATTGTGTTATGATTTTCCTGGAGTTCACACTAGCTGGCTGGTCACGACTCAGCGTGTCTTTTTTTGTTTGTTCCTTGTCATCTTCCCCCTACCTCACATCCATCCTCTTCCCCCTGGTCTACTCTCTGCGAATTTCGAACCGAACCCTTTCCTACCGGACTGGCCGTATAGACTGGCGTTCGACTGATTTTTGTGCATCTTCCTCCAAAAAAAAAGTCCGACCTCGACCATTTCAACATTACCCCGTCCCATCTCACCTTTGCTCATCCTCCTCTTCCCATCTCCCTCCAGTCAATTATGTAGGGCCTACTTTCGCCCGATGTCCGATCTTATCTTGTCCACCCCCCTGTCTCTCTCCCACTTCCCCTCAAATGTGCCGACTAGATATTCCAAACAAGAAAAAAATTCTTTTCAAAGACTGGATATTTCCCTCCTGCCTCCCTTTTCTTTCCACCCCCATTTCTTTTGATACCCCCCCTTGTTTGACCACTTGCACGGATACGAGTGCCGCGAAATCCCTTTTGGCCCGAGCTCGTCACCGTGCACACCCACCCTTTTGAGCCCCCTTTTATTGTTCTGCCTTATCTTAGTTGCCTGGCGCTCGCCTATCTGCCTTGAATTTTGGGGGGGATCTGGCGTGGCAGCCGTCACCACGAGTGACTCGATGTGAAAATTACATAGTACGATGACTATTCAATAAAATGATCTGAAAATCTTTCTTTCACTAAGCTTCAACATATTAAAACCATCATAGTTTATTTATTAAATTTCTTTCTCAAATAAAACATTTGAAACTAATGTTTTAATTTAGTAACAATATCGAGTAGCCTTGATCGAGTTTTTCTAGTGTCTCGAGAATAACTGGAGACTCCGGGTGAAACTCCACTTACAGTCCTTTTCTCTTTTGTTCTCGAGAAGGTAAGCCTTTAGGCCCCATCGACTAACTATCAGACCCTGGATAATCCTACGATAACCTTGGGATAAGAGCTTATCATTCCACTGGTTGTTAGTCACAGCCCCCAAACTCCCGGTAAACTCCTATTATTGGACCAACCAAACCGATAGAACCCATTTATCCCCCCCATTCCATTCTGATAAACAAAATCCACATCTGACCCTAAACCGACCATGTCTCAAGCCCAGATGCCCGATTCGGTCGTGAAAGTTTCCGCGGTCTCGGACCGCGATGCGTCCACGTTTTATTTCATGCGGGGTTAACTCTCTTTCTCTCTCTCTCTCTTCTTCCCTGCTTCAGCTTAAATATACTTCAAAGAATTCACCTTAATGTTGTTCGACCCCAGATCCAATTGATCTCCCTTTCTCTCCCTCCCTCTCTCTCTCCCCGGTCTCCACTTTCAATCCTTCCCATCATGCGCAACTCAGTCGACGGCAACGCCGACGAGGCGCTAGCAGCCATGGGCTACAAGAGCGAATTACCTCGGAATTTGAGTATGTTGAGTATTCTGGGTTTATCATTTGCTATCATGGCCGCGCCTTATGGTCTCAGTACGACTCTGTATATCACTCTGAATGACGGTCTTTCTGTCACCATTATCTGGGGTTGGGTTTTCGTCACCCTGATCTCCATCGCCATTGCAGCCTCTCTCGCCGAAATCTGCGCTGTCTATCCCACCGCTGGCGGTGTTTATTACTGGAGTGCCATGTTATCGACGCGTCGTTGGGCTCCCCTGATGTCCTTTATCGATGGGTGGTTGACTCTCGTTGGGAACTGGACTGTGACGCTCAGTATTATCTTTGGAGGTGGACAGTTGATTCTGAGCGCGATCAGTCTCTGGAATGAGGACTTTGTCGCGAATGAGTGGCAGACGGTTCTGATGTTTTGGGCCGTACTCCTGGTTTGCGTTTTGGTCAATGTCTTCCTTTCAAAATATCTGGACTTGATCAACAAAATCTGCATTTTCTGGACTGCCGCTAGTGTGATCATTATCCTAGTCACTCTGTTGACCATGGCGGATAACCTCCGAAGCGGCGAATTTGTTTTCGCAGAATACGACTCGTCGCAGAGTGGATGGCCTGCTGGCTGGGCTTTCTTTGTTGGTTTGCTGCAGGCAGCATACACACTTACTGGGTATGGCATGGTCGCTGCTATGTGTGAGGAAGTACAAAATCCTCATCGCGAGGTCCCCAAGGCCATTGTGTTATCGGTCGTGGCGGCTGGTATCACGGGTTTGCTCTATTTGATCCCACTCCTCTTCGTGATGCCCGAGAATATTGACATCCTGCGTAATGTTGCCAACGGTCAGCCCGTTGGAACGATCTTCAAGATGGCGACAGGCTCCGCGGGCGGTGGCTTCGGTTTGCTCTTCTTGATTTTGGGGATTATGATGTTCGCAGGAATTGGATCCTTGACGGCGGCTAGTCGTTGTACTTATGCCTTTGCACGGGATGGCGCAATCCCCGGGTTCAAGCTGTGGCGCCGCGTTAACAAGAAGCTCGATGTACCCGTTTGGGCCATTATTCTGTCTGCTGGTGTTGATGCACTCCTCGGATTGATCTATTTTGGCTCAACGGCGGCTTTCAACTCTTTCACCGGCGTGGCTACCATTTGTTTGTCTACATCGTATGGCCTGCCGATCTGTATCTCGCTCGTTCGGGGCCGACAGGACGTTAAACGCTCAGGATTCTCTTTGGGACCACTCGGATATGTTATCAACGCGATCACTCTCTGCTGGATCGTATTGGCAGTGGTCTTGTTCTGCATGCCCTATACCTTGCCCGTGGACCCTTCATCCATGAACTACGCCAGTGTGGTGTTCGCCGGCTTTGCTTTGATCAGTATCACCTGGTACTTTGTCTATGCTCGGAAGCACTTCACTGGTCCCCCCGTCAGCAAGGAGGAAGCAGCAGCAGCTACTGGCATTATGACGGGCGCCGCAGTGGATCCAGAGCGCAAGCTATCCGAGACTGCGGAGGTGAAGAAGAGCTCGCTCTAATATCTTGATCTACCTTTAGTGATATATAAGCTATCTAATGTACATTTTGATCTGAATTAGCATATTGTATACCTTTTCTAGTTATTTCGGATTGCTTAAATAACCTCGTAGATCCCAAAAGGAAAATCTCGTGGCAATGTGAATGATTGTGCAACGTGGGAATCACAAGTAGACGATCTCCTCCCAGTTGGACCGCGGCTATCGGACAAGCAATCAGACACGCCACTTCTCGGACATTCCCACCCCCCTAACAAGCCTACAAGGCTTCTTCAACATTGTTCTCCGCATTTGTGATTAGATTCAATCTCTTCTTTATCTTTGATTCTGATTTCTATCTGTCTCTTCCGGATTTTGAAGGTGCTGTCGCGTGCGTGACCGGAAACCATTGGCTTTCCCGAAGAAACCTAGACTTTAATCTCGGACTTCAACGCCCAACAACACACCCTTTCTTCTCCCGACTTCTTCCCCCCCTTACACTCCTACCGTGAATCCCCCCTTCGACTCGAGACTCCAGACAGATATATATTCGCTCTCCATGCGGTTCACTCGCCGTAGCCGATGTTCAATCCCGCTTCCATGAAGACAGGGCAGATAACCGCACTGCTTCATCTCGCGTCAATATGTCGGACTCTGTAGGTACGTGTGTACCTGGCGAATCTCGTTTTTGACGCCCAAATCTCCATTTGTCGATAGTTGATATTGATTCTCCATTCGCGCAGATCGAGTCTTCGTCCATGCCTTGAATACCGTCAAGAGGATTCCCCGGACGGGAACTGCGCGCCCTCCGGCGGCTGAGCGGTTGAAGCTTTATGGCTTGTATAAGCAAAGCATGGGTGAGTCAAACCCATGAGTGTAATGAAAGATGCTTGGTGGGATCATTTAGCTGATTCCCCGTGGCTAGAGGGGGATGTTGAAGGGGTCATGGATCGTCCGATTGGGAATACTCCAGAGGTGCATGCAGAGTGCGAGAAATGGTAAGTCTTTCTGAAATCGCGAAGCACATATCTTCGAAATATCCACATAAAATACAGTCGGAGAAGGTCTAATCATATGTCCGTTCTAAATTATATAGGGATGCCTGGTATGCCCAGCGCGGTATTTCGCGTACTGAAGCCAAACGCCGCTACATCGGCACTCTCATCGATACAATGCATACCTACGCCTCGCAAACCCCTGAAGCGCGCGAGCTCGTATCCGAACTAGAGTTTGTCTGGGACCAAATAAAATATAATGCTTCTTCATCCTCTGGTTCAGGCCCGTTAAATGCCGTTGGCGTTCCGCCTCTGCCACGACACCAGGGTAGCGCATACGGCAGCATAAATGGCCGATTAGCACAATCCCCAGAACGGTACGAGCGACCAAATTTAAGAGCCAATGATGGCCATGATTCTCGACTCCGCGTACTTAGTCCCGTCAGTCAACCCGAAGAAGAAGAATACTACCGTCGTCGAAGGCGGCATTCAAGAGACGATATCGACGACCAAGCTATAGACGACGAAGAGGATGACGAGGATGAAGAATACGAAGAGGCCCGTGATAGTCTCTATGAAGATCAAGACCAGGCTAGTACGGCCACAGACACAAATACCGGAACAGACCGCACAGCTTCGCATGGTGACAGCCGCTCTCAGCGCCGACATCATCACCAAGACTCAATAGCAGCCAGTGGTAGCGGAGATTTAGAAAGTAATTCCCACCATCGCAGAGATTCGCAGGTTTCCACAAATCCAAAAAATAGCCGTTGGCGCCGTCGCGTCGAGCAAGCCTTGACGAAGATGACCGCTGAAATTGCCGCTGTCCGTGAACAAATGGAGGTTCGCACATTGGCGAATCGTCGACGATCAGATCTTTGGGCTTGGCTCAAATGGATCTTATGGTCTGTTACACGTCAGATCATCTGGGACCTTGCTTTACTAGGCGGTCTATTGATTTGGATGCGAATGCGTGGTGATCGACGTGTTGAAGATCGATTACGTTCTGGATGGTTAGAGCTTAAGACTCGGCTGGGCCGATTCAAGCTTCTGAGTCGTTTCGACAAGGCTCCTCTCCTGCCTTGAGGAGAGTTACTTTTGCATCTCTGGTTCTTTTCCAAAGTATACCTCGCCCTCCTGGTTGCATTCTGATGCTTTGCGTTGTTTTGGCTGACTGCATCTGTTCTTTTCATTCGCTACTCCACCTATTCGTGTAAATCTTGGAGTTTTTTTTTCACATATTTATTTCGTTTGTCAAGTACATATGGGTTTATCAATTGAGGTTCATGGTGTTTTCCTTGGGTTTATATTTCCTTTGTTCTTTTGATTCTCATGGGATGTATGATACGTGATATCATAGATGTGGGATATACTGGTGACTATAGACTCGGGCTATCGTAATAGTGACTCCAAATCTGAGTATAGACCAAGGGGGCTAACTATATTTTATTTGCTAGAGTGACTAGTATATAGACACCTTCAGGTTGGCGGCCAATTCTTGATCGGAAGACAAAGCCCTATTGGCCTCTTAAGCTAGTAGGGAATCAATCAGAGATTCTGCGAGAATCGAGCTTCACGGAAGTTCTTCTGATCAATGTCCTGCTTCAATGAAGCATGCATGAGAAATAAAATAATATGTATATGCCGATCAGTTCCTCTAGCTTTGTCCAATGATCTGCCAGATTTTAATCATCCATACTAAAGTACGACCGAAGTTATGATGAAAATCAACTACTTAAAAAGTTTGACTATAAAGCAACGAATCAAGAAAAGGCAGGGAATGCCGAATTAAGCAGAAATCATGTAACCATTCCTGATGCCAATAGATATTTACACAAAACATACACCAGACAGACACAATAGAGATAGATGAGACACAGGGCCCAATTGGGCATCCAAACGGGGGAGTGAAAAGCCGCGGCCCTGGACGGCACGTAAGAAAAGGCGATTTGCGATTTGAAAAATCTTTGAGGTGATAGAGATGAGACAGACGCATGAGACTGCGCTGTTCCCTTTTTAGTACTGAGGTCCAGGATAGATGGCGTACTTCTGTTTGGGACGCAGGTGAACGGGGACCTGGCCCTCGGGGGAGCCGGGGATCTCCTTCTTCAGACCCTATAAAAGAAATCAAATGTCAGACATATTTCAAAAAAGACAAGTGAGCCATCGCCGCATGTGGAATCGTTGTCGGCTCGTCTCGGCTAACATCAGGGCAATTGGTGAACCTACCAGCTTGTCAAAGACACACTTGTTCAGGTCCATCTCGGCTCGGCGACACTCGAAGAGGTAGTGGTTGTTGTTCTCGAGGCACTCCCAGTGAGCCTTAAACTGCGACAGGCAGTGGGTGTTGATATCCTTGATCCTGTGACGAGTCAGCAAAGTCGCCTATAATGACTGATGCCCCAGGCTCGCCACATGATGAGGCACTGAGACCCCGAAGGAAGACAAGACGAAGAACGTACACACTAGCAGCGCAGCGCGTGACCTTGCGACCCTCCTTCAAACAATCGATCTCTCCACGGCCATTCGCCTCGTCCTTGCACTTCATGAAGTCATCGTTATAAGGCTTGCAGCGCTCGCCGATGAAGTAGGCAGCACTGAAAAGGGGTGCAGAAGTAGCGCCAATTTCCTGGACCTTGGGGATATGGTCCGGCATGGGCGTGGTGTCCACGAGGACTTCTTGGTTGAACCTGTGCGCCGAGGGATGGGGTTAGTGAGGTTCTCTCTCCTCGGCAGGCGACCCCTATGCAACCGCGTTCGTATCTTGAGGGGCATCGAAGACGTACCGAGGTTCTCTCTGAGCCATTGTGACGGTTGATGAGGGGAAAGACGAGGGTGGGAGATGTCAATTGGGGAATGAGAGGGACTTGGAGCTGCGGGTTGCGGTGGATGGAAAGGTCGGTTTCTTTGGCCTCACGCTGATTGGCGGAGGGTGGGCGATGAGGTAAGCAAATCTTGCAGTGTCGGGCAGAGTAAACTGTAACAGTCGAACTTTTGGTTGAAAAGGTCAGAAATTAGTAAAGATCGATTATCACCAAGTACTATGAGAATCTAAGTTAGTAGTACTTGGGCTGTCCTATTTAGACTGGCTCAATTGAACGGTATAAGGCCGTATTCAGCACTTGACAGCGATATTAATCACGTGACCTAAACAAAGCACAGCTCCGACGCCGTCTTTCTCGCGAGCTTCTACCTGCCTGGTCGCCTTTCCTCAACCACCACCCCTTGCACTCGTGAATGATGCGAAACTGATCTGGACTTTCAAAGCAGCTGAGGACTTTGAATTCCAACTGAAGATTTGATCAATTCGGTCCATACCGTCTCAGTTCAGAGCTGATCCTTTTTTTTCACGACAACACTTCGCGCCCATTTGCGACATCCAATATGTCTCTTTTCGGTACACCCCAGCCTGCCCAGACAAGTGGTGGTCTTTTTGGAAATGCAGCGAACAGTACGGCGCAGAAGCCCGCTGGTGGTTTGTTCGGCTCCAGCACAGGGACCGGTACCCAACCTAGTGGAGGATTGTTTGGCGGGACACAGAATCAGCAACAGAGCACTGCCCCTACCGGTGGCGGTCTCTTCGGATCCTCGACGACCAACCAGACACAGCAACCTCAGCAATCAGGGGGATTATTCGGTTCAAGCACCGCGCAAAAGCCGGCTGGGGGAGGCTTGTTCGGCATGGGACAATCGACTCAGCAGCCCCAGCAACAACCCCAGCAACAGCAGACTGGAGGGCTTTTTGGATCGACTACCACACAGAAGCCTGCGGGAAGCCTTTTTGGCTTAGGACAATCGACTCAACAGCAACAACCCCAGCAACAGCAGTCTGGAGGTTTGTTCGGTGGATTGGGACAACAACAACCACAGCAATCTCAGCAGGCGCAATTTGGCCAAACTACCATGGCCACACCTCAAGCGCAGCAACAGCAATCACTTTCGTCTAGTCTGTGGTCTCCTGGCCGTGCTATTACCGGAGGTAAGTAAACTTGGGAATTTAGAGATCCCGCTTTCTTTCCAGCAACTAATTTACCCTTTCTTTTGTCAGTTCACCGTACGGTCCCGATGCAACTTGAAATTGTTACCGAGAAGTGGAATGCTTCAAGCCGTACATCTCCATTCCGGGCATACCTCTACAATAACGTCGGCGAAGAAAATGCGCCATTCTACCAACCTACGCCTGAAGACGACGAAACGAAATGGGAGGAAGCTCTGCGCAATCGAACCAATCCCGGATATGTACCTGTTCTCGTCAAGGGCTTCTGGGAGCTGGGCAAGCGAGCTCAGCGCCAGAAGGACTTCCTTTCTATGATGCAAACACGTCTCCACGAAATCAACAACTGCCTTACTGATATGCTGTCACGTCATGACTTGAAGCTCTCCGTGAAAATTGCTGACTGCCGTCGCAAGCATATGGTTCTGAGCAAGCGGTGCCTTGCACTTGCAGCTAAGACTCAGGTCTTGCGTAACCGAGGCTATGCCATGGATGATGCCGAGGAAGAACTGAAGAAGAAACTTTCTCAACTAGAGCGTTCCGTCTTTGATCCGTCTCTTAGTGGCCGGGCTGAAGAAATCTGGGCTCGTATGCTGGCCATTCATGAGCATGGCAAGCGCCTGCAGGCTGATATGGAACGCGTTGGAGCTAATGTGGGCTCGAATGGCGATGATGAGATCGATGAGAATACCATGAAAACGGCAAAGAAGGTGAGTACTACCCAATGCTTTATTTTATTGGGTTGTATATTAATGCTAACCGTTTTACTAGATCTTGGACGATTACCATGCTCAGATTCAGCACCTACAGAAGGAGCTCGAGTCAATCAAGAAAGAATTCGATGAGGCGCAGAAGCTGAACGGGAACTAATTTCCTCTTTTATGTTCTTCTGGCTTTGAATGTATTCAATTTTGGGGGCTAGTGTCCGAGGGCATAGGAGCATCGGCGTTCTGGGGCAGTAGACTTGCTTGCAATGCATATTGAAATACGATCTAATTCTCTCCATCTACGTCATTTGTAATCCTTTTTAATCATCCAAGTGGCTCCAGCCACTAGCTTATTTTCCATTGACCACTCTATATCCGAATAAAATCGCAGAAAAGCAGACATGTACAGTAATAATACACCATCGGGCTAGACCTAAGAGAATCCCTAAGAGAAATACAGGCCACGATACTGATGCAGTATGATTCACCTAGTTCGCTCGATCAGAGATAAACTCGCTCATTGCCGGATGAGAAGAGTCGAGGTGTCCCGTTGTCCCAATTCGACCCAGCCATTATGACGCCTAATGAAAAGGCGAGGAAGTAGATGATATGTTTAGAGGAACTTGCGGGCGAAGTCAATGGCAAAGGGGGCTATTTAAACATATAGTTAGCGAGAAGTTCCATTTCTTAATTCCACGTCTCGCCGCGCCTAGCGATTTGCCCCAGAGGATGGACGTCATCGAAGGGAAGCGCAATGACTTACAAAGGTAAAGAGCGATGCCGCCTAGAACGGTCATCTTGACTGTCTGGCACGCCTCAATCTCGCCAGCCTGTGATTTGTTCGTTAATAATGGGTAGAGGTCAGGGCATATGAAGCGTTAAATAATACCTTGATCTCCTCCTTGGAGAGCTGTTCTTGGCCTGATGGAAATGAAGTATTAGCTGCTGATGATTCAAAGGAGCGGAATACTATGAAGAACAGTGTCACACATACCTGGAGCGAACATTTTGTGATGTAGTGGTAAAATGGAGATATGTGAAATAGACAGAAAGGTGGTTGAAGTTCAAAGAAAGCCCGTCGAGAGCGGACGGGGAAGAAATCGCGGGAGCACAGACCACCTCGACGCTCCTTCTGAACTTCCGCCTTCTGCCCTTTTGCCTCTGCCTCCTTCGATTGTTTCCTTCTTGCACTTCTTCTGCCTCACACGAAGGCTAAGCACCTCACTAAAACAATCACACAGCTAGCGCGGGGGTTGAACCTATCACCGCAGACCCTGCGCCCCTATCCTTTCTTCCGAGAGAACGCGGACGACCTGCACTATCACCCTCAGCAGCGCGCCTCTCGATTTGTCTGATCTTCACCCGGTCACTTGCTATTAAGCTTTTACATACTTTTGTCGCTCATTCGAGCTTGTATAAAAGAACAATGTCTGCCTCCCCCGAGCATGCCGTTGGCTCACCCGCCGCATCCCCCGAACGCGACGAGGAAAAAGTCGCAACCCCGAATGCTGGTGATGACAACGAAGATGTTGGAGATGAGCAGGCCAGCGGTGAGGATGATGATAACGAGGGTGGAGTTTCCGATGATGAATCGATTCTCTCCGAAGTCGATGAGGCCCAATTCGAGAATTTCGACCCCGAGAACGTTGACGTCGAGGACCGTCCGCAGCTAGCCATCGATGAAGATAATCTGAAACTCATTGGTCGCCACAAGCGCAAGCGTGAGGAAGGGGAGAGCCGTCCACGCCGCAAAGAGGGTCGTCGGGAGAAGAAGCGTCGCGGTCAAGAGGATGAGGATGGCGACGAAGATTCATCCCGTCGCAGGGAACGAAAGAAGAAGGAAAAAAAGGCGCCAGAACCTGATACGGATGAAGAGACATTGGACCCCGAAACCCGTCGGCGCAGAGCTCTTGATCGGGCCATGGACGAGGCGATGAAAAAGCCTACTAAGCGGAGAGTTCGCAAACAGGATGGAATTGTACGTCCAAAACAAAGATCAACTCTGGGATGAAGCATCGTTTACTGATAATTATTTAGGACCTGGAAGCTATGGCTGATGCTGAAATTGAGCACATGCGGAAACGGATGACCCACGCTGCACAAATGGATGCCATCGATCGCCAGGAGGGCAAACCAGCTATGCATAAGCTGAAGCTTCTCCCTGAAGTGATTTTGCTTTTGAACCGCAACCAGTATACTAACAGCTTGGTGGATCCTGAAATCAACTTACTCGAGGCTGTCCGATTTTTCCTTGAGCCTCTTGACGATGGCTCGATGCCCGCATATAACATTCAGCGTGATTTGCTCACCTCTATTGCCAAACTTCCTATCCAAAAAGATGCCCTGATAGCAAGTGGGATAGGGAAAGTGGTTGTCTTTTACACGAAGAGCAAACGTGTCGAGCGACCGATCAAAGATATGGCCGAGAAGCTGCTGGCAGAATGGACTCGCCCAATCTTGCAGCGCAGTGACGATTACTCGAAGCGTGTCTTCCGAGAGGCCGTTTTCGATCCCACGTACGTTACAAGCTACCTAAAGAACTACCGAGAAGAGAAAGGGGTAGAAGATTTACTGACTTTCGGACAGAAAAATGACCAAGACTACCCAGACCAGTGCTGCGGCTGTTGCAGCGGAAGCACGCGCTCGCGAAATGCTTCCCCCACGTCTGGCCAACCGTGCTCGCGTCGACCGTACCCAGGTCAGCTACGAGGTGGTTCCTCGCCAGATTGGTGTTCAGGAGAGTCGCTTCGCTCGGCCTTTGGGAGCCAGTGGCGAGGATCGTTTCCGCAAAATGCAGGCCAGGCAAAATGCTGCACGAAAGGCTTCTCGCCAGTGATCTCGGAAGGATTTGCTGCAGGTGTGATCGAGTTTTACCTATTTTTTTTTCTTTTGCCTTTCCCCATATTTCCCATTCATTTCTCCTCGGAGATGATCTTCTTGAGTCATAGTTTTTTCCTTTTTTTCTCTCTTTTCTTACATGATACGTCTGGCGTTCGGGATTCATCGGGATCATTGATATTGGGGCTTGGGCATGTAACATCAGTCGCATTCGGTAGAATCTGACCGCAGAAAGTGAATAAGCATTGAAAAGAATCACGTTAGAAAACAAGTAGAAGCCAGTCAGAGTCTCCGTATTATTTCTCTGCTATTTTAAGTCTTTGATGATCGCATTCCCCGGGATTTTGTGCCTTGAACGAGATATCTCCGAGTGGATCCCGATTTTCCGCCGTCCGAGAGCAGATCCCGGGTGGCACTCGGCATGGACGTATACTTCTGTACAGTATTAGTACTCGATTCAAATTCTGATTATGGAATCTCACGAAAATTGTATGGAATGATTAGGCTCTTCGGAATCGCAAGTGTATTTTGATCTTAGTTAGTAACAGAACTGATTTTTCAAAGGAGTAGGCTTTTCATCGATTATAGACAAGTATGGCTTTGGTAATATGTACTTCTAAAATTTCGAGAAACTCCCGTCTTCGCCTAGATTTATGTCATAGTACTCAAAATAAAAATTCAATGGAAGCTGAGAATTGTCATTTTCTAATCTTCAATAAAATTGAAGTAATATACATCGATTAATCGATAGATTTGGCTGTTTTATAAGCAAGAAAAAGACCCGCAGATTCCCGCCGGGTAACGTCATCCGTTCGGTCTCTCGGCCTTTGCTAGCGCAATAAAACGGGCCAACTTCTCACCTCAACCTCACCCCATTATTTTCTTCCCCCCCTCAATCTACTCCCATTCATCAATACATTCACCATGAAGCTTCTCACAAAGGAAGAGGAAGATGCTCACTATAGGTACGTCGATCATTGCCCGTCCAACAATGACGAAAGAGCTTTTCAGAGCTCGTCTACTCCCCTCAGTCGCATCATGCCATACTGACCAAATTTCGCAATACAGCTCTGTCGTCAAGGGCGGCACTTTCGGTGGTCTCATCGGTCTGGCTGGTGGTGCAGCTGGTGTCCTCCTTGCGTCCCGTCGATTCCACACAATTCGCAACCTGACATTGCCCATGAAGGCTTTCCTGGTGACTTCATCCGGTACATTCGTCGGTATCATCGCAGCCGACCACGCCTCGCGCAGTTTCGAAGCTGAGCGAAATGCCGAGAGACAATGGTACGAGAACCGTGAGGAGCGTCTACGTCTCCAAGAGTCCGCTGGTCTGAGTATGACCGACCGTGTCGTTGCCTTCGCCCGTCGGGAAAAGTACAAGATTGTCGGCGCAACCTGGATCGCCTCCATGGTTGGCTCGTTCGTCCTGGTCGGCCGCAACCCTTATATCTCTAGTCAGCAGAAGATCGTCCAGGCTCGTGTTTATGCTCAGGGTCTGACTCTCGGTGTGCTTTGCGCGTCTGCAGCATTTGAGATCTCGGATCAGCGTCGTGGACGTGGTTTGCTCGATGCCGCCAAGACCAAGGAAGCAGCTAAGCGTGAAGCCGCTGAGCCTCAGCCTGCACACCACCAGAGCCAGGAGGAGGGTGATCTTTGGAAGGACATGGTTGCTGCTGAGGAGCAACGCTTGAAGTCTAAGCATCAGTCCCTGTACCAACAACATGAACAGGCTTCTGCTGAGGCAAAAGAGTCTAGCGAGAAGAAGGAGCCCGAGTCCGATTCCGAGGAAGAGGGCAAGGAGCAAGAAAAGGCTCAGACGAAAGAGGAGCCGAAGGCTGAAAAGGCCAAGTCTGATGGTGCCAAGAAGGCTTAAGTGGAAGTATCTTCGCATTGCTTACAGTCCTTTTTGAGATCTGCCTATGTCCTTTTGACCACTTCTGTCAACTTCTTCATATTCTATCCCGCTGCCGACTTGTCATCTATCTGGCACTGGGCTATTCGAAATCCCCATGGACCGCAAGACGGTTCAGGTTTTCTTTCCAAGGGGCTGGGCCAGTTGGATTTTTCTCATTTTGCCCATATCCCATACATGTTGCATAGGCGTTTACTTGATTCGAATTTCTTTTGGCTTTCCTTTTTTCTCTTTGTCGGGGGTTAATACCTTTCAAAAAGTCTGGCTGATATCTCATGATTTTGTATGATACTTTGAGACAGCTTGGAAAAATTCTCTGCTCTAATGAACAAACTGTTGACAGTTGCATGGTTGCTATCTATTCTGAGCCTTAGGAGCTACTTGGGGTACTAGTGTAAAATGTAACATTATATTGAGGTAAATACTCCCTGGGTCAAATGAGTTCTAATGCGATCTTTCCCTTAGACCTTCCATCCCAAAGCAAATAGAATCTCGAGAATTACATCCAGATCGGCTCACATTCTTCTGCAGGTTTCAGACCAAAACTCTTCCTCCCACCTCTCCAGCTCATCTCGATTGCCGATTTGGCAAAATCCCTCAAGCTTGCTTCATAGCCTCCAATTACCGCCTCATTCACACGGTGTACACCACCAGCAAAAATAATTCGTTGCGCCAGGTCTGCTGCATCCCGCAACGCCGTATTGGCACCCATTGCACCAGTAGGTGGCATAACATGAGCCGCGTCTCCTAGCAAGGTAACCCGGGAAGACGGTATCCATGGGATAATTTCCAGGCTAGCAGATAATATGGATCGAATAGACGTCTGACTCTGATCTGACATTTCCAAGATGGTGCGAATTTGAGGATTCCACGTACTTGTCAATTCGCTTGCAAGGCTTGCTGCTTCTTTTGGGGATAGATGCCATGAGTTTTGGTCGGAGGATGGAATTCTTGAATGGTGTACAACAAGTACCCAATACATGTATGGATCGGGTAAATCTATTGTTGAAATTTTCTTTGCATGTGGGAATTGAATCGATTCAAACATGAGGACAGGCTGGGAACCATCGTCATCGTTAGTGACCAGACTCATTCCTTCGTGGTACTCATCTGGCAATTTAGACAGGAAATTCGGTGTAAGAGGTGTTTTTCCAAAGATGATTCGCATTCCAGTGTCAATTCCTTTGAAGTCCGGGACATATTGCTTGCGAACATTTGATCGAACGCCATCTGCACCAACTAAAAGGGATCCTTCTTCCGTGGTTCCGTCTGAGAAGGTGACTCTAATTTTATCTTCGTGAATGGTGTATTGTTCAAGGTTTTTCTCGAAAAAGACATTGCCCTCGAGTCCACTGAGCAATGCATCGCGAAATACACTGCGATCGATTGTAAAAGCCTTTCCTCCTGGATGTGGCCCTGAAGGAAGACCCATGGGTGCTGTCGGTGATCCATCAGATCTGACTCTTACACCGAGCTTTGGTGCATCGGCACAAGTCTTCTCGAACAGGCTGAATACGTCGGGCGTGAGAGCGTATTCCAAAGCACTAATACCATGAGTAGAGATTCTTAGTCGATAACCTTGGGAACTGAGATTATTTTTGGCATATCTCTCAAATATTTTGAAAGGAATATTGTTCTTCTTCAGGGCTTGACCAAGGCATACTCCTCCCAAGCCAGCACCACTAATTAAAACCGGAAGTGTCATGATTGGTTGAAGTGTGGGTACGTATAATAATAAGAAATTATCCGGCCTTCAACCCTAATTAGCTTGAAACTGTGAGTATGATGAGAGGGCTGTCCGGTTGAGATATCAGCGCTGACTTTATATGCCGGGCTGTCCTTCGGGGCGGAAAACGACAATCGGAACCGAAGCGCCATTTGGGGGCCGAGACACTCCACGCTGACTTCAAGCGCGACTCGATTACAATGAACCAAATGAGCTTCCCATTTAATAGGAGCTGCAATGTGTCCAAATAAAAGACATGGGATATGTGTGAGTAAATGTAGCATCTACAAGATTTACGCCGAGGCACGGCAGTATGATAATATATGTTCAAATTGCAAGTAGTTGGTTATTCTATATTCCAGTATGAGAGTCCACAAAGAAAAGAGTCCAATGGTATGTTATCAATAAATCAACAGGGATATCATCAAGGGCTGTATCTTCAGAAAGTATCGTCCTCCATTGGTCCAGACCGGCGGATAATGCTAGGACTGTGGTCATCAATATCGTCAGTGATATCATCTGCGCCGGCAGTGGCCAGAAGATCGGTGACGATGCGCTTTGATGCTTCCTTGGCTGTATTGTGTAATGAATCAGTAGATTGTTTTAAAAAAAATAGAGCGGCTTAGTTTGACCTACCCGGTGTTTTCATCAGCCGGCTCTGAGGGATATGGAATTGCATTGTCTTGGGTGGACTAGGTCCAAAATATTCATCGTCCAGATCGTCATCACTGTCCCATACTGGGGTATGACTCCCATGTTTTTTAGCGGGTGTCAAAACGCTTGTTCCTGGCTGTGGAGTACCACGCAGACGGTTACTACTAGTCCGTCGCTTGCGATTGGTCCCTGGAGTTGCGTTCACGCTTTTTAGAGGCGAATCAAAGAGCTCCGAGTTCAATTGCGGTGCTTCGGGTTCAGGACTGGACATAGGCGAATCGTTGTATGCATTTCGCGAAGAGGAAGCTTCGGCTTTGGGAGTGACGGTGAACTTGGAGCGGGCATTTGCAGCTCCGCCGGTATTGCGATATCCTTTGCCAATGGGAGTTGCTTGGACCCGGTAGGTCTTATCGAGAACCTGATGCAAAACAGGATCAGAAGGCTTTTGGTAACGATCATCCCGCGAGGCTGACTGGTATCTTGCCGACGAGGCAGGCGGGACGAATGGAGAAGACATTGGGGTGACGGAACCCGCATCTGGTGGGAAGAAGGGTTGTCTTCCTGGCGTGGAGGGCAGAGTCGATGAATCAGGCATGTCGAATGGTGCCTGGTCCTGGTCTATCTCCCTTTTCAGGTTTTCGTACGATGAGGATTGGTCAATGGACGAGGTGGTGAAATCATCCTCTCCCTGATGAGCCGGTACACGAGGTGTGCTATGAGAAGATATAGAAAGTTCATTGATGTCTATATCGTCTCCTTCAGCATGCGGGGCATCTGGATGGCGCGATGAGGGAGTTGCGTAGGACTGGTCCGGTTCCTCCATACTTGAAGTCTGGGTGATGTCGGCGGAGATCTCCTCTTCTGTGGCGGTAGGCTCTTGGACGGTCTCGTCCTCATTGGGTCGCTCCTCGTAGCCAGAGAGGGACACATTCGCACTAGCCTCAAAGAATTGTTTCCAGAACTAGAAATTCGATTAGTATATATCGCCATGATATCCCAGACATGTAGCTGCCCCTCATTGATCGTGTTCACCTTTGAACCCTGCCAAACATCCTGTGAATGTTCCGTATACTGTTCAACCAGAGGCAGAATACTTGTTGTCACGATTCGATGGGCTTGGCTGAAATTGTGGTCGATCTCTGCGGACAGATACTAAAGGTGAGCATCATATCCGGCAATCTGTTTACCCAGGGGTATTGGGATTACCTTGAAGTGTGAGGGTGATAGATTGCTCCAGCTTTTCTAGCTCCTCTGTGAGGGACAGAGACCGCTGGGGCTGTACAGATTGGCGAGACATATCGAGATAGCCGTGTGCCTCAATCTTTTTAAAACCAGGCAAAAGAAATATTCAGATTGTAGCTTCAACTCTTTCCACTAGGACGCGCGGAGGGGGACGCGCTCAAAAGCGGTGTGTTTTTAGGGCCGGGGATAAGGGCTGATTTAAGTCAGGTGCGCGGGGTTATGTAAGACTCGTACTAGGCATCATCCGCGCGTTTCCCGGTTTCCAAGTTTCTTTACTTAACTTAGAAAAAGGGGAGCAAGTTGATTCTCCGGGGACGAGATACGAATAACTTGCAGTAGGGCCACGTTCAACATGCCTGCTCCACTAGCCAAAGGTCAGTTAACTTGGTCTTGCAATGCAGCTTCCGGATCAATCCGGGCGGTGTATTGGCTCTTATCAATCCCCCCCGCCAAGTGGACGACATATCTGACGATCCTCTAGGTCTTATTGTGACATTTTCGGTCCTGGTTGCTGCCGGAGTTGCAGTTTACCAGTCACCACAATTTCAAGAATGGGTTACTAGTTCTAGACGAAAGATTGCGTTGGCGCTTCACAATTTGGGCGATGAAATCCACCCACGCGACTTGGACGCACTCCGGGAAGACATTTCTATGTCCGAAGAAGTAGGAGAGGCCGCAGAGGAACGCAGGCGCATCGCTCGGGCTGAGATTATGCGACGAGCAGTATTGCTGGAATCACGTCGTCAATCAAAAGATTCTGATAAACCAGTCGGCAGCTTCGACACTCTCGTAGACAATGATGGCAACCTGCGTGCGGCCGATAATGAACGGGGCAAATTCGACGATGAATCCGTTGGTGCTTCGACGGGCATTGATACAGGGGTTGCAGCACAACCTTTTCATCGTGGGGACAAGTCTGGCCAGAATCTAGCCCTGGGGGCGGATCAACTACACCTTGATGTCTTTTCTGGAACCGCGTCTAATCATCCGTCGGAATCAGTTGTACAATTTACGCCTACATCTGAAGCACCAGGAGAAGTCCTCTTTGACCCGTTTTCAGACTCTCCATCGAGGACACATACTCCGGTGTCACTATCAACTTCAAGCCACACGGAGGATAATCCGCAGGTTTACTATGCTCACCCTAACCCGCCATCCAACTCTAGCAATCAAGAAGACCTGCTCACAGACTTTGAACAATTAAGGCAAGGAAACCAGTTTCAACACCCTGTTTCATCAACACCATCTACCGCGGGGAGTTACAGCCATTGTGATGCATCGTCCGATGGGACTCTTAGTGACTTTGGCGGACATTCGGTGGGGGGCATCGCTACCCCAGCAAGCTGGTCTGAAGTGGGTAGTGTAATCAGCAATGAGGATGCCGGTCATCATCAGCAACTGTAATGGTATGGAAGAATCTGCTTATGAGATTCGTTTACAAGGGAAGGATAATCAGGCGCAAGTAATAGGAATTTGCATAGCACGGCGGGATGTTTTCATTAGGGATCACAATGCTTGATGTTTTTGGCTTGAAGGTTGTTCAGACTTTGGTACTCTATGCCAAAGAAATTCGCGGCCTGACTCTTGCTTAAAGGCCGGTCTTCGTCCATCGGCTTGTTTTCTGATATAGTATCTGAGTTTTTTTATTCTAATTTTCTTTTGCAAATTTATTCGCGCTGCTTTGAGCTATTATCCTTGAACCCAGATTTCCCTAAATCCGTGGGCTGAACTATGTAGTAACAGTGTGCTACTCTTACAGATGAAGACATACGGGGACCCACTGGTGAGAATAGTACTGTTCCTTGGTCAAGGAAGAACGAGGCTGAAGTAGGTTCTTGAGTATAAATAGATTCTAGCGCAGCATGTCACTTGGGTTTTCGGAAATAAACTGCATACATAAACATGTCTGCTTGCCCATCATGCAGATCTTCCGTCATTACCACCAGCGCCAGAGTCCACTTAACGAAGTCAATCTTGCTTCGGAGAATATCCGAATCTCACTATAGCACATACTGTACAGTATGTAGTATGCATAAATGGTATTGCATCTGTAATATTCAAGGGAGATTTTAACTCCCATTTGATCAGAGTGGGAACCCTAGTACTATCTTTTTGTGGTGATGTCGATCATGGAACCCAGTGATATTCGAGCTAAGCTATGCAGATCCCTATGCCCCCATGCAATCTTCACGCCAGATCAGCTCTGATAATCGGGCCCATAAAATGTTAAATATGTTGCTAGGATTATCATGACATAAGGCAGTATTTATTATAAAACAGCAGTATCCCTGCGGGACCTCTGAAGGCTTTTAATTGTTTTGAGCACTCCCACCCTTGGCAATTGACATTCAACCTACCCTCAAGATGAAATCCTATCTTGCACTTGTTGCAGCAGTCCTTCCGAGCCTGTCGCAAGCCCTTCAGCTCACGGATAAATCATTCACTCCTTGTCGTAAGTGTCTCTGAAATACAGGACACGGGGAAAAAATAATGCAATACTCACTACTAACCCTATATCATTATAGATGGAGCAACTCAATTGCAATCCATCAACATCACGCCCTGTGATTCCGAACCTTGTACCTTCACGAAGGGGATGTCCGTGGACATTATAATGACTGGAACGAGCACTCAAGAAGTTGACCAAGTCAAACTCACTATGGATGCCCAATTAGGATCATGGGTTCCAATTCTGGATGAACATGTTTGTGGGAGTAACATTGAATGTCCCGTTCAGGCAACCAGCGAATGGAATTTGAATTATGCCTTTTCGGTTGACAACAGACTTCCTGATGGAGAGCTTTACACGAGATGGAAACTTGTTGGAAATAGTGGTAACGATGCAATTATTTGTGCAGACATTCAATTGAATGTTGATTAAATCTGAGAAATCTGACGGGTGTTCAGATTACGCTCTCTGTTCCAGCTCGAGCAATCCCCTTTGACTAGCCCTATAATGCAAAAGTCTGGACACTATGAACTTCGTTATATGGAAATCAATTTGTCCCAGTCATCTCATCAAGGTAAGTCGAATCTTTTAAACAGGTGATCATGAAGGGCTTCTAGCAAAGCTCTTAATGCTTCGTGGTCCCTCCTTTTGTAGGACGGCACTTCAACGCTACCAAATATCGACAAATGAGCTCCATCCATCCATCTGTGTACTATGTATAGATACTGTACTAGGTAGTCAAGCCATGGGCTGCCAGAGAACCAACAACCACAAATGGACCCTCAGCCTCCAGTACGTACGAAACCCCGTTACCATAGGTTACACCAAGAAATATCTTTAGTACTCCAACTAGGATTGGCAGTACATACTCCGAGATGAGCGGAGCAGGGCTCCAGGTGCCTGTCATCTTGCTCACGGTATCAAAAATACATTCATAGCAGTTGAGAGCCGTATACTTTTTACTAGTATTAATCAACCAGATACAAAAAAAAAAAAATTTATAGCTCCGAAGGCTCGTCTTTCTTATGCTAATAAATGCATGAGATGGGAACGTTTGATCTACGCTCTTGTCTCAGCGCTGAACGTTCCGTATGGATATTGCTTGGAAGCAATATCCAATTCTATATCTTTGCGACCTAGCATATTTAAAAAAATTCAAAGTTTTGATACTAATAGATCCATTCAAGGTCAACATTGCAATTTTTTGGATATATCATCACTGGTATTATATATAGACTGCGGTATACCCGCGGGTTTTACGAAGACCGCAACCCTCAATTTGCGGGTGAAACCCTTCATACCTAGAAGTAGCACTTTGATACCCTAGGATACACCGCGCGAATAAACAGAGTACTTGATACACATTTGGCGCTAAAATAGCCCAAAAAGGATCATAAGTATATAATAGATTCTAAAGCAACATTCGGATCGATAGAATCAACTACATACCCGATAATTTGATTACCCGAAATATTATCATGTCAGTCTGCTCGGCCTAGGCTTTTCTACTGGAGGTGGGACATATCGTATGTGAGTAGTGGGTACCTCAATGTTGCAGGTTGCACGCACTATTACGGAGGTACCAGGTACACAGCCGGCTGGCGGGCGCAGACTTGACAAAAGAGCCTCGGCAGTTTCGGGGAAGCTTAAAGCGGAGTCTTCTACTTCTTCTCTTCTCTCCTCCCTCTCCCTCCTCAACGACTCCCTCAATTCTCCAAAAACATAGGGTTAATTTCTGTCAATAAGTAAGTTCATACTCTTGTGTTATCGATGTTTTGGTTCTCGGAATGATTCTGTGTAACCTTCCTCCCTATACCTTGTCTGCCACCATGGAGCTTCCCCGCAATAAAGTTGAAGACTCTCCAACTTCAAGACCCGGCCAGCATTAAAGCTAGAGAGAATGAAACGCCTCCAACTGACAATATATTCTTCCTAGTCTTCGTTTCAGATCCCACACAATGGCCGCAGATCGTCTGAGCTCACTTTTGAGCCACCTCAAGCCCGGCTCCGGCAGCGGGCTCAACGCCATGTACGTTCCGCGGCATTCGGCTATGGAAATCCCACCAAGCTAATAAATGAAACAAATAGTACCCAGAAGAATCCGGATGATGTAGTCATCACTCTTTCGCTGCGCACACCCTTGACCAAGGCACGCAAGGGCGGTTTCAAGGATACCGAGCTGGACTACATGGTCTACGCTTTGCTGAAGGAGACCCTGGCCAAGTCTAAGATCGACCCCGCTCTTATTGAGGATGTCTGCCTCGGAAACGTAAGTGCAGCCCTTTGGCCTTCCTGGGAACACATATCTCACTCATCTACAGGTCGGTGAAGGCAAGGCCGCCTACATGGTCCGCGCTGCCGCTCTGGCGGCTGGCATCCCGCACACCGCAGGTGCCTCTTCAGTCAACCGTTTCTGTTCTTCCGGACTGAAGGCCGTGCAAGATATTGCTAACCAGATCTCTCTGGGTGCAATTGATATTGGTATCGCTCTCGGTGCGGAGCTGATGTCCGCCGCTGGCGATCGTCTAGAGAAGCCCTTCAACGAGGAGGTCTTGAGCAACCAGGAAGCTGCGGACTGCATGCAGCCTATGGGTCAGACATCAGAGAACGTCGGTAAGGACTTCGGAATCTCGCGTGAGCAGCAGGATCGCTATGCGGCGGAGTCTTTCCGTCGTGCCGAGGAGGCACAGAAGGCTGGCTGGTTTGATGATGAGATTGCTCCCATCTCTGTTAAGGTTAAGGATCCCAAGACTGGCGAGGTTCACCAGGTTACTCTGAACCGGGACGATGGTATCCGTGCTGGAACTACTTATGAGTCGCTGGCTAAGATTCGTCCTGCTTTCCCTCAATTCGGTGATAAGTCGACTGGCGGTAACTCCAGTCAGGTTACTGATGGCGGTAAGTAAGCCCTCTCTTATGAACCCATTGGGGTATACCGCCCAGTTTCTAATATTTTATAGCTGCCTCCGTTCTTCTCATGCGTCGTTCCAAGGCCATCGAGCTGAACCAGCCTATCCTGGCTAAGTTCTGCGGCGCCACCGTTGCCGGTGTGCCGCCCCGTGTCATGGGTATTGGTCCCACTGCCGCTATCCCCAAGCTGCTGAGCAAGTTCCAACTCGACAAGAATGATATCGACATCTTTGAGATCAACGAGGCCTTCGCTTCGATGGCTGTCTATTGTGTCAACACTCTGGGTCTCGACCATGCCAAGGTAAATCCTCGTGGCGGTGCTATTGCTATTGGTCACCCTCTGGGCGCTACAGGTGCCCGACAGATCGCTACTATTTTGAGTGAAGCTCGCCGGACTAAGAAGAAGGTCCTTGTTACGAGCATGTGTATTGGTACTGGCCAGGGTATGGCTGGTCTGTTCGTTAACGAGCAGTTGTAAATAACTACGTCTAATCTGCTTCGTTCCAACAAACAAGTTGAGTATATAAATGCTATTTCTACCATCTTTGATGAATACCTTTTCATAGGTATAAGAAAGAATACTTCAATTTATTACTATTAGGACTGCTTTTTGACTTGAATCAACCAAGTTTCACGTAAGATTTGAAGATACATGTAATGTATGTCAGTGTCAAATGCGGTTCAATGCAATATAATCATAGCTCGTTATGTAGATTATGGGTGTATATAAGTCATAAGTAAATCATCCACCTGTAAATACGGATCAAGAAGCCTCATCCTGCTTCCCCTTATTGCCTTCCTTCTTCATCCTTTCTTCCGCTGCACGCGCAAGGATTTCTCTCCTTGATTCGCCTCGAGAAGTAGAGCCGGAAGAACCACCCAGAACGAACTCCCCACCTGTCCACCCACACTCATCAATCTCTTCCTCATTTTGCGCCTGTTCCCAATCACCAGGATTATAGAACTCTTGTTCCGTCAGACGTCTCCCGCCAGCGTTGTAATCTGCAGCATCCACCTCCCGCTCAATTTGAGCGGTCAAGTTCCAGAAGTCTCGATCATGATCCCCAAAGACACAATGCGCCAACTCGTGACAGAGCGTTTTGCGAATAGTTCGATAATCACGGTATCCGTCGTACGCATCTGTGCGCAGACGGAGCTCAATAACTTCGCCGCGATTGCGATTTAGTCCCAATGTTCGCGATACACCTTGGTGATCGCCTGAGGTGTGTTCGGCCGGATTCATTTCAGTCAAAAGCGGGACGGAAAATTGATGCTTTGCCATAGCGGCGCGAATACCTGGGTCATCGCGAAGACGTTTGAGGAATTCGAGGGACCGTTCGGGTCGAGGTAGGTAGGAGAGTGGAAGAAGTCGGTGGAAAGTGTAGGAATTGCTGGAAGATGAAAGAGTGGCGACGGTGCCAGATTTGCGAGGGGTCAATTTGTTAGACCGACGTGCTTCCGCGAGATGTTTGGCTCTTGCATTTTCGCGAGCGCGAGCGGTGTCAGCTTGGTTGTTCAGGTCGTCGATGGCTTGAGCTGGTGTGCCGAGAAGTGTGATTTTGAATTTGGGAGAAGAAAGTTGGAGGATTTCATCTAAGCGAGTTGGTGGGAAAGGCGACTTTTGCATGCCTGGCTTAGGAGCAATGAGGAGTTTCTGATTCGACGTTGGAATATTCAAAGTTGCTTCTATCTCGGCGGAGAGGTCTTGAAGGGTTGCAGACGGGGAGAGGGAGAAATTCTGCGGAGAACCCTTGTAATACACTTTAAGCTCTAAGGGTGAAGCCATGACGGCAAGGAGATAGAAGATTATAGAGAAGTGAATTGATGGAGGGAGGTTTGGGGAAAGAAAAGAGGAAGCATGAGATCCCAATTAGGCAGGCGCCGAGGCGAATTCGAGCGGCTTCCACGGGGATAGTGCTTTGTCAGCACGGAGATAAGCAGATAAGCAGATGGCATCATCGGCTGTGGGACAGCCGTCCTACGACTGTGAGGTGAGTTGTATACAGTAATCAGTCCTCAGGGTATAGTTCGTGAATCTTTCAAGAATGAATATACTGATTTCCATTTGAACCAAGGCATAGACGCCACAATATGTAAGTACACAGCACCAACTCCCTTGTCAGATGATATATGCAAATTTTGAACGGAAGGAAAAGATCAAGAAAGATAGACAAATGGTTCCGGACACCTAACCCCTTTGAAAATGCATGATATAGACCAAGGTGAATCAATGTTCAAGATAAAAAGGGCCGAGAGAATCGGAGTCGACCAAAAGAAGAGAAGATGAGAAGAAAGGCCCAGTAGTCAGAAGAGAATAATATGCAAAGTGAAGGGGTGCGACAAGAGTTCGATCACTCGTAGTCCACCGACAATTTGGCGCTCAGGTCCGCGACATCCTTGTCAGATACCCATTCAGATAATTCAGGGAACCAAGTATGACTGGTTGGATATTAGCAATCGTCTGATTAATCGTGCACTTTGCGCTTAAGCTATGAAATAACTCACTTGTGAAATTCGGTCTCGGTCAACGCCTTGTCGGAGTACTCCTCCCTTAGTACCTGGTCATATGCAAATGGAACTTTGGCAGGGACTCCTTCAAAATAAGTTCGGCGCATCGGGTATAAATCAATCAGACGGTATTTGTGGAAGTTTTTACATTGCCAGATGTCGGGATGATGCTCCAGCTCCAATCTGCTGAGACCGGTGATATCGATATAAAGACCATTGTGAATGTCGATCCAGCGCGCATCGATGATGTTATGACCTTTTCCTCGCTCCCGCTGACGGGACCAGGGATTGATGTCAAGAAGATATTGTCGGATTATAGGGCTGTCAGGGGTGGTATACTCGACAATGGTGTGGTTGAAATGATCGGCGAGATAGGCGAGGGTAGTATCTGGTACCTGGGTATCCATATCCCAATCCCAAGGCAGAATCTAGAATATTGTTTGTGTTAGTCTCATCCAATACTAAGACCTCGAAACTTCAGCTGCCCGAAGTGGGAAACAAACACACCTTTCCATTCCACCACCATCCTAGCAAGGTACCATGCGCAATCCATGTCTCGAGCTCATTTTCATTAAAGAAATTGAGGTAGGCCCGGATCATATTCGTGAGAGTCTCTGCGCGTTCCGAATCGCTCACTGGTTCCTTGAAATAGCGCGAGTCATAGTGGCCAAGAATATCGTCGCGACCAGGTTCGTGAAAATATTTGTATTCGGCAGATGCATTGAGGCCGTAATTCAGCCAAAGGGGGTCGGTTAGGGTAGGATCAGGTTGGGGCTCAGCATCGGGTTTAGAATCGACATCGGCCGGACTTCCATTCGGACTGGGCAGCGCTATCGCTGTGGACCATAAGGCGAGACCAGCGACTATTACCCGTCGCATTGTCAGGGCTATGTCGGCTTGCTTATAAGACAAACACTGTACAAGAGCACGGTCCGGTTCTCATGCTGGTGGGTTCGATATTGAGGGTGATGTTGACGCAAGAATTGCGATCCGGAGGATATAACGTTTAGGAATGTACAGATTTATGCCGGATATATGTGGGTGGCGTCAAGCGCGAGGTGGACATATACAGGAGAAAAGGGAGAAAAAAAAAAGATGATGAAGAGTCGATCAAGGAAGAAGAATAAACGTGATATGATGAAATAAGAATTCAAAAAGGAAGAGAAGTTCAGCTCTCGCAGAGAGGAGAGGGGAAGCCAGCAAAAAAAAAAAGGACCATCGGACTCGGCAGAAGTAATAGTCAGCCGGCCAATCCGGATGGAAGCACACCTTGGTTCATGGGCATCAGCGGGGCGGATTAGGCCGGATAGTGGTCTTCTCTCCCCACTGAAGGAGAATGGACTAAACCATTTTGTAAGGAGGTCGGCTCCAGGATCAAAGGGGAGAGGGAGAGGAGGGGGCCACTAGAGGGAGTTGGCATGTCAAACCCGCCAATTGGACTCCATTGGACACTGGTTGACGGGGGGAATGCAGGTAGAACGAACGGTGTCGTCGTACTCCGTACAAATTGGCCAAATAGCGCGAACGAAGCATGAAGCAACCAAAGACAGAGGAACCCTGCAGCCACCGCATGTCCGCGTGCCCACTTACCAGATCGGATCATGGGGTCCAATTGACAACGAGTCGTGATGTCAGGTTTTCATGCTGACAGTGGTACGTAGGGTAACCATGTGTTTTTCTCATGTTCTTGTCTTGCATCTCCTTCGTTTTCATTATACCGTAGTCATACCGTAGTAAATTTTATCTGTTGGGCCCCAGGGTGGAGTCACAGATAAGGGGTTCAGGGGGGGGGGGAGATCCCAACTTCTTCTCCTCCTCCTTGCCCAGCCTGCGCGAGGACTTCGGGAGATGAGGACCCTTGGTCAGTGCTTGGCGGAAACTCGCCAAGACTCCCGGGGCGCCCCACGGTGGACTGAACAGGCTGCCGTTGAGAACCGGTTGGAGTGGATGAAAAGTGTGGATGAGATGGAAGTGGATGGAGGCTCACTCGGTACGCTTCCGCAATCGGAGATGCTTGACTACATACACTACACCAGATACACTATGTAGATCATGTACACTACTAGAACGACTGTCAGTAATTGAAACAAATCAATGAAAATAGAAATGAATTGTATATTGCTTCGGCCACGTATATCAACTGATCAGCTCTAAATGAAACCGCTAGCCAACTCCGTACTGTACATGCATAGTATGTACGATTACGTCCTCCGTGGTTTCTCCGGAGTCCGCAACGAATACGAGTCCGAGTAAGTTACCTTATTGGGTAATCTCCGATGCCGATCTAGGAAGTACACAACAATATACAGTGTATGAACATCAATATCTGCGTAAGAAGCACAGCACTTACTACTACAGGCTTAATCAACGTAATCCAGCTCGATCAAGATGGTATTAGGACTGATTTCTAAGAGAGCGAAGCTCCAAAAGTCATTGGCATCATACAAATGCAAGAGCTCAGGCTATAGAACAGTACTATGTATTCTTAGGAAGACAATCGCGAGAGGACCTGGCATGTTTTGGATACTCAGAAATAGGAAGCTCAGATGGTCGATATTCTCACTGCTTCAGTACCTACACTAACAGGCAGTACGTAGAGAAGAGGGATGTAGCACAAAATCAGCTTGGAGACTACGGCCTTTCCATCGCCGATCAAACAAAACCCATGGCAAGCTCTGGAAAGAATCTATCTACCCAAACACCACTTGTAATAATTGAAAGAGGGCTCCTTCGAGAAAACTAATAAGCACGGGCAAACTCATCTCATACATACAAAGCATGATTGAATTCATCTATTCGTAGAAAATGGTCTACATCATAACTGTTTGCATTAAGAACCAGGGAAAAAAAAATTCGATCAAATGTGGGTTGATCGGGTCTAATCGCATAAACATCTCTTGATCCTTTTCGTCATAATGCGGGCTTCGCCCGCTCCAATCGTATCGTTACCAGGTGGGGATTCCATCACATTGATAAACTTTCAAAGACGCGCAGATCGCTTTCCAATCTACTGCTTCTCTTCAGCCTGGCCTTCAGCGGCCTCACCCTCGGCGGGAGCGTCCTTCATCTCAGCATCGCCATTCTCGGCGGCGAGTTTCTTCTTGTGCTCCTCCTCGGCCTTGCGGAGGTCCTCCTGGGCCTTCTTCATGGCCTCAACCTCGGCGCGCTTCTTGGCGGCAGCCTCCTCCTCGGCCTTGCGGACAGCCTCACGCTCAGCCTCGACCTTCTCCTGGTAGCGTTGGATGACGGGGCCGACAATGAAGCGGATCTCCTCTTGCTTGGAGACGTAGACGGACTTGGTGGTGTCCTCACCCTCCTCGTACAGCCAGTCCTCAATGTCGGTGAGCTTAGCACGGAGCTTCTCCTTCTCCTCGTCGCTGGCGAATTCGGAGTAGACACCGTCGATCTTGTCACGGAGCTCGTAGATGGAGGCCTCGAGCTCGTTCTTCTTCTCGTCAGTCTCGGCGACGAGCTTGTCCTCCATGTACATAGCGTTCTCGCGCTCCTGGAGGCTGGCCTTGGTGGCCTCGTCGATACCACCGGTACCGGCGTTGATGGGCAGGTCACCCTTGCGAACCTGCTTCTTGACCTTGCGGGTCTTCTTGGGCTGCTCGTCACTGTTGGTGTCCATGGCCTGCAGGTACAGTTAGCGATTAAATATACGAAGAGTAAAAGGACGCTTATAGGAGTAACTTACATCACCTTCCTTCTCGCCCTCCTCGGGAACGGGTTCCTCAACCTCCATATCCTCAACGTAGTAACCAGACTCGACGTTCAGGATACCGTGCAGGTTAAGACGGGCCTTGAGCTTGCAAATCATGAAGTCATCGTTGGCATCAGCCTTGACACCCTTAACGGAGAAGCGACCAATCCAGGGGTTGATCTTGCCGGGCAGCATCTCAGTCTTGGAGTAGCGAGCCTCCAGGTCGAAGGGCTGCTTGCGGTAGAAGGTGAGGATCTTAGTCGAGGGCATGACGTTGCCACGGCTGAAGACGGTGAGGCTGGTGTCCTCATCGGGAATATCGGGGGACTGCTCCCAGGTGAAGTCGATGGGGTAGTTGACAATGTCGTGAATGGCGAAGTCACGGACACGGAAAACGGGGGAGAGAGTGGCACAGCAGAAGGCGCAACCACGGGCGATGGCCTCGTCCTGGTTCAGGGTGAAGGACAGACCCTTACCGAAGAACTTGCTGATGGTGTCCTTAATGGCGGGGACACGGGTGCAGCCACCGACCATCTCAATGTAGTCGATGTCCTCGGGCTTGAGCTTGGCCTCAGCGAGAGCCTGCTCGAGAGGGACAGTGAGGCGGTTCAGCAGAGGGCGAACCATCTCCTCAAGCTCCTCACGCTTAACCATAGCGCGAACATCGGTATCCTCCATCAGGGACTCGATGCTCATGGGAGCCTGGGGGTTGGCGGACAGGACCTTCTTGAGCTTCTCGGCAGCGGCCAGAGTACGGGCCCAGGCTTTGGGGTGAGTGCGGATGTCGACCTTGAACTTCTCCTTGAACTCCTCAGCGAAGTGCTCGGTGAGGGCATAGTCGAAGTCACGACCACCGAAGTGACGGTCATAAGCGGTAGACTTGACGTTCAGTTCACCCTTGCGGAACTCAACGATGGTAGCGGTATAATCGGAGTAACCGATGTCGACGAAAGCCACGCGGCGGGGCTTCTCCTCGGGACCAGGCAGGTCGAGCTTGGTGATACCGTAGCCCAGAGCGGTAGCAGTTGTGTCATTGACGAGGCGGAGGGCATTGAGACCGGCAATGTCAGCCGCATCGATCATGGCACGACGCTGGACATCGGTGAACCAGGCAGGAACACTGATAGTGACGTCGGAAACGGGCAGACCGAGTTCCTTAGAGGTGGTATCCTTGATCTTGGTCAGGAACATGGCGACCAGCTGAGTCGCGGTGAACTTCTCCTTCTTGCCGAGATAATCGACCTCGACACCAGCAAGGCCATTGACATCAACAATCTTGGCTGTGTTGAACTTCTGCTCGAGCTCGACATCGGGGTCGTTGAAAGAGCGGCCGACGAGGCGCTTCAGGGAAGCGACAGTGTTCTTCAGATTGGAAGTCTCTTGTGTCTTGGCGGCTTCACCAATGTGTCTGCTGCGAGCGTTGAAACCGACCATAGAACTATTAGGCACAAAAAATTCAGGTTAGTCTCCAAAAATTCTGATTGAGATGACGTCGGGCCACGATGAGTATGGGACATTAGGACTTACGGAGTCTGACGGTTGGAAACCTCATTGGTGATCTGTATCATTCAAGAAGAGAAAAGTTGGTTAGCCTTTAATTCACTTCAAGAGCCAGCGGCAAAGACATGCGCATCATTCCAAATAGAGAGAGAGAGGTTGGAGTCGCGGGGCATAATACGCACAATATCAATACCCTTGTTACGGGCAACACCAATCTTGGTGCTCTGCGCACCGAGATCAATACCGACAACAGACATTGTAGGTGGAAGAAAATGGGGGTATAATGAAGAGAAAAGGGGAGGATGGGTGGAGGGAAAGTCGAAAGGGAAAAGAAGTTTGGAGGGGAGAACAATTTGCACGCCACTCCACTACTGCGATTGGCGGGGAGTGACAACGGATGTTAGGTACAGCGAATTTTTTTTTAATAAAAAACGAAATAACTCAGCTTGAGTCTTAGTTAAAAAAAAGGTATAGGGGTATTTAGGAATAGAGAGATATGATGATAGGAAAAAGAAATAACTAAATTGGCTTAAAAATACTTTTTCAAAGAGAATTTTCTACTATGATATAATAACAAAAAAAAAAAGCCCAAGTCAAATGTTGGCCAAACTTGTGCGGGCCAGGCTGATCGAACCTTCCAGCGGCTGCCAGGCGCTTCCCTTAAATTCTGCCAGAATTCACCGCCCTGTGGGGCTGAGGAAAAATTTGCCCGGCGGTGAAGCGGTGAGTCCACGTGATCAACTATCTTAGTCAAAATTGGCCAATCAAAGCAACCCTATTGATCTTCTTTAGTTGCTTTTACATCATAAGAGGATTCTGCGCTGGATTGGACAGAAAAAGAAAAGAAAAGAATGAAGGAAATGAGATGAAGGGAAAAAGAAACCTCATGTCATCTGATGCAGTAACTATGCCAACGTGCTATCGGGGGTTGCTCTACATATGTATATCGCTGGGACGAATTTAACTCAATACAAACAAGCCCTGCTCTTCTTGTTTGTGATATCAGGTAAACGGTTGCCATGGCACAGGGCATTCGACAAAGTGGGCCATTCTGTATCGTTTAGTCCAAAGACAAGAGTACTTTGCATCACTATGTACAGAATTGGGATGTCTTCGTCGATTACGGTTCTTGCCAAATAGATTCACTGGAATAGTAGATATTGTGCATACTACTGTTAGTAACCATGTATCTAAGCTGATATTGTGTGATGGTGATGATGTTCTGTATAAATCTCTACATATTGCGAGGTACGGCTGTTGGTTCAGCTCATAATTGTGTGAGTTATACAAGACTATACTAACATACCCGCAATTCCCGTTGGGGTAAAAGCAACATTACTGCATAGTAAGAAGGAATTCGGTCTTTGGTGTCAGGCCACGGGATTTGAAAAGAGGTCTGCTTGACTCCGAGGGAGAATGCCAAGGAGTTAGTTGACTAAAAGCTATGTACGGAATCCAGAATGGGGTTGTCATTACTAACGAATCGAGTAATGTACTATCAAATATCCAGGCAACGACACTAGAGGGAGATGGGCGCTGCAAATGATAAGAATACATAGAGACGTTCAAGAACCTGCAATGACCAAACACAAAGTGAAAAGTGGAAAGAAAACGACACGAAAACAGAGCAAAACTGTCTAGTGGCCGAATATGAGCACCTTTCATGCCATCTCACCCGCTGTCTCCCAGAAGGGTACCCCTCGTGAGTACTTGTCACTACTTATGGCGGTCTGTGGCAATGTGCGTTTGCCCTTCGTTCGTATGGTTTCTAGTTGAATTTGATGCTCCTGCAATGGCTCATGGGGCCCAGACAAATCAGTGGTTGAAGGAACATCGGCAAATTCCGGATGGTCGTGAATAGGCTCGGATACCTGCGGCCATACAGCAGCTTTGTCCGAGGATTCCGCGATTGACATACCTGTCGATGCCCGAGATTGGCGCGCGTAATATAATTTACGTTGATCTTCTTCACTCATCAAGCTTTCGACCGTGCGAGGGAGCAGGATCGAATTCGATCCACTGTCAGAGGACTCTGTGAATATGGACTCCATAGATCCACGGAGTTGGCCGGGGATGTGAAATCGAGGAATGCTGGGTAGAGGGGCCGACATGCGCGTCTGAGCAGGACTGGCCTCATTTGTATTGATATAAAATCCGTCTAAGAGCTGCTCCGCCGGCGCAAATTGACCGTCAATGTTGTCGGAAGGACGGATTGGGACAGATCGACGACGGACACTGCTAGCACGAAAGGTATCCACGTCGACGTTCAATTCATTGCCTAACTCTCTGGCTAGCTCCACGGCTTGTGTAGGAGTTATTTGGTCGTCTGCAGTGGCTGCATCGGCTCTTGGTCCACCCCAAGTGCGTTGACCAGCAGTAAATATTCCGTATACCATATAGAGCCAGTTGAAGAATGGGTTCACGATAAACATCAATGGATAAAGCCATGCTTTGTATCGTCCAAGTTGTATTCCAAAGTAAAACATGAGCAGATAGTTGAGACCGAGCGACACGCCGATGAAACCAACTGGGATATCATCAACTCGTTTGGAAGTCGTGATAAGCGCGATAACCATGATGAAAAACAGCAACGCAGTTGTCCGAATGGTATTTTGAAGAAATCGAACGATACAAAGCAGTGGGTAACGAGTCCATAGTCTGACATCAGTTATCATGCAGACCTCATTGGTAATAAACCCCAAAAACCAACGGCGCCGCTGTTTTAGCAAGCTACTAAATGTCTGGACAGCTTCGGTTTTGCAAAAAGCACCGGCGCACATCTGGATCTGATATGGCGCTTTTGCGCCGATCATGAAAAGATGAGTGAGCCACCGATCTTCACCAAGGTGACATTTTCCATAGTCAAACAAGTCATCGCACTGCTCGGCTTTGTCAGAGAAATAATACTTGGCCATCTTGCGGAAGGCAGAGAAACGAAGAATGGTTAAGGCGCCGGGCAGACAAGTGACGGCCCCACATGCAGACTCAACCGAGCGTTCGAAAAGCTGGCCATGGATGTATTCCATATCTTGAAGAACGGTTATGAAAGAATTCTTGGTTGTAGTCGAGGTGATAATGCCTGTCATGGCCAACATGTTGTGCTTGCTTCCCGGCTTCAGTTCCATGTCATACATGAAATTCTGCAAACAGACGCGGTCGAGAATACAATCGGAATCAATGAACAACACAAAAACATCATCATGTCTTTTAAGGTACTCTGCGTAAACTTTGTCGATGAGTTTGAAGGTTTGCTTCTGGCAATGTCGTTTGCCACCATGCGTGAAGCGAGAAACTGTAATCCGTGCTTTCTTGTAAACCACATCAATACTTTGCGGATAGCTTTTGAGAGATATTGGAATACCCAAATGTTGAATGACCCGTAGATAAGACTCGTCGACGAAATTTCCATCCCAAGAAAGAAATACGTGAATGCAAGCTGCTGGATAGTCACAGTCGACAACCGAATCGATTGCTTTGATCAAAGTATCGGGCTCCTCCTTGTAGACCGGCATGACGACCACTGTCTTCGGCGCAGTACGATCATCCAATGCCTCTTTTATTCTTTTCGTGCGTCTGACAGAGCTGGTGACAAGTTGGTGAACACAAGCAAGCCATGGCCCGACGAGAAGAACCGAGAAGGACCAGAAGGCGAACCATTGGAAGATCTCTTGCATGTGACGAGGAATGTGTCGGGTTAACTGGGGCGGCAGAGGAAGGGTGAAAATCATGATTGGAAGAAAGACCAGTCTAAACATCCCATAAGCAAGGTCAGCCATGTTTATGTTTAATCATTTTGGACCTCATGTATCTAAGCTCACCGAAGCAGTGAAAAGAGGAAGAGCATAACGACCGCCATAACTTGGATGCTCCAGTGATCCGCTTTCTGATAGACTTTGATGAGACAATATATAAAAGCTGCAAGCCAAAGCACCCATTCAAAGGCAGCTGCCAACATCACTGGCCCTACGATGGATAGGTAAACGATCTGTTCGACATGTCAGCCAAAGTCTCGGCATAGAGGTGCATGCTCACATCTTTGGTTGCCCATTTGTCGGGATAAGATATGGAACCATCATTAGCCGCCATATTTGGCTGTAGAAGGCAGTAACCGTCAATATTTGTGAATGTGAGCTCCTCCCATACAGAATTGTATAAACTGTGAGGGGAGGTAAGAATGGGTAGACCTTCTCGTTGAGCTCAGAGAGTTTAAGCCCGAGGACAACTTCGAAGGAGCTCTCTTCCTGTTCTTAGCTATTGATATCTTTCATAGGAGGCGTCTGCAACGCCTGAAAATCCTTCGCGCCTGACTGCATCAATGAACGCGGGTATCCGTGATGAGCAGGCTCATAGAAAGACGAGAGAGGTGAATATAATTGGGGACTGGTTTAGAGGGGAAAATGACGGGCATATCACGGGGTAATCAAACCACATCCAAACAAGGCAGGAGCATTAATCACTTTGGCATCTTAAGCGGGCAGGAACGGCCGAGGGTCTGTCTCGAACAGTTTGACTCGGAAAGCACTAAGTAACTCCAATTGAATATCTGGGATAGGTAGAGCTGGACAGGGGTAATAAGCCCAATGTATTTCAAATTAGCATCTTTTTTGTTGTATGATTAAATTAGATATTATGGCATGCATATGTCTATGCGATGTACTATGTAGGATGGGGATACATTTTTGATTGTACTATGTACATAGAGCCGCGATGGAGACTAATCCAGAATAGGCTTAGTGTTATCGCCTGAGGCAAGTAAAGAGCTCCCGCGCGCTCCAAAAAAAATTCGTTCCCCGCCGAGCTCTTGTTCTTCTTAAGATAAGTCATCCACGGCGATTCTAACCTGATCTCCGTGTTAACTTCCCAATTAAATCTATCTTTATTCTTGTTGCAATTTGACCTTGTGACTAATTCTTTCGTCCAATTGTTGAGTCATCTCGCCGAGTCATCTTGGCGCTTTGATTTCCACCTTCGTGAACATCACTGAATTTTTGTCGCATTTTAAATCTCGAACAATGTCTGAAGAGCAGAAGCCCACCAACAACACTCAAGCCGAGCAGGATGTCCAGGATGTTCTAGCCGAGCTGAAGGGCGACAACGCAGCCCCTGCCGAGGCCAGCAAGGAAGACGCTGAGGAGGCGCGCATTGTCGCTGAAGCCGCTAAGCTCGGAGAGAAGTCGGAACAATCTGAGGAGAAGTCCCAGCAACGCGATAACCGGGGTGGCCGTGGTGGTTTCCGTGGTGGTCGCGGTGGCCGTTTCTCTAACAACGTCAAGTTTGACCCCTCGCAGCAGAAGGAGACTGACGACCCCGTCGAGATCCGCAAGCAGGTAAGAGCCGTGTGATGGTATTTAGTCAATGATGGATCTAATCTGGCTCGTCATAGGTTGAGTTCTACTTCTCCGACTCCAACCTTCCCATGGACAAATTCCTCTTCTCCAAGGTCGGCGGCAGTGCGAACAACTCCGTCCCTCTGGAGCTGCTCCACTCCTTCAAGCGCATGCGCCGCTTCCAACCCTTCAGCGCCATTGTTGAGGCCATGAAGACTTCCGAGACCCTGGACCTGACCGACGACAATACCGCCGTCAAGCGCAAGACTCCCCTGCCTGATGATGTCAAGGTTCACAGTGACGAGTATGCCAAGGTCTTCGCAGATGGTGCCATGGCCCGCAGCATCTATGCTAAGGGTTTCTGCCGATTTGGCGAGGAGGGACCTACTACTCAGACTGATATTGAGGCTTTTTTCGAGCCCTACGGTCCTATCAACTCCGTTCGTCTCCGCCGGACTCACCCCGAGAAGGTCTTCAAGGGAAGCGTCTTCGTCGAATTCAAGACCGAGGAGAAGCAGAAAGAATTCCTTGCTCTTGACCCCAAGCCCAAGTTCAACGACAAGGAGCTCCTCGTCAAGTCCAAGAAGGAATACTGCGATGAGAAGGTGGATGAGATCAACTCCGGCAACATTCGCCCCAACGAGGATGGCCGCCGCCGTGGCGGTCGTGGCCGTGGTGGTGGCCGTGGACGCGGCCGCGGTCGTGGTGGTGCTCCCCGTAACGACCGTGACTGGCGCGAGCGCCGTGATGAGGACCAGAAGAACGGATTCAAGGAGGCACAGAAGGATTCTCGGTAAGAGATCAACTTTAGTGACATTTTGTGGGAAAGAAAGACTCAAGCTAACGGTTATCAATCTAGCGGCGTCCCCGTGGTGAAGACCTCCGATGACTCTGCTGGCCAGAAGCGCGCTCGTGATGATGAGGCGAATGGCGATCACCCTGCTAAGAAGGTAGATTCCAAGGAGTAAACCAGCCAGCAGTTGGACCTTTGTTTTTGGCTTCGCATTTCTAATTTTTATTTGGCCATCGGAATATCTAAAAGTCTTGGAACGGACAGGGCATCTGTTTACAATTTTTACATAGGGGAGATCCCAAAGGCTCAATTGGCGTTATGACCCATGATTTATCAACGATACACTTGTGTTCAAATTCTTGATTTTTGCAGAAACGTATGCTCCAAGCTTCATTCTCATCTCGATTTTTACGAAGTCCTTGTGAGGCTTTCAAACCAACATTAAAACTCAAGATCGTAAGCAAGGGTATCCTCACACAGCTCTTCTCTCAGCCTATGGACCCTACAGAGCATATCAGATAAGCACCAGCTTCGTGGTAGTGTGGGATCAAAACAAAGACTTACTCAAGATGAGCTGGGTGTGTAGCATAAGTAGCCACATCATCGGCCTTTTCAAGAACGGCTACCAGACCCATATCAAACCCCTTTGCGCGAGGAATCGAGATGGGAAGCGGTTGGTTCGTTTCCATCGATATAAGACCTGCTCAATTGCTGCGGCGTTAATGAAGGGTTGCTTTAGAGAGAGATGTCAAAATGGAGCATGACTCACCAGGAATCTGTCCAACCATGCCCTTGCATCTCTCCTTCCAGATTGCCAATTGAGCTTGGGTGACTCCAGCCTTGAGGCGGAATAGAACTACAGCGTCGGTCAGCTTTCCGAAGTGATGTGCTCATTCTACATCAATCTCCATATTGATGACTAGATGAGACGAGTAGGAGAGAGAGTCTCTGCCGGAGGTTCTGGGCTCACCGATGTGGTAGACTGGCATTTTGGATTCACCACAGCAATTTCTAGGGATGAGATACAACAGTAGGTGAAGAGAGACAGCTTGAAGTCATCACAGAAGAAGCTGGTGTAGAAGAGCGGGGGAGTCGGAAAATGTCCGATGGGAACTTCGATGGGGTCACAAAGTGTTGATTTACTAGGAATACTTGATATATTGTGTGATATAGAGCATATTCTGGCATTAGTCCGAGATAATTTACCTTCATTCATTTATTTCTACTGAGATGTTGGTATTAATTAGCTAACCTTGAGCCATACTATAATTAATCCAATATCAAGAGGCTGCTAGTAATATACTAGAATTACTTGGACTAAGAATGAAATAACACCCCAACTCAACTTGATAATACATTAGATTATCTATCCATATCGAATATTACACAAAAAGAGTTATTCTGCCAGTGACTCATGGCGAGTCATTCTGAATTGTCGAGTTGCGTCGATTGCTTGTGGAGAAAGGCGGCCTTAAATTTTTGGCAGAACATCAACTTTCCCTTTTTGCTTTTTACTTTTCTCCTTCACTTTTTGGTGTCGGAGCTTCGTTGGATAAGAAGCTCTGCTCTCTTCTTCTTCTCCCTTTTTCTTTATATTAATTGTCTTCATCACTTTTATTATATCAACTCTAGTCCCCCTCACCTGCCTCCAGCCCGACAGGATGTTCAAGAAGAAGCCTACGGTACGCCGTTATCCTCCCCGCAGTGCCCCTCCATGAAGTTATCCATCGCAACGATACAAAATGAGAACGGAGCAATGGCTGGGAAAGAATTCATATCTAATTTACTGGTATAGATCAAGAACCTTTCACCTTTAAGATCTTCCGATCGACGGAAAATCGCCGACCAAATTATTAGCGATTATAAGATCTCCATTCCTTCAAGCCCCGCCGAAACAAGCTCCGATCAAGCCGCGAAATCCACGACCCCGACACCAAATCTCTCCTCCGTCCGAAATGCACTATTGCCCGAGAACTCACTGACTGCACGATTTACAACGACTGCTGGTCCGGATCTGCGTGAGGTACAAGGCATCGTCTACGTTGGCGCACACCCCGGAGAAGATGAACGCGTGCTTTGGTTCAAGATCGAACATGGTCCTGGCTCGGACAGAAAGCTTTACCCAACGGTCTATACCCTATGGCAGAACCCAGATATTGTGCCCTTACTACATACTCCGGATATGGTAATGCGCAAATTACAAGGCGGAGCGGATCTCATGACCCCCGGTCTCGCAAATGATCCCCCGTTTGACCCTCGGGCAGTCATGGGCTCTCCTGTTGCCGTTGCAACTATCAACTGTCATACAGTTCCGCTTTTTGTTGGTATCTGTGAAATTGATGTTTCAGCGCTCGGGGAGGTACAGGGTACCAAGGGTCATGCTATTCGAGGCTTACATTGGCAGGGTGATGAGCTATGGGCCTGGAGCTCTTCATCGCGACCTGGTCGTCCAGCTCCTGAGTATCTAGAGGGATGGAACGAGGAAGAGACAGAAGAGGTGGAAGAAGGCGTGGCTGGAATTAAGCTCGATGAAAGTGCAGATACTGCCGCCAACGAAAACGTCGATGACATTGTGGATGAATCGTGGGTCCCCGAGCCCGAGACTGCTCCGGACTTCAAAGAGCCTACGACCAAAGGTAGAATTCACCTACCCCCCAAAAACCAAAATTGAGAGCTTCGAATGCTGACCCGGTCTAGAAATTGATGATGCGTTCATTAATGCCTTTATATATTCCCTTTATAAACTTAAACATGACAATCCATCGGCCACTAATCATGGTCTGACGCTGCCAGTCTCACCATCCATGCTCATCGCCAACCTGATAACCCCTTATCTTCCGATATACCACCCGCAACAAGCTCAGCACTATAACATCAAAAAGACCAGCTGGAAGAATGTGAAGAAGTTCATCAAGCACTTGGACAAACTCCAACTTGTCAAGTCGAAAGACCGAAGCGGACAGGAGACGGTCGTACTGGATGTTGACTTTGACGATCACCGTGTCGAGCGATTTGTACCGTACAGGTTAGCATCACGGAGTGCGCTTGACACCTCTAGTAAACCTGCCGCCTCAGAGGCGAAGAAGTCTACCGCAAATGGTGATTCTGACCCTGCTGTTGGACAAACTCTCACAGTTCAAACTCTCTATCGTCCAACAGGGAAGCTAGTACCGACAATTTTCCCAGCCCTCTCTGCTAGTGACCCCAAGAACTTCTATAAGTTCTCAGAAGTATCGACTCGCCTGGATCAATACCTTCAATCGCAAGATCCGCCTGTCATCTCTAGGGAAAACCGACGTATCATTACCCTCACTCCTTTCCTCGCAGAAACAGTTTTTGCCTCGTCATCTTCCGAAGATCAAGGGACTTTGAAACGAGGAAAGACCACTCGTGACGGTCTTCTCAAGCGCATGCAAGAGGACCGTTCGCTTCTACAGCCACACTACGCTATCCTCAAACCAGGACAAACTCTCGCAGAGGTCAAGCCCAAGTCCGGTGCGACACCCAAGGCTCTTGTTACCATCGAGAAGCGAACAGGATCCAAGACCATGACCAAGGTTACTAACTTAGAAATATTTGGTATCATTCCCGGTCTCTTGGCGGAAGAGCTACAGAAGAAGTGTGCCAGCAGTACTAGTGTCACGCAGGCCACTGGTGCTGCTAAGGGAATCATGGAGGTTCTGGTACAAGGGGATCAGCGGAAGGCTGTAGATACTGCTCTTGTGCGGCGTGGATTGAAGAGCCAGTGGATTGACCTGGTGGACAAAACCAAGAAAAAGAAATAAGATCTCGAATCTGTGGTTGTTGTCTACTAAGTTACCTGTTCGTTAGCAGAAAGTAGTAGACTCTCCATGACTAGTATATACAAGTATATTTCACCTCAATCTATTGGAATTCAAGTTCCAGGCTCTGTTTAAATTGCGTGGCATGTATTTTCCATGATTCGGCAGTCTTGTAGATTGATTAGACGTAATAATTCTAATGATTTCACTCATAATGATCTACCACTAGCTACTCACTAGTTAATCAGTCGGAGTGCGAGTACAGAGTAGTAATTTCGCTTTACACTACGAGATGAGGCACAGAAAGTTTTGAGAGCAGTCTAACAAATCCATTCACGAAAAGAATAAAAGAGAGAATCCTAGGAAAAGGTCTAGGTCTCTCCCCCTACTATATATAGAGGAAAATAAGAAAAGAAGTAGAAGGAAAGTAACAGGCCGAATGTTACACAATCATCCCCAGCAAAAACAATCCCCAAGTCAAAAGAAAAGACCCAAATGCCTGACCTAGGCCAAGAAGAAGAAAAGAAGTTTTATCAGCTCGCGCTGACCATGTCTAAATTGGGAATTTAGTTGGACAGGTCACGGGCGTGCTTCTTGTCAGTGACGAGCCACTTGACAGTCTGGCGGAGCATGTTCAGGAACTGCTCGGCGGACAGGGAGCTCAGGTAGGAGGACCAGTCGTCGGAGTTGTAGGAGCTAGCATCTGAGCTGGAAGAGTCAGAGGAGCTAGATCCCGAGCTGGAGGAACCGGAGCTGGATGAACCAGAGCTAGAGGAGCCGGAGCTGGGGGTGGAGCTTTGCTGGGATTGGCCGCTGGGAATGGCAGTGACGGTGACATTGTCACCCTGAACGGTAGCAGTCTGGTAAGTCACTTTGTCAGTAACTTGAGCAGCAGCGGTCTCGGTGACAGTGGAAGTTCCAGCAGGAGCACCGCCGGCAGGGGGGTTCTGCTGGCCGGCGGCTTGGGTCTCCTGGGGCTGGGCCTGCTGAGTCTGGCTGGAGATAGGAACCAGAGTAGCGCTGTAGGAGGGGGGCAATGGGGTGCTGCGGAGAGGGGTGCTGGACGGGGAAGCACTAACGGGAGTAGCGCTGCTGGAGACGGGAGCAACAGAGGCAGCGGTGGTAGTAGCAGCCGAGGCGGCAGCAGTGGTGGATGCGGAGGAACCGGAGGAGCCAGAGTTGGAGGAAGCACCAGTGTAGAGAGCGGGTCCAGGAATTTCGTAGCTGCTCAGAGACTGGTAGATGTTGACCTTGATACCGGCGTCGGTGTTCTTGTACAGAGCGGTACCCAGAGTACCAGAGGGAGAGTCGCTGCCACCACCAGTAACCTTGAGGTTAATGCACTGGGGGTAGTTTTGGGCGCCATTGGTCTCGCCAGCAGAGTGCAGAGCAATGATCTCGTGACGCATCACGTAGTTGCCGGACTCAATGCTGCTGGGGATGGTAACAGTGTAGCTGTTGTTGTTGCTGATGAGGTTGTCGGAGGCCCAGGTGCCAGGGACATTGCTGTCATCGATCAGACCAGCAGCGTCGATCTTGAAGAATTCGAGCTTGGTCTTGTCAACGGAAGAGCAGTCACCGTTGCAGTTAGCAAGGTAGGTGATGACAGGACCGTGGTGAGACTCGGGCCACTCAGTCCACTGCAGCTCAACCTCACCACCAGCCTTGACAGGGGCGGAGATGGCACCGGGCTTGCCATCCTTGTGGCAGATGATGTCACCGCTGGAGTAGGAGGAGCCATCAACGAAGCCAAGATCAGTGGCATCCTCATACCAGCCGATGTTGTCGGGGTAGTCGGACTGATAGTTGTAGGTGTCAACGATGAATCCACCGTGGTAGGTACCGTCAACGACAGCACCAGACACATAACCGTGACCAGCCACCAGGGCGGCCGATCCGAGGATGGCTCCAGCAATCTTGGTAACAGACATTTTTCAGTTGTGATAATTCAAAAAACGCACAGCGTTTGTTTTGTGAGAGTTGAAAAAGAATGGAAATGGGGACTTCAGTCAATGAAGTCAACCCGAGGAAAAAGAGAATGGAAAGGTACTGGACCTAAGAAAGAATGGAATGTGGAAAGACTGGTTGAGGAGAAGAAGAAAGCAGCAAGGTGGTCGTGGATTTGCATCTTTATATCCTCTTCGATGCTCATCCTCGGCCGGGATCATAGCTTCATTAGGAACTGAAAGCCCTATCAATGACTCCACGTCCACGCTAGATCTGTGTAGATTGGAGCCCCTTAATTCAATCGATGTTTCTGCTAACGTTGTCAGTTCCCACGTATATTCCCATAGTCTTTTTGTTTGACCGACTATAGGTGGAGAATTTCCCCGACAAAAAGGGTAATGGTCCGAGGTAGGAGATAGATGAGGAGCCTTGGTCTTCAAACCGCCAGGTTTCCTGGCGGAGAAAATTAATTAAGCTATGTATACCCTTTGAAGGCGTTTGGGACCAGCTCAAACCACTAAACTGTGCCTGTCGATCCCTGGGCGGCTGTCTGCGACGACTGGAGTTTCATACTTCAGTGACGGCTCTCCGGATTGGACGTTTCATTATGGTCCCTGCGTGAGGCGATATATCATCAATGTTGCTTTTTTCAAGGTTCTGTCTCTTTTCATCCACCTTCGCGCTGCCAAGACCTTGTCCAAGCTCCTGCCCATTCGGAGAAATTTCGTTCTTTTCGTGTTCAATATGCGAAAAGCTTGGTTACTTGACGTGTCAGGTGCAAGCAAGTTAAGATGAACAAATGACAAGTGATACATTGACTAGGACGATGTGGCGTAATGGAACCCCAATCGGGGTTCTGGTCCTTTTTCATGTCTTTCTCTTCAGAATACTGAAACTAGCATATGGATAGATGGGTCTAATGACTTGAAGTTGTCTCGGAGATGTCAACGACCACACGCAATTCGGCAATTAACGAGCTGTCAGAACGTTTAGGGCTATGGCAAATGCAGGATCCGCGTTGGTCTGGGCCACATTTACGAAGATCCCCTTTAGATCGTCTGTTTTCCCTTTAGTTTGGGTGGCTCGGACTTTTGGCTTCGATCATTTCGGCCCGCGATCCAGAACTCCTTTTTCTTCTGTTTAGCCATATTAGCCAGAGCAATCTGGCAAGGCCATACCATTCATCCAAACCGTCCAGCCTTGACTCAAGTCCATTTAATCTACCCTGAGTGACAGTGCGGCGCGTATCCGGGTAATTGTTCTGAAACGCTCGAGGGCTCGGCACGCCGTGGAAAGCGGAGCTCAACCACTCCGTAAAGTGAGACCGTCGATTTTGCTGGGAACTAGTCCTGCACGGGGCGCATCCTTTTCAATCCAAAAAAATATTGCCTTGAAATCTCCGAAGCTAATACATATGTCGGCCCAGCCTAGGCGTAGCCGGTAGCAATAGTGTTGAATTTCATGATCTTTAAAGAGCGGGCCCCCCGTTGAGTAGCGCAGAAACCATTGTTGTGGTTATATTGCTTCCTGGCCTCCTCAGCCCCGAAGCGCCAAGCATGATCAGAGACGTACATATTTTGTAGCTGGAGGGACCGACACCTGGGCAACCTACGCTAGATAAAGCCTCATGGCACTGACCCTTTGAAGCTGCATCGGACACTGGACTAGCGCTTCCCAGGCCGTTCTGGGTGACCGGTCCTGGAAGGACAATTGCACGTCAGCGAGTCGGCCTGCAGCCAGGGCAAGCCCCTGGAGGTCTCGATCGGAGGGACAGAAGTTTATATATTTATGTCTGACCAGCTAAGATGACTACTGCTGCAGTAGTCGATGATGGGACGACCCGTCTTCACGACTTTGTCCACCGGCACCAGGCCAGAAAGATGCGTGGAAGTGCTCAGCTTTCAGCATATAGACCAATTGATGCCGGTAAATAGGACACATAAAGGATTTCATCGCTACTTTGGAATGGGTGTCGCTAGCCGGGTCATGATGTATATCGATGGAATATATAGTTACTAATATCTGTCGATGTGGCAAAGCATATGTATATGCGTGTGCATATCAAGTTCATAACCAAATCGAACGTTACAGCTGTGACACGGAAGGTCTGGATATACTTTGGAACGAGGCACTAGAGAGATTTCACCCCAAATCGGGGGCTCAGGGAGCGAGCGATAGTGGCACAAGCCGCGACTGGAGTGACACACGCAAGAGATTCCGTATCTGAGGCACTGATAAACGGCGTTCGTCATCGGTCATGGCGTGCATGGACGCGATACCAAGTCCATATTAGTCGAGAGACAGCTTGAGGGGGAGGGCAATCGGGAGGGCAATCAAAGACGAAGATCCTCCCCAGCATCCAACGGGCAACATCGTGGGTCGAAGGGGGCTAGTGAACACGAGGTCCAGGGTGGGACAGGAAGTCGATCTCCATACCCATCTGTACTAAACACAGTACATATTACACACTTCACAATTACACTCACACGGCAGGGCCATATGGAATGCAAATCGAAGAGTAGAGAATCGTGAGTGGTGGAGGCGACGATCAGGGACGAATCAGAGAGGCGAGACTGAATGAAAAATCGGCCAGGGATTGGCTGGTGGATGACTGGGTCACCGCTGGACAGTAGCAAAGGGTAATCATATTTTATAAGATGTAGGTAAAATGAATCCAAGCAAGAGAGTATATTTTGTATATGTTTATATCAAAAGACATCTGTTTTGTTAGATTGTTGAATTGAATCATACGTAACTGGTACTGTACTATTCATACTATCGCATTGTTTTGTGGCTGAAAAGTGAATGCGGTCTGGATGGATCGGCAACTCACACTTTTCCCGTTTCTCTCCTTTCTCTCTCCACTGTGAGGCAGTCACTTTCCCTTCTTCCTCTTCCAACCATCTCCCCCCAGAAGTCCGAAACTGTTCAAGAAGTCATGGTCGTTGCAGGCCGGTCCTGGTCCACCGAAAATTCGTCTAACTGATTGTTTGACTCTTGCTTCGTGCCTTTTGACTAGGACTCGTGTTGCTTAATTTTCTGCCCCATTCAACATCTTATTATTCCTTATCCCCCCGATCCGCGCCCACCAAAACCCCAACCAACCTCACGCGCGACATTCATCCCCCCAGATATAGTGGATACGGGGCAGAAATAGTTCGTCGGATCCGCCTCTTTTGCTTCACTCGGTCGATTACGAGGGCATTTAAAGCATGGGATCGATCGAGGCGCCTTCTTCCCCCGCATTCCCTTCCCTCGACCCTGTCATCTTGGACGACGATATGGAGGCCTTCACCAACGCCAATATGGATTTTCTGGACCCAACTCAATTAGATATGCCTTCAGGCTCCGCGGGAGGAGATTTCGATGATTTGTTTGCCCGAGCCACTACTTCCCGCCCGAACGGCACCGCAGAACCTTCGAAGCATTACCAAGACCAACACCCCTTACGACAACCACCAGTGATGACCGCCGATTCTCCCGCAGAGTCGCCTGATGCGTCAAGTCGCAGCTCTTCATCCGAATCCCCGCGAAACCATCTTCGACAGGCCTCGATCGCCTCCACAAATTCCGCGGCTCATAGCGAAAATCCGCTCGCCTCCGCGGGCTATCCCACAGAGGATTGGATGCGCCCAGAGCTGTCGTCGGTCAAAGAAGAGTCGCCATTCAACATTGAGCCGTCTTTCCCAATGGATGGTGGATTTTCCATGGACCCCGATCTTGAGACCAGTAATCAAGCTATGGATGCCGCTTTCGATTTCGAGAGTGCTGCGAGTAGCCCCAGCCCGCTGAAAGTCGAGAACCCTTCACAGACAAACAATCACAAACCCTCGAAGTCACAAATATGGAGTCCTTCAGCCGCCTCGGCGGTCCCAGCTCAAAATGGTGCTCCAACGGCACCTTCGGTGAGTCAGAGAGTCTACGTGGTCTTTTGTGATGAAAGTCCGTATAAAAACTAACAAATATATACAGAACTATGTGCCCGCATCTCCACTTTTTGCCTTCGGTATGAAAGAGCAGTCGCCATTTTCAGGGGTCTTCCGCAATGACCACGAGAAGCTTTCTGCTTCGCAATGGAATGGACATTCTCCCTCGTCACTTTTGGAGGAAAGCTTTGGGGGCATTAACATGAATGGACAGTCTCCCATGAATTCTATGTCACCAAACATGAGATTTGCTTCTCCAAGTTCCTACCCTTTCCCCGTCAATTTTGCCTCTTCTCCGGCCCAGGCCGACTCTGTGAATGCGACGCAGCCTGTTTTGACTGTCCACCCGACTTCGCTCAAGTCCCGCGTCGAAACTCAAATACCTATTCGATTGACCCTTTCTCCGCTGCCGGACAGCGTCAAGAAGCTACGCCTTCCATCGCATACCATCTCTAAACTCAAATTCCTTGCTCCTCCCTCAACCGAACCTACTCCTGACACCCTCCAACTCTACACGAGCTTAGTTTGCACAAGCGCCATGCAAGACCGAGAAAAGTTAAAACGAGCATTTGCGCGTACAAGGAGTGAGAGATATCACTCGGGCATGAATGCTCCCGACGATGAACGACCTTTGGATGGCGGTGATGTGAAAATCTGCACCGGCTGCATTCAACGAGAGCGTAAACGTGCGTCTCGCAAAAAGCAGCGCAAGCCGGAGGAGGATGAATTGTTCCAAAAAGATGAAGAGAAGAGGGTTATTGTTTTCAACACCAATGAAATCAAGGAATGGACGGAACCGCCCAAGAACGCGTCTGCCGGCTATGGTGACATGCCCCCGGCTCCTCCAGGATCAATGCAGGTGGAACTTCCGATGCGAATTGCATGCTACTGCCGACATCAGAACGAGAAGCTTGGTTTCCAGGTTATTTTCACGGTGAAGGATTATCAAAACAACGTGGTCGCACAGGCAATCACCAATTCCATCATGATCACCGATGATCATAAAACCCAAGCACCTTCTGCACCTGCACCTGCCGGTCCCTCGCCATCTCTGCCTGATGGCACACAGTTACCGGGCGTTGGTGTCTTCTCCTCCGGGTCGAACAATGAGAACAAGGCTCAAAATGCTGGTTTTGCCTCTCCGAAGTCGCCGACAGACCTGCAAAGCCTTCAGCAACGATTCAGCTCACACTACCAACTTACAAATAACTCGCTTGCTACCTCACAGTCAAACGGTGGGCCTTCAAACTCACAGACACCTCGTAATTTGTCGAGACAGGCCTCACCGACGGACTTCCCAGGCCCTCAGACCAAGCGACGGAAGCACAGCAGCTCTGGACGACTCCCCTCGGAACTGACCATGACTCGACTTGAGACACCCCAGTCATCTAACTCGGCCGTGGCAAATGCCGCTCAGCTTGCAGCAGCCCGAGGATACGCTTCACCCACTGAAAGGCCATTTGTTGCTCCGTCATCTATGTCTGGCCAGTACGGGAACGGTCCACCCACCCCGAATCAAAACAGCGACAATAACCCGTTCTTCAACCCGACACCCGCGCAACGACAAAGCTTGGACAGCCTTGCCCAGCAATCAATGGTGTCTGCTCCTAATTCTGCACAGCCTAGTCGTCCTGGGACACCAGGTGCTTCAGGCCGCAACGGCTTCCAGGATCAAAATCTTGCCCTTGCTTTGGGCGGCACAACTGCCAACCAAGTTTGGCCGTCTATATCCCCAGCCCCAAGCCGATTACCCTCCGTTATCCATAAGCTTGTACCAGCGGAAGGTTCAATTACCGGAGGCACAGAGGTCACATTGTTAGGCAGTGGTTTCTATCCTGGAATGGAAGTTGTGTTTGGTGACACCCTTGCAACGACCACAACATTCTGGGGTGACAAGTGCTTGAATTGCTTAACCCCACCGGCCCTTCAGCCTGGATTGGTCTCTGTGGTTTTCAAGCATGAGCATCCAACATTCGGACAAGTTCAACAAGTGCAACCGCTAATGCCCAAACAACAATTGTTCTTCCGATACGTGGATGACCGCGAGCTTCAAATGTACCGATTGGCGCTTAATATCCTTGGTCAGAAACTTGGTAGCCAAGCTGATGCATTCCAAACTGCGCAACAAATCATGGGAAGCGATCCAAATGCTTTCTTCAACATGCAGAAGGATATGCAAGGCGGCTCTTCTTCCGGTGGCCATCAACGCCAGGTGCCTGGAATGGACTCCCAGGGGAAGTTCAGTGATCTTGATTCTAAGATGCTGACTTATCTGGAGTTCATTGACTTGGATGACAGTCCACGTTCGCCTCGCTACAATTCCCGTAGCGCGACTGGCCAGACACTCCTGCATTTTGCTGCTTCTTTGGGCCTTACACGATTTGTTGCAGGGCTTCTAGCCCGTGGCGCTAATCCTGACATCCAGGACAGCACTGGAAATGTCCCCATGCATCTCGCTGCCCTTCATGGACATGCTCACATTGTACATCGACTGCGACTCATTGGTGCCAATGCCAATGCCCGGAGTGTACGTGGCTTTACCCCCGCGGACCTTGCAACAACTTTGCCAGCGCATCAAGCTGCTCTTCTCCCGTCCCGCCACTATCGCTCTCGAAGCGTTGGATCGCTCTCGTCGCGCCGCAGACACAGTAGTTCCGCGTCACTCAATTCTCTTTGGGAAGTGTCCTCGGCCTCGGGCTCACTGGGTCACGCTGTGGACGATTCTGAGGAGCTGGATGACTCAGAGGAACTGGACAGCGATGATTCCGATGCTCCGCTATTCTTCAGCTCTTCCCGTCGATCAAGCATGCACCAAGACGCTATTCCTCCGGTGGTGGATGCTGGTGAACAGCCTGCGGCACCTGATACTCGTGGTTTCTCTCCTCCTGCAGCTATCGTCGCCTGGCAGAACCATCTGACGGCACAGATCCATCAATTCCAGCAGAGTGTGGCCAATGCATTCCCCAATATACCCGCACTGCCTCCCATGCCTGCCCTTCCGGACTATCAAGCCAACCAGATGGTGCGTCGCATCACGAACCTTGTGCCTCACCGGCCTGCTTCCCGGGGAGATGGCTGGTGGGATTATCTCAAGGGCAACGCTACGCCCGGCAACACATCTCCAGGCAATGCCACGCCGTCGCAGACATTGCCACCTTCGTATGATGAGCTCTATCCACACCAGCAGGATAAGGAGAACGAAGCGTCTGAGATGAAGAAGTCTGCACTTCTTCACGCCGCCACTGAGGCAGCCCTGGATCAGCATTTCGAGGCCCAGAGCAATGCCGCTTCTACTTCTGCATCTGCGTCTGCATCTACTTCGACCGCAACCGCCGAAGCTCAGCCCATACAAGCAATCAAGGATGACCTCAAGGACATCACAATCGGGCGTAAGGTGATTTCTAGTGAGCAGCAGAAGCATCTGCGTGAGCACCAAGCCCGGCGCATGAAAGGACTGGGCAGCGATCGCAATCTCTACTTTATTTGGGTAAGTTTCCAAGATAATTCTCTCTTTAGACACAGATTACTAACAGTTCTCAGATTCCTCTGCTACTTTTGGTTATCTGTGCGTGGATGCGCAACTATGTTCCCGGTATCTGGCAAGGCGTTACGGACGGCTTTGAACATGTGAAGACTCGCTATACACAGCGGGCTGTGGAAATGGGAATCTAAGGTCTTAGGATCTTTTCTTTTGTCATTTCTTTTTGTTGTCCCCTTATCATTTCTTTTCCTTATATCCTTGGTCGTCATCTTCCAGACCCGGAGTTTCTTTCTTTCTTTTTTTGAGCGTGATCTACCCCCTGATATTCCAGCCAGGCTCTTATCCTGTTGGCACTTTTTTTTTTCTTGATTCTGCGTATAATGACAGGCTACGACTATACATACATTCAAGCTTGCAGAGGCAGATAAGCCTCTTTACTTAGGAATAGATAAATATCGAATCTACTTTTGACATACATTATCTGCTTTCAAGTGCCAGTGTGATAGGAATATTACCTGGATGCTTCTTGAGTTTCACAACCTTCCTTTATCGTTCGAAATGCCAGTATAAGAGGCAAGATGTCAAATAAGCTACTAGTCAAATTCAACCGACAGTCAGGAGCTGTTCATAAAAGCCACCGAATTTATGCACAGGGTCATGAAGATGAATCTCCAAGATCCAATGACGTTTATGACCATCCTTCCCAACAGAACTAATCTTCTCCTGATTCCCCTTCTTCACATAGAGCTTCAATTTATCCTGAGGAATGCGTTCATGAGGAAAAGACCCAACAATATGACCCGCAAGTTCGGCCCCGAATTGAAAACCCGCTGTCTCTGCCTCCCGAACTGCAATATCATACAACTCTTCGCCGGTCATATCGGGATTCTCCCAATACTTCGCTTTAACTTTATACCAGATCGGTTCGAGGGCATCCCGAAGTCTGATTTTATGCGGATCGTTTCCGAGAACATATGTTCGGCCGAAATCAGCTTCCCACGCTTCGAAAACGGGGCCTAGATCCACGACTAGAATGTCGTCTGCTTCGATTATTCGGTCTGGTGGATTCTCTGCGAAGGGACTAAGTGTGTTTGGTCCGCTGCGAATTACACGTTTGTGCCAGTGTGATCGGACGCCGAGGGTTTCGCCTAAATCGTAGATCTCTTTGTTGAGTTGTTTCTCGCTGATCCCTGGGCGTAGAAGTTGTTTTTCGATTTCCTCGAAGAGGGTCACGGCTTTCTTTTCGGCTTCTAGAAGGTTATTGGCTCGTTCGGCCTCTTCGGGACTTGGGTATTGTGCTGTCATTGTTTGGACTTGGTTTCTGTTGTTGTTTATTGATTCTGGCTCCGTGAGTGATGTGATGGGCGCTTGTACTTGGAGGAATTACAAAGTGACTCTACGAGGGGATGAGGGGGCATTTGGGGTGACTTTTTCTCGTATTCCATCCATCACGTGTGGGGGGTCAAATGCTGGAATTGACTAGTCTCTAGTAAGTATATTATCTGACTAGGAGAAATTGGAGGGTAATCCGACAGTCTGGCTAGATGGCGGGGTTCAACGTGGTGGAGAAGAGGCATTCGGAGATATCGCTTATTTGTGATGACTACCATTGGATATCACAGGTGGCTGGAATGGAATGGCTGATTTGATTCTTGAATTCACTAGTGAGTGGAAAGAATATCGGTGTAGAATGAAAGGGAGCAGTAATTGAGGGAAGTTGCTCTATCTAGACTAATTACATGGTAGATGGCTACTATTAGTATACAAGTGGCATAGAGCCGATCACTCATATCCCTTAAATTTCAACTTTCACACGCTGTTTTTCATCGCGAGAGTTCCATTCTCTTGAGTTTTTGATGACCCACCAGCATCACAATTGAACCTCCGATATTCTGCAAGACACTCGGGACTTTGCCATGACCAGGGAGTCCATAATGTGACCGGGACCATTGGGCTCCGGGAGCTTTCGTCAATGATTTTTTGGCTATCATTTCCTCGCTGTATATTAATCTCCCATGGAAGATGAAATACAGGATTCGGGTGATGAGCGGCATCCACGTTCATTACGCAGGCTGGGCCTAACCCCATTCCATCCTTGAAGAAATCCAACCAGTCTGGACTATCAGCTGCAGTTTGATTCCAAGGGTCGTCGTCTCCAAAGACAAAGATGCGTGCCTCGCGTTGTATGAACTCGTCTGTTATGGGTAATCCGGAATCCTGCCGCTCGCTAACGAGTCGAATCAGGTGTTCCGTCAACTGTTCAAACGGAGTTGGTGGTGTATTTTCTGTATGCTGTGGTTGGTTCCGATGAGCCTCAGATTCCTCATCTCCAAAACTGCGCTTACGACGACTTGCACTGAAAGGGTAAATGCCTGTAGACTCGGTACCTATAAGATACGGAGGCATCGCATTGTCAACAGCAAGTACTACCGCAGGGTCAAGCCCTCGACATCCTTTCCAATCCTTTATGAGAGTCCCCTGTCGATAATGCGCTGCAAGATGATCATTCCTATCTGACCAGACAGTAAAAGTTGCCGAGCAAAAGCCGCATCTTGAATTGATGTGAGTAACTTCTGATTTCCACTTTGCGATACAAGTAACATGATTCTGTGTGCCATGCACTAAGCGTAGATGCTGGAGAAGATGATCTTTGCGATAGAACGTTCGAAGGGTAGATGGCTTCTCTTGACATTCTATGTAACGATGTGCTTGGATATGCTCGCCGGATGGCGCCTCTATATCACAGAATACGCATCGCAAGACATTGGAAATTTCATCCTCGTAAGTCGGTCCAAACGGAGCACACACCCAGCTTTCCAATGAAAGATGCAAGGTCTTTTCATGCCTTGTCCAATCATGCTTTGATTTGAAGGTGTCCGTGCAGAAAGTACACTGGAAAGGGCGTTGCTGTGTCTGCTTTCTACAGCGACTCTGGGATGTCGGGGACTTTTTGCGTTGACGAAGATTCCGACGCCGCTTTGGCTCTTTTGCATAGAATCGACCAAAGGATCCTGAATGATTTGAGCCAAGACTATGAGCGGATGAAACAGAGCTGCTGGAGGCACTTGATTCGGACGCAGCGATGGATGGGGTAGGTAGACGGGGTCGTTGAGTGCGTCTGTTGGAAATTGTCGGACTGATGAGCTTCTCTTGTGGAATGTGATTATTTGCGCTGATGGATTGAGCGACTGAGCTCATGATATCTGTCAAATGTGCAGGTTCTGTTTCTGGTGGAGAATTTTTCCATCTATCCATCGGACTGAGTGACAAAAGCCCTTCGACATGATCGAAGTCTGCTTCAAGAGATACTTGATCATTCCATGTGAGGTTCCCCGGATATAAGGATGATGACCCACTGTTGGGTATGGACAGACGCTGGTCTGCGCCGCTGTGTCCATCCGTATCAAAGGAGTCGAGTGAATCAGTCGCGGGAAAGCTGAATGCCGGCTCGGGTCCATCTCCTAGCAGTTCTAAAGAAGGAAATATCCCTGAGAATATGCTTTCGTCTTCGGACACACTTTGAAACAGGCTCAACGGCTCGTGGCCTCTGCTTGCTGGGTTATCGCCAGATGGACATCCTGACTGTCGGAATATATGCTCAGTAGAGAGATCCTGACCTAAGCAAGGAAGCATGAATGAGCTGAGCAGTGGATTAGTCTCACTGGAAATCCAAGAAATCCGGGTTGTTGATCACTCACCCATCTTCTGATACACATGCTTCAGCTTGGAGATAGGGAGATTCAATACCCCGCAGTGGATGCCATTCAAAGGGATCGATAAGGTCTTCTTCACGAAATGAGACAGCGTCATCCATTTCAATAGACGGTCTTATCTATGGAAAACCCCTAACAACCTAGCTCTTTCAGTTTGAGAGGCTAGAAATGCCAAAGACTAGTCAGTCTTGACCTATCGAAGATGTCGATTCCATGACTAATCACCGCGCCTTTCGCATTACCCAATCAGGAAAGGTGTTTCTCATCATTTGCTATTGAGAATCAGAAATAATCAGGGCATGGAAGGGAGTAAAATAGCAGCAATGGTGTAATATTTAGTTTATATCGGAGATACAATCGACCCACTCGCAGCCGATAGCAAGCATGAAGACTGCCCTTTGCCAATATTAAGATTCTCTGATTACATCTGTGCTCATGGAGAGAATATCAGGAAATACTCCACACTTTTAGACCCTCAACCTTAAAAATATGCGGGGTGTTTCCCCTCGAAAGACCTCGATCCGATTACAGCTCTTATTAAAAGTTACCCTCTTTGTATCTGCCGCTCACATGCTCTTAGGAAATGCAGTGTTGCCCCCCTGAAAGGCTGCATGAAAAGGATCGACGTCCCCTGATTGCCGATTTCCCCCCGAGATGATTCGTTTGACGGCGTGTGACTTGATGCACAGATGGCCCACATCCACGGGTCCTCAAGGGCGCTAATCTTTCGGTATTTCGATGTCATGGCATCTCTCCATGCTGTACATACCGTAGACCCGGGAGACTTTTGTAATGGCCATTCGGGCTGTGGTCTATCCTCTTTAAAGTTCATAATAGCCGATTCAGGGCTGCGATTTGCAGCCAGGCGTTCACACCATTTGGCTCATGGCTGCAATTACCCCTCTTCATGCGTCTGCTAGTTTCCGTTGAGCATGCCGAGGCCGACGATCGAGCAAGAGGGGAGGGGTCCGATGCAAGAAGCAATCTCACGTGGAAGTGATATACACAAGATCTCAGCTTTTCAAAAGCCCCGCTAGTTGCATTTGAAATGACGCCTCTTTTGTGTTGAGGTGATTTTTCTTTCTTCGCTACTCTACTCCATCATGTCGACCACGACAGAGCCCTCTGGCTATGTTGGCAATCTTACATCCTCTCAGGAGCAAAATCTGCGGGATTTCTGGAGAATTCTGATGCAGTCATGGGGTGCTGATATTCCGAACCCAAAGACAGCCTCTAACGCATCGACGCATTCGAGTGGCTCGACGCAACCTCGCCGGAGGTTATTTTCTATTAGTCGAGCGCCAACTCAGCCAACAGAAGTCGAGACAGCTGCCATTCCTTCGCAACTTCATTCTTCTCTCAAGGAGTTGAATACTGGCCCAAATGAGATCAAGACAATTAACTCGCTTCTGTCCAAGTTGTCGGGGGATCGCCTTCGGTCGGCCTACTTGACTGTGCTCAAGCAAGACCATCCGGATGCACTACTCCTCCGCTTTCTCCGTGCAGAGAAATGGAATGTACCGAAAGCATGGATCAAGTTCGTTTCATCGCTCAATTGGCGAGTCAATGAATATCACATCGACGAAGAAGTCCTAATGAAGGGTGAACTTTATCATATGGAAAAGTCTCACGCAAAAGAGGACTCATCCGAGAAGAAGGATGGCGAAGGCTTTGTGCTTCAGCTCAAGACAGGCAAGGGATATTTCCATGGAAAAGATAAATTTGGTCGCCCAATCTGTGTCGTAAGGGTGCGGACTCATGATCCAAATTCTGCAACAAAGAAGGGGCTGAATGACTACATTGTTCAATGCATCGAGACTGTTCGTCTGGTCATGGTTCCTCCTGTGGATACAATGGTATGTATTCCTCGATTGACGAAACGAGAATTCCATCACTAATATTCCATTTCATGAAATCAGACCATTGTCTTCGACCTGACCTCATTCAGTCTATCCAACTGGGTAAGTTGGTACCGCTTCGAACTTTTGCAGTTTTCAATCTCTAAATGTTGGCTTGTAGGATTTCCCTCCAGTCAAATTCATCATTGAGATCTTTCAAGAAAGTTACCCAGAGTCCCTAGGAGCCATGATATTCTACAATGCGCCCTGGATATTCTCTGGTAAGTGATAAGATAAAGTCACAGTTTCATTTTTGCCACATCAATAGCTAATCTTACACCATGTTATAGGATTTTGGAAGCTCATCCATGGTATCTTGGATCCCGTGGTTGCTGCGAAGGTTCACTTCATTAGCGGGCCTCGAGAATTGCAACAAATCATTCCAGAGGGACAGATAGTCAAGGAGCTTGGGGGCAGCGAGGATTGGGAGTACGAATATGTCGAGCCAGAGCCCAACGAAAATCACCGCCTACTTGATACCGAAACTCGTGATGCAATTCTCACAGAAAGAGAGAGTCTCGGTGATGAGCTCTTCCGTCTAACGGCCAGTCTCGTTTCCGACCCAGAGGATAGTAATTCGCAAAGTCGTCGTAACGAGACCATCAAGCAGCTCAAAGACAATTATTGGGTACTTGACCCATATATACGAGCCAGAACCCTCTTGGACCGGACAGGGGTCCTTCAGGATGGCGGGAAAGTCGATTTCTACCCATCTGCGAAATCGTCAGTCTCGGATGATAAAGTGATTTCGAATGAAAAGTCAGACCTGTCGACTGGACTAGTGAGCGAGGAGCCTTTAGCCGCAGTTGTAAACTAGTCGATGCCTTTCGTAGCGTTTCTTAATTCTTCAATTTAGGGGGCTTTTTCGGTGGACTTTGTGAAGGTATACAGTTGTCAGTTGTGAAATCCTCTCAACATAATCGAGTCTAGAAACACATTCCTTATTTATTTCGTCTTTCCAAACTCGAAATTGCTCTACCCCTTGCTCGTATCAGTTCATGTCATTGGTAGTAGTAAATGCTAGCTGGTTATAATGGCACATCTACAATTCCACGCCGAGGTCGGCCGAGGCGCAAAACCGTTTCCCCGCATGAGAAGTGGGCGGCTTGTATATCAACCCCGCCATTCAATTGTGTTCAACGGAGATTTCTTGAACTGGAGATGAATCCTGTCTTGCTGATTATATCTCATCCTAAACTCCTCATACGCTAACGAAAATGGAAATCGATGGCAGCGCCCGCTATCAGTCGATTCCTTGGGTCTCGAAGTTGCTGCAAGATGACTCCTTCATAACAATCCCGTCTACGAACAGAGAGAAGAAGTCATCTACCGAGGACAATCTCTTTGCAGCCACTCTAAAGTCTGATGATACATTATCAGGGTGTCTGACCCAATATCGATACTCGCCTTCATCATCAGCCGTGCCTGAGAACATCGAGGAAGTGCGCATGTTCTTCACTTTGGGCGATGGCATGAATGGCTATCCAGGCATTCTACATGGAGGGATTGTTGCTACTCTTTTGGATGAAGGCATGGGTCTTCTCCTCACGCTTCGCAGCAATTACAAGGCTTCTAATGATCGTGCCACAAGTTCAAAAACGGTTACGGCATACCTGAATACCAACTTTTTACGTCCTGTCCAGACTCCTGGGGTGATTGTGCTGTATGCCAGGCTCGATGAATCCAAAGAAAATCGGAAATGGAAAATAAAAGGACGCATATGTGATTCGGAAGACCAAGTTCTTGCAACGGCCGAATGCCTCTATGTGAAGTCTCAATCCAAGATTTAAACATGCCCGAGTGTTTTCCCAAGGTGATCTCTCACACCTTGTGGATCCTAGGCTACTCCAGGGCTCGCACTTAATTTCTTTTGAATCCCATCTAGATAGAATCTTATGCTTCTAAAAAATATTATGGACTCTGGGTTATATTTTTTAGAACATTTGTTTAGCTATGAGACAATCGGTTGGTTCGAATTGATGTTGGAGAATGAAGCCTTATGTATTCCTTCATTTCCCAAGACTTCCCAAGGATTCTTGATTATGCAAGCCTATAACGTCACGAACCAGGGGGTCTCAGCATGTTCAATTTTGCTTTCATTTGCGTGAGTCAAGCTCTCCCGAATCTCGCGTGTTTCGTAAGGCTATTATATTATTATGGATGATGCAACGCTTTCAATGCCGATCACTATTGGCTTCAATTTCCGAAGGGGGCCGCGCGATTCTGTGGAGCCGCAGAGAAGAATGGCGATTCTTTTCCTCACCAGGAAGTTTGTCGGTCCTTTGATTATCTCCGTTGAATCTAAAATGGATCTAAACCGAACGAAATAAACTCAATCAACGACGCGATGTTACGGTCGGCCCGAAACAGCTGCAGTCCTCAGTAATTGAGGTGGGGGAGGTTGCAGCATTGAGGTTACAAGGCTGGGGCAGGACTTTCCAAGGCTGCTCTTAAAAAGTGACGATCAGGAACTAGTCAATCCACAAGGCCAATGAAAATCCTCAGAATGGCGATTTATGCGGAGAAGGGGCCAAACAGAAATAAACGGAGCCCTCGAGGGGGAAACAAGATGGAGATCAGGCTTTCGGACCTCACCAAGCGAAGGATCGTGTGGCAGTGTGCACTCCAGATCAGATCAGATTATCCATACCATGTAAATACATAAACAGAAGAGGATCGCGTGGGAATCCTTTTGAATCAATTTCAAACTTCCATCCACCATGGTACCACGCCTAGCTCTTCTCACGCTGGGACTCGGCCTCGAGGCCGCTGCTCGTCCACTCTCTGCAGGTATGCAGAATATCAAGAATGTTGTGGTCCTGGTACAAGAAAATCGGTCATTCGACACTCTCGTTGGCGGACTGAACTACACCGATGACATTGATGGGTTGGCTGGACGTAAAACCCCCTTTTGCAACCCAGCCAACATTTCGCAACCACATGGCAAGCAGATTTGTGGGAAGCCAACTGCAAACAACATCGCCAAGGATGACCCCGATCACACAATCTGGGGTGGTAACATGCAAGTCTTTGGAAAATATCACCCCGGTCCAGACGATAAATCGACCATGAATGGCTTTGTGTACGAGCAAGACACCTACTACACCCTGGGAGGAGATTTAATGGAGGCCGCCGAAGTCATCAACTACTATACCCCGGATCAAGTGCCTGTGACCAATGCGATAGCGGAGAACTTCGTCTTATTCGACCGCTGGTTTGCTTCTATTCCCGGTCCAACTGATCCTAACCGTGCCTATCTGACTTCCGGTACCTCACACGGCGAAGGAGGCAACACGGATCCCTTCTATGACTCGACTCTCCCTCAAAAGTCCATTTTCCAGCAGCTGTCTGAGAATGGTATTACCTGGGCTAATTACGAGAACTCAACTAAGTCGGATCCACCTTTCGCGCCCGACGCGATGTTTTACAGCTGGACTAAGGATAATGGCAAGGATAAAACAAACGTCTTCGATATCTCGCAATTCTACAAGGACGCCGAGGCGGGCAAGCTACCACAGTTCACATGGATTAATCCGGAGTGCTGTAGCTACATGTCTATGCATCCGAAATCACCGATCAACATGGGCGAGAACTTTATGAAGGGTATCTACGATGCTATTCGTGGCTCGCCCCAGTGGAATGAAACTCTTTTCATCATCACCTGGGATGAACATGGCGGTTTTGCCGACCATGTTCCTCCTCCCACTGGAGTTCCCCCAGGCGACGACATCCCCTGGACTGAGCAACCATCGAAGGAAGGTACTGGCGGTGATAAGAACTATACCTTCAACTTCGACCGCTTGGGAATTCGTGTACCGACATTTTTGATTTCCCCCTGGGTCGAAGCGGGCGTTGTTGAGCACCAGGCAGGCGAAAATGAGTACACACACACTTCAATCCTCTCCTTTGTCGCTGAGCTCTGGGGTTTGGAGCCTCTGACTCCACGCGTGAGCTGGTCGCCATCATTCAGCGGCTTGATCACCAACAAATACCGTGATTCGCCCAAAAAGCTTCCCGAAGCTGCTGGCTACCCCCTGAAGCATCAATTACATTCTCATTGATTGGATGTGCTGAATAAATAGAGCTGGGTTGGTATCCGAGCAAATATTATGAACTTGAATGTGGGTGTTTTTAACAAGAGAATTCGTATCTGCTCTCAGAAGATACTAGTAGAGCTTCAAGCTCATGTTTCTTGTTGTAGCGATGTTCGATAATACAAAATCTGATAGAAGTCCATCTAAGTTTTATGATAAGGAAAGAAGATACCAGTAAGCTTGTCAATTATCAAAGAAAAGCAGTTGTATTCCATACAAAGATCACAAGTTTATCGAAACAATAGGCTACTAAAATCACCAGGCAGCATTATTAATGACTGACGAACCTTGCAGCTACTATAATATCCAACCAACATCTCCGCCCAGCCCTTTGTTGGTTCCCTTTTTGCACCATGTTGGGTGGCTTAGTCTGCATTTCTGCTACACCCTTGGTGTTCTAGCCTGAATTAGCGGCTAATGAAAGGCCCATAAAACACACACTATCTCATCGTACATCGTCCACTTATGAGCACCCTATCAGACCATTTTGAATCCTTGCTAGCTCAAGCATACTAGTTTGCCATGCATACGCGCCCGCTCCGACTCTTCTCCGCACAGCCCCTCAACCTCCATCCCAGTACGTTCGCTCAACCTTGAAACAGGCCGAACTATTGCGCCCCAAGAATTCTTTTATTTTAAGTATAAAGGTGCTTGCATATGAACAAGGATTCAAGCCTCCGCCACATACTGGTACTTGTGGCTGTGGTGGGTGTTGTTGAATGAGGGGTTTCACTAATGTGACTGTCATGATGATATAGCAGTATATGAAAGACGAAATGTCTAGAAGTATCAGATAAACCAAAAAATATTCCAACTCTTCTTAAAAAGCCCTCTGCTCAAGGGATTCTTATCGCAGCGCCATCGTTGCCGTGCCTTCGCTTCGAGAAATACATCTAGTACGATGTCTCATGTACCTCATCTTTCTCTCATAATCAACCTTGACCCAGAAAAGGAGCCCTGGTGTGCGGGATATGCCCCATCTCAAGGCCGTCGCTGTCATGCTAGAACAAATGCACACGGCCGTAGCCGTGCGATGGAGCTTCTTGATAAAGGTACTGAGAGCCTTCTTGCCGGACGTCATATCGATGACCTTCTTGGAGAATTAGCTCCGCATGTACTATGTCAAAGATTTCATCAGGATCAGGCATCGACTCTCACAAACCGTTGGTCAAGACAAGTCTCTCCGTTTGTCAAAGCTCCACAATCATCCCCCAGGAGAACAATCGCCCAGGATCCAAGCACTGCTCGCCGCCATGTTCCCATACAAACTCCGGTAGAGCGACAAAGATATTTACTCAGTGAAATGGAGCGATTGATGAATGAGCTTTCAAGCCTTGAACAGAATCGTCATATTTCGGCTGGGTCTCACGATTCTGGGGTTATCAGAGATTCTCAGCGTGCGATGAGAATGGCTAGACCTATGAACAACAATCTTGAGGCCACCACTCCTTCAGATCACGCTTCACGGGAAAATGACTACCAGAGAGTAATCAGATTGAGACCTTCGAGAACCCGATTAATAAGCACAAGAGTCCCGGCAGCAGGACAAGGTTCAAGCACTGTAGCGTCTACGTCGGGTCGCCTCCCTGTGGCTCCACCATCAAATTCGGGGGCCTCTAGTTCACCTCAAAGAGAGAATCATAATAATAATGCCAAGTTACGACTGCGCTCAGTCAACCCAGTCAGATCGAATTCTGGTGTTACGCGTCGGCCTATACAGGGCGATTGTGGGATTTGTTTATCCTCCCTGGAAAATGATATTTGGGAAGACACTGATAACGAGGATAGCGATGAGACTGAAAAGGAGGGCAGCGATGGATCTGAAGATGACAAAAGTGAATGGGAAGATGATGACGACGATGAAGAGTGTTACTCAGATGCTGCGGAATCTCATCGTTCAAACTCTTCATCTTGGAATGGGGAGGCGGGCAGCGCAGATCGAGAACATCACAGTATCCCATCAACAGAGCGCTACGATATAGTATGGTGCAAAGCGAAGTGCGGAGTTAACTACCACAGAGACTGCATTGATCAATGGCTTGCTTCAGATCCTTACAAGGGATCATCATGTCCAACATGTCGCTCTACATGGGAAAGTTGAATCTCTTCCTGTGCTTCACCTACGTGATCAGACAAAGACGAGCTCTTGATCTCTCTGTGGTTACTAACTTTGCAAAATTACACTTAGAGAAATACCATCTATTTGACACTCTTTTTGATATATGCTAGTACTACAAGTAGAAGTTATCATGCTTCAAAATGGTTAGACTGGACTAGCCAGATGATATAGATATCTTGTACCAGTATGTCCCAAACTATCATAGGCTCTGGAGTCCTTTAACACCCAAGCATGAACGTGAGATAAAATCACATTAAATGAATCTTGGCTATGAGTTTGATTTCGGGCTCTGTCATACTCAGTGGGAACGCATTCTACTTTCGTGAAATAAGGTGACTGTGCATTGCGAAATCAACAAGTGTCCATAAAACCTAAAAAATAACAATGAAAAGATGGGGGAAAGACCGGAAAGAAAAAAAAAAAAAAAAAAAAAAAAACAAGAAAATTAATGAAAAAAAATACAAAAAAATAATTCACACAACACCCAATAAAAAAAAAGTTTTAATCTAGGCA